>Ga0209101_1000814_pt1 | contig 24998 bp, 20 predicted proteins | sample ConPoolayeCmetaG_FD_185481 | JGI IMG/M metagenome (GOLD analysis project Ga0209101, IMG submission 185481) | Hot spring microbial mat communities from California, USA to study Microbial Dark Matter (Phase II) - Cone Pool mat layer C metaG... ...
AACGGGCCTCGCGCCGTGGCGTTGGTCCACGGATACCCGGCATGAATGCCGGGCCGAAGACCGCCTACGGCGGCAAACGCCCGCAGGCGGGCGTCTTCGCACAACCTCTTGCCGGCGATCCTCGCGCTATTTTCCGCGCGGCCGAGAAGGAGTCCTTTTCGCCTGAAAAACATGTCATCTCAACGCGGGCGGAGTATAGTTTTCAGCGTCTCTTGCCCCCCCACCGGAAGGGATAAGGGTAGGAGGCCCGTCCGTCATGCCCCCGAGCGCGGCTTTCCTCGATTCGTCTTGTCGTCTTGACCGCGCAATGCAATACGGGCGGCAGCATCCGCATCATCGGAACCGGGCCTTCTTCACCATTCAGGGTGGCTTGGCATTCCCGCAAATAGAGCAAATTGCTTTGCGTTTTCCGCTCGCGGCTTGGTGGGCATTGTTAAGTTAAACTTGTGCATGGCCCCCATGTCTTGCGATGCCGCGGCGACAACGACCGCGTGCCCGGACGGACTGAAGCACGACACGCTTGCTGCCAGCGTGGCGATGCTCTTTGTCCTCACCGTGGTGCAGCGGCTGGTCGGTTTTCTGCGCGGCGTGCTGTTTTGTCGTTGGCTGGACGCGGAACAGTTGGGGCAATGGGACATGGCCTTTGGGTTCCTCATGCTTGCCGCTCCGCTGGCCGTGCTGGGCCTGCCCGGCAGCTTCGGACGCTATGTCGAGCATTACCGGGAGCGAGGCCAATTGCGACCGTTCCTTCGCCGGACGGGCGCGGCCATCGCGATTTTGACCCTGCTTGCCGTGGCCGGGGTGGCGGCGGGTCGAGCCTGGTTTTCGGAGCTGATTTTCGGCTCCGCGGACCATACCGGGCTGGTGCTTTTGTTGGCCGCGGGGCTGGGCGTGATCATTTTCGACAACGCCTTCGGCTCGCTCTATACCGCCTTGAGACAGGTCCGCTTCGTCTCCCTCACGCAGTTCGTCAATAGCCTGGTCTTCGCGTCGCTTGGCGTGGTCCTGGTGCTAGTGTGGTCGGCGGGAACGGCCGCGGTCGTCGTCGCTTTCCTCGCCGCGTCGTGCGTGACCGTGGCCATGTCGGCCGTGCGATGGCGCCGGCTCTGGGCCACATTGCCCGATCCCGCGGTCCACCTTTCCCATCGATCGCTCTGGACAAAACTCGCGCCGTTCGCCTTTTGGCTCTGGGTGACGAACTGGCTGACGAACGCATTCAGCATGGTCGATCGCTTCATGATCATCCACTGCGCGGGTTTGCCGACCGCCGAGGCGCTCGACCTGGTGGGCCAATATCACACCGCCCGCATCTTCCCCATGCTCCTGGTCGGCGTGACCGAAATGCTCGCCGCGGTGCTGACGCCGCACCTCAGCGCCGATTGGGACCGGGGCCGCCGCGACGAGGTCTCTCGGCGGTTGAACCTGACGTTGAAGGTGCTCGGCTTGGGATTGGCGGCCGCGTCGCTGGCGGTGCTCGTCATCGCGCCCGTGCTGTTCGGCGTCGTCTGGCAGCATCGCTTCGGCGAGGGGTTGGCCGTGTTGCCTTGGGCCTTGGTCTGCGCGGCGTGGTGGGGCATGGCCGCGGTTTCGTACAATTATCTCTGGTACGCGGAAAAGTCGCGGTGGATCGCGGCGGCGTTGACGATCGGGCTGGTGCTGAACGTGGCCTTGAACGTGCCCTTGTTGCCCAGTCTGGGGCTGTTGGGCGCGGCCCTGGCCACGGCGGGCGCGCGGCTGGCGGTGCTGGGCCTGGTGTGGTGGTTCGCCTGGAGGCACGGAATGCGCGTGGAGCGAGGCCTGGTCCTCGCGGCCTCAATCCCCTTGGTGGTTTGCGTTGCGCCCTGGCCCGGCTTGCTGCTGGTGGCGGCCCTTGTTCTGGGCGTGGTCCCTTACCTGGAATACTTCAACCCCGATGAGAAAAAGCTCCTAAGCGAAGCGAGCAAGGATTTATGGCGAAGGCTTCGCGGCCTGGTCACTCGGCCCGCCGCCGCCGCGCCGTGAAGCAATGGCCGCCACAGGGATTGCGGCAAATGTCCGCGTGGTTTTGACAACGGAGTCGCCCCAGGCCGACACGCAACGACGCTCCAGGGCGGGATTCACGCCTTGCGTCGCCCCAAGCGGTCTATTTCCGCCGATCCAGGTGGCCCGATTTGCTGATCGCCCTCCAGAGACGCAGGCTGAGGATGATGGCCACGAGCATTCCTAGCGCGCCCGGCATCGATACGCCGTAGAGGTTGGGGGCCACGTCGCGGCTGACCATCAGCGACGCGCCCACGAACAGCGCGCTGGCCAACATGCCCAACACCAGCCGGTTGACCGAGGGTTCCAGGCCGCGGTGGTCGAGGTGGACGTCGAACTTGCCGGTTTGGACCTGTTCGACGATCTCGCTGAGGCCGCGGGGGAGGATGTCGAGCAAGTGGCGCATTTCCCAGGAAATCCGCCGCATTTTGCGCATTTGCCGCCCTGGTGAAAACCGCCGCAGGAGCATTTGTTTCCGATACGGTTTCATCAACTCCAACAGACTGACGGTGGGACTCAACAGTTTGGAAGTGCCCTCGAGCGTGACCAGGAGCTTCAGAAGCATGGCCAGTTTGGCGGGCAAGCTGATCCGGTAGCGGTGGATCAAGTCCAAGAGTTCGTTGAGCGAGGCGCTTAGGTCCAGCGCGTCGAGCGACTGGCTTCCATAATGGGCAAGGTAGTCGGCCAGATCGACCGCCAGGGCGGACCGGTCGAGTTCGGCCGGCACCGCCCCCACTCGCGTCACCACCGAAGTCAGGTGCTCGGCATCCAGGCTGGTGACGCCGAGGAAAAGCTCCTCGACGTCTTCTAAAAGCCGTTCGTCGATCCGGCCGACCATGCCGAAATCCAACAACCCGATGACGCCGCCTTGCAACACGAGCAAGTTGCCCGGATGGGGGTCGGCATGGAAAAACCCGTGCGAGAAGATCATCTCCAGATACATGTTGGCCCCGCGGCGGGCAATCTCATTCATGTCCACGCCCGCCTGAACCAGCCGTCCAGTCTCGACCAGCTTGATCCCTTCGAGCATCTCCATGGTAAGCACGCGGGGACCGGACAACTCAGGGTAGGGCCGAGGGATGCGCACCCAGGGGTTGCCCGCGAACTGGCGGCCAAACTCCTGCATGTTCCTCAGTTCGCGGGCGAAATCCAGCTCGCGCCGCAACATCCGCTGGAACTCGGTGGCGATGGCCAGAGGACGGTACTGGGCCAGCTCGGGGACCATTTCCGCCCAGTTCGCAAGGCCCACGAAAATCTCCAAATCCACCTGGAATTTGCGAGGCACGTCCGGGTGTTGGACCTTGACCACGACCCGCTCGCCGCTTCTGAGGCGGGCGCGATGGACCTGGCCGATCGACGCCGAGGCCAAGGGACGCTCCTCGAACTCGGCGAAACACTCCTCGATCGGCCGCTTCAAGTCCCGCTCCACCATCCCCCGCACCTGGTCGATAGGGTCCGACGGCACGTTGTCCTGGAGGTGTTGCAAAGCGGCCGACAATTCGGTGCCCACCAGGTCGGGACGCGTGCTGAGCAACTGGCCGAGCTTGATGAAGGTCGGCCCCAATTCCGTCAAAGCCAGCCGGATGCGCGTCGGCCACGTGTGCCGGGCGATGGCCGCCCCCTCGCGGTCCTTGAGCAGGTCTTTGGCAAACTCGGGTCCCAGCCGGCCGATCCAGTCGGCCAGACCATACTTGCTCAACACGGCGAGAATCTCGCGCCATCGCGCCAGGTGCCGGTAAATCTGCGGGATGGAGCTGATTTTCATGGTTGGCTCGGCCGCGGCTTGCGGGACAACTCGACAAGCGTGCATCATTCGGAAGCGCGGCGATCTCGCGCCGAGCGCTTTCGGGCGAGAGAGCGTGAAAGGGGACCGTTCCCCATCCAACGTCCACGCTCAGCCTTGCCCGCTTTCGCTCGTCTCGAACGGACCTTCGACCCGAAGACAAACGGTCGCCAGGATCCGCTGTCGCTCCAACGTCTCCGCTGTTTTCCTGTTGCCGGAATGGAGTTCGCACAACTCGGCGTGTCCGGGATCGCCGGGCGCTGGCCGCGCAACCACTTCGATTCCGTTGACCCTCAGGTCCCCCGCCCGCAGCACCGCCACGTAATAGGACTTGCCAGGCCGTCCTCGCGCGACGTCTTCCACCGACTTGTACTTGCCCCGGTACACGGACAGCCCCGTCGCGTCTTGGGTCTTGTGCGGGGCGAACGCTTGAGGGCTCAACCCTGCCTCCGGCGAATACCAGCCAGTTGACGCGGGAACCCGGCGGTACAGAAGCTCCTCGTCATCGATCGGATCGGTGCTATCGTCCACGCGCGAGCCTCCGCGGGAACTGACCGCCGATGGCATCCCTCAAAGCGTCCGCCGTTCCTCCAGTCGCGTCCCTTGAAAGCGATAGTATTCCGCGGAGCCGTCTTCCCAAACATGAAGCACTTCGGTCACTGCTTTTGTCCGGCGCTCGAAGACAATGCCGCCGTTTGGATCGGGAACCACGCGATCTGGAGCGGGACAGTCGGCGTCCCTCAAGGTCTGCGCCCACTCGATGGCCCGTTGTATCGTCCGCCCCGACGGCGATTCCACCCCTTCGTCTTCAAGCTGGTTTGGCTCGCGGCCCCACTCGATCAGTTGGTAGTCAATCAGTTCCTGCCATCTCCGTCGCGAGTCGTTGCGGGAGACCGCCGACTGCGCATCGACGCTCGTACACACGATGCTCGGGAGAGTTGGAGAGGCGAAAACGTTCGCTTCAGCCAGGATCATTTCTCAATCCCCAATAACGGTTGGCCTCATCGGACATGAAATCTCGAAACGCGCGAACAATGGTCTCCCGTCCCAGGTCCAGACTGGATAAAATCCCGTCGCTCAAGTCGCTTTCTCGTCCGAGTGGACCACGGGCGGTGAGCGTCAGTACGATGACTTCGGTTTCCTGCGGTTCAGATCGTACGGCGTGTTCCCACTGAATGTGGAGCCTTCCGCGTCGTTCCGGGATCACAAAGTGCCATTCCCCGGAAAAACTCTCTCCGTAAACCAACCCCTCGATCGAGGGCAGGCCACAAAGCGGCCGGAAGAATCTCCAATCGCTCGGCGTATTCCAAACCGTGCCCTTGACAATATGATTGAGGTAGGTGACCTCCCACTGATTTGGCCGAAAATCGCCAAGTTTCTCGCGATCAAGGAACTTCACGAATTGTTCCAGGGCCGCATGGAAACCTTGGCGGACTGTCTCGTAGCGAGGGTACACGCCGCCCGCTCGACCTAACCAGTTGAAATGCAGTCGCCCATTTTGCACCTGGATCATCCGCTCGCCATCTTGATGACGGATTTGAAGTCGGCTGACAGGCGCCGGACTGAGTGAAAACTGCAAGCTGGCCGCCCATCTGGAGTTGTTGCCAAACCGCTCAAATTGAGGGGGCAGCAACGGGGCATCCGAAACGGTGGGCCATTCGCCGGTGTCGAGTGTCCTCCAAAACGCTCCCAGGTGCCCATTGCCGAACCTTTCGATCCGCTCAAATTGGACGCCTAACACCGTCTCGACAAGCGGGGGCCTTTCGTAATCCGGCAGCGGGTACTGTTCAACGGAACTTGGCATGGACCATGGACTGACAAGTCTTGATCACCCCGAAACTTCCGACGGTTCTGGGCGCCACGATTTCGTGGTTCTCCCTCTAACGTAATATGGACTATACGTCATGTTTTGCAAATCCCCTCCCTTTAGCGCTGCCCTGTTTGGGCATCATGCCAGCAGCATTTCAAGAACGCCTCCTTGGGCTTGCAACCGGGCGATGGTAAGGGCACGCGGGCCGTTTTCGACGGTCGAAGCTGGGTAACCGTTGGCAGGGACAGTCCCGATTTTTGCGGCGAAGCCCGCGGAAATGGAACTGTCCCCTTCGGGTCGGAGGCGGACAGGCGCATTTTTCGGCGTGAAACGGGCCAAACAATAAGCCAGTCCCCGGCCCGTGAACGGTTACGAAGCTGGAAATCCGAACCGCGGACGAGGCTGAAATCGTTCCCATGGCGAGGGCAAATCCAAGTGCCCACCGGGTGCGGGAGACACCTGGACTTGATGCGTCCACGATGCTGATCGCCACCGCCTGAGAAAGCTCATGAGTCCCCTTGAGTCGGCACGCTGAAACCGTGCCCCTGCATTGGGACCGCAATTCCCTCGCAAGCCGCCTTGTCGATTTCCGTTTCGTGACGATGACCAAGTGCCGCGGACGCGGCTGGCTCAGGATAGCGCCCGAGGGCCCAAGCGCAGGCGCCGCGAACCAAAGGCTCGCGATCGTTCAGCCCGTGAATCAGGGCCGGTAGGGCCGGCCGATGCGGCCGATTGCCGAGCACGATCGCCGCGTTCCTCAACAGACCCCGCCGCTTGGCTCGCCATGGAGGTGTTCTTCCCAAGCGTTGCCGAAACGCCACGTCATCCAGCGTGACAAGTTCCGCCAGATCGACGGGATTGTTGCCCGGCCGAGGGCTGAACTCTTCGCTGCCGCGGCGTTCGCATCGGGCGTTCCACGGACAAACGGCCTGACATGCATCGCAACCGAAAAGCCAGTCGCCGACGCCGTGGCGAAGCTCGCGGGGAATCTCACCCCGCAACTCGATCGTGAGGTAGCTGATGCACCGTCGGGCGTCGAGGACGTAGGGGGCCAGCAAGGCCCCGGTGGGACACGCGTCGAGGCACGCGCGGCATGTACCACAATGCCCCGAGGCGTGCGGTTCGTCGTACTGGAGCGTCTCGCTGGTCAAGAGCGCGGCGAGGAAAAACCAGCTTCCCAGGCGGCGGTTCAACAACAGCGTGTTCTTGCCGATCCATCCCAAGCCCGCCATCTGGCCAAACTCGCGTTCCAAGAGCGGGGCGGTGTCGACCACGCCGCGAACGGCGGCGCGAGGCGCCAGTCGGCGGTGCAGGTCGGCCAGGGCACGGAGCTTGCGCCGAACGACCTCGTGGTAATCGGCGCCCCAAGCGTAGCATGAAATCCGGCCCTGCCCAGGCCCGGCGGGGGATGGCTCGACGTTCCGATACGCGAGGCCAAGCATGAGGATGCTCCGGGCCCCTGGAAGGACCCGCGTCGGATCCGCGTAGGCCTCGGCTCGCTCGCTCAAATAGGCCATCTCGCCCGCGTATCCGGCGGCCAACCACTCGCCGAATCTCGCGACGCCTGGCGGCGGCGCGGCCGGGCACGCCCCGACTAGATGAAAACCGAGACGGATGGCCTCGGTCTTCAACGCCTCGGTGAGCGAAAAGTTCGTCATGGGGCGCGGCGGAGGAACAACAGCAAGGACGAAGCGGGGAGGTTTGGTTTTGGGGAATATCGGGGCCGACCGCGAGTTTCGGCTCTTCTCACCCCCAGAACATCTCCACAATCGACTGGCCGACGCTCTGCGGATCGCTCGAGACGGAAAAAACGAGGAACAGCAAGATGATCGCCGCGGCGCTCAGGAGGCCGACGGCCCGGACGTTGCGGGGCACTTCCACGTCGGCCAGGGCGGCTTGCAGGGCCAGTTCGAGCCGCCGCCAACCTTGGTGGTTTTGCGCTGGCCCGCTGGAGATCAGCGAAACGTTGCGCATCTTGGCCACGCTGTCGAGATGGAGTTGCACGCCGAGGGTGGGCAGCGAGAGGCTGTCGCCGGCCCATCGAGCCTCGGGGTCCAACTTCGCCGCCTCCTCGGCGAGGATCGGGCGGATTTCTTCCATGGTGATGTTGTAAATCACCAGTCGTGGACGCAAAAAGAGGATCAGGCAGATCACGATCAACGCGTACAGGCCGATGAGCAACAGCCAAACGTTGGCGCCAAACTTCTCGGAGGCGGCCAAGGGATAAAACAGATTCATCGGCCCGACGATCACCAGACCGGCCACGGCCAAGGCCAGCACGGCGAAGTCCCGCCCGCCCGAGACCACCAATGGCCGCCGCGCCAGGTTGATGGCCCCGAAGAGCATCAGATAGATGGCCACCGGTCCCACCGCCAGACAAATGGCAAACGCCTGGTCAAGCAATAAGGGCAGGAAAAGGCACAAGGCCATCAGTCCCGCGCTGACGCCCAAATTGAATGCGTCGACCGTAAACCAGAGCGGCGATACGGCCAGGGCAAACAAAACGATTGAAAAAAGGATGTTCCCGAAGTCCATCAGCCTGATTCTTTTCCGTTGGCTCGTCCGCCGATTCCAGGAAACGACCTGGATGGTTTGCCGTTGCCCTGAGCGTTTTGGGCGCGGCGTAGTTCGGCTTCGAGCCGGGCCTGTTCCACGCGGTAATCGTAACGAATCTTGCCGTAAAAGAGTTTCGTTGCCCAAATGTCGGCCAAGGCGAGCGCCCCGAGCCAGAACACCAGCACGAGCACCCCGCCCCAGAAATAGACGCCCACTTGCGGCCACCGCGCCAGGATCCACAGTCCCAGCGGCAGGCAGACCGCGATCACGGCCAGCATCGCGCTGGTCTGCATCCTGCGGCGGAATTGACGGCGGCGATACTCGAATTCCTGGGGAGCAAGGTTGGCGGCCTGTTGCGCGCGCCAAGATCGCACATGGGCGACCATCAGCGCCAAGGCGCAGGCCATCATCAGCCCGGGAAACGGCAGCCAAATCAGGATGTCCACGGTCAACAGTTTCTCCCCATCCTACAAGGAGGGCAAGCGCTGCGCCGCTTCACGGCCAGGTTCCTCGCCACCTCCGCCCGCCTCAGGGGCGCTTCGGCCGCGTCGTGCTCAGCCACTCGCGAACCACCCAGCCTACTTTCGCCAGGCTCAAGGCCGAGCACCGCTCGGGCGTGTCGGCCATGGTGTGCCAGGCGGGGTAATCGAAGTCGATGATGTTGCAGGCCGGGATCTTGGCAATGTTGCGCAAGGACAAATGATCGTCCCGGACCTCGTGTTTTCGTCGCGGAATGAACTCGCGAACGCCGAGCCGACGCGCGGTCGCCCAGATTTCCTCGACCAGCGGTCGCGTGTCGGGCCACGCCATGCTGTAACGCTCCTGATAAATCTGCAAATCGGCGTCGCCGACCATGTCCAATAGCACCGCCCAACGGTAACGGTGCGGCGGCGGCTCCTCGACGTACATCGTGGCAAAGAATTCCGAACCGAGGAAGTAGGGGTCATGCGGGCTGAAAATGAATTCCTCGCCGTCGAAAAACACGAAGTCCACTCCGTAGTGGCACTCCAGCGTCGGCATGTCGTGGCCCAGAGCCATGAGCAGGGCCGTCCCGCTCCCGCCGTCGTTGGCGCCCACGAACCGGCCCCGAGGATTCACCCGGTCCAGCATCGGAAACGGCAGCGTGTCGTAGTGCGTGCAAAGCAGGATGCGCTCCCGGCTCTCCGGATGCCATTCGACGATCAGGTTGGCCATCGACACGTCGCCATGACCGGCGGGATGGCGGGCGCGGAACCGTTGCAAACGGACCTTGGCCCCCAGTTTGGTGAAATGATCGACCAGCATTTTTTGTTGGGCCTCCATGCCGGCCGACCCGCTCATCCGAGGTCCAATCTCGCAAATCTGCTTCAGATACTCGTAGGCCCGGGACCCGTCGAACGGTATCTGCTCCAATCGCAGCGCAGACATGCCGGCTCCAGCGATCCTGTCGTTGGGGATCAAGAGAAAGACGGCCGCCGCCAGGCCTCCCAACCCCAGCGCGGCCAAAGCCGCCGCCCGATACCACCTGGCTCGGGATCGTGGGGAATGCGCCGGAATAGTCATGGGCGGTTGTCTTCCTGGTTGCCGTTGGCGGGAAAAGGTCTTCTTCCAGCGGCACACGGACTGGTATCTTCCCGCCTTGAAGGGTACTGGCACATGGCCGGTGCGAGCCGTGAACGGTTGCCGACCGCCCGAATTCGCCTTTGCCGCCAAAACGTTCCTCCAGGTCATTGTACTGCCGGCGCCTCGAATTGCCCAGATGAAGCGCAGCGGTCGCCATCCACCGGGCCGGCGGCTTGGCGCGAATCGCCAAGCGGTTTACGATTGCACGAATTGCGTCAACCGTCCTTCTGTAGCCAAGGACCGCGCCGTCGGACGCTCGGCGCCGCGACCGTCGCGAGTTTTTTTGCCATGAAACAGAAAAAACGCGTGCGTACTGGAATCGTCGGATCGGGATTTTCCGCCAGATTTCACTTCGAGGCCTTGCAGAGGGTCCATGGCGCGGAAGTCGAAGTCGTGGGAGTCTGCTCGAAAAGCTCCATCCGAGCGGCAGCCTACGCCCAAGAGCGCGGAATCCGCGTGTTCGAAAGCCTCGACGCGCTGTTGGACGAAGTCGACGTGATCCATGTCTGCGTTCCGCCGATGGCCCACGAGCCGACCGCGGTGGCCGCCCTGAAACGAGACAAATTCGTGATCTGCGAGAAGCCGCTCACCGGGTACTTTGGCGACGGCTCGCCCGATTTCCACTGGGACCGCGCCGACAAGGAAGTCGCCTTGCGCACGGCGATGGAGAGCGTGGGCCGGATACTGGAGGCCGAGCGGGCCAGCCGCGGCCGGCTGCTGTATGCCGAGAACTGGGTCTACGCCCCGGCGGTGCAAAAGGAGCGGGAAATCCTGGAAAAGACCGGTGGCCAGATCCTCTGGATCCACGGCGAAGAGGCCCATAGCGGCTCGCACTCCGTCGATTACGCCTTCGCCGCCCGCTGCGGCGGCGGCGTGTTGATCGGCAAGGGTTGCCATCCGCTCACGGCCGCGCTCTACCTGAAGCGGGTCGAGGGCCGCGTGCGCAACGGCGGGCCGATCCGCCCGAAGTCCGTCTCCGCCCGAACCCATGCCATCACCCGCCTGCCCAACTTCCGCGACGCCGGCCACATCCGCAAAGACTATTACGACATCGAGGATTTCTCGATGATCCACGTGGAGTTCGACGACGGGACGATCGCCACGGTGTTCGCCTCCGACATCGTGCTCGGTGGGATCCACAACTGGCTGGAAATCTGCGCCAACAACCACCGCGCGATCTGCAACATCAATCCCAACACGGCAATGCTGACCTACAATCCCAAGGAAGAATACTTCCGAGACATTTACGTGGTGGAGAAAACCGGCACCAAGCAAGGCTGGGCCTTCACCTCGCCGGAAGAAGACTGGTTCACGGGCTACCATCAGGAGATGGAGGCCTTCTACCGCACGATCGCCCACGGCGAGCCGCTGGAAAGCGACATCTTCCTCGCCGCCGACGCCATCGCGACGATCTACGGCGCCTACCTCTCCGCCGACCGCGGCGGGACGGCGGTCGAAGTGCAAATGGGCGGACCATAGCGGGCAGAGGGAGCGGCTTTCGTCGTTGGGGCGCGTCGCCTCGGCGGTTCCGGCCTTGCCGGGCCGACGCGGCTCGAAGCGATTGTTGTGGCAGGTGTTGCCTCCCAGCTCCCGGCGGCGCGCCCGTTGCTTTGCCGGTCGCTCGGCGATATTCTTTCAAGAGAACGGAGCGTTCGTGACGACCGCCCGTCACGGTCCGGAGCTGCCCGCCATGGCCATGATCTTTCCCGGAATGGACCCCTATCTGGAGCACCCCAATTTCTGGCCAGGCGTCCACAACGAGTTGATTGTGTATCTTCGGGATCAACTACGGCCGTTGCTGGCGCCGCGGTACATTGCCGCCTTGGATGCCCGCGTTTACATCGAGATGCCGTCGCGGCAATTCATCCCGGATGTGGTGATCCGAAAAGACTCGGGACGCAGTCGGGGCGGCGTCCAAGCCGTGGCGGAAATCGACGACGCGGAAACCGTGGAATTCCTCGCCAACGAGATCGAGGAGGCCTACATTCAGATCCTCGACAAGCAGAGCAACCAACGCGTGGTGACGGTGATCGAGGTCGTCAGCCCGTCCAACAAAAACCCGGGAGAAGGACGCGAACTGTATCTGAAAAAGCAACGGCAGGTGATGGCCAGCGACGTGCATCTGGTGGAGATCGACCTGTTGCGTGCCGGGGAGCACGTGCTCAGCGTGCCGGAATGGGTGGCGCGGGACCGGGGGCCTTACGACTATTTGATCTGCGTGAATCGGGCGGGGCGTCCGCGCTGTCGGTACACGATGTACCGTCGGCGTCTCCGCGAGCGGCTTCCCCGCATCGGCGTTCCCTTGGCCGAGCCGGACCCCGACGTGCCTTTGGATCTTCAGGCGGCCCTGGAGCGGGTCTATGAGATGGGGAGCTACCGCGACCGCATCCGCTATGACGTCCCTTGCCATCCGCCGCTCTCGGAAGAAGATCAAGCCTGGGCCGATGAACAAGTGAAGAAGGCCCCGCCCGCCGAATGATTCAACTTCCTCTCTTCGCCACTTCCAAGTTCCAAGGACGCGATATGACATCAAACCAATTCTCGCCGCGTTGGGGTTTGTTCGTTTCCGTTGCGGTGGTCTGCGCTCCATGGTGCCGGGCGAACTGCGCCTGCGGAGGGGAAAGTCCGGCCTTGGTGAGGGTGCCCGCCGCCAAGACCGTGCTGGACGTGGCCGTCTGTCTGCCAAGTTCGACGCCGCACGCGTCGTCGCCGCTTTGGAAGTTGACTGAAATCGACCACGGCGACGTGGCCGTGACGGCCCAGCGGATCGCGGCCATGGCGGCGGACGGAACCCTTGCCGAGGGGCAATTCCGCCTGGCCGCCAGCATCGCGCCGCGGAAGGACAACTCCGGCTCGCGGCGGTTCCGCGTCGAAGCATCGCCCTTGCCCGCGTCGGGCGGATTTTCCTTCCGCGACGTCAACGGCAAATCGCTCGAATTGCTCGACGACGGCAGGCCGGTCCTGGTCTACAACCACGGCGTGATCACCAACGAGTCGGTTCCGAAGAACGACGCCCGTCGCAACCGCTCGTGTTTTGTCCATCCGGTTTACGGACTCAACGGCGAGGTGCTCACCGACAGCTTCCCCAAGGACCATTATCACCACCACGGCATTTTCTGGGCCTGGTCGCATGTGGTGATCGACGGCAAGGAGTACGACCTCTGGGTCAACAACAAGATCGAACAGCGGTTCGTCCGCTGGATCTGCCGCGAGTCGGGCCCGGTTGCGGCCGTGCTGGCCGTCGAGAACGGCTGGTTCACGGGCGATAGGAAGGTGATGATCGAGCGCGTATGGTTTCGGGCCTACAAGGCGGCCGAGGGCGCGAGGTCGATTGACATCACGCTGGTGCTCATTCCGCTCGACCGGCCGATCACCCTGCGGGGCGCGGAAGGCAAGAGTTACGGCGGAATCAACCTGCGATTTGCCCCGCGCACGGACACGGTGATCACGGCGCCCAGCGGGCGGACCAAGGAAGACCTGCCCGACACCCGCCTGGCCTGGGCCGACTTGACGGCACGGTTCGCCGGCGCCCCGGGTCCGAGCGGCGCGGCCCTTTTCGCCGACCCGAACCACCCCGACTTCCCTCCCCCTTGGCTCACCCGCCACTACGGCATCCTTTGCTGCGGCTATCCCGGCGTGAAGGGCAAGACCTTCGCGCCTGGCGAGCCGGTGCGGCTCGATTACCGCGTGTGGATTCATAAGTCGGCCGTCGAATTGGCGGACCTCGAAGCAGCGTTCGAGGCCTATGGCGTGGGCAAGAATGCAGCGGTGAGTGGGCAATAAGCGTTGGGCGGTCGTTCAGCCCTGAGCCAACGGCGGCGGACGGCAAAGGCTGCCGTGTGGCATGCCGTCGCTCGGCGCAGCCGAGGGTCCGCATGGAAGGAGTGATCGCGGTCCGCAAGCATCTTCCGACGCTTCGCGTCGTGAGACCATGCCACCTAATTACCGTTCATCTTCCATCTTCCATCTTCCATCTTCCATCCCTCATCTTTCATCCTTCCCCATGTCCGCCTCCGTCACCCCCATGATGAAACAGTATTTGGAAGCCAAGCAGGCGTGCGGCGACGCCTTGCTGCTGTTTCGCATGGGCGATTTCTATGAGCTGTTCTACGAGGACGCGAAGACGGCCGCGCGGCTTTTGAATCTTGCCCTGACGAGCCGCGAAAAGGGCGAAAATGCCGTGCCCATGGCCGGCTTTCCGCACCATCAGTTGGAAAGCTACCTGGGCAAGCTGATCGCCCTGGGGATGCGCGTGGCGGTGTGCGAGCAGGTGGAAGATCCGAAGAAGGCGGTCGGGCTGGTCCGCCGCGAAGTCACCCGAGTCGTCACGCCGGGCACGGTGGTCGACGACGGCCTGCTCGATCCGCGCGAAAGCAATTACCTGGCGGCGGTCACGCCGGGCGATCCGGCCGGATTGGCCTGGGTCGAGCTTTCGACGGGACGCTTCGTGGCGGCCAGCTTCCCACGCAGCCATTTGGCCGACCAGCTCGCCCGAATCGCCCCGGCCGAATGCTTGGTGGCCGAGGAGTCCGAACCGCTTCCCACGCAAACCGCCTCGGCGATGATGGTCACGCGACGTCCGGCCTGGGCCTTTGCCTTGACCACGGCGAGGGAAAGCCTGGCCAAGCACTTTGGCACGGCAACGCTCGAAGGATTCGGATTCTCCGCCAGCGACGAAGACGGCCAGGCGATCCGCGCGGCCGGGGCGATCCTCGACTACCTCACCGAGACGCAAAAGACTTCGCCAGCGCACATCGACCGCCTCGTTCCCTATCGCGTCGCCAACACCTTGGAGATCGACCAGGCCAGCCGCCGCAGCCTGGAGATCACGCGGACGATCCGCGAGGGCCGCCGCGAAGGCTCCTTGCTGGCTGTCTTGGATCAGACCGTTACCGCCATGGGCTCGCGGCTGTTGGCCGATTGGGTGGCCAACCCGCTGACCGACGTGGCAACGATCAACGCCCGGCTCGAGGCCGTCGCCGAACTTGTCGCCGACGCCCGGCTGACGTCCGAGCTGCGCGAATCGCTCCGCCGGGTGTATGATCTGGAGCGGCTGCTGGCCCGCGTCACCACCGGCCGGGCGACTCCTCGCGACTTGAGTTTTCTCGGCCGCACCCTCCGCGCCCTGCCCGCCTTGAAGGCCAAGCTGGCCGAGCGATCCAGCCGTCTGCTCTGTGAATTGGAAGGGCAGATCGACCTGTGCGTCGAATTGCGGGCCCAGCTTGATGCGGGCCTGGTGGATGATTGCCCCCTGTCCAGCCACGACGGCGGCTTCATCCGCGAGGGTTTCAGTCCCGAGCTGGACGCCTTGCGGGACCTCATGCGCGGCGGCAAACAGTGGATTGCCGCTTATCAGGCCAAAGAAACCGAGCGGACCGGGATTCCCAACCTCAAGGTCGGCTTCAACAAGGTCTTCGGCTATTACCTGGAAGTCACGAACACGCACCAGGGCAAGGTGCCCGACGACTACATCCGCAAGCAGACGGTCAAAAACGCCGAGCGCTACATCACGCCGGAACTCAAGGAATACGAGGAAAAAGTCCTTACGGCGGAGGAGAAATCCAAGGAGCTGGAGTACGAGCTTTTCGTGAAGCTCCGCGACGCGGTGGCCCTGGCCCGACGCCAGGTGCGGATCACCGCCACGGCCCTGGGCGAGATCGACGTGCTCGTCGCGCTGGCCGAACTGGCCCGGGCCCGCGACTACTGCCGGCCGAAGATCACGGCCGAACCGGTGCTTGAGATCCTGGATGGGCGCCACCCCGTGCTCGACGCGATCGAGCGGCGAGGCTCGTTCGTTCCCAACGACACGCATTTGGGAGGCGAGGCGGGCCAGATTCTGCTGATTACGGGGCCGAACATGGCGGGCAAGAGCACCTACATCCGCCAGGTGGCCTTGATCACCCTGATGGCCCAAATCGGCAGCTTCGTCCCCGCCCGGCAGGCCACCATCGGCGTGGCCGACCGAATCTTCGCCCGCGTCGGCGCCAGCGACGAGCTGACCCGCGGCCAAAGCACCTTCATGGTCGAGATGACCGAGACGGCCCGAATCCTCAACACGGCCACCGCCCAAAGCCTGGTGATCCTCGACGAGATCGGCCGCGGCACGAGCACCTACGACGGCATCTCGCTGGCCTGGTCGGTGGCCGAATATTTGCACGACCGCATCGGCTGCCGCACGCTCTTCGCCACGCACTATCACGAATTGACCGACCTGGCCCAGTCGCTTCCGCGCGTGAAGAACCTCAATGTCGCGGTCCGCGAATGGCGGGACGAGGTGGTCTTCCTGCACAAGATCGTCGAGGGGGCGGCCGACAAGAGCTACGGCATCCACGTGGCCCGGTTGGCCGGCGTGCCGCGGGAAGTCATCGAGCGATCGAAAGACATCCTCGCGCAACTCGAAGAAGAGCACCTCGACGCCCAGGGCCGCGCCAAGATCGCCCGGCCAGTCCCGGCCGAGCGACGCGCCCATTTCCAACTGACGCTCTTCGGTCCCACGGACCATCCCCTCTTGGACGAAATCCGCCAACTCGACGTCAACCAACTCACGCCGCTGGACGCCCTCGGCGTGATCCACAAGTGGCAAGATCAACTCGGTAGGAAGCAGAAAAAAAAGAAGGAACCATAGCCGATATGCGGAAGCGAGTGTGCGTGTTCTGCGGTTCCAGTCACGGCGCGCGGCCAGAATATGCGGGGGCAGCCAGAGAGTTGGTTCATGCCCTGGCCCGGCGAGGGCTGGGAATGGTCTTTGGCGGCGGCGGGATCGGGCTGATGGACGTGATCGCCAATGCCGCCCTGGAGTTGGGCGTCGAGATCATCGGCGTGATCCCCGAGGCCCTGGTGGCCAAGGAGCTGGCCCACCGCGGAGTCTCCGACATCCGGATCGTTCGCTCGATGCACGACCGCAAGGCGGTGATGGCCGAACTGTCCGACGCCTTCGTGGCCCTGCCCGGCGGGTTCGGGACCCTCGAAGAACTGTTCGAGGTCCTCACCTGGAGCCAGCTCGGCCTGCACCGCAAGCCCAGCGGACTGTTGAACGTGGCCGGCTACTTCGACCCGCTCTTGGCCTTCTTCGACCACGCCCTGGCCGAACGGTTCCTCCGCCCCAAGCACCGCGCCATGCTCCTGGTCGACTCCAATCCCGATAGCCTGCTTGACCGCATGGCGAACTTCCACGGATAAAGGAGCCCCACTGACATCTGGGCTGACATAGATAATTCAGAGGGGGAGAACGGCCAAATCCGGCAAGTTCCTCAGATCGTGATCCCGAAATCTCCCCAACACGTCACGCAAGGCTGAAACCAAGTGTCCTGGATCTGAATACCACCGCCGTGGCGGACGCAGGGTTGAAACGCCTTCAGGAGACGTAAATACAGCTCCTGGCGAATTGCGATCACGGGGACTGCTCATCTTGCCGGCATTTTCCAGAGTGGGCGAGACGCCCGCGCCCCGCGATCTCCGCGGGTGGTTTTATCCCAGCCGCTTAAAGGGACAAGCCGTCACGGGCCCCTCCGGGTGCATTGGAGAGCTTCTGCACGAAGCCATTCTTACGGCTATATAGGGTATCCCCTTGGCGACTGGGTGTCCGTGCCGGTACGAAAGCAGATCCAGCTCCTGCGACTCGATACAAAGCGAAACAACGGTTCTCATCAACCTTTCAAGCCCCTTCAAACATCCAAGAACCATTCGATCGATGCGTTGGAGGTTAAGAACGCGTCAGGGGCTGCCATGCCCAGCTTGTTGTGGGATTGCGTGGACGTATGTCGGGTGGAAAGCCCTGTCATGGTTCCGTTTTTCTGCGTTTATTCAATTTGCCTTTTCTTGGTTTATGGCGTTTATTAATAGTGCAAGGGCAAATGTCGCTTTTTGTGCGACAGTGTCGTGAGAAGAGGGAGGGGAATCATGTTGAGCCATCGTCGGCACGTTAGGGGTGGTTTCACCCTGGTTGAACTGCTCGTGGTGATCGCAATCATCGGAATCTTGATCGCGCTTTTGTTGCCGGCGGTCCAGGCCGCCCGCGAGGCGGCCCGCAGGTCGCAATGCACCAACAACCTCAAACAACTCGGATTGGGTTTGCACAATTACGCCGACGCGTTTCAGACATTTCCGATGGCGTATTTTGTGTACATCAATCCCGCGACGGGCAACATCAACATTGGATCTTGGGGGGTGGCCTTGCTGCCTTACATCGAGCAGGCGCCGTTGAAGCAGCAATACAACACGAACGTGCCCGCCGCAACCCAGTTTGGGGCGATAGGGCAAGCCAACATCGCGGTGATCTCGACTCCGCTGAACTCCTTTGTGTGCCCTTCGGCGCCCGGCGGTGCCCAGGCCCGAATCTATGATGGGGCGATTCCCGCCGGCGCAGTTCCCGGCCTGCCCGCGCTCACTTGGAGGGCCGCGCCCTCGGACTATTGCGTCTCGACGGGCGTTCGCGGCGTGTTCGCGAATTTGGCCTACGCAAACTTCCCTGGCGGAGCCGGTGGAGATCGTCACGGCGCGCTGCGCGATCATATCACGATTGTCGGAGCCAACGTGGGCAACGCGCCCTGCCGTTTCGCCGATATTACCGACGGAACGAGCAACACGTGGGTTTTGGGTGAGCGAACGGGCGGGAACGACATTTATTCGAAAACGACAAGCTGGAACCTTGCTCCCGCGGCCACCAAAGCGCAACTCGTCGCCGCCAACGGCGGTGGTTGGGGCGATCCGCTCAACGGCGAGCACTGGCTGTCGGGCACCTTGGCGAGCGGCTTGCCGTTCCCGCCGCAAGAAGGCCCCTGCGCGATCAATTGCACGAATCTCCGCGGCTATGGCTTCCACAGCTTCCACCCCGGCGGATGCAATTTCCTCGTGGCCGACGGTTCGGTGTCCTTTACAAGCGAGACGGTCGACGCCTTTATCATCGCGGCCCGCATTACTCGCCAGAAGGGCGAGGTGATTCCTCAATAACCCCCCCGCGCAACCATCGCTCTGCTTTTACGAAACGCCCCGCGGCCGGCCCGGAAGTGGGGCTTGCTTGGCTATCGGGAGGATCTATTCATGCAAAAGTTGTTGCACTTGGTGACTCTGGCCGTGATCATCGCGACGCTGGTGTCATGTTCCCGAAAACCGACGCAGTTCCGCAAGGAAACCTATCCGGTCAAGGGGGTCGTGTACGTCGACGGAAATCCGGCGAGCAACCTTCAGGTGACGGTCCACGACGTCAAGGGAATCGACAAAGAGCATCCCACGATGTCCACGGCGATGACCGACGATAAAGGCCAGTTCGCGGTCTCGACTTACAATCAGGGCGACGGTGTGCCCGAGGGAGAGTACACCGCCACCTTCGTCTGGGGCGAACTGAATCTGCTCAGCATGCAATACAGCGGCGACAAGCTCAAAGGCCGCTACAACGACCCGCAAAAAAGCCAGGTCCGCTTCAAGGTCGAGAAAGGGAAGCCCGTCGACCTGGGCAAGATTGAACTTACAACAAAATAGCCTGCCCGCCCGCTCGCGACCGCCCCTGGTTGCGCCATGCGGGAGCTCCGCGCGGCGGCAGGCTGCGGCACGCCCGGTCAAGTCCTCGCCACCGGCACGGCGCCGGTGGCCGGGACTTTTCTATTGGAAGCAATTGGATCAACGATGCGACACGCAATCCTGTCTCTTGCATTTTCCCTGCTGCCGGCCTTCTGCTGCGTCGCCACCGCGGATACGACCACGGTTCATGGCGTCCCCACGGCGATCGCGGAGTACGCGGCGCGGCCCGATCCCGTCTTTGCCTGGCAGATCAAGGGTCGAAACACTCTGGACCAGGGGAAAATCTTGGAGGTCGAACTGGTCTCGCAGGAGTGGCACGGCATCGTCTGGAAGCACGCCTTGCCGGTGTTCGAGCCGAAAGAGGTCCGCTATCCGCGGCACGTGTTGTTGTTCATCACGGGCGGGAGCATCGGCGGCCGGCCCAACAAGGACAACCTCCAGATGGGCCTCAAGCTCGCCGAACTCGTGGGCGCCCGCGTCGCCATGCTGCACCAGGTGCCCAACCAGCCCCTGCTGGGCAACCGCAAGGAAGACGACCTGATCAGCGAAACGTGGCTCCGCTTTCTCGAAACCGGCGACGTGACCTGGGTGCTCCAGCTTCCCATGGTCAAAAGCGCGGTTCGGGCGATGGACGCGGTTCAAGCAATGGCCAAGGCCGAATGGAACGCGCCGGTCGAAGGGTTCGTCGTCACCGGGGCCTCGAAACGCGGTTGGACCACCTGGCTGACCGCCGTGGCCGACAAGCGGCCGATCGCCATCGCCCCGATGGTCATCGACATGCTCAACCTGCGGCCCCAGATGCAGTACCAGTTGGACAGTTGGGGCGCGTATAGCGAACAGATCGGCGATTACACGCGCAAGGGTCTTATCCACCAGAACGACCTCACGCCGCGCGAGGCCGAGCTTTTGCGCCTGGTGGATCCTTACACGTACCGTAGCCAGTTGACGTTGCCCAAGCTGCTCATCCACGGGGCGAACGATCCCTATTGGACCGTGGACGCGGCCAAACTCTATTGGAACGACCTGGTCGGCCCGAAGTACCTCCACGAGGTCCCCAACGGAGGCCATGGCCTGGACGGCGGACGCCCCAAGGCCTTGGCGACCCTGGCCGCGTTCTTTCGCCATGTGGTCGGAAAAAGGCCGTGGCCGGAACTGCACTGGAACCATGCGGAGACCGACCACCAGTACTCGCTGAGCGTTTCTTCCTCGATCGAGCCTCAATCGGCCCGAATTTGGATCGCCCAATCGTCGAGCAAGGATTTCCGCCAGTCGAAGTGGCGGTCGGAGGCGATGTCTCGCCGCGACGGGTCTTACCAGGCCGTCGTGCCCAAACCGGCCCAAGGCCACGTTGCCTTTTTCGGAGAACTGGAGTTCAACGATCAAGGGATTCCGTACTCGCTTTGCACCCTGGTGCGGCGGCACTGAGCGACGGGGCGGAAACCGCCTCGGGCGGGAAAGGCCCCTCAACGGACCTCGGCGGTTGGCCATCCCGCGGCCGATTCATCACATCCCGCCACGCTCCCCCGCGTCGGCCGTGGCTTGAGGGTCATACTCCCTCGGCGCCCTCCAGAAGGCTCGCCCGGCGGGCCAATCCCAACCGCGGGCTCCAACCCTTGCCGCGAAGGAAGGCTTCAAACAGGCTCTCAGTCGCCCAAAGAAATGCCCAACGCCCGCGCCGTGCGCACGAAGCCTCCATTGATCGGAACGGTCTTCAATCGTCCGATGGCGTCGGCGATCTTCACGGGGATAATGCGCGCTCCTTGGTAGGAGACCATTTCGCCGAATCGGCCGGCGGCGATCAGGTCAACGACCTCGGCGCCGAACAAGGTACACAAGGCACGATCGAAGTTCGTGGGAGAACCGCCGCGCTGCAAGTGGCCGAGGACGCAAGCGCGGGTCTCCTTGCCGGTTCGGCGCTCGATTTCCGCGGCCACGACGCCGGCGATGCCGCCCAGGCGGACCTCACGGTTGGCGACCTGATCCGCCAAGGCGACGAATTCCCCGCCTTTTTCGCGAGCGCCCTCGGCGACGACGACCAGGGTGAAGTGTTTGCCGGCCTTTTCGCGCTCCTCGATCTTGGCGCAAATGCTTTCGTAGGTGAAGGGAATTTCTGGAATCAAGATCACGTCGCCCCCGCCGGCCACGCCCGCGTAAAGGGCGATCCACCCCGTGTACCGGCCCATCACCTCCAGAACCATCACCCGGTTGTGGCTTTCCGCCGTGGTGTGCAATCGGTCCAAAGCGTCGGTCGCGCAGGCCACGGCGGAGTCGAAGCCGAAGGTCATGGCCGTGGCTTGGAGGTCGTTGTCAATGGTTTTGGGCACGCCCACCAGGGGCACGCCACCCTCGAACAACTGCTGGGCGATCGTGAGGGTGCCGTCGCCGCCGATGCACACCAGGCCATGGATGTTGAGCTTCGCGAGGCCGTCCTTGACGCCGTCGATCAGTTCCTGGGGCAGTCGCCGCGTCTGGCCGTGTCCCACCTTGGCCGAGAACCGGCCGCGGTTGGCGGTTCCGAGGATCGTTCCGCCGCGCGTGAGCATCGGACCCAACTTTTGATAATCCAGCTCCAGGTATCGTTGCGGATCGAGGATTCCCTCATATCCGCCCAAGAACCCGATCGTCTCCCATCCCCGTTTCGCGGCCGCCTTGGCCACGGCGCGGATCACCGCGTTGAGGCCTGGGCAATCGCCGCCGCCGGTCACAATGCCAATCCGTTCGCTCATGGTGTTCCTCATCGCAAATCAAGGGAAACGACGTCGCGACGGCGACGCCAGGTCGGCCAGCCGCATGGATTCCCAAGCCCTGGACGCCCAGGCTTGGCCGTCGAGGCTCCCACCCGCCAATCGCACTTCTCCTTTCGCCGTTACCGCCCAGTCTGGAAGGCGCGGAGCGCGGCCGTCCCGCCCGCCACAAATCTCGGAGCGCGGGCGTCCCGCCCGCCACAAAACAGTTGGCGTGGCTTCTCGCTCGCTCCGGAAAATGCGGGCAAGATGAGCGCGCTTTGTGATTCGCTCAAGTTCTTCTGTCCCGGCTAATTAGCACGGAGCGCCGCCCATGTCAATAGCCTGAGAGGGCCGGGAATCGATCTCCGCGGAGAGACCTCCGCGGCGCTGATCGCGATCGAAGAGTCGTTGGTCAACCCGCGTCATGGCGCGCGGCGGCCAGCCTCATTTTTCCGCGCGCACGGCTGAGCATGGGCCCAACGCTGTTTTCGGGAATTCCAAGCGAGCGGCTGATCTCCGCGTAAGTCTTGTCTTCGAGGTGATGCATCTGGATGGCTTGGGATTCTTCGCCCCGAAGTTGCCGAAGCAGCCAGCGGGCCTCCTCGCGGAGTTCGGCCCTGCGGTCCGGCCGCTCTTTGGCCGAGGCGGCGGTGGACTCGACGGATCTACGGGCCGGGACGCGACGCGCGGCGGCCGCCCGTCGCTCGAGCAGTCGCCGCACGACGATCCGCCGCGCCACGACCGTCAGGTAGCTCGCCAAGCTGCTCGTCCCACGGAAACGACGAAGGATGGCGAAGTCGTCTTGGATCAGGGCCAGCATGACCTCCGCGCAGAGATCGTCGCGGTCCTCCCGGCTGAGAAAAATGCCGCGAACTCGGGCCGAGTGCTGAATCACGTGAATCACCAAGCCCAGGAAGCGATCGACAAAATCTTCCCACGCCCGGGGCTTCCGCTCCAAGCATCGTTGAAGCAATTGTTGGTCCAGATCGGTTAATGGCATGGCGACGCTCCTTTCAGGGAAGCGACCATCGTGAACATGGAAAAAAACGGTGGCCAAGCCCCTTCAGGAACAGCCAGTATTGGCAAACTCACAGTTCCGCTTTGAATAATATCCGCACACCTCATGCCAAAACGTCGAAAAATCAGCCGCCCGCGGCGCTTGAAGTCACAAATGCTTGTACCAAGACCACTTACGCTAATTTCAATTGCAGCCAATCGGTTGCTGTCGCCAGACAGGACGGTTTGACGATCGCGCAATTCCGCCCCAGTGCGTCATTACCGCACAACAAAAGCCATTCTTGTGGTGGATATAAGCACCCGCCGGATGTGAGTTCAATCTGCGCGCAGTTCCGCGAACCAGATGGCTGGCGGAAGACGGAGTATTTGAGCAGAGGGGGCAACAACGGCCCGTGGGACGCGATGGGCGGTCGTTGGGATTCGGTGGTTTGCCTCAGACCGCGCGTCTAAAGCGACCACCCTTCCCGATACTCGCGACGGAGGAAGCGGTTGGCGCCCTCGTCGTTGGTCACTTTCATGTTCGCTCCGTCCCATTGGATGAGCTTGCCGGCGCGTAGGGCGACATTGCCCAGCAGACAGACCTCGGTCAACAGTCCGGCGTGGTCGATGAAATTGGCGCCGGCGGGCGGGCCGCCGCGGCAGGCATCGACCCATTCCTTGTGATGGCCTGGGGATCGCGGCAGCATCTTCGGTGGCCGCCCGTACGCCTTCATCCGCGATTCGGGAATGAGGCGGTGCCCCATCAAAACCCCTTTTTCGCCGACGTAGATCATGTCGTCCATCCCTCGGCCCGGCTCCAGTTCCTTCGGCCGTTGCGGTTTCAGGCCGCCGTCGTACCAGTGGAGCGTGACCGGCGGCATGTCGCCCCGCGCGGGAAACTCGAAGTGGGCCAAGACGCCCAACGGATAGATTTCGGGATCCATCTTCGTGCTGCTGGCCTCGACGGTCGTGGGATGGCCGAGCTTCAGGGCCTTGAAAGTGGTCGAAAGCTTGTGGCACCCCAGATCGCCGAAGATGCCGGTGCCGAACTCCCACCAGTTCCGCCATGTCCAGGGACAATAGGCGGGATGATAGGGGCGATGCGGAGCGGGACCGAGCCAAAGGTCCCAATCCAGGCCGTCGGGGATCGGCGGGGTTTCTTTGGGGCGTCCTTCCCAGGTCGGCCACGCCCAGAACCGAGGCCCGCTCCACGCGTGGACCTCGCGCACCGGCCCGATCGCCCCGTCCCAGATCATCTCGCAGACGAGGCGGGCCTCTTGCGTGGCCTGCCCCTGGTTGCCCAACTGCGTGGCGACCTTGGCCGCCTTCGCGGCCTCGGCGACCCGCCGGGCCTCCTCCACCGACCACGTTAGCGGCTTCTCGCAGTAAACGTGTTTCCCCCGCTTGATCGCCGCCATGGCGATCACGGCGTGCGAGTGGTCCGGGGTGGCGATCATCACGGCGTCCACGTCCTCCTTGGCCAGCAGCTCGCGGTAGTCGACATACGCCTTGCAAGCACGATACTTGCCCGAGGCCTTCTGCTTGCCGTAAAACTCGTCAACCAGCCGCCGGGCGGGTTCGCGTCCGGCCGTGTGTTGTTCCTTGCCTTGGGCCCAGTTCCACGAGATGTATCCCTCGCTCTCGCGGTTCACGTCGCACACGGCGGTCACTTGGATTTCGGGAAACTCCAGAAAGATGGCCGTGTTTTGGAGCCCCTGCCCGCCCGTGCCGATGGCCGCCAGCGTGGTCTTTTGACTCGGCGCCACATGTCCCTCGCCGCCCAGCACATGGCGTGGAACGATCGTCAACGTGGCGGCCGCCGTCGCGGCCTTTAGAACCTTCCTTCGCGAAATCCCCGTTTGCTTGTTCATCGTGAATGTCCCCGCATGAAGAAGTTCTTGCTTGCCATGCCCTCGTGAGAGAAACGAATCCTCGATCCCGTCCCGCGGGAAAACACTTGTCATGGTTTCAGCACGATCTCGCGTTGAAT
>Ga0209101_1000817_pt1 | contig 24938 bp, 16 predicted proteins | sample ConPoolayeCmetaG_FD_185481 | JGI IMG/M metagenome (GOLD analysis project Ga0209101, IMG submission 185481) | Hot spring microbial mat communities from California, USA to study Microbial Dark Matter (Phase II) - Cone Pool mat layer C metaG... ...
ACTCGGGACGTGGCGATTTCCCGAGCATTTTCGACCGCTCCGCGGGGAAAACGTTTTTCGATCCCCTCGCAATCCATATACTCAAAACACCTTACGCACAGCGCAACCGGCTCCCCCGGCGGCCTTGACGCTTGACGCGGCGTCAGGCGCGATTCCAAAATAACGTCAGCCCGCGCGTGTCGATTGATTCCACCACCCCGGGCAAGTTCCTTCCCCTGTAGCTCGCATCCCGCGAAAGGACATCCGCCATGCCTTGGACTCGCCGTTGTTTGTTGAAAGGCGCCGCGGCCGCCGCGGTTCCGTTTGTGCTTCCCTCGCGCGTCTGGTCGGCCGAAACCAAGCCGAACGAGCGATTGACCATGGGGTTTATCGGCATGGGCACGCAGAACCGGGGGCTATTGGGCGGGTTTTTGGGCCAGCCCTCGGTCCAGGTGCTCGCCGTCTGCGACGTGGATACGACGCGGCGCGAGGCGGCCAGGCGTCGGGTGGACGACTTCTATTCCAAACAGGCCGATCGCGGCGGCCAGTGCGCCGCCTACAACGACTTCCGCGAACTGACCGCCCGCAAGGACATCGACGCGGTCTGCATCGCCACGCCGGATCATTGGCACGCCATCCAGGCCCTGGCCGCTCTCGAAAACGGCAAGGACGTGTATTGCGAGAAGCCGCTGACGCACAACATCCACGAGGCGGTGACCTTGATCCGCGCCGTGGATGCCCACCATCGCGTTCTGCAAACAGGCTCGATGCAGCGGTCGTCGAAGGAGTTCCGCGTGGCGTGCGAGTTGGTGCAGAACGGGGCGATCGGAAAGATCGAGCGGGTCGAGTGCTCGTTTGGCGATCCAGGCATCCCCTGCGACCTGCCCGAGGAACCCATGGAGCCTGGCCTGGACTGGAACCTTTGGCTTGGCCCGGCCCCCCCGCGGCCCTACAACTCCGTGCTCAGCCCACGCGGCGTCCACAACCATTTCCCCAACTGGCGGGCTTATCGCGAGTACGGGGGCGGGATGGTGACCGACTGGGGCGCGCACCACTTGGACATCGCTCAGTGGGGCCTCGGGATGGACGCCAGCGGGCCGGTGGAAATCTTGCCGCCCGACCAGCCGGGCGCCAAACGCGGGGCCAGGTTGGTTTACGCCAACGGCGTGGTCGTCGAGCACAAGGACGGATTCGGCGTGCATTTCTTCGGCAGCGAGGGCGAAATCCAGGTCAATCGCGGCCGCTTCACGTTCAAACGAAACGGCGCATGGATCGCCTCGTTCACCGGCGACGAGGAAGAGGCCAAGAAGACCTCCTGCGCCGCCGAAGTGCAAAAGGCGGAAAAGGCGTTTCTCAAGGACGCCAAGATCAGGCTCTACGACAGCCGCAACCACCTCGGCGACTTTTTGGACTGCGTGGTTTCGCGGCAGAAGCCGATCACCAGCGAACAGGTCGGCGGGCGATCGGCGATCTGCTGCCACCTGATGAACCTGGCGTATTATCACCATCAAAAGCTCAAGTGGGACCCCGCCAAGTTCGAGTTCGTCGCCGGGACCGGCGATCCCAAGTGGCTTACCCGCGACTACCGCAGCCCCTGGAAAGTGTAAAAACCGTGTCCGCAATCTCCCCCGTTCCTCTGTTCCAAAGCGGAATGTGGGGTCTTGCTAGGTAACCTGCGCGCCCCGTGCGCGAAGGTTGTTCAGTAGTGTTCACCATCAGTCATTGTTTTTGCGAGAAACTCTGGGACTTTGCCGGGGTTGTCCGCGAGTACGACGTTTTGCTTGCCACGGCGGGGCTGGGTTGGGGAATCGGCCAATGCCAAGGCCCGTTGACGGGCCTTGGCCGCCGTAGGCGGCCTCAGGCCCGGCGTTTGACGCCGGGTAGCGGTTTCGATCACGTGCTGAACCATGAGTCCCGTTGACGGGGCTTCTTGCCGCGATCGTGTTTTGCGGGCGGGACGCCCGCGCTCCATGGATAGCGGCCGAGACGCCCGCGCTCCATGATTCGCGGGCGGCGTTGAGGCCGAGTCCTTTGTGGAGCGCGGGCATCTTGCCCGCATGGGTCATGGCGGGCGGGACGCCCGCGCTCCATGATTCGCGGGCGGCGTTGAGGCCGAGTCCTTTGTGGAGCGCGGGCATCTTGCCCGCATGGGTCATGGCGGGCGGGACGCCCGCGCTCCATGGGTAGCGGCCGAGACACCCGCGCTCCATGATTCGCGGGCGGCGTTGAGGCCGAGTCCTCTGTGGAGCGCGGGCATCTTGCCCGCATGGGTCATGGCGGGCGGGACGCCCGCGCTCCATGATTGGCGGCCGAGACGCCCGCGCTCCGTAGGTTGAGACCATGCCCGCCGCGCGAGTCTGGTGTCTCGTGATTGTTCACTATTCGCCTGCGGCCGCAGGCCGCATTAGGGTGGGGATGGCTGAAATCGGAAGGACTTCCGCCAGCTTCTGCCAGCCCGTCCAGATGCTCGTCCGCCGTCGCCTTGACGCGCTCGCGGCGGGGCGGGCGAGGCCGTTCAGTCGAGTTCCGGCGGGACGTTGCCGTAACTCCATGGGGCCTTAAACGGCGGGGCCTTGGGCCGCACGGGAATCTCGCCCGGCGTGAACCGGCTCGCCAAGCGCAAACAGGCGTCGGCGATCTGTTGCCCGGCCGAGGGAATCAGATTGCTGTAGGAGGTGAGTCGGGTCTCGTAGCCGCCGCCCTTGGGGCCGAGGGCCTCCTCGGTCGGCACATAGCCCACGCAGTCGTTGGCCAGCTCGACGATGAAGGTGAGCGGGAAGCGGCTCTTGGCCCGCATGTCCAGGCCGAACTGGCAAAAGTATTCCGCCGGATTGGCAAGCACCACGACCGGCCCGATCTGGATCGCCTGGACCTCGACATCCCTGATTTTCTCCTTGGCCAAAAGCGCGTCGAGGAGCACGATCTCCTTGGCGAACGTCCATTCGGTGTGGCCGACCTTCTCGGGCGGTTGTTGGACCAGTTCCCAGCACTTTTGGACGCGCTCGGGCTTGGGGACGCGGCGGGGGATGCGGAGCGTTTCCGTCGCGGCGTTCACCGGCGCGAGGTTCCCCCGGTCCATGCTCACCAAAACCTTGACGGCTTCCCCGCCCACGCGCCCGCCGACGATCTCGCCCCAGCGGTCTTGGCCGGGATGGACGAGCGGACTGAGGTTGTCGACTTGGGTCACGTCGCCGCTGGCCCCGGCGAGAAAGACCACCACGGCGTCCGGACCCATGGCCCCGCGAATCGTCCGCTCCAGATGATAGACCCAGTTGGCCGAAATGCCGCTCGGCCCGGTGGTGCAGTGGCAACAATAATTCACCACGCATCCGAGGCACTTGCCTTCCTTGTTCCACACGCCGATCACGCCCACGTTGGGGTCGATCGGGCCCGCCGGTTCCACGATGTCGGGATTGCCCTGGCCGGGATGGGTGTAGGTCAAACCGTTCTTCATCCGGAAACGGCGGTTGAAGGCGGCCTTGTCCTCGATCCCGTTGCCGGCGCCGCACAGGGCCTCAACCCTCCCGTCGTTGGCGGCGCACACCGCCTCGGCGATTTGCTTTTCCACCAGTTGCAGGTACTTCGGGTCGGCGCACGAGGATTGCTCATAGGCGAGCTTCCGCACGGCCGGCGAGGCATGGTCATACTCGCCGGGCAGGATCATGCCCGTCGGGCCGGAGGAGTGCGAATGCGAAGCGCCGATCAACACCGCGCTGGGCGGAATGCCGCAGCGGTCGTGAATGGCCTTGCGGGCCGCCTCGACCGTGGGACGGCGAACGATCAAGGCATCGACGCCGACCAACGCCACCCGCGTCTTGCCGTCGTCGAACACCACCGCCCGAACCTTGCACGCATCGTGAAACACCCGATGATACGCCTTCCCGTAGCCCCCGGGCATTTCCATGCCCAGCTCCGGCGTGATGTCCCGTTCCGCGAAACCGACTTTCAACAGCGGTCCGGACGGCGCTTCCGCGACCGCATAATCCCAAATGTCAATGCTCATGACCGCTCCCAACGCGAAAACCACGCAAAGCATTCGTAACGCCATGGTTTGTCATCCTCCTTTCCCTCCGCGCGTCGTATCGTCCCGCGGCAACGTATCGTTGCCCCCTCCGCGCCCGTTTTATGCTACGCGACGGCAATCGCCGGTGCAACCATCTGCGCAAAAGGGGACATTCTACTTTTTCGACCACGCTGGGCCGAATTGGCTCCCTAACCTTCGAAAAAGTAGAATGTCTTTCCCAGGCTATCGCCGGATGCGTTCCGAGAAGTCGGAGGCCGTGGCGTAGCGCCTCGCCAGATCGCTGATCTTCGCGCGTCGCCGGGCCTCTTCGAAGGGCAGCGAGGTGTCCAAAAGCCCCAGGTCGTAGGCTAGGCGATCCGAGTGACCGGTCAGGAGCATCTTGGGGCTGTACGGCTTGTACGGCACCTTGCCCGGCGCCACGCGGTTGATGTGGTTCACCACGTTCGTCGTGCAATTGTTGGTGAAGACGTTGTAATACTCGGGACTGGCGGCGAGCTTGTTGACCCGTTGCATCACGTCCACGAACAGCATCCGGGCCTGTTCGGGCGTGGCGCGGGCGCGGTACAGATAGACGTCGTCGCCCCGGTAGTTCGTGCGGAGCTTCACCACGTCGCGCTCGTCGGCCACCACGTAGATCAATTCGTATTGGTTCAACATGCTCTTGAGCAGGTTGTATTCCTCGCCCCGTTCCCGGCGGATCTCGACCGACACGGCCAGGTGTTCCCCGTCGTCGAAACCGAAGCTGAGCATGGTGTGGGCCAGGCTGGGCATCCCGCGGAACGGCACCACGAAAAAATCCACGCTCTGAAGCCTGCTCAAGTCGAACGTCTTGTCGTAATAGTTCACCACGTAGGTGTCTTTGTCGAGATACGTGCAGTGGCGGATGTTGTACACGTGGGCAATGTCGCCGTGGATCTCCGCGTGGGCCAAGACGGCCTGGTCCGGGGACCAATCACGGGCGTTGGAGGGCGGGTTGATGGCCGCGCAGCCGGACCACATCCCGATCAGGAGGCAAACCAGTCCGGTCTTCATGACGGCCTCATCCCAGGCCTTGACCCGCGCATCGCCAACGCCGCGATCAAACACGCCGGATCGCCTCGGTCCTGAACGCATCGGGTGGGCCGTTTTCAGGGAGTTGACGGTGAGAAACCAGCGGGAATCCGCATTCGACGTGACGCGGGGCTGAAAACCCAAGCTGTTTATTAACGAAAAACCCGATTCGGGTCGATGCCATTTTATGGAATACCCCTTACGGCGGCTATTGAATAGTTCACCTTGGCGATCTAGAATGACGCAGTTCGCGGAGGTATTTTGCGGCGTGCCATCGGGTTACGGCGGAACCTGGGATTTTGCCGCGTCTGGAGGAAGAGGAATACCTCCGCCTTCTGGTCGAACGATTTCGGTTGTCGTGTTGCGGCCTTCGCCCTGAGCCGCACGTTGCCCCACAACGGAAGGAGCAGGCCCCCGCATGTCTCCCTCCATCAAATCCCTGGCCGATCTGCAAGTGGGCGACCACCTATGCTGGCTGTACGAGCATGAGGCGGACCACCGGGCCGTGATGGGCCAATTTCTCCGGCTCGGTCTAGAGCGGGGTGAAAAAGTTCTCTATCTTGCCGACACCCACTCGCCTGAAATGATCCTCGGGTATGTTCGCGAGGCAGGCCTTGATCCCGAGCCGTTTGTTTCGCGCGGCCAACTCGTGGTCGCGTCGGGCGCGGCGGTCTATCTGGAAGGGGGGCAATTCAATCCTTCGGCGTTGATCGCGCGATTGCGGGCAGAGATGCTCCGGGCGTTGGACGAGGGATACGCGGCCCTGCGCGTGACGGGCGAAACCGAGTGGTTCGTGCAAAAGGCCCCTGGCTCGGAGCGGTTAGTCGAGTACGAGGTCCACCTCCACGATTTCTTTTTCACTGGCCGGTGCCTGGCAGTCTGCCAGTTCGACCAACGGCGGTGCGATCCGTCCTTGCTCCTCGACGTGCTTCAGGCCCATCCTTGGGTGCTCTTGGGGCAATTGGCCTTCCGGAATCCTTACCACGTGCCTGGCAGGGATTTGCTGACCAGTCGGCCGATCCATGCGTTCCGCCGCTGGTTGACGACCATCGTCGATATGGCCTACGCCTCCGAGACCGTCCGCAAGAGCGAGGAGAATTACCGCCGCCTGTTCGAGACGATGGCGCAAGGAGTCGTCTATCAGGCGGCGGATGGGCGCATCCTTTCGGCCAATCCCGCCGCGGAAGAACTTCTCGGTCTTTCGCTGGAGGCCATGCGGGGCCGCGACTCGAACGACCCTCGTTGGCAGGCGGTTCGGGAAGACGGGTCGCCGCTGCCGGGTGACGATCATCCGGCGATGGTCGCGCTGCGAACTGGCAAACCGGTCCGGCGCGTGGTGATGGGCGTGTTCAACCCCAAGCGAAACGCCCGCGTGTGGCTCTCGGTGACCGCCATTCCCTTGTGGCGGCCGGGAGAGGCGTCGCCGTACCAAGTCTACATGACCCTGGCGGATATTACCGAACGCCGTCTCGCCGAGCAGCGGCTCCGCGACAGCGAGCTGCGATTCCGGCAGTTGGCCGAGAACCTGCCGGAGATGTTTTGGGTGGTCACGCCCGATTGGAAAGCCGTGGAGTACATCAGTCCCGCCTATGAACGGGTGACGGGCCGTTCTTGCCAATCGTTGCTCGACAAGCCGTCGTCGTGGCTCCAGAGCCTGCATCCCGAGGATCGCCCGAGGCTCCGCGAGGCCATCCTCGCCTACGATCCGCATCGGGGGGAACCGCTGATCCTTCCGGAGGCCCGCGTCGTACACCTCGACGGATCCGTGCGCTGGATGCGAACGCGCGGATTTCCCGTCCGGAACGCGGAGGGACACGTGTACCGCGTGGCCGGGATCAGCGAAGACATTACGGAGCAGAAACGCGCCGAGGCGTCGCTCCGCCGCCGCGTCGCGTTCGAGCGATTGGTGGCCGAGATCGGTTCGGAGCTTGCCGCCGCGCCGGGCGCCGCGGTCGATTGTGCGATCGAGGAGGCCCTAGAGATCCTCGGCAAGTTTACCCAGGTGGACTGCGTCTGCGTGTACGAGATCGGGGACCATGGCGATCTGGCGGTCATGACGCACCGATGGCTTGCCAAAGGCCCGTCCCCGCAACGCCAGGCCTGCCCAGACCTCAAACTGGATGAAGCACTGCCCTGGTTCGCCCAACGTATTCGAGATCGGCAAGTGGTCCACATCCCCGACGTGGCCGCCTTGCCGCCCGAGGCCGACCCTGATCGCCGCTGCCTTGCCGCCCAAGGCGTTCGGTCCCGGATCGCCGTGCCGATGGTCACCACCCAGGGGCTGACCGGCCTTTTCTGCCTGGATTGCTTTCACGTCCCCCGCGACTGGGCCGAGGAGGATCAAAGCCTGCTCCAGTGCTTGGCGCAGGCGATTGGCGGGGCGCGGGCGCGGGCCAAGGCCGAAGCATCGTTGCAACGCGAGCGGGACCGCGCCCAAAATTATCTCGATACGGTCGAGGCCATCATCGTCGCCCTGGACCGCGAAGGGCGGATCACGTTGATCAACGGGAAGGGGTGCCGTCTGTTGGGCTATCGGGAAGAGGAACTGCTCGGCCGGGACTGGTTCACGACCTGCCTCCCCCAGCCCGAGGGTGTCCAGAAGGTGCGACCCGTCTTCCATGCCCTCATCCAGGGCGACATTGGTCAGGCGGAGTATTTCACGAACCCTGTCATCACCCGCGACGGGCAGAAACGGGACATCGCCTGGCACAATGCGTTGCTCAGGGACGCATCGGGTCAGGTGGTCGGAATCTTGAGCGCCGGCCAGGACGTCACCGACCAGCTCCGCATGGAAGCTGCCCTTCGCGAGAGCGCGGAGCGGCTGGAGTTAGCTGTTCGGGCGGGAAACGTGGGACTTTGGGATTGGGACCTCCGCACCAACCAGGTGTACTTCTCGGCCCAGTGGAAGCGGCAGATCGGCTATGAGGAACACGAGATTTCCAATGACATCGCGGAGTGGCAAAACCGCCTCCACCCCGACGACATTGAACGCCTCCTCGAAGTGATCCGGGACTATGTGAAAAAGCGTGAGGGGGATGGGTTTGCCGAATACCGTTTGCGGCATAAGGATGGCTCTTATCGCTGGATGCTGGCGCAAGCCATGTTGCAGTGCGACGAACAAGGCCGACCAGCGCGGATGCTCGGCTCGCAGACCGACATCACCCAAACCAAGCACTTGGAGGCCGAACTGCGCGAGAGCCTGCGGCGTCAGGCGGAGGTGGAGAAATGGGCCGCCACGGGACGCATGGCCGCGATCGTGGCCCATGAAATCAACAACCCCCTGGCGGGAATCAAGAACGCCTTCCGCCTGGTCCGCGAGGCCGTGCCCCGCGATCACTCGGACCGCGACATGGCCGACCGCATGGCCCGCGAGATCGACCGCATCGCCGACATCGTGCGGCAGATGTATGAGATTTACTCTCCGCGCACCGACCCGCCCGTCGATGTGCCGCTGGCCGCCACCGTCCGTGACGTGGCGGTCCTGTTGGAACCTTTATGCCGGGAATGCGGGGTAAGGCTGTCCGTCGGCGAAATCCCACCGGGCTGGACTGTTCACGGGCACGCGGGCAGCTTGCATCAGGTGATCTACAATTTGGTATCCAATGGCGTACAGGCGTCACCCAGCGGAGGGGTTGTGCGGGTCGATGCGGAGCTAAAGGGACGAAGTTGGCTTGTGATCCACGTTCGGGATCAAGGCCCAGGCATCCCCGCCGAGGTGCAAAACCAAATGTTCGAGCCGTTCGTCACCGCGCCGGTGGGCGCCCGGGCCAAGCAAGGGCTGGGGCTTGGCCTGGCGGTCGTCAAGAGCATTGTCAACTCATTCGGCGGCCGGGTCGAATTCGACACTAGCCCGGGACAAGGAACTTGCTTCCACGTGTATTTGCCCCGTTCCACGGATCTCAAATCGTCAAATGAAACACCCGCGGTTTGATCGTCGAGCGTGGGCATTTCCAGGGAAGAGTTCAAAAGGTTTCTTGTGGGAGGTTTGAAAAAATGTCTTCCCAAGGTTCGATTCTCCTGGTCGACGACGAGGAAACCTTCCGCGAATCGACGTGCCGTTTATTGCAACGTCAAGGCTACGAATGCGTCTGCGCCGCCGACGGAGACAGTGGGTTGGCGGCGATTCGGGAGCGGCCCTTCAATCTGCTCATTACCGATATTCGCATGCCCGGCAACTGGGACCTCAGGCTGGTCCGCGAGGCTCGGCAGCTCGCCCCACAGATGCCCGTGGTGTTGGTCACGGGCTACCCGTCGATGGACACCGCGCTTCAGGGAATCGGCCTGTCCGTGGCGGCCTACCTGACCAAACCGGTGGATTTCGACGAATTGCTCCGGCACGCGCGAGCGTCGATCGAGCACGATCGGCGGCGGCAATCGGTGGCGTCGATCCGGCAACGGTTGCAGGCGTGTCTGGACGACTTGGCGGCGACGGAGTCGATTCCCATGGCCCGATCGCCAGCGGACGGCGACTGGATCTCGCAGGGCACGATCCGCGCCTTGGCGGGGTGCCTGTCGGATGCGCTGGCGCTGAGCGCGTCGTCGGGCATGACAGCGGGGAGGAATCTATGCGAACTTTTGGATTGCCCTCAGCAGCCCGTCCATCGCCGCGCGATCCTCGAAACCATCGACGTGCTCAAACAGACCAAGGAAATTTTTAAGTCCAAGCTGCTAGCCGACTTGCGCGCGAAGCTCGAGGGCCTGGTCGGCGCCCGCGAAGGTTCTTCTTGCCTCGACTGACTAACGGCCAGTTTTTAAGCTACCTTTGATTGAGCAACACACCTTCACGGCGGGCCGCCCGATCGTCGCGGCGGCAGCCATCGAGGCCGAGGCGGTTCCCCGCCCGTGAAGGTTGCCGACCAACGAGCTTCTGCCGGCCAGTGACCGGCGAGAAGCGGGCCCAGGGGCGATTGCCCGGGCAGCCTTAGGGGACAGAGCGTAAGGCCTGCCAACTGAAGGCACAACCGAATGGGGTTCGCATCCGCACGGGCCTCCCTCGGTTGTGCCTTTTTTCGTGTGGTGTCGCCATCGGCCGAGACCCTGGTGGTGGAATGCGGTGAGGTGAGAGAAGGGTATGTACGGCGGCCCAAAACGAATCCTGATCGTCGACGACGACGTCATGATCTTGCGTCTGTTGCGGCGACTCTTTTTTGAGGACTTTTCCCTGGCCGAGGCAACGAGCGGCGAAGAGGCGCTGCGGATCCTGCCGGACTTCAAACCCGACCTGATCATGCTCGATATCATGTTGCCGGGCATGGACGGCTACGAGACGTGCCGCCGCATTCGTGCCCATCCGGCGGGCCATGGCGCGCAGATCCTCGTGGTCTCCGGCAAGTCGTCGCGCGACGAACAAATATTGGCCTATGCGGCGGGCGCCGACGACTATGTGGTCAAGCCTTTCGATGCGAACGAACTCCGCTGCCGGGTCCGCCTCCATTTCCGCCTTCGCGGGGCGCTGACGACCATTGCCACGGCCGGACGGCAAGGCATCGGAGAAGCGAACGCGGCAGAATTGGAAGAATGGCAACGTCTCCAAACCCTGGCGCACGACGTGACCGTGGCCGCCCTCACCAAGGTGGCCGAATTCCGCGACACGGAGACGGGCGAACATCTCGTCCGGATGAGGTCCTATACGCAGATCATCGCCGAGGAACTCCGGCGACATAGCCCCTACTCGGACCAGATCGACGAGCAGTTCCTCGAGGATCTTTACCGGGCAAGCCCGTTGCACGACATCGGCAAGGTGGGCATCAGCGACGCCATCCTCCTCAAGCCCGCGAAACTCACGCCCGAGGAATTTGAAACCATGAAGCAGCATACCGTGATCGGGGCGAATATCCTCGATCACCTGGCCTTCGGGTTTCCGAACGTGAGTTTCCTGAGGATGGCGGCCGCGGTGGCCAGATTCCACCATGAGCGATTCGATGGCAATGGCTACCCGGTGGGACTGAGCGGCACGGTGATTCCGTTGCCGGCGCGGATCGTGGCCTTGGCCGACGCTTACGACGCGATCACTTCCATTCGACCCTACAAGACAGCGCAACCGGCGGCCGCGGCCCGGGAAATCATCCGAAAGGACTCCGGGACCCATTTCGATCCCGTGATCGTCGACGCCTTCCTCCGCCGCTTTGACGCCATCGTCAGCGTGCAGCGCCAGATCGAAGATCGGCTTCCCGTCGTGGTCGGGGCGGCCGCGCTGGGCCAGGAGCGCTTCGAGCGGATCACGTCATCCAAGGAATGCGTCATGGCGTGAGCCGCGGAACCAAGGCCGCGGTCTTGTCGCAATCATTTCGGTCCCGTCAAGAACCGCCGGAGCAACTTTCCCGTTGGGGCGATTTCGAAGACGGCGAGTGCCCGAGGATCGACCACATACCATCGCTGCCCGTGCAGGGCGATGCCCACGGGATTGTCGAACGGTTCGCCGCTGATCCATTTTTCGGCCTTTTCTCCGGGCGCGATCTTCCAGATGGCCTTGGCATAGCCGTCGACCACATAGGCCGTGCCGTCGGCGGATACGGCGACCGTGTGCGGATAGTGGAAGATGCCCTCGTCGACGACGGGCGTCGGCGGCTCACCCGGCGCGGCGAAACGGAGGAGTCTCCGCCCGGAAATCACCCAGAGCTGGTTTTTCGCGTCGAGGAACAATCCCCGCGGGGCCTGCACGGCCACATACGGTTCGACGGACCCGCCGTCCTTGGGTACGCGGACAATTCGATGCATCTCCAGGTCGGATACAAGCAACCTTTCCTCGGCGTCGACCGCGATGCCCATGGGGATGCCGATTTGGCCGTAAGGTTTTCCTTGGGCGGTGAGGGGGTGCGGACGGCCTTGCTCGTCGAACCGATAGACGTCGCAAGTGGCGCTGTCTCCGGCCAGAAGCCGACCGTCGCGGTCCAACGCCAGGCAGCGAATGGCGTTGAGCGGGGTGCGAAACTTCTTCGAGCCTTGGTAAAACAGGCTTAGCCGCTCCCCTTCCCATCGCCACACGCCCGGCAGGTCCCGATCCGCCAGGTAGATCGTGCCCGACTTGTCCACGACGATGGCGACGGGATACGCAGGCCCGGACGCGGCGGCGCAAAGACCGTCAACCCTCGCCAAAAACATGACGGCCGCCATGGGCAAGCGCCAATCGAAAAGCCATCTTCTCGAAACATTGCTCACGCTTGATTCTCCGAAGGCTCACGTTGTGCTTTGCTCAGCCCGCACGCGCCATGAACGATCACCGCAAAATGGGGCGGCCGCCCCCGCCGCCATCAGTGTACTATACTCCACACCCGTTGAAAGGAAACCTTTCCGAGCATAGGGACTCACCACTGACCGCGGACCGCTTGACGACCTCGACAAGTCAGCAAATCAACAAATCGACCCGCGGCGTGGTATGCCAGGATAGCTTTACGCCACCGCCGACCGGTGGTAGACTTGGAATAAGACCTCACTCCGCTTCACAAGGGGATGAGTGGCGCGACGTGGCAATCCCCCTATAACGGAGGGATCAATTTTCGGGACGAGGAGTACCAAGAACACAACTTCACGCGGCCAACCGAGACTCGAGGTCCTGTCCAAAATCCTCACGCAAGCACGGTCATCTCGGCCGATGGGTAGCGGTTGGGATGTGCTTGCCGGCTTGTTTGGAGAAACCCCTGATCGTCCGGGAAGGCTTATCTTCCGCCAAGTTAGGAGAGGTGGCAGAGTGGTCGAATGCGCGGGTTTGCTAAATCCGTGAGGGGCTATAAGCTCCTCCGAGGGTTCGAATCCCTCCCTCTCCGCTGATGGTTCCCGCTGAAGCTCACTGGCACTGGCCAGTAAGATATACAACCCCAAGCTTAACTTGGGGTTGTGTCGTTTTTTGACCCTCCTGGTCAGGGCTGGCGGAAAAGGCGCTACGCCGCTTTTTTCGACGGATCATCATCAGAGCTTGCCACTTTTTGTGCCGCCTTCGCCACCGCCGCAGGCCGTCATTGGGCAGCCGTGCTAACCAGGCAGTGTTTCTTCGCAGTCCCGAAGAGGTGTATGGGGATTCCTCGGGCGCCGGCACGTCCGTAGCGGCTTCGCCCTCGATGCCAAGGAAAGGTGAGACGACCGCGCGTTGCCAATTACTGAAGACGGGAAGGAAGTGCGCCGCTCGTCTACTGCGCACCCTTACTGTTGGTGGAGTGGCCGTAGAAAATTCTTAAGGCATTGCAGCGCAATGGGTTATGGCGTTCGTCGAGCAACCGGCCAAGTGTGGCGCAACCGTTGGGCACGCGCCGATGTACCGCGGCAGGACGAGACAACGGAGCTTAAAAGCCCAGGCCTGGGCCGTCGAGAACGGCGGTGCCCACCGTGCCATTGGTGATGCGGAACATGGTCGGGAATCGCTCGTCCCAGCCGCAGTTGGCGGCCGGACAGTACTGACGAGCGTTGCCTTCGATGGCGGCCACGGTCGGCACCCGCGCCGAAATCGATGCCGAGTGCAAGAACGACCGGCCGGGACAGGTCAAATCCTGCACGCACAGGAACATCTGGTACTTCTGCGCCGCGGCGCCCATCAGCAGGGCCTCGGAGTGGCCCTTGCACGCCTTCAGCGCCACGCCCGAGTAGCCCAGTTCGCGGCTCAACAAGAGGCTCTCCAGATCGACCAGCGACTCGTCGATGACCACCGGCTTGAGCCTGGCGGCGGCGTGCATGCGGTTTTCCGGATTGGCCTTCAGGTCGCGGTGCGTCGGCTGCTCGATGTACTGGAGGCGGCGCAGGGCATCGGGCGAACGGCTGCCGACCTGGGCGAGAAAATCGAGCACGTACTCGACATTCCTGCACTTCTCGTTGAAATCGGCCGAGTAGAACCACGTCGAGCACCCCCGCCGCGCCTGGGCCTCGGCCGCCACGCGCTCGATCGACACCACCCGCTCCACGTCCCACGCCAGGTCGTCGCCGTTGAGCTTGATTTTCAGGTGAGTCAGCCCGTCGGCCAGGATCCACTCGGGAAGCGTCTCGGGCAGGCCGTCGTTGAGACGCGAGGGAAGATCGGCGTCGGTCAAGGGATCGAGTGCTCCGATCAAGTGGTACAAGGGCATCACTGCCTTAGGTTCGCGGAGCGTGTACTGATCGAGATACTCGCCGCGGAACTCCGGTCCCAGATACGCCGACAGGTCGGAATTGACGAACTCTTTTCCCAGCAAGTTGTACGAGTTCTGTCCCAAGGCCTTGCCATAGGCATCGTGGATGGCGGCTTCCAACGGGCTGGCGGCCACAAGTTGAGCCAGGCGGGGAATCGGCTCGGCCAGGGTCATTTCGCGGGCCACCTCGTCGGCGACCGCTTGATAGGTTTGACCAAGCTGATGGGTGATTTCCAGGGGGTGGGCGTAGTCGCGGCATTCCGTCGCCCGAGCGACCAGCCGCCGGCCCAAGGCGACCATCGCTTCGAGGGTCGTTTCCCCAGGAAGTCGTTGGCTTGGCCATGCCCAGGCGTTGCCGACCGGCATCGATCCCAGGCCGCGTCCCCGGCGGCCGTCGCGAGTCTCGACATCGACCGCCACGTGGAAGAGCACGACGTCGGTCACGACGCGGCCGCCAAATTTCATTGGCATCCGATAGGCGAATCGCTCTGTCTGGCAGCTCGCCTCAAGCAAACGGACATCGGTCAATTTCCCCATGGCGATGCCTCCTTGGCGCGGGGCTAGCGCGCGGTTTGTCGCGGCGCGGGCGTGGATGGCCGCAAGCCGGTCGATCCTTCCTCGCGGCGAGGTTTCTCAACGCCCGCCTTCACAACAGGCCCGAGTCGCCAAACCCCTGCCAGTCGTGGCCGACATGAGCGGCCCCCTAAGCGAGGAATCCGCCGCGACCATCCAATGCCGCAAACCAGTCCCGAGACCTTCCCAGCGAGGTTTTACACCAGTTGTTTGCGCACGGCCCAAACGGCGGCCTGGGTGCGGTCGGAGACGCCGATTTTTCGCAAGATGTGCTGGACGTGCTCCTTGACGGTCTCGTAGCTGATTTGCAGCGTGGCGGCGATTTCCTTGTTGGTCAGTCCGTGGGCGAGTTGCTTGAGCACCTCGCTTTCGCGCTGGGTGAGGGGGACCTCGACGTCGGCTGCCAGACGCGGCGTGGCCAAGGCCCCGGTCACGCGGCGGAGTTCGTCGCGGGTCCACACCGTCTCGCCAGCGGCCGCGGCCCGAATCGCCGTCAGTAATTCGTCCCGCGTGCAACTCTTCAGCAAGTAGCCGCTGGCGCCGAGGGCGACGGAACGGGCGATGTAGGTGGGATTGTCGAAGGTGGAGAGGATCAGAACGGGAATCTCCGGCTTTTCGAGCTTGATCCGGCCCAACGCGGTCAGGCCGTCGCCGTCGTGCATCCGAATGTCGAGAAGAACCACGTCGGGTTTGTGGGCCAAGGCGTACTTCACCGCCTCATCGCCCGAGGCGACTTCGGCCACGACCTCCACGTCCGTGTCGGCCAGCAGCGTCTTCAACCCGCTGCGAACTACTTCGTGGTCGTCGGCAATCAGAACTTTGATGCTCATGGATTCACTCCGATCAATCGAGGTTCACGTTGTCTGTTCATGGCCCGCAAGGGGCAAGCTGACGGCGATCCGCGTGCCTTTTCCAGGCAGGCTGTCAACTCGCGCCGATCCGCCAAGCAGTCGGGCCCGCTCGAGGATTCCCCTTACGCCGAAACATCTTTCGCGGATCAGGGCGGGATTGAATCCCACGCCGGAATCGCGGATGATCAGTTCGATCCGATTGCCGATCTGGGCAAGCTTCACCTCGGCCCGATCGGCCTTGCTGTGTCGCCGGATGTTTGTCACCGCCTCCTGCACGATGCGGTAAATGCCGGTTTCCAGGCGGGGATCGAGCCGCCGAAAGGCGACATCGCCCAGAAACCGGATCTTCGGGCCTGAGGCATTGTCCTGATTCAAAAGGGATTTGATCGCGCCGATCAAACCCAGGTCGTCCAAGGCGGGCGGCCGAAGTCCCAATATCACCCGACGCGCCTCGTCCACCGCCTTGCGCAACAGGGCCACGGCCTTCAGCACGGCGGCCCGGGCATCGTCGGAGGATATCTTGCCGCTGTGGACCAGCGCTTCCAACATCATCTGCGCCCCGGTGATGTCCTGAACCAATCCGTCGTGCAGCTCCGCGGCAATCCACTGGCGGTCGAGTTCCAGGAGATCCAGCACCTCGGATTCGCCGCTCCCTGTGTTTCGCTGGTAATCCATGGCTGATGAACTCCCGAAGCCAGCAAGATTGCCTAGCCGGGCCGTCCCTCAAAACCTGCCGTGTTGGGTTCGGAATGGTTCGACAAACTTGCGTGTACCCCTGAATGCCCTATGAGACGGATGATTCTTGGGAAAAAACTGTAAGCGTCGGGCCACCCGCGGGTCTTTGATCCCCGGATTTGAAGTCGTATTACCGCCCCAACGCCGGGTACCCGACAGCGGACTCAAGATTTCCCGAATCGCCCAACTCCTCTTCGCCCAGCGTTCAACCCTTGCAGGATCAAGTATGCTCGTACCCCTGATGCCCTGGAAGATAACGAATCTCAGCCGTGCTCGCAGCGAAAGTAATCAAGCATTGTAAGTCATCGCGATGAGCCACAACCGCTGCCAATCGACCTCTGCAACACTTGTAACCAGTTTATTGCCACTCCATGACCAACCTGCAACCGGGGGCGGTCGATTCTCCCCACAATGTACCCCTCTATCTAATCATACGACAAGCCCTCTTTCACTAATCATAACAGATTGGTAATCAGCGGGGTAGTAGCCAATCCTCAGTTATGGGGATTCCAACGCTGTCACATATCACTCACAAGGGTTGTTCCAAGTGCTCTTCACGATAATTTGTAAGGCAATAAAATCCACAAAAAGAGGGGCAAGGCGAGAGTTCGATCGCCCTGCCCGCCGAAATAGACTCCGCGCGGCCGAATATGAGTCCTTCTTATTCGAGAAACGTCTCATTTCAACGCCTGCGGAGCATTAAGGCCCGTTGACGGGCCTTCCCCGCCGCAGGCGGTCTAGAGGCCCGGCGTTTGACGCCGGGTCGCGGTGTCGATCCCATGGCGAACCTCAATCCCCGTTTAGGGGGCTTCTCGCTGCCTTCGTGATTTGCGGGCGAGACGCCCGCGCTGCGAGATTCGCGGACGGCGTTTAGGCCGCTCCGCCTGGGCAGCGCGGGCATCTTGCCCGCATTGGTCATAGCGGGCGTTGCGGGCGGCGTTCAGACCGTTTCCTCACCCTCCGCGACCCGTTCGAGCGGCTCCGCCAACGGAATCGGTAGGCTCAAAGCCATCCCAGCGAGAAGGCCCGTGAACGGGCCTCGCGCCGTGGCGTTGGTCCACGGATACCCGGCATGAATGCCGGGCCGAAGACCGCCTACGGCGGCAAACGCCCGCAGGCGGGCGTCGTCGCACAACCTCTTGCCGGCGATCCTCGCGCTATTTTCCGCGCGGCCGAGAATGAGTCCTTTTCGCCTGAAAAACATGTCATCTCAACGCGTGCGGAGCATATGCTTCGCACGCATGGAAATTCCGGGGACAGTATGCCTAATTGTGCAACAATCATGGATACTGTCCACGGAATTAACCCCCCTATTGGTTGGTTCTTGTGTTCGCTCCCGAAGGATTTTAGAATAGTCAAGACGCAGTTCCAAAAATTTTGGGTTGCAACTCGGATGGGGCGGTTGAGCCTCCGCCTTGACATGCAAAGTGTACGGGGCTTGAACCATGACGGGCGGCGACCGCGGCCGATTTGCCCGCAATCGTTCGGTTTGGCAGCTCGTTTCGGCCCACCCGCGTGCTGAAGTTTCTCTCAAGCCGAGGTGGAATTGTGCTTTGAGACTCTCTGTTGCGTGGCGTGCAGGGCTAATCGATTCGTCGTGGAAAGTTTGCGCGGCCGTCGCCCGCGCCAGACCAAACACCCGAGCAGGACTACACGCCGGCAACTGATCAGATTCCGTGAGGGCCGCGCTTCGCGATGGCAGTCTCCCAAGAGCAATTCGTTCGCTCGCTGGCGGATTGCGGATTGATGTCCGTCGAGGAATGCCGCGCCTTTATCGACTCGTTTCCACACGAACTGCGTCCCAAAACGGCGGAACAGCTCGCTCGCGAATTGGTCGCTCAAGGTCGCCTCACCAAGTTCCAGGCCCAGGCGGTCTATCAGAACAAAGGCCAACGGCTGGTCATCGGCAATTACCTTCTTTTGGAGAAGGTTGGGCGGGGCGGGATGGGGGATGTGTTCAAGGCCAAGCACCTGAAGATGGATCGAATCGTGGCCTTGAAGATCTTGTCGGCGGCGGCGATGAAATCGCCCGGCGCTTTGAAACGGTTCCAACGCGAGGCCAAGGCGGCTGCCAAACTCGCCCATCCAAACATCGTCACGGCCTACGATTTCGACGAGGACCACGGCATCCATTTTCTGGTCACCGAATACGTCGATGGCGAGAACCTTTCGGCCATTGTCAAGCAGCGGGGGGCGTTGTCGCTGGGCAGGGCGGTGGATTTTATCCTCCAGGCCGCTCGGGGGCTTGAATACGCCCACGCCAATGGTGTCATCCACCGCGACATCAAACCGTCGAATCTGCTCCTCGACAAACAGGGAACGGTCAAGATCCTCGACATGGGGATCGCCCGCGTCAACGAATTCGTCGGCCAAATGGCCTTCGGATCGGCGGATGAACTGAGTTCTAGCGGCGTGATCGTGGGCACGCCCGACTACATGTCGCCGGAACAAAGCACCGACCTCCGCGTGGCCGATGCCCGATCGGACATCTACAGCCTGGGCTGCACCCTCTATTTTTTACTGACCGGCCAACCGGTGTTTTCGGGCGAGACAGTGCTCCAAAAAATCATCGCGCACCGCGAGCAACCGCCGCCGTTCCTCCGCGAAATCCGCGGCGACGTGCCCGAATGCCTGGAAAAAGTCTTCCAGAAAATGCTGGCCAAGCGGCCTCAAGATCGCCAGCGGTCCATGACCGAGGTGATTGCCGAGATTCAGAAGTGCATTGCCATCCGGCAGCAAACGACGGGCAGCGCGACGAGCGGGCCTTACGCTTTGGACGACACGGTGCGGTCGGGCCAGACGAGACCCGTGGATGCCGCGCCACAGCAACCGGCCTCCGGCGTTGGTTCCCTCCTCGACGAATGGCTGGTTAATGAACTGGAGCCTGTCCCTCAACCGTTCATCCCCGCCCGCTCCAATTTCCTCACCCGCCGCACAAAGCGTCGCTTGCTCCAGCTCATCATCGCGTTGGGGGCGATTGCCCTGATCGCGTCGGCGGCAGTCTATCTTTTGTCCGGCCCATCGCGGGGCGAGTTGATGGTGGAGATGACCACTTCCCAGGGAGTTTTGGAAATCACCACTCTTGATGGGGGAATGGTTCTTCAATGTCCTGCCGCCCGAGGAACGGTCTTGTTGCCGACGCGACCGGAAAAGTATCGTGTCAAACTCGTCAAGGACGGCGTTGACCTGTTTGTACGCGAGGTCAAGGTTCGCGCCGACGCCCGGTCCAGCGTGGTCGTCGACGTCGCCGCATCGCCCAAGGATACGAGGCATTAAGGAGATCCCCGCCAATTCGATGATGACACAAAATGTTGCGTTCATAGTGCTTTTGGAAGCAACATATTGTGATCTGACAGCTATTTCTCGGGGGCACCCAGGGTTTTCCATTTTGCCTATTCTGTCTGGACCTAGGGCGGGGCGCCAGGTATCATCCGCACCCTCTTCAAGGGCTGCTTCTCATGGTTCGCCTCGTCATAGCACTCACCGCCTGGCTGATTGTCGTATCGCGCGCGTTGGGCGGTGATTCCGAGTTTGCGGCGGCGACGACGATCGACCTGCGTGCGCCGCCTGGCTACCGTGTGGCGTTTTGGGGAAGCGAAACGGTGCTGCCGGAATGGGAACACCACTTTTGCAACGAAGGCGTCCGCATCCCTGCCCTGTTCGGCAGCTTTCAGGTCGGCGGACTGTTTGTGACGCGGAGCCACGCCAACGCATCGCCCACTAGCAAAATGTTCAGCCAGACCAATGATGGGCTATTGGTGGACGCGGGCGATTTGGACCTGGGGACCAACTTTGGGTTGGACGTGACGGCCATCGTGCGGCTGAACAGGGCCCTGGGCATCGAGACACGTTATTTCGGAGTGACCGATTGGGCCGCCTCGCGGGTGATGACGGACCCCGGGGGCAGCGGAGTCCGGTTCGAAGGCTTCGGAGTGACTTTACCGGCAGTCTCCGAACAACTGGATTACGCATCGCGTTTCTACAGCCTCGAGATCAACGTGCTGCCTCTGGTGACCGAGGGGGTGCCGCTAGTTTTGGGGTTCCGTGGATTTCAGTTGCACGAGCGCTTCGAACTGTGGCAAACGGACCCCCTGCCCAAAACGCTTGCCTTGAACAACCGAGCGAACAACTATCTTTACGGTTTTCAAATCGGGGCGGAGCCGTACTTGATGGGGGCGGGCGGGGCGTTTCGTGTGGATGGCTTGATTAAGGCGGGAATTTACGGCAATCACGCCTCGCAGGCCACGTTTTCGCCCATGCTCGGCCCGAGCGTCCAGGCCCGCCGCGATGTGGCGGCGTTTGGCGGTGAAGCCGGGTTGGCGATCGTTTATCGCATCAATCGTTCTTTTGCACTCCGCGGCGGTTACGAGTTGATCTGGCTCAGCCAGGTGGCGTTGGCGCCGAACCAGAGCCGCAAGACGGACCTCGCCGCCCCTTCCGCCCAACTCGACTTGGGTTCGGCCTTTATGCATGGGGCGACGGCGAGCCTGGAATTCGCCTTTTAAGGCGAGAGCGCATCCCACTACCCCACTGGCGCGCTCGTTCGGCGGCTTTCTTGCTTGGGGACGCACTACTATAGATGCGAAACCAGGATTTTGGTCCCGATAGCCAAGAGCACCAGGCCCCCGACCAGTTCAGCCCAACGGCCGCAACTGGCGCCCAAGCGTCGGCCGAGGCTCAGGCCGACGACGGTCATGGCCCCGGCCACCAGCCCGATGACGACGCTGGCGCCCCAGACCGAGACGCCCAGGGCTGCCATGCTGAAGCCCACGGCCAGGGCGTCGAGGCTGGTTGCCACGGAGAGCGTGATGAGCGACCAGCCGCGGGTGGGGTCGGCGCGGGGAGGTCGGTCGGCATGGTGCGGTGTCCGAGACTCCCAAATCATTTTCCCGCCTACCAGCCACAACAGGCCAAAGGCCACCCAGTGATCGAAAGCCTCGATGTGGCCGGCGATCGTCTTTCCAGCAAGCCAACCGAGAACCGGCATGAGGAATTGAAACAGGCCAAAATGAAATCCCAGGCGAAAACGATGCCGGGCCGTGACTCGTTCCAAGGTCAGCCCCGCCGCCACGGACACCGCAAACGCATCCATGGCCAGCCCGAACGCCACGCCGAGTACCGTCAGTCCGTTCAACGATCGCCCTATTTCGCCTCGCCTTGGAATTGGGAGACAATAGTATATCCTTGGCGGCCCAAAATGACACCTCCCTAACCCAGCCAGCGGCCGCAACCGAATAATCAACAATCACTGCACACCAGGCTCGCACGGCGAGCCTGGTCTTAAGACAAGACCGGGAGGCCGAAGGAGACGTTTGACTTTAATCGAGACAACAGGCAATCGAGCAAGCTGGTGCAGTCGATGGAACGTGGGTAAATCATGGATCGCGGGCTTCTCGCCCGCAATGCCCGGAGCGCGGGCGTCCCGCCCGCAAAAACAAATGCGGGCAAGATGCCCGCGCTCCATAGAGGACTCGTCCTAAACATCGCTACAGCGAGAAGCCCCGTCAACGGGGCTTGAGGTTCGCTACGGAATCGAAACCCCGACCCGGCGTAAACGCCGGGCCGAAGACCGCCTACGGCGGAAAAGGCCCGTCAACGGGCCTTCTCGTGGGGGCAAAACACGGAGCGCGGGCGTCCCGCCCGCAAAAACAAATGCGGGCAAGATGCCCGCGCTCCATAGAGGACTCGGCCTAAACATCGCTACAGCGAGAAGCCCCGTCAACGGGGCTTGAGGTTCGCTACGGAATCGAAACCCCGACCCGGCGCAAACGCCGGGCCGAAGACCGCCTACGGCGGAGAAGGCCCGTCAACGGGCCTTCTCGTGGGGGCAAAACACGGAGCGCGGGCGTCCCGCCCGCAAAAACAAATGCGGGCAAGATGCCCGCGCTCCATAGAGGACTCGTCCTAAACATCGCTACAGCGAGAAGCCCCGTCAACGGGGCTTGAGGTTCGCTACGGAATCGAAACCCCGACCCGGCGTAAACGCCGGGCCGAAGACCGCCTACGGCGGAAAAGGCCCGTCAACGGGCCTTCTCGTGGGGGCAAAACACGGAGCGCGGGCGTCCCGCCCGCAAAAACAAATGCGGGCAAGATGCCCGCGCTCCACGGTGGACTTAATCTAAACAACGTGCCATTCACCGTATTTTCACGGCTCGATGGCGTAGCCGATGATGCAATTTTTTTGGCAACGGGCCATACAATCCAGGCCGACTCTAAGAGTTTCTCGAAAAAAATGGATAATATTGTGCACTACTGAACAACATGAGGGCACGGCGTGCATGTTACGAACTAAGCCGCTAAAATGCCTGGAGCCTGGAGGTTGCCAGGCTTTTGAGCGGGCGATGTTCGACGGCGAACTTCCCGGGCGATAGTCCAGCATCATGGCGGCGGAAAGACCTCTGGTACTGCTCACTGGCGCAACGGGCTACATTGGCGGCCGCCTCATGCCGTCGCTGGAAAAGCGCGACGTTCGTCTGCGCTGTCTGGTCCGGCGTCCGGCGCAGCTCCGCGCAAGGGCCGCCGGCGACACCGAGGTGGTTGCCGGCGACGTCCTTGCCCCGGAAACACTGCCCGCCGCCTTCCAGGGCGTCGATACCGCCTACTACTTGATCCACTCGATGGGCAGCGCTCGGGACTTTGAGCGGGACGATCGCCAGGCAGCGGCCAATTTCGCGGCCGCCGCGAAGGAGGCTGGGGTTCGCAGGATCATCTACCTGGGCGGTCTCGGCAACCCAAAACACGGACTTTCCAACCACCTCCGCAGCCGGCAAGAGACCGGGGAGGTGTTGCGGGCGTCGGGCGTGCAGGTGGTCGAATTCCGCGCCTCGATCATCATCGGTTCAGGCAGCCTGTCGTTCGAGTTGATCCGGGCCTTGGTGGAGCGGCTGCCGATCATGGTTTGTCCGCGATGGGTGGCGACTCCCGCGCAACCCATCGCGGTCGAGGATGTTCTCGATTACCTGCTGGCCGCTTTGGATTTGGCGGACGCGGGGAACCGCGTTTTCGAGATCGGCGGTCCTGATCGGGTGTGCTACGGCGACATCATGCGCGAGTACGCCCGGCAGCGCGGCCTGACCCGCTGGATGATCCCCGTTCCCGTGCTCACCCCCTACCTCTCGAGTCTGTGGCTCGGTCTGGTCACGCCGGTGTACGCGAGGATCGGGCGGAAGTTGGTCGAGGGATTGCGAAACCCCACCGTGGTTGAAGACCCCTCGGCCTTGGAGGCGTTTCCGATTCGACCGCGCGGTCTGGAGGAGGCGATCGCTCGGGCCTTGGGCAACGAAGATCAGGAATATGCCCAGACGCGGTGGTCGGACGCGGCGTCTTCGGCCGGACTAGAGCCGCGATGGGGCGGCGTACGATTAGGCTCGCGGATCGTCGACTCGCGGACAGCGACGGTCCACGTGCCCCCCGAAGCCGCCTTCGCTCCTATCCAGCGCATCGGTGGCCAAACCGGTTGGTACTACGCGAATTGGCTATGGCGGCTCCGAGGCGTCCTGGACCGCCTTGTCGGCGGCGTGGGCCTGCGCCGCGGCCGTCGCGACGCGGTCGATCTCCGCGTTGGCGAGGCGCTGGATTTCTGGCGCGTGGAGGCCTTCGAGCCTGGTCGTCTGCTCCGGCTCCAGGCCGAAATGAAGCTCCCCGGGCGAGCATGGTTGGAATTCGAGGTCACCGCCAAAGAGAATGGCTCAACCATTCGCCAGACGGCCATCTTCGATCCTTTGGGCTTGTTCGGCCTGGCGTACTGGTATTCGCTGTATCCATTGCATCGCGTGATCTTCGCGGGGATGCTTCGGGCCTTGGCCCGGAACGCCGGCGCGGCGGTTGCCGAACGACGGGAAGAGCAGCGCCCTGGCCGTTCTTGAGCGTATTGGATGGGCAGGGAGGGACGGCGTCCCTCCCAGTGCAACAGCCAACCCCCCGCCGCGCTATTTGCGCGTCTCACAAAATCCAGCCGAGAGATGATCGATCTATACTCCGCACGCATTGAGTTGACATGTTTCTTAGGCGAAAAGGACTCATTCTCGGCCGCGCGGAAAATAGCGCGAGGATCGCCGGCAAGAGGTTGTTTGAAGACGCCCGCCTACGGGCGTTTGTCGCCGCGGGCGGTCTTCGGCCCGGCATTCATGCCGGGTAGCCGTGGACCAACGCCACGGCGCGAGGCCCGTTGACGGGCCTTCTCGCTGAGACAAAACATGGAGCGCGGGCGTCCCGCCCGCCACGACCAATGCGGGCAAGATGCCCGCGCTCCACGGAGGGATCGGCCTCAACGCCGTCCGCGAACCTGGGAGCGCGGGCGTCCCGCCCGCCATGGCCAATGCGGGCAAGATGCCCGCGCTCCACAAAGGAATCGGCCTCAACGCCGTCCGCGAACCTGGGAGCGCGGGCGTTTCGCCCGCAATTCACCAACGCACCGAGAAGCCCCGTCAACGGGGCTTGAGGTTCGCCCGGGGATCGAAACCGTTACCCGGCGTCAAACGCCGGGCCGAAGACCGCCTACGGCGGAGAAGGCCCGTCAACGGGCCTTCGCATCGGGCGATACCATGTGACCACCCAAGGCCGAGAAATCATTGCGGCCCTGTGCCACTCACAACTCGCAACGTTGCAACAACTTAACGCCTTTGCCGCGTGGTA
>Ga0209101_1000819_pt1 | contig 24908 bp, 20 predicted proteins | sample ConPoolayeCmetaG_FD_185481 | JGI IMG/M metagenome (GOLD analysis project Ga0209101, IMG submission 185481) | Hot spring microbial mat communities from California, USA to study Microbial Dark Matter (Phase II) - Cone Pool mat layer C metaG... ...
GCGAATTGAGCTGCCCAAGGCCGGCATGCCCGCGAACCGTTCCGTCATCCTCCGGATCGACGACCAGGGAATCGAGATCACCGGCCGCTACGGTCCGGTGGCGCGATTTGAACGCTCCCTCCAGGGGGTGTGGTACGCGCGGCGAACAAACCCGTAGCGCACGGCACGACCGATCGGGCGATACGCCCCATCGAACCGTTGCGTCTGAGCAAAAGTCCGCCCCCGCCGATCCGGCGCAACGTTCCGGCGCGAGGCGTCCGTCAGCTCGACCCCTCATGGGGGCTCCCGACGCGTCCGTCAGACTCGTTCATCTGAACCCCGTACACCTCCTGGATCGCTTGACGGATTCGCTCCGACCAGCGCCGGTCCGGCCGGCCGTCGTCTTCTTCCCGCATCGCCTCCGCCAGCTTGGCCCGAAGCAGCTCGCGTCGCAACCGATCCGTTTCCGCTTGAACCGCCGCCCGACGCAGGCTCGCCGCCGAGGCGGACAGCTTCGCCAACTCCGACGCGTTGACCTCCTCACGGGCCAGCAACCGAACGATCCGCCGCGCCAGACGAAAGGTCATCAGATCCAGAGGCCCCTCCCGCTTGGAGTCGCTCAGCTCGGACAGCACCTCGCTCATCAATCGGTCGGCGTATCCGATGGCGTGAACCTTCCGCGTTCGACGCGCGTACTCCTCAAACGACTCCCAACCGATGCCGTACCGACGCGCCAGGTCGAAATGCTCGTAGACCGCCCGCGCATCCGCCAGCGGCGGTCGGCTCAGGACGAGCGCCTTGTCGATGACCAGGCGCTCATCCACCGGAATCGCTCCAAGGGCTTCACACGATCCGGTCTCCTTCCTCCTGCCGCGGCTTCCCCCCGATCGGGACGCCCCGTGGTCGGGTCGCCTTACCCGACGGCGAGCCCTGCCGTCTCCCGATGCGTTGTCACTCGTCTCGCGACCCATCCCGATCCGTCGCGTGTACGCCGTTGCTCGCCGCATGAATCTCAACCAGGGCGCGGGTCAGGTCCACCATCGCCCGCGTCGCACAGGCAAGCTGGGCGGCAATCCCATGCGAGTTGTCCAGTTGTGACCGCACCTCGGCCATGAGCTCCGTAAGACGTTCCAACTGCTGGCGCGCGTGGAGCGACTCCCTCAACCATTCTTCCTTGGTCGTGTAGTTCCGCTCGACCTCGTCGAGCCGCTCACCCACCCGGCGCACATCCGCCTCAACAACCCCCATCCTCCGACCGTCCGCGACCTCGTGATGGACCTGGGCCTCGCGGATCGCCCGCAGATACAACGCGATCATCGTCAGCGGAACACCGACCAGCGGCGCCAACGCGCCCGTGACCGCCGCTACGGTAGACCAATCCGGCGTCGCGCTCATACGCGCCCCTTCCTCCAACCGCCCGGCACATCGGCCCCCCGGACGTCGCTCAGACCGGGGGCAGGAGGCTGACCACCTGCGCGATCAGCCGGAACAACTGGTTGGCCGTATCCACGCGGATCAACCCGTCGATCAGATCATTGCGGAACTGCTGAACCACCTCGCTGTCCCGGAGGGATTCCACGCGCGTCTGCCGACTCGGCTCCAACAGCACACGATCGATCGCGTCACCCCGCCCACCGGACCGGAGGAGGCCCATCACGGCATCCAACCGCTCCACCGCCTCATCAAACGCCTTTACCGCCGCGTCCATTCCTCAACCTCCCGGACCCCTTTGCGAATCCTGCGAACCGCCCGCGAAACGAGCAGAGCCGAGCGGCGCAAGCCGCCGGTCCGTTGAACCACACGCGTTTTCGTCCCCCGTTGCGATCCGCCTCATCGTGGGTTCGCCTCAGGAGGATCCGAGGGTGTACCCGCAACCGTGTCCGTCTCACGGCTTCGCCTCGCCCTGCGATGCCACCGCTGCCCGACGCGCTTCCAGAAGCTGATGAAAGTACCGGCGAACCTCGTCCTGAAGGGTCAGGGTTTCGATCGCCAGCTTCCGGAGCCCCTTGGCCACCTCCCGCAGGACCGCCACGTTGTCCTGACCGGCGCGGAACCGTTGATCGGCCACACGCCGGTCTTGGCGGATCTTGGCCAGCGCCGCGGCGAACGCCTGCGCGTGCCGTTCCACCTGCGCGTCGTCGGCTGCGTCCTGCTTCACCCTGGCCGCAAAGGCGGCGATGATCTGAGACTCCTTCGCGTCATCCGCCGCGGACAGATCCGCCTGGTATTCCCCCAGACCCCGCTCCAATTGAACCGCCGTCGCCTCCAACGTATCCGCCGCGGTTAGGTCCACCCGAGCGTCGCCACCGCAACCCGCCAGAATCGCAACCCACCATCCGACGACCATGGCGCCGTATCCCCGCATCGCAAACCTCCTGCTTTCCGCGACCAAAGAAGGGGGACACCGGCCTCCGAACCCTCCGTACCTCCCGACCAAGACACCCCCTTACCCACCGGTCCTCACGGACATTCTCAAGCCGAACGTCCCGGCACCGCCGTCGGTAGAACCACGATGTCTTTGCAGGGGGTACGTGCCTTCTCGGTGGATGACGTGCTCTGCCCGAGACAAATCCTTCCGGTTTGGGTACCGCACGCCAACGCAAACGGGGCTTTGCTCGTCAGGGATGTGCGATTCTTACCGGCAAACGATCGTTGTTTCCAACCGTTTTCAGGAGGGGCCGCGCACGGGGTGCCGCCGGCACCCAGGGCACCTCCCACTGTGGAAACATCGTGGACAGCTTAACGACCGGTCCCCCCCTCAGCCCCCCGATCCTCGTTTGTCGAGGAAAACGGATTCCAGGTACTCCCGCCCGATCCGGTGGTTCTCGACGATACTCCGCGTGACTTTGGTCTGAGGCTCCACCGCCAGCTCCAGGGACAGCCAACCCCTGAATTCGATCTCTCGCAGGTACGTGGCGATGGCTTCGTAGTCGATGTCGCCGGGACCGAACGACTCCGTCCAAACCCCGTCCTTGCTGTTGCGCAGATGCACCACCTTGGTCTTGCGGCCGGTCTCCTTGGTCAGCACCAGCGGATCGCACCCCCCGCGATAGAACCAGTGCACATCGATGCAAAAGCCGACGAATGCCGGATCGACATGTTGCACGTTGTACCGATGCTCACGGGCGTTGTGATGAATCTCCGGCGCGTGCATGTGGATGACGAGCTGCATGCCCATCTCCGCGAGTTGCTTGCCCAGTTCGTTGAGCGCCCGAACCTGCGTGGCCAACTGCTCATCGGTCTTCTTCGCTCCGCCGGGCAGCGGATCGGGGTTCACATCGATGAAGAGGTTGGGATACGACTTGGCCCGCTTGGCCATCTCCAGAATCGACGCGATGGTCTTCTTGGCGGCCTCCTCCTCGTGAAGCTTCCCACCGGTGTACAACCCCGCCAGGACGATCTCGTGCTTGGCCACGAGCCGACGCGTCCGTTCGGCCCGTTCGTCGCTCCCGAAAAAGTCGCCGAGGAATCCCTCGACGGCACGGAATCCCGCCGCGCGAACCTCGCCGAACACCGCGTCGAGGTCGTCCCAGAGCGACGACCCCTTCTTGGCCCGGTCCTGGACCCAGGCGTAGAGCCCCACGCACACGCGGGGGTTGTAACCCTTCTCTGAGGATTCCCCCACGGCTACCCGGGCCAAGGCGAAGACCACGCCGATGATCAGAGTTGCCGACCAGGGCACGACCCTGAAGCTCGGGTCGGCAGACCCGGTAGCTCGCCCGGTCCCCGCCTCCACGGCAAAGTCGAGTCTGCGGAACCGGCCCGCTCGGCCGACGCGGGATGAGCAACTGCGATTCGCTGGCATCGGTGATCTCTCCTGCTGGGGGGTCAACCGCCCGATATCCTCTGTCTCTCTCCCCTCCGAACCCGGAACGGCAGTGTAACACATCCCGAAACAAACGCCCACATCGCAAACGGCTCGGCGACGACTCATCGGCCGACACTGCAAGCGACCCGCGTCCGCCGGCCAAGGGCACCCCCCGTCGTTTGCCCCGGTTTGCCCGCGTCCGCCGTGCGGTTAAACTCACCGGGCGTTTCTGCCGGGCCATGAAACACCGGCGGCCGGTTTTTCCAAAAAACGCAAACGGACCGACCGCTCCGGCCAAACGTCTTGTGGACACGGGAGCACGCGGCGATGGGCGACATCATTCTGAGCATCGATCAGGGGACCACCGGGACGACGGCGCTGCTGACCACACCGAACGGCGAGATCCTGTCGCGCCGGACCGTCGAATTCCCGCAACACTATCCGCAACCGGGGTGGGTCGAGCATGATCTGCGTGAGATCTGGGCGTCCGTTGAGCTTGCCGTCGTCGCGGCGGTGAACGACTGCCCGCACGTGTCCGTTCGAGACATCCGGGCGATCGGCATCACGAACCAGCGGGAGACCGTCGGTCTGTGGGATCGTCGTACCCTTGAGCCGCTTGCCCGCGCCATTGTCTGGCAGTGCCGTCGCACGGCGGAGCGGTGTGAAAGGCTCCGGAACGAAGGCCTGGAATCCCTGTTCGTCGAGCGAACGGGACTGCTGCTCGACCCGTACTTCAGTGGTACCAAACTGAGCTGGATGCTCGAACACCTGCCCGACGCCGTGCCGCGGGCAAAGAACGGTGCGATCGCCGCCGGAACGATCGACGCATACCTCATCGCGCGATTGACGGGCGGTCGGGTCCACGCGACCGACGTGACCAATGCCTCGCGGACGCTCCTGATGAATTTGAGTGACCGCCGATGGGACCCCACGTGTCTGGAGGTGCTGGGCGTTCCGGAGGCGATTCTCCCGCAGATCCGCCCCAGTGCGGGTCCGTTCGGCCAGACGGTTGGCGTCGGCTGGCTGCCGGACGGGATCCCCATCACGGGCGCAGCGGGCGATCAGCAGGCCGCCTTGTTCGGTGACGGGTGCGTTCACGCCGGTCAGGCCAAGTGCACTTACGGCACCGGTGCGTTCCTCCTATTGAACACCGGATCAAACCCGCCCAGAAGTTCGGCGCGACTGCTCGGTACGGCGGCGTGGGAAACATCGGAGGGCGTCAACTACGCGCTCGAGGGAAGCGTCTTCATCGCCGGGGCGGCGGTCCAATGGCTTCGGGACGGGCTCGGCCTGATCGAACGGGCGGCCGACATCGAACCGCTCGCCGCCGGCGTCCCCGACAGCGGCGGTGTCATTTTCGTGCCGGCCTTTGTCGGACTCGGCGCACCCCACTGGCAGCCGCACGTCCGCGGGACCCTTCTGGGACTGACCCGCGGCACGACCCGAGCCCATCTGGCCAGGGCGACGCTTGAGGGGATCGCGTTTCAAGTGGCCGAGGTGGTTGAGGCGATGGCACGGGACATCGGCGGGCCCATCCGGGTCCTCCGCGCCGACGGCGGTGCCGCCGCCAACAACCTCCTCCTCCAAATCCAGGCCGACCTTCTGGGCATCCCGGTGGAGCGGAGCCCCGTCCTTGAGACGACCGGGTTGGGTGCCGCCCTGTTGGCTGCCTTGGGGGCGGGATTTCATCGTTCGATGACCGATGTGGCCGCCACGTGGCGGACCGACCGCGTCTTTGCACCGTCGATTTCAACGGACCAGGCGGCGGTGCGAATGGCGGCCTGGCGGCAGGCGATCGCACGCCTCTCCTGACCGCCGTCCTTCCCTCAGAACAGCAGGAGCTGCCTGCACCCGGTTTCCGACCCGTCGTCCCGGTAACCGCTGCACGAATCCTCGATGCCCAAATCGGTGTTCTTGCAACCACAGATCGACACCGTGATGCCGAACGGTTGGGCCAGCGCCCGAAGACGATCAAATCCCCTCTCACGTCGCCAGGCGGGAAGGGCGGTGATGCCACACCCGTCCGGATTGGCCCGGTGGACGATTCTGGGACCTCCCTGGTAACAGTCCAGGATGCGATCTCGGAGGTAGTCGGGGCGCAGCTCGCACGCGAGTCGCCGGCGAATGGCGGGTCGGAGAAACAGATAGCTCGCCGAGACCCGCCGCACGCCGCATCGACTTACCGCCGCCAGCAGGCGGCGAAGCTCACGTGCCGAATCGGTCAGTTCGGGGACCATTGGGTCGATCCGCACCGAGGTCGAAATTCCCATTCGGCATAACCGGCGGAGGTTTCGCAGACGCTTTCGCGGCGGTGCGGCCCCGGGCTCCAGCAGCCGGGCAATCCCGTCGTCCACGCTCACCAGACCGATCGTGGCACGGATGAGCCCGCGGTATTCACGAAACAGGCGGTAGAACGGCCGACGGATATAGCCCTTGGTCAGAAACGACACGCGAATACCGCGGCGCAGCAACACCCGCATGACGCGGTGGGTCTGCCGCTGGACCTCGGCGTAGGGCCCGAAGCCATCGGAACTGGAGGAGAAGTGGACCCGTCCCGGCTTGTGACGTTTGCGCGCCAGCTCGTCGGCCACCTTCTCCGCCAGGTTGACGTAGAGCTGAACGCGGTCGTCGCCCGGGTATTCGGGGTAGGCGCGGGCATAGCAGTAGACGCATCGATGGGCACATCCCCGCGTCACATTGATGACCGGCTCGCCGGCGAGACACACCAACGTCGACGGCTTGAGCACGGTGCTCTTTCTCCGAACGGGATCAAGTCGTGGGAGAAGACGCGGACTGTCAGGTCGCCGCACGGTCGACACCGGGTTCACCGGAAATCCCCTTCGTGTAGCCCGAACCCGCCATGGCCGTTCTCTGAGCCATGTCCTTAACGAGCCTACGGGTGATCACACCGCGTGTCAAGGAGGTGTTAGTAAAAAGTTAGGTATACAACATCTGGAGATCTCGCCACAAATCAAGCGAGCTTGGCTTGATGTAAGTCGTCTTAATGTAATGTGATATGGTTGTCGACGACTCGCATTAGGGCATGGTTCAAAAACGGGGACTCACCTCCGAGCCCACTCTCGTCTACGACCCAGAAAACGGGTTCCGGCGAGGTGCCTGTCCCCGTTTTTGAACCATGCCCCGATTAGTCTTCCTGGGCGTACGTCGCGACCGGTTCGCCGTCCGGCGTCGGTTCGTCTGTCCAGCCCTTGACGGCGGCCCCCAAGGCCAGCCGGGCATTCAGGAGTCCCCGGTCCTGTCGCCACCAGTGTTGGAGGATCTCATCGATGTCGTCGTTCGGTCGGCTCATCGACCATCGCTTGAAGAAGTCCACGTCGGCGCTCCGCGGTGTGCGCTCGGGCAGGTCGATCAGCGTTCGCATGGGCATGAGCACGGCGTCGCCGATGACGAATCCCTCCCCGGGCCGAAGCACCGGCAACATCCGCATCTGCGACCCGAACTGGTCGCTTACCACCTTGGTCATGTACTGCTGGTCGTCGGGGTTGTTCAACCGCATGACGATCATGCTGTTGCACTGCGAAATGACCGTCTCGCTCAGTTCGCTCGGGCGCTGGCTGACCACCATCGCCGACACGCCGTATTTTCGCCCCTCCTTGGCCACCCGTTCGACGATGTGCCGCGCGAAACTCCGTTGGTCGAGGTGCTTGGAAATGTAGTTGTGGGCCTCCTCGTAGACCAGCAGCATCGGGTGGCGCTGCTCCGGCGGGCACCAGAAGTTGTACTCGAACAGCGTGCGGGTGAGCACGGCGACCACCGTGTCGACGACCTCGTAGGGAATGCCCGACATGTCGACGATCGTCAGGTTGCTCCGCATCGGCCAGCGACCCGTCAACAGGCGGATCAGGTGGGTCATCGCCTTGGACAGGTCCTTGGGACTGCGGTCGGGCTTCAGGATGTCCTTGAAGTATCGGGAGTGCCCGGCGTGCTCGATCGGCCGGAGCATGAAATCGTACCGGCGGTCGCTCAACCGCGTCTCCAGTTTGGTGAGCATCCCTTGGAGCTGCCCGTAGAACTGCGGGTGCGGCACCTCACCCTCCGCCGCCCCCTTGTTGAACTGCACCCGCTGCGAGGTGATCAGGGCGTGCTGCTCCGCCGGCGGCAGCGAACGCAAGGCCAGCTTGCTCAGGGCGAGCTGGTCCGTGTTCAGCACGTAGCGGGCCTCGTTCATGTTCTCGGCGTAGACCTTCAGCCGATCCAGCGACCAGTAAATGGGCGTGTCGAGGCTGTACTCGCGCCTCAGATCCAGCTCGGCGGCCGTTTCGCCCTTCAATTCCTGCAAGGCCATCTTCAGGAACGCCACCTGGTTGGTCACGTGCTGCGGCGTGGCGTGGTCGACGAGCATCGCCTCGAGTTCTTCGTACTGCAACAACCAGTAGGGCAGGATCAGGTCCTGTTCGCCCAGGTAGGTGACGTTGGCGTCGAGGCTCCCGTCCTCGTCGCTGAAGGCCGCCGCGTACTCCCCGTGCAGATCGAACAGGACGATCTGCGATTCCTCCAGCTCGGTGATCTCCTGGATGATCTTGGCGGTGGTGCAGCTCTTGCCCGATCCGCTGTTGCCGACCACCGCGATGTGTTTGCTGAAGAACTCCTTGCCCAGCACCCGCACGTCGAAATCCGTGTTCATCGCAAATCGACCGAGGCGGAACGACCGCGGGTAGTTGCTGCCGGCGATCCTCTGGTCGAAGGTCCCGAAGATCGTCTCGAAATCCCGACGCGAGGCCAGCAGGACCGAATCCCCGAGCGTCGGGTAGCTGTCCACCCCCCGGTCGAATCGGTCCTTCTGGATGGTGCCCAACAGTTGCACCGACAGCACCCGTGATCCGGCGCCCTGCGAGTGGCCCGGATCGCGTCGGACCACGCTGGTCACGTACCCGATCAGGCGGGCGTCGCCGACGGCCAAGGCGACGTACGTCCCGATCTGCCCGAGGCGGATGGGTCGACCTTCGTGCTCAACGACCATTCGGTCTGTGGTGAGGACGGCTTCGACGTTGCTGCCCTCGACGGCAACGACCTCGGCGATTGCGTCCGTTTCCATGGGCGATGGCGCGCTCCCCGACATTCCACACTCCCGGAACCTGAGACGGCAGTGTGACCCCGATCAGCAAAGCCCCTCCAGCACTGATATCGTTCACGCCCGGTCCCGACCCAAGTTAGGAATCCGTGCCGGTTTCAATGCCCCACCCGAGGAAATGTGGAGAACCGAGCCGAGCGACGCAAACCGCCGGTCCCTGCCGCACCCGCGGACCCACGCCGAAATCGGACCGGTACGGATGGTGCGCGGGCTCGCACCGCCCGTTTCCTGCGATTCGTCCGGGCGATCCTTCGAGGCCACAGCAGGCCGGTTCCGATAACATTCACCGAACCGGGCATCCTGTCGGGCGTGCCGCCTGAACACCGCGAACCGAAGCCCCTGAACGCCCGATTGTCTGCCTCGAAAATCCGCCGTAGCACGGGCGTCCCGCCCCGGAGAAGTAAGCCTGACCCCCTTTTTCCTTTTCCGTGACGGATCATGGCCGAGACGGCCATGCGACGAGGTCATGGGCAAGAGGCCCATGCTACGGGGGCTCACGGCCAAGATGGCCGGGCTACGTGCTACCGCCACCCGTTTTCGGGCATGGTTCAAAAACGGGGACTCACCTCCGAGCCAACCCTCGACTACGACCCAGAAAACGGGTTCCGGCGAGGTGCCTGTCCCCGTTTTTGAACCATGCCCGTTTTCGTCCTCTCTCTGCGGGTGAGCCGACGGCTCATGAGCAACTGTTCAGTACGTTGCCCCCGAAGTTGGGCAGGATTCAACGGACGGGATAACAGACCGGCGGCCGGGACCGCTCGGCCCTGTTCTGCGTCATCGCATGGACGGAATAGTGAACCCGGCCGAAGTTCAATGTCCGCCCCCGACTCCGGGGGGCAACACTCAGCGCCGTCTTGATCGGGGGGATGCCTTGCGGGCGACCGCACGATCGGGCTTGGACGGTCGAGGCGGGGGCTGGGTCGGCCGATCGGCCAGGGCCAAGTCCAGTTGTCTTCCGGGGACGTTCACGTGGACGATTTCCACTCGAACCACGTCCCCCAGACCGATCCGTCGACCGGTTCGCCGACCGATGGCCCTACCCAGCCGCGGCTCGACCTGCCACCAGTCGTCGGGCAGGTCCTTGAATCGAATCAACCCCTCCACACCATACCGGAGACACCGCACGAACACCCCCACCTCCGCAACCCCGGTGACCACGCCCTCGAACGTCTCCCCGATGCGACCGGACAGGAGCTCCAGGACCTTGACGGTCTTGGCTTCGCGCTCCGCGTCGGCGGCGCGCCGTTCCGTGAAGCTGCAATGATCACCCAGTTGAATCAGGGACTCGACATCCGGCACCCCCGCCGAGGCCGGATGCCTCCCCGGCGTCAATCGACCCTCCAAATCGCGCTGCAGCAGGCGATGCACCGTCAGGTCGGGATAGCGACGAATGGGCGACGTGAAATGACAGTACTGGCGACTGGCCAGCGCGAAATGCCCCACGTTCCGCGGTGAGTAGACCGCCTGTTCCATCGACCGGAGCACCGCCATGTTCACGGCGAAGGCCTCCGGCCGGCCGCGAACCGATTCGAGCAGCCCCCGCATCGCCTCCCGGTCCAACGGGCCGTGGATCCGGTGACCCAACACGCGAGCAAATCGAGCCACGCCTTCGGCGGACCCTTCCGCCGGGTCCGGATGAATCCGCCGCAGAAACGGAACCCCCAACCGATCGAGCCGTCGGGCGACGGCCTCGTTCGCCTCGACCATGAACATCTCGATGATCGTGTGCGAAAAACTCGTGTCGGCCGGATGGGCGTCGATCACCCGACCGTCGTCGTCCAGCTCCAATTCGATCTCCGGCAGGTCCAGGACGATCATGCCCTCGTCCAACCGACGGCGCTGGATCACCCTGGCCAAGCGCTCCATCTGAACCAGCAAGTCGACCACCCGTTTGGGGTATCCGCCCGTCCGGCCTTCGAGGATCTGCGTGACCTGCTCGTAGGTCAGTCTGGCCGCCGAACGGATCACCGTGTTGGCGAAGCGCGACCGGAGGACGCGGCCGTCCTTGTCGTACCGGATCCATACGCTCTTGGTCAGTCGGGGCTCCCCTTCCTGGAGACTGCACACGCCGTTGCTCAGCATCTCGGGAAGCATGGGGACCACGTACTGGGGCAGGTAAACACTGTTGCCGCGGAGTCGGGCCTCCGCATCGAGCGCCGATCCCTCCGGGACGAACGCGGAGACGTCCGCGATGTGGACGCCCAACTCCCACTCGCCGCGGGACAGCCGCCGCAACGAAATCGCGTCGTCGAAATCGCGGGCGTCCTTGGGATCGATGGTGAGAATGACCTCGTTGCGCAGGTCCTCCCGCCGGCTCCGCTCCGTTTTCAGGTCGAACGCCCGGGCGACCCGACGCGCCTCCGCCAAGACCTCCGCCGGAAACGCCTCCGGAATGTGGAACTGCCGCAGGACGCTCCGAACATCCACGCCCGGCTCGCCCCGCCGCCCCAACCGCTCGACGATCACCCCTCGGGCGCGTCGTCCGGGGGCCGGATAGCCGATGATCTCGACGACCACCTGGTCCCCGGCGCGGGCACCCTTGGCCCCGACGTCGTCCACGAACACGGGCACGTGCAGGGCGTTCCCGTCCGGCCAAACGGACCACCGCCCCTGCTCGTGCCGCAGCTCCCCAACGAACCGGTTGTGGCCCCGCTCGACAACCTCGACGATCCGTCCCCGCAGGAGCATTTCCCCTCGGCGTCTGCCCTGTCGCATCACCCGGGCGCGCACCGTGTCGCCGGTGATGGCGTCCAGCGACTCGCCCTCGGGAATGTACAGATCGCCGTGCGCGGTCGGGCTCGTGGGCACGACGAAACCGAATCCCCTTGCGTGCGCCCGGTAGGTGCCCACAACCTCACCCGTCGGTCCGGGCAGCATGACGGCGTCGGCACCGCTGAGCACGATCCGCCCGCCGACCATCAGGTCTTTGACCGCGCGGCGGAATTCGCCGTACTCCCGCCGGGCGATACCCATCGAACGGGCCAGCGACCGGGCTTTCTGCGGTCGGTAACCGACCCGACCGACGTACCTCAAAATGCGATCGGGCATCTCGTCGCTCACGGCGCGATCCTCCGTCTCGGTCCGCCGGGTCACCGGACTGCGTCCAAGATCTGCGGCACGACCTGGGTGGCAGGCCCGACCACAAGGTCGCCGACCCAATCCGCCGTGAAGTCCGGGTCCATGGTTACCACGATGATCCTGGCCCCCGCGTCGTGGGCCAGCGAAGGGAGCATGGCCGCGGGGTACACCTGCGCCGAGGTCCCCACGACCAGCATGGCCTGACACCGTAAACACGCCTGCTCGGAAGCCTTCCAGGCGCCCGCCGGCAGCGACTCGCCGAAGAAGACGATGGCCGGTCGCATTCGCCCCCGACAGGTGCGGCACCGCGGCAGGAGCGGACGCAAGAGGCGTGCCAACCGCATCCGCCGCCCCAGCCGCGGCAGGGGCACCGCCAACCGATCCACCACCTCGCGGAGATCCTCGCGCGAGAGGTCCGACCTTCCCCCGCACCGATCGCACTGGAGCGCGAACAGGGTGCCGTGCAACTCGTGGACGACTTGGCTGCCCGCGGCCTGATGCAGACCATCCACGTTCTGCGTCACCACGGTCACCTCCCGACGGCGCTCCAACTCGGCGATCGCACGGTGGGCGGCGTTCGGCTCCGCACGGACGGCGTCGCCGATCCCCGCCGAGACGAACTCCCGGACGCGGTCGGGATGAGCGAAAAACATCCGGGCCAGACCCGGCAACGTGGCAAAGTGCTCCGGTGGAAACCGTTCCCAGATGCCGCCCACGTCACGGAAGGTGGGGATCCCGCTCTCCGCCGACAGACCGGCACCGGAGAACACGACGATCCGCCGGGCCGCGTGGAACACCTCACGCGCACGATGTATGGCCTGGGTCTCGGTGGACACGGCCCCCTCTCTTTCCCGAGCGGATCACGACGGCGCCTCCGCCGTGACGTCCCGTTTGTACACCCGCGTGCTGATGGACTTGATGAACCCGGTCCAGTCGCTCTGGTCGTCGCGGTCTTCGCGAATCTCCCGAAACAGCGCGTTCATCTTGGCGTCAATGTTGTCCAAGTGGTGGATCAGGACGGCCTCGGGGACGGCGGGCAACTTCGGACTGCCGAACTCAAACTCCCCGTGGTGGGACAGGACGATGTGCTGGAGGACCGCCTTCAGATCCGGTGGAAACGGCTTGCCCGTCTGGCGGGCCGCCGCCTCCGCGCGGCGGTCGATCCAGATCGACGCCTGGACCAGATGCCCGACGAGTTGTCCTTCATCGGTGTAGCTGAAGTTCGTCTCGTACGCCAACTCGCCGATCTTGCCGATGTCGTGGAAGAACACACCGGCCAGCACCAAGTCCGCGCTCAGCTCGGGATAACGCGGCAGAACGACCATCGCCACCTCCAGCAGACTCAGCGTATGTTCCAGAAGACCTCCCAGATAGGCGTGGTGGTTCTGCACGGCGGCCGGGGCCCGCTTGAACGCCCGGACCATCTGCTCGTCCCGGACGAACTGGGCGATCAACGCCAACAGGTGCTCGTTCTTGATCGTCCGGAGGATCTCCAGCATCCGGGCCCACATCGTGTCCACGTCCTGGGTCGTCCGCGGCAGAAACTCCTCCAGGTTCACCTCTTTCGAGTCAACCGGCCGGATCGCGTCGATGATGAACTGCAAGCTCCCCTTGTAGTTCTCCGTTCGACCCCGGACGCGGATGAACCCCCCTTCCGGTATGCCGTCGAAGAGACCCTGAGTGGCCTGCCAGAGACGGGCGGGGATCTGTCCCGTACGGTCGGCCAGAACGGCGTGGATGTACAGCGAGCCCTGCGTCGTGGTCCGCAGGTCCTTTGAGGCCACCCGAAAGACCTGGTCCTCGATCTGCAGACCGGGTTGCATCTCGTTGATGAACAATCGGGGCATGTAGGCTTCCCTTGATCCGGTGCGAACTATATTCCGGGGACCGCCGCGAAGCAACGTCTTTCGTCGGGGCCCGTCGCGGCCGACCGGCATGGCATGAACGGAGGTGGAAAGGGGAACACGTCCGAATGGCATCACGTGAGCGTCGGAGGCACCGAACACCCCTTGGGGGGCGACGGAATGTGCTGCGGCACTCTGCCGTCCCTACGGGGCTGTTCGAGGACCCCGACGCTCATGTCATCCCATTCGGGTCAGATCTCCTCAAGGAGGCTCGTGAAGGTGTCGTGGTGTCCCTCTTCGTCGGCCAGGATCCCCTGAAACAACTTCCAGGTCACCTCATCCTTCTCCGCCTTGGCGACCTCCAGGATCTGCTTGTAGAGGATGATGGCCGTCTCCTCGTCCTTGGCGTCCCTCTCGATCATCTCCTTGAGCGTCCCGCCGACGAAGATCGGGTCGGGTTTCGTGGTCGGTGTACCGCCCAGGTAGTTCAGTCGTTCGGCGATGGATTCGGCGTGCTTCATCTCCTCGATCGCAATGTGCTTCAGCTCGTCCTTGACGGCGAATCCCTTGACGCCGCTCCACATGACGTGCTGCCACATGTATTGAATCGAGACTTGGATTTCCCTTGCGATCGCCTTGTTCAACAGGTCCATCAAGTTCGCCGACGCCTTTGGCATTGCCATGGGTGACTGCCTCCTGTCTTCATTCCGGGCCCGCAGGTTCTGCAATCTAACACATCGATGCCCCGAGTCAACACGCTTCGGTTCAAGGGGCTTACCCGCCGGGCGAATGGCACGGGGACCTCACCCTTCGCCATCCCTTTGGCAAAGGGTGGAGGACGGATTTCACACGGGTGGTATCACGGGGTCGTGGGCAGGGCAAACCCTCGCACGAGCCGAGGGATATCATCATCCCGCGCGGGCACCTGGAAATGACCTCCCACGCGACAGGAACATCGCGGCTCGGACGGACATGGCGCAACCTACAGAAGGCGGTTCGCCGGGACGCTCGCCCTCCCGCCGCGGTCGCCGAACGGACTGACCGGTGCCCGACCAAAACGTTACACACCGGGAAAACCATTCCCCCTTGGCGCCGGCCTTTCGCGTCGGTATAGTTCGGCACGGTTTTGCCTGAGGCGCGGTCCGCCGTTCTGAAGGGTGGGGACGCGGCGGGTGGAAGGGTTGTTCGATCTCAACCGAAGTCGGCCTCGTCCAAGGGCCGGCGCGGGTCGTTGGACGAAGGCACGTTGTTGGCCCCTGTAATCGGCGTGATAAACGAACTGACCACCTGGATACTCTCAGCGAGCTACTCGAACCCGACGACCGCCTGGATCGTCTGGGACCTGATCGCGCGAAACTGGGCGCTTACCGCCATCTGTGTGACCCTGCTGATCCTGGCGGTGACCCCGGTGTTGATCGTCCGCAAGTACGTCAACATCTCGCTGAACATCCTGAAGGACACACCGCCCCCCCTCTCGATGGGTCCGCGGGACTTCATTCCTCTGGTCAACGGCGAGGACGTGGAGTTCCGGGCCTTCGACGGTCTGAGCCTGCGGGGGGTCTTCTTCCGAGCCGATCCGAAGGTCGCCCGGCGCGGCACGATCATCTTCGCCCACGAGTACGCCAGCGAAAAGAGCAGTTGTGCGCGCTACTGCCGACCGCTGCTGGCGGCCGGTTACGACGTGTTCAGTTTCGACTTCCGGGGGCATGGCGACAGCAGTCGCGAACCGGGGTACACCCCGCGCCAATGGGCCAGCGATCGAGAAGTCAGCGACATGATGGGCGCGATCGCGTTCGTCGAGGATTGGTTGGAGGCACGCGGGCTCCCCGTCCGACTCGGGCTGTTCGGCATCAGCCGGGGCGCCTGTGCGGCCATCCTGGCCGCACAGAACGACCCGCGAGTCCGGGCCATTCTGGTCGACGGGGCCTTCAGCACCGACACGACGATCGAATACCTCATGCGGCGCTGGGCGTACATCTTCGCCAAGGTCCGATTCGTCTACGAGAATCACCCGCCGGTGTTCTGGCGGTTTCTGAGGTGGGCCATGATCTTCCAGGCCCAGCGCGAATTGGGGGTGGAGTTCCCCTCCGTCCGCAAGGCGCTGATGCGGATGGCCCCCCGTCCGATGTTTTTCATCCACGGTCAAAAGGATACCTACATCCCCGTCGAGCAGACCGAAGGGCTTTACGCCCTGGCCTCCCAGCCGAAGTACCGGTGGATCGTCCCGGGCGCCAAGCACAACCAGTCCGTGGTCCTTCAACCCGATCGGTACGCCGCTCTGACGGTGGCTTTCTTCGATCGGTACCTCGCCGAGATGGAACCCTCCGAGGCGTTCTTCGCGGACGGCATTGCGGCGGAGTTCGGCCGACCGCTCGCCGAACCCGCGCTTGTCGGCTCCCGGGCCCACCGCACCGACGAAGCCTCTCTGGCCGCCTCCCACCGCTGACCGCGGCCTACGAACGACCCGTTCGTCGTGCGCGGTGCCTGCGGATTACCGGAAACACATCTCCGTGTGATGGGTAGCATGGGCATCCTGCCCATGACCACGACTGGGGTGCCCGCCCCTTCAGGGGTGGGGCGCGATTTCGCACGCGGGCGCACCGCTCGGGCTTCCAAATCGCGCCCCCATCGCTGGAGCGATGGGCCACCCGCCCATGACCCATCACGGGCGAGACGCCCGTGCTACTGTAGCATGGGCATCTTGCCCATGAACGATCACGGGCGGGACACCCGTGCTACGGGGGATTTTCGGAGCATTCAATCCTATTCGGTGCCGCCGCACCGGCCAGTGTTTCGACGTGCCGGCGGTTACCGCTTGTCGTGTTTGTGGACGTGCTCCGGTCCGCCGAGGCGGCCGACGCCCGTCAGCTTGGCCTTGGTAGCCGGTGTCAGGTCGATGCCCAGTTCGGCAAGTTGCGCGGGATCGACCTCCGACGGGGCGTTCGTCAGCGGACACACCGCGCGTTGCGTCTTGGGGAATGCGATCACGTCTCGGATGCTGTCGTAACCGAGCAGCAGCATGACGAACCGATCCAGCCCCCAGGCGATGCCGCCGTGCGGCGGGGCACCGTACTTCAGCGCCGTCAACAGGTGCTCGAACTTGGCGTGCGCCTCCGCCTCGCCGATGCCCAGGACCCGAAAGACGCGGCGCTGAACGTCGTTGCGGTGGATACGAATGCTCCCGCCGGCGATCTCAACACCGTTGAGCACGATGTCATACGCCTTGGCGCGAACCGACCCGGGGTCCGTCTCCAGCTTGTCCAGGTCCTCGTCATGCGGGGCGGTGAAGGGGTGGTGCATGCTGTACCACCGTCCGTCCTCCGGGCTGTACTCAAAGAGCGGGAAGTCAACCACCCAGCAGAAATTGAACCCTCCCTGCGGGATCATTCGACGCCGCTGCGCCAGCACGCCGCGAACCCACGCCAGAAACTTGCACACGTTGGGCGGCGAATCGGCGGCGAAGAAGATCGCATCCCCGACCTTGGCGCCGGTTGCGGCGATAAGCTCGTCTGCCGGCGCGCCCTCGAAGAACTTGGCGACGCCCGTCTGCAGCGCGGGTCTGCCGTCCGCACCGGCGACGACCTTTGTCAGCGGGAGCCCGCCCGCGCCGATCCCCTTGATTTCCTCCGTCAGGGCGTCGGTCTCCTTCCGCGTCATCTCACCGCCGCCGGGGCACACGATGCAGCGGACAACACCGCCCGCTTGGATCGCTGCGGAGAATACGCCGAATGACGTCCGTCGTGCGATGTCGGTGATGTCGATCAGCTTCATCCCGTACCGGGTGTCGGGGCGGTCGGTCCCGTAGTCGCGCATCGCTTCGGCGTACGTCATCCGGGGCATCGGCAGGGGCACCTCGACGTCAAGCACTTCGCGCAGGACGTACGCGATGGCCCCCTCGGTCACGGCGATGACGTTGTCCTGCTGAACGAAGGCCATCTCCACGTCGACCTGCGTGAACTCGGGTTGGCGGTCGGCGCGGAGGTCCTCGTCGCGGAAGCACCGGACGATCTGCATGTACTTGTCCATGCCGCCGATCATGAGCAACTGCTTGAAGAGCTGCGGGGATTGCGGCAGGGCATAAAAGCAGCCCGGCTGCACCCGCGAGGGCACGAGGTAGTCTCGCGCACCCTCCGGCGTGCTCTTGGTCAGGAAGGGGGTTTCGACTTCCAGGAATCCCTCCCGATCGAAGTAGTCGCGAACGGCCTTGCAGATCCGATGGCGCATCCGAATCGCCCGTTGAACCGGACCGCGGCGCATGTCCAGGAAGCGGTAGCGAAGCCGGACGTCTTCGCCGACTTCGACGTGATCGGCGATGTCCATCACGGGCGTCTCGCTCTTGTTCAAGATGTCGATTTCGCGTCCGTTCACCTCGATCTCGCCGGTGGCCAGCTTGGGATTGATGTTTTCCCCGCGCGGGGCCACGTCGCCGGCAACGGCTACGCAGTCCTCGTTGCGGAGCGTCCGGGCGATCTGATGCGCCTTCGGGTCGGTCTGGGGATTGAACTTGATCTGCGTCAATCCCTCATGATCCCTCAGGTCGATGAACACCATACCGCCGTGGTCGCGGTAGCTGTTCACCCAACCCGCCAACACGACGCGGCTACCGGCATCCTTCAGACGAAGCTGGCCGCACGTGTGCGTACGCTGGTGATACGGAACGGTCACAAGGTTCTCCTTCCACAATCGCCTCGCACCCGAACGCGGGCGCACGGGCGAAAAAGTCATTCTGTCCGGCCCGCTTCCCAGCGTCAATCTCCCGCGGCCTGGAGTTTCCCCCCTGGCGCGAGGGCGCGGAGCAGATTCGGTGGGGTCTTCCGAACGGAGCCGAAGTAAAGGTTCTGCGGCCCGAAGGGCCGGAGAGTTAGGGGGGCATGTCCATTTTGCCGCAGAGTGGTCCGAAGGGTGCTTCGCACAAAACGGACCTGTCCCCTTCCCCGCGGCGTGCCCCGCGCAACGGATGTTTTTCCGGTGAGCTTGACAATGCAGCGAAAAACTTCTATACTTAACCGTTTTGATGTGCGGGACTCCTTCTCTGCCAAGGGGTTACGTCGTGGGAAGCTCAAACCGGATCATCGCAAGTGGCTAAGCAACTTTCCAAAACCAACCGGGACAAGACGGCACGGCGCAAATCCGCGGTAGGGAGCACATCCTCCAACGCACCCGGTCGCCGAATCTCGGCGCATCAAGAGAACCGTGGGAAGAGGTCCGAGGGGGCTCGGGCCGGTTCCAAGGCGTCTCGGAACGCATTGCAGGGTTCGGCCCGACCTGCCCGTTCTGGCGTTCGTGGTACAACGGCAAAGCCGTTACCGGTCGCCGCAGGCATCAACGACGGACAAGACCCTGCCGCCAAGCCGATCAAGTCTCCGTTGAGTAAGAAGGAGCTGGCCTACTTCCGGCAGGAACTCCTTGCCAAGCGGGCCACTCTCCTTGGCGATGTAGCCAACATGACGGATGAGGCCCTCCGCAAGACGCGGCAGAGCTCCACCGGCGACTTGTCGAACATGCCGATCCACATGGCCGATTTGGGGAGCGATAACTTCGAACAGGAGTTCACGCTCGGGCTGATTGAGAGCGAGCGGCAGATCCTTCGCGAGATCGACGAGGCGCTGGCTCGGATCGAGAACGGCACCTACGGCATTTGCCTCGCTACGGGCAGGCCCATCAGCAAGGCCCGACTGAAAGCCAAGCCCTGGGCCAAGTACTGCATTGAGTACGCCAAGCGTCTCGAACGCGGCTTCTGAGAAATCCGATCCGGCCGGTCCATGCCCCAATCCACTGAACCAGGGCATACGCAAGCAACGGAAGACCCTGCCGGTGCGTCATTCAGTCTGCGCCACGGGCCCAGCCACCTTCGGCTGTGGACCGTGGCGGTCCTGGGTCTGGTCCTTGACCTGTGGAGCAAGCACTGGGCGTTCAGCACCTTGCACGGGCGCCGGGTGGTCATCCCCCACCTGCTCCACTTTCACCGCTCGCTGAACCCCGGAGCGCTCTTCGGACTCGGGCACGGGATGACGGCGGTGTTTATTGTCGCATCGGTGCTTGCCCTGGTGTTCGTGCTTTACCTCTTCGCCCACACCCCTCGAACGCGTTGGAGCCTCCACGTGGCGCTCGGGATGATTCTGGCCGGGGCCCTCGGGAATCTCTACGACCGCACGTTTGTCACGGCGGATGCCGTTTGGGTCCGATCCTCCCCGGGATGGCGGGGCTGGTTGGGCGACGAAGTCGTCATGACCGGCAAGCTGATTGGCGAGGACGACCGTGCGTGGATATTCACCGAATGGCCCGAAGGAAAGTCGAACACCTCGCGCGCCATTCCCAAACAGAAGGGATGGTACGTCAGACCGTCCACGGTGGTCCGCGATTTCATCAAGATCGACACGGCCTGGCTGGGGTACCAGGTGTGGAAGTGGGTCTTCAACGTGGCCGATGCGCTGTTGGTCGTGGGCGTAGGACTGCTGCTGATTCACTTCTGGGCCGACCGACGGCAGCAGCACTTGACCGCTCGAGCGGGCGGCGCATCGCCGAAGCGGAAGGGACCCTGACATGGCCGCAAGCGACCCCGCGCACCCCACCTTTTTCGACGAAAGCGATCTGCCGACCCGAACGCTGTTCGAGGGCGTCACCACCGCCCTGGCGTGGGGGCGGAACATCATGCTTTCGCTGGTCCGCCTGGAACCGGGCAGCCGCGTCCCTGAGCACGCTCACCCGCACGAGCAGGCCGGTATCTGCCTCCAGGGTCGGTTTGAGCTTACCGTGGGGGGTCGGGCCCGCGTGGTTCGGCAGGGTCAAATGTACATCATCCCCGGCGGGACGCCGCACGCCGCCCGAGGTCTCGACGCGCCGTGCAAGACGCTCGACATCTTCTCGCCCCCGCGAGAGGAGTACAAGACCTCGTACCGCGCCCCGGAGGTTGGGGGCGGAAGCCGAACGTCTGCCCGAGCCCCTTCGCAAGGGGGCCCTTCCTCCTCACTTCCCCCTTGTTAAGGAGGAATGCATTCCGATCCCCCTTGGGTAAGGGGGGCTCCTTGTTGGACAACCTACCGGATCGCCGCGCCCCAATACTGTCGTGTTGCACAACCTATCGGACCACCTCTTGGGGGACCGGGAGCTTGCGCTCCTCGGCTCGGGACGACGAACGGTGCCCCGGGAAGTGGTCGGGTGGACATCGAGGGGCGAATTCCACCTCCAACTAATGGGTGCGGTACCTGGAGTTTCTTGCTTACGGGTGTGTCACCTCAGCTTGTACCGTCCGATGTTTGGGCCTGGTTCAAAAAGGGCTCTTTTCGCGGCATGGTTCAAAAACGGGGACAGGCACCTCGCCGGAACCCGTTTTCTGGGTCGTAGTCGAGGGTTGGCTCGGAGGGGAGTCCCCGTTTTTGAACCATGCCCTTTTCGGGTAACACTTTTGACACGGATAGCGCCTCATCCAGAGGTTTGGCCGGATGAGTTCGGCGGGAGGGCGACACCGTGGTGATTCGCGGCCAGATCAAGCCGCACGCGACCGGTGTGTTTCTGCTGGCCCCCGATGGCCGCAACCCAGGCGGCTGACGGACACGGCACCTCAGAGCTTGTACTGCGGAATCTTCATCAGCTCCCCGTCTTTCAGGGCCGACTGATGGGCCACGAAGCCGGCGACCGTCATGTTCAGCGCCTGGGCGATGTCCACGAGCGGCTTGCGGTCCTGCAGGATAGCCATGATGAACTCATTCATGAGATAGCCGTGCGAGCCGCCGTGCCCGCCGGCCTCCACACCGGGCGGAAGCGGCGGACGCTTCGTGTTTGGCAGGTTCTTCTCCAGCCCTTCATACTTGCCGTAGAAGGAACCTTTTTGTCCACGGATTCGGCCCATTTCGCCCCCATAGCCGGGGGTGTCCCAACTGACGGCCATCCGCGACATGCCGCCCTCGCTCGTGCGGAACAGGGCAATCTCCGTCCCGAACGGATTCTTGTAGATGTTGTTCGCGGGTTGCAGCCAGTCGAGGCGGCTGGGTATGCCCATGCAGCTTACCTCGGTGAAGCTCCCCGCCGTTACGCCCACGTAGTAGGCGTTCGAGTGCGTCGGATACCATTGCGGCGGAACGCCAACGCGCCAATCTTTGTACGAGGGGATCGGATCGGGCATCCAGTGATAGTACTCCCCCTCGGAGTACACGAGCTTGCCGAAGCCCCCCGCGTTGTAGATCTGCCGCATGGCGTGCAGGTCTTCGTGGAAGTACGACGTCTCGAACATCATGTACTTCCGGCCACTGGTCTTGACGGCCTCGAACAGCCTGTCGGCATCTTCGAGAGAACCATAGAAGGCCGGCACGGCCGAGGCCGCGTGCTTGCCGTGCTTGAGAATCTCAATGCAGTGCCGCGCGTGACTCGGGGCATCCGTCGCCGCAAACACGGCCTCGATCGTGTCGTCTTTCACCAGTTCTTCGAGCGAAGGATACGTCTTTTCGCAACGGCACGCCTTGGCCAGGGCGGCACACCGGTCGGGAAACAGGTCGCTCACAGCCACAATCTGAACGTTGGGGTGGTCCTGAAAGCTGAACGCCGCGCCGAACTTGCATACGCCGTATCCCACGATACCCACCCGGACCTTGCGATCGGAGACGGGCTGCCAACCCTTCGATGCGTCCGGATTCTCCGGCGCCTTCTCGAAACCCTGGATGGGTTTCTCCTCAGCGCGGGCGATCGCGGACCCCAGTGCCGCGGCGCCGAAGCCGGCGGCCTGCAGGAAAGAACGTCGTGTCGTGGAATCGTGCATGGCGGATTCTCCTCTTGAGTACTCAACGGACAGCGCATCAATACACCAAGTCGATTCGCCCGTCAATGAGAGTGGGTTAATAGGGGACGCCCCAATACTGTTCGGCACTCCAATTGCGGGGCCGGCGGGGGTCGCGCCACGCGGAATCCATTCGCGCCACACTGTATTTGCGCGCTCGCAATTCCTGGTGTATATCTATGGTATGGCAGGGAGGCCCAAGCCCCAGCTCAAAGAGGAGGACGTCCGAGGGTTCAAGTACCTCGATCTGATCCTCCCGCTGCTGAAGAAGCTCCATGATCATGCCTGTGAGCAGGCTCGGGCGCCCAACCGCAAGCGGCACGACGACGAGTACATCTCGCTGCTGTTGCTGCACGTTTTCAATCCGATGATGGCGAGCCTGCGTTCGATCCAGCAGGCGAGTCAACTGAAGACGGTGCAGGAGAAACTGGGGTGCCCGCGGAGTTCACTGGGTTCGTTGTCGGAGGCGGCGCGGGTCTTCGACCCGGACGTGTTGATCGGGATCATTGCCGACCTGGCTGGGCGGGTTCCGGTGTTGAACGGGCCGGCGCCGCTGAGAGAGCTGAAGGGCATCCTGACGCGGGTGGATGGGACGGTGTTGAAGGCGTTGCCGAAGCGGGTGGAGGCCTTGTGGCTGGACGAGGAGCACCGGGCCTTCAAGCGGCACACGCAGTTTCAACTGCTCAAGTCGGTTCCGGTTCGGATGGACCTGACGGCGGCGAATGGGGACGAACGGGAGGTGTTGGCCGCGACGCGGGTGGCAGGTCTGATCGACGTGTTGGACCGGGGATACGCGACGTTTCAGTTGTTCCGCGACATCGTGAACGCGGGGTCGTCGTTTGTGTGCCGCATCCGGGACAATAGCGTCTTTGAGGTGGTGGAAGAACGAGAGCTATCGCGGGAGGCCCTGGACGCGGGGGTGGTTCGGGATGCGGTGGTGCGGTTTCCGAATGCCCGGGGCGTCTTGGACACCCCCGTCCGGATCGTGGAGGTGGAATGCCGTCCGCACCGCAAGGCGAGCGGGAAGACGGGGCGGGGAGGTCCTGAGCAGGGGGATACGCTTCTGATCGCCACGGACCTGCTGGACCCTGGGCCCGAGGTCATCTGGCTGATCTACAAGCACCGCTGGGCCATCGAGACCTTCTTCAGGTTTTTCAAGCATGTGTTGGGCTGCCGTCACCTGCTGAGCCACTGTTCGGACGGGATTCGAATTCAGATGTACACGGCGATCCTGGTGTGCCTGCTGCTGGCGTTGTGGACGGGCAGGAAACCCACGCTGCGGACGTAGGAGATGATCTGCTACGACTTCAGTGGGTGGGCGAGCGAGGACGAGTTGGCGGCCCACATCGAAAAACTGCAGCGTCGATCGTGAGCCGGTCCCTGTCGGTCAGGCCGATCGGCCGTTGATGCTGCGCGCAACCTGCCAGCAAGCATGCCGACGCCTTCCCGACTCCCGATCGCTCCCTCGCCGGTCCCGCCCCTGTACTCGGCACCAGGCTCCCTACTGCCGGGGCATGGCATTGCGAGTGCCGAACAGTATTGGGTGTGTCCCCGTTTCCCGTTTCCTCGTGAAGACGGTGAAATGGTATCCGCCATAGACGTATTCCTTGGCATCGTCAAAAATGCCCGTCGCCTCGACGGCTTCACGAAACAGGAGATCCACGTAGATCATCCAAATCCGACGAGGGCAGTCGCGCAAGGACAACCGAAGGTTCTCCAGAACCTTCCGTAGCACGGCTTCACTGAAGGGGTCGCAAAAGTAGATGATGCTGTCTCGGTGGGGAAAGACATAGTCGGTGGCATTGCATTCGATCAGGTGGATGTTTATGTCCCCAGGCAACCACTTGCGAAATGCCGCCATATTGCGCCTTGCCTGCTCGAGAAAGCCGGGCACAAACTCTACTCCAAAAATCTCCCGAAAGCCGAGGGCCGCTGCGACCATGATCGCCCTCCCCTTGCCGCAGCCGATGTCGATGAAAGCACTACTCCGGGGCAACTCCAGACGGGTCAGGAGTTTCCGGAGCGGCCTCGCACGCGTGGGCGCGTAGCGTGTCATCTGGGACCTTGATGCATTGTCGATCGGGAGATCCTCGGGGTCGACCCAGCCCCATGTGTTGGTGCCATATCGCCAATCGAAGATTTGGTCGACAGCCACTGCGAAGCACGTCCGGATGGTTCGACGCCACCCTCTGACCCAAACGCTCTCTTTGAACAATCGCAGGAACTTTCCGATCAATGGACAAACCCCGTGCCAGAGATTTTCATTTCAAGCTCACCGATCGTGAGGGCACCGTCCCACCGTTGCGATGCGATGCTGCGGCGCGCTGTGGCACAGGC
>Ga0209101_1000820_pt1 | contig 24874 bp, 27 predicted proteins | sample ConPoolayeCmetaG_FD_185481 | JGI IMG/M metagenome (GOLD analysis project Ga0209101, IMG submission 185481) | Hot spring microbial mat communities from California, USA to study Microbial Dark Matter (Phase II) - Cone Pool mat layer C metaG... ...
CTCTGAGAAAATGAAGTCGGGGCGAAACTTTTCCCCCGGCTTTTCGATTACAAAGCATGCCTCGCTCCGACATCTTCGCACCTATACCTAATGGCTTTTGCCTTCTAGAACTACTTGCGACCCTGACATTAGCGGCAATATTAGCCGCATTCGCCCTGCCAACCACCAGGCACCTGCTTGAATACGGCAGGCTCAAGCGGGAGACTCTCCATTTATGCGCCGCCATCGAAACGTTGACCTTGGCCGCCCAACAGAAAGAAAAACGCCTCGTCCTTGCCTTTTCACAACACGACTACCACGCCTATACAAAGGAAAATCCTGAACACTTACTCATTAAGCGCACCCTCCGACCGCCCCTGGCCCTGGAACTCGGCTCTAACCCCGCGGAACCACCCCTGACACTCCAGTTCCACCCCAGCGGCGTTGTAACCCCCCAGTCGCTGAATCTGACAGACGGCCGGCGCCGCTGCACAGTCATCGTTTCACTTAGAGGACGAGTCTCATGCACATGCTAGATAACGCACACTCTCAATCCGGAATCTCCCTGCTTGAAATCCTCTTCACCACCTGCTTGCTGGCTCTAGCTGCCGGAGCTTGTTTAAAACTTGAAAACAGCGCTCTCTCTCAAGCCGCCAAAAGCACCCTTAATTTCAAGAAAAAGCTGCAAGAGCTAAGCTGGAGCAGTGCCGAATTAAACCCATCGGCCTGCTCACCCACCACTCATTGGAGCGGAATGACCTTTATTGAGTGTCAAAAAGCATCACAAACACAAGATCAAAGCGAAAGAGTGTTATTAGTCGCAGACTGAATTACTCGCTATGAAAGCTATACGCTGCTTTTCAACCGGTTACAGCACATTCTCCGTATTAATGGCGCTTCTGCTGCTTTCACCGGCCCTAACCGCCTCGGTGGCAATGATACATCGCATACTACAATCTTACCTTACCATGCGCCTTCTTCGCACAGAGACGTATGCTTTTCTCAAGTCCGCCAAGACAATTTCCTCAGTGATGGAGGATCTGGATTCACATCGCTTCCCTGTCCTTCCAAGAATCCACAAAAGCGGGAAAATAACCTTCACTGACGGCACCCTAAACCCGGTCACAGATGGGAACAACGGGTCCTCTCATACACCAGCTGATGCTTCCGACGCCATTACGGGTGTTAAGCTCGATTTGAGCCGCACTTTTACCGTCCAATATTGCGCCGTCGAAGACACTTTCCTGCTGATCAAAGCGTGCCTGCGCTTTCCCGTTGAATTCCAGGAAGAAGAGACCCACGGCTTTGCAGCTCTCACTGTTGACCAACTCTTTGAACTACAAGGCGAAACCCGCGGGAACGGCGCCTGCCGGGATTTCGTGCTACAGCAAACAAAAAGCATGATCTTTCCACCCCTCGACGAACCGCTCTCTTGCCCCATAGCTGAGCTTGTCCCAATCAAACGTGAATACACATTGTACGTAGACTATAAAGGGCAGCTCCGCTACTTAGGCCATGCCGGCGACAAAAACCTGGAAAATCAACCAATCTTACGCCAGGTGAAAAGCTTGGCCCTGGAAGGAGCTTTATCACCACATCTTCCACTTATGAATCTTAACGCCCGGATCGAGCTCTTCGGCGGACGAAAGAAAACCTTCTCTTTCATCCATATGCTCGGGCGCCTGGAGCATTTAAATTTTATTCTAAACCCATGAAATCAAGGCAAGCAGGAACAGCTCTTATTGTTGTGCTCCTTCTGAGCGCGGTTCTCGCCATGCTTACAGCCGAAATTTTCTTTAGCGGCCAAATCCTGCAAAGCCTGCAGACAAACGAAATTCACTCCAAAGAAGCCGGCCAAGCAACCAAATTTGAGGCTCTCAACTCTCTAAAAGAAAACCTATCTCAACCCGCAAACACCCGCTTTGACTGCCCTATCACCCAGCACAGCACCGGAAAAACCACGATCCGGCGCTCCCTTTGTCTAACATATAATCAAGCCCCGGAAACCCTTTGGCACGATACCGTAATAGATGGTGCCTCACTCCCTGAAGCGCATCAATTTCCCGCCTTCAACTACAACCAAATCTTCAAAAATAGCCGCCCCTGCCCTAAAACCGCTTACCATTGCGGCGCGTTTACGCCATCCGGATTGCCTTTGAGCCCCTTGGCGGCTTGTTCGCGCTTTCTCTGCGATAAGCCGGGAAGCCCCATCAGCCAAGACTATATCGTCAGAGGCAACCTCTCCATCGCCGTACCCCTACACCTGCCTCATTCCAGCCCAACAAAAACCATAATACTGGCAGCTACCGGGTTTATCGATTTCTCAGCTCCGGCTGTCTTTCAACAAGACACACTGCTCATCGCCGGAGGAGACCTCCACATTTCAGCTCTTCAAGCGCCAGCCGGCATAAATGTCACACTGCTTTCCGCCACCGGTAAGGTTGTTGTCGAAAAGCTCCAAGGACAGCCCCTCCTCAAGGCCATAGGGCGGCAGGGTGTACAACTTCCGCCATACACAAGTCACCCACAAAAGCTGATTCCCCCCTTAAGGCCCTTCGAAATTATTGGATTCGCTGAAGCGCAATGAAGAGACGATTCAAACCGGCAGAGAATGCACCACTAGTTTCTTGCCCTCTATTTCGATGTGCCCGGCCGCTTGCAACTCCTTAAGTGCCCGCGTCACCACCTCGCGGCTGGTCCCAGTCAACGCTGCAAGCTCCCTATGGGTCGGGCGTTTCTCAATTACCTTGACCGCCGGATGATTCAAAGAGGAGGCATCAACCAGCGAAGCCAACACCCGCCCCAGACGCCGGGAGACATCCAAAAGCGCCAGATCGCCGGCTCTAATACTGGTCTTCCGCAAACGCTTGGCCAGATCGCGCAACAACGCCCGTGTAAGCCCGCTGTTCATGAGCACATGCTTTTCAAAATCGGGTTGGGAGAGCACCAGCAGCAAACTGTCCTCGGCGGCTTCCACGTCAGCCGACCGCGGCTCACCGGTAAGAAGTGCAAGCTCACCGAAGAAATCCCCCGGTCCAAGAATATCGAGCATCAACTCCTTGGAACCGCCATTACCAAGAACCACATTCAACCTGCCCATAAGCACAAACATTATGAACTGACCTTCATCACGAGCTCTGACCACAAGCTGGCCTTTTTTCACCCGCCGCTCTTCCATAAGGCACGACAATTTTTCAAGCTCGTTTTCTTCAAGCTCCCTAAGCAACGGAATAGCCTTCAGTCTGTCAAGCTTCGAACGGCTACTCATTTAAGCCTCCCCAAAACCGTTTCACAGGCATGCCCAAGTATATTCGGAAGCCGCTCCTGTAATTTAATATTACATTGCTAAAAACTGAGCCGACATAAAACATAACCCACATAAAAAGAACAGAAAATGACAGAATCTTACAAGAAGCGCTCAGCCGCCAGGCGCTTCAACAGTTCCACAACAGCTCCAAATGGGACGCAAGGCCTTTAAATTAAACGGCCTTCTTAGGCCGACTTCGTCATTTCTTAAAAGCACGCTAAAGCCGCCGGCTCCCAGCCCTTGCTGAGGCCACAAACGGTAACAAGGAAAGTCGGCCAAATGCGATTGATACTCCGCCAACTCCTTCACCAAGACTGGTTTAAGATTTCTGCACCTCCTAAACAGCCACTCGATAACTCCCTCATTCTCCCGCCGGGAGAATGTGCAGGTCATGTAGCTCAAATAGCCGCCCGGCGCAATCAGCTTGGCCGAGTTAATGACAATCCTTTTTTGCCGGTTCGAATTCATATTAATGGTGGCCGGGTGAAAACAACCCGGAGACCTTCCACCACTTGCCAAGAGCGCCTGGCCGGAGCAAGGCGCATCCACAATCACAATATCAAAACACTTGGCGCAAAGGCGGGCCAAATCCTTACTGTCAATGCTTGTAACCCAAGCTCCTTCAATGCGACAACGTTCCAAATTCGAGATCAGAGCACCAAGACGCTTCTTGATAACGTCGTTACACAGCAAAATCCCCGGTCGCAAGGCCGCCCAAGCCAGAATGCTCTTGCCACCCGGAGCGGCGCACACATCGCATACCAAGCTCCCCCTCTTCCCTGTTAAACTCATAAAAGGAACAGCCGCAAACACTGAAGAAAAATCCAAGCAGTAAAAATCACCGCGGGCGTGCCCAGGGCTCGCGCCGGGTCTCTGCCCCGCCTCCGGACTTAGGCGCTCTACAAAATGAGGCTGCCAAGGAAGTCTTGGCAAGCACTTGAAATCAGTTCCCATATTCCTCTTGGAGGTCCGCACTATAGCAGTGCCGGAATGGGACGACCCGCTTAAGCTGGCGATAAAAGCCTGGGCATCAGCTTCTTTTTCAAAAAGCTCACGGCTTAGCTTAAATAAAAAGCTCGAAGGCCGAAGCATCAGAGGATGAAACGAGACAGATCAGTGTCTTGAACGATGTCTTTCAGCTTCTCCCGCACGTATTGCCGATCAATCCTAACTTGTCGTCCCGCATAATCCCGCGCGGAGAAAGACACATCCTCCAAAAGCTTTTCCAGCAGAGTGTGGAGTCTGCGTGCCCCTATATTTTCTGTGCGCGAGTTCACCTCGGCTGTAAGGGCAGCAATCTCTTCAATCCCATCGCTGGTAAATTCCAAGTCCACCCCTTCAGTCTTAAGCAGCTCTTTATACTGCTTGGTGAGCGCGTTCTTGGGCTCCGACAAAATCCGCACAAAATCACGCGGGCTTAAGCTCGACAACTCCACGCGGATCGGAAAACGCCCCTGAAACTCCGGCATCAGATCAGAAGGCTTGGAGATATGAAAGGCGCCCGAAGCGATGAACAAAATATGATCAGTTTTCACCGGGCCGTATTTGGTGTTTACTGTAGAGCCCTCTACCAACGGCAGGAGGTCCCGCTGCACGCCCTCACGCGAGACATCCGGGCCGTGAGTTTGGTGTTCACCACAAATCTTGTCAATTTCATCTATAAAAACTATGCCGGTTTGCTCGGCTCGTTTGACCGCCAAACGGGCAGTTTTTTCGTGATCAATCAAACTCTCCTGAGCCTCCTGTATGAGGACCTTGCGTGCATCCCGCACCTGAAGTTTCTTCACTTCGCGCTGTTTAGGCAGCATATTAGCAAACATTTCCTTAATCTGCCCTTCAATCTCGCCGAAACCCTGCGGTCCTAAAATCTGCATGTGAGTCGTGACCTGCTTGACGATCTCCACTTCGACAAAGCGATCTTCAAGCTTGCCGGCCCGTAAGAGGTCGCGCAGTTTTTGACGCGTGTTTTGCTTAGCCTGTTCAAGCGGAATCTGACTGGGGTGGGCCACTCCCTGTTCGTCCTGCAAAAAAACGTCTCTCGCCGCAGTCTCCACCGGCAGTTGCCCGTCTGCTAATCCGGCTTCTCCTTCTACATCGGCCGCCGGCGGCCGCGAACCGGGCAACAATAAATCCAGCAATTGTTCCTCAGCCAGCTTCTCAGCCTTGGCTGAAACCTTCCGGCGCTCCTCCTCGCGGACCAACATATGAGCCGCATCCACCAGATCGCGAATGATGGAATCCACATCCCGCCCCACATAGCCGACCTCGGTAAACTTAGAGGCTTCAACCTTCACAAACGGCGCCTTTACCAAGCGTGCCAGCCGCCTGGAAATTTCGGTCTTCCCCACACCGGTCGGCCCAATCATGATGATGTTTTTAGGGGTAATTTCATCGCGCATTTCGGATGATACCCGCAGCCGCCGCCAACGGTTGCGCAGCGCAATCGCCACCGCCTTCTTGGCCGCTTCCTGGGAGATAATGTATCGATCAAGCTCTGCCACAACTTCCGCCGGAGTAAGCGCAGACTCATCCGGCAAAAGGTCGTTCTCTAAAACCGTCTTCCCTTCTTCACTCACAGTTCAACTCTTCAAATACGAAACGGCTATTAGTAAAAGGGCAAATTTCTGAAGCAATCTGCATGGCGGCTTCAGCAATGCGGCGGGCAGTCAGCGAGGAATCGCCTTCCCGCATAAGAGCCCGGGCGGCAGCCAAAGCAAAATTGCCCCCCGATCCAATAGCAATAACTCCGTCATCAGGCTGAATAACATCACCGCTGCCAGACAAAAGATAGAGGCTGTCTTTGTTCCCCACAATCATCATCGCCTCCAAACGCCGTAAAGCTCGATCCGAACGCCAATCCTTGGCCAACTCCACTGCAGCGCGTCCCAATTGCCCGCTATACTCCTTAAGCTTAGCCTCAAAGCGCTCAAATAAGGTAAATCCGTCCGCCGCCGAGCCGGCAAAACCAGCCAGCACTGCCCCGTTCTGAAGCTTTCGAATCTTCGAGGCGCCGTGCTTCATTATGGTATTGTTGACGGTGACTTGACCGTCCGCAGCAAATACCACTTGTCCTTTGTGAACCAGCGCCAAGACTGTGGTCGACTTAGTCTTCATAAAAGAAGCGCCTTTTTGAGAATTGTCCAAAGATTGTCTATGATTTGGGCATAAATTGTCAATTCAGTGCAAATAGCAGCTAAGACCCCTGATGCTTTGTATTTGTGTCGCTTTACATTGTGAAGCCCAGCCCCTGATCGAGCATTTTAAACTCGTTAAGGACACTCTTTCCCGCGGCCAGGCGCTTTTTAGAGGAGCCAACATAACCTTGATTGAAAGCGGCCCGGGAAAGATAAAGGCTGCTGCGGCCGTCACACGCTTGTTAAGCACCCTTCAGTCCCCGGCTGATGCCATGGCCATAAACTTTGGAACCTGCGGCTCAGCGCAAGACCATCCGCGCGGAGAAGTTTTTATCATCAACAAAATAAGCGATGCCTCAAGCGAGAATTGCTTCTACCCGGACATTTTATTCAAGCACTCCCTGCCGGAAGCCCACCTCGCAACTTTTGAAAAACCGGTAAGCAAGCAAGACTCACTAAGTCCAACTATTCAATTGGTTGATATGGAGGCCAGCGGTTTTTTCGAAGCCGCTTCCATATTCTTAGCCCCTAGCCGCATCGCCTGTCTTAAAATCGTGTCCGACAATCTTGAAGGAAAAAGTATCTCCAACCAAGAGATAACACGGCTTGTTAGAGAGAATCTTCCCGCCATAAGCAAAGCAATCCAAATTTTTGCCGAGGCTAACGCGGATCCCGGTCCGGCCAAACGAGCTGATATCAAAGATATCTCAAGGCGCCTAGCTTCTCATTTCAGACTCACCCGCGCGCAAGAAGAAATTCTATATAAGGCCATGCAGCATTTCGCTATCCGCACCAACTCTGATTTAGGCTGGACTGAAAGATTCCTTGAAAACACGGTACAATCTAAACCCGAAGCCAAGAAAGCATTCACTGCGCTTATCGCGGCTTTAAACAAAACTGCAACATGAACCATAGCCCACCCAACTTCTCTCACATTTATGTTGAAGAGCGCGCCCTTTCCTTTCCGGAAACAACCATGGTGATAAAAAAATTCGGCTCCGCCGTTATAGTACCAATCCGGCATTACAAGGACGTTTTCAACCGCCCACGCCAAGACCGGCGCGCACAAAAAACAAGCCCAAATCTTATTTTGGCCCTGCGTCAAAACAATTTTCTCTACCCCGGAAGCTGTTTAAGCGATGCTTCAGGCAATAACAATTTTTATTACAACTCGCTCGTTTTAAACTGCCTCTATGACTGCGATTACTGTTACCTACAGGGGCTTTACCCTTCCGCTAACATGGTGCTGTTCATAAACAATAACGATTACTTTACGGCGGTCTTAAAAACTCTTCAAACCAATTCACCCCTTTTCCTTTGCATTTCGTACGAGACCGATTTATTGGCTCTGGAGCGTATTTTTCCTTACTGCAGAAAGTGGATTGAATTTACAAGCGCCCATCCGGATTTGACAATTGAGCTTCGAACTAAGAGCGCCGACTATGAAGCGATTGCCAACCTAAAGCCACCGCCTAATGTCTTGTTGGCTTGGACCTTATCACCAGCTGAGATTATCGCAAGGTACGAACACAGAACACCTGCTTTGCCGGCGCGCCTTAAGGCTGTGCGCCGCGCCCTCGCCGCCGGCTGGCAGGTAAGACTGTCTTTTGACCCTCTTTTGCTTGTTCCACAATGGGAGGTACTATACCGCGACTTTATTCACGATGTTTTTAAAAACGTAGCTCCAAGCCGGATTAAAGACGTCACGCTAGGTGTCTTTCGAATGAACAGCCGGTTTTTAAAAAAAATCCATAGCCAGCGGTTAGAACCAGATATACTTTACTATCCCTTTGATTTAAGCAAACGAGTGGCCTCCTATAATGAAACGCACAAAAGGGCGCTCATGAAACATATTTACACGCTGGTGCAAGAGTACCTCCCCCGGCAAAAAATCCATCAAATTGAATAACTTAGCCGCCTCGGCGCACCCATGATGCGCACTGTCGCATAACCTTTATGCAAGTCTCCTGTTTCCCCGCTTATGCCAAGACCAGAACACAGCCGCCAGACACATCCGCCGACTTCTGAGTATAACCACTTAAAACCTCCATCTCATGCGGAGCGTCAAAGAGCCGTGTCCATAGTATCGAAATATCTAGCTGCATTATTCAAGGGTACCTTTACGGCTGGTGGCTACCAACAAGGCGCGCTGGTTGATTTTACAACAGCAAAGCAACCTTTAACCCAAGAGATAATTATTTTCGGCGATCTTCACGCCCGGCTTGACCATCTTAAACGTATCCTGGAGCATGACGGGAATCTAATCAAGATCCGCCAAGGCCGGGCAATTTTACTGCCACTCGGCGATATTGTTCACCGCCAGTCGTACAACCGGCTTGAACTCCTTGAGATGGCTTCCAGCGTTGAGACTTTCCATTTTTTGGCGGAGCTCAAGACCAAGTATCCCACCGCTGTTTATCCTCTGCTGGGAAATCACGATTTTTTAGAAACTGCTTTAAGCAAGCAAGGCATTGAACAGAGCCTGCTGTTTCGCGACCACATCCAGCGCCGCTTTGGATCTGAGTATGTAGCCTATTACCGCGGCGCCCTCATGGCAGGGGCTTTAGTAGCGGTGGGTCCTGGATTTGTCGCCTTGCACGGCGGACCTATAAAAGGAGCCCGTTCATTGCAACAGATCCGCGAGATAAAAATCCAAGACCGGCCGCATTTGTTTCAGGATCCCCTTCAGTGGGAAGCCACCAACAATCGTATGCTGGTGGATAAGCCGGACTACGGGCCAAAAGACGTCCAGCGTTTTCTCGAACTTTGCGGCCAACCAGACGGTGTTTTAATAGTCGGCCATACCCCGCCGCGTAAAAACTTCTGGAAAGACGAGGTTATTCCCGGCAAGCATTATGTCCTTGATGCCAGCAATCCCGATTCCTTGGGTTATGTCCGGATCCGCGCCGGGGTACCTGAGTTTGTCACTATCATTTGACCGTTGGCGGCCGGCAAGCAGCGTTTACAACACCTAACCCTTATATTTCATGAAGCTCGCTTCGCTCGCCATGAAATATGCGCGTGAATCGGCCATCCTCGGCCGATTCACGCGGGTTCGACGTTTTGTTGGGGACCCCACGCGGCCCCTACAAAACGTCGAACCTCAAATTCCCCGCAAAGCTCGGAATTTGCAAGTACATCCATGCACTTGCCTGCCGAAATATTACATCTTCATGCAATATTGCGGCTAATCCCAATTTTACCTTAAACTCAAGGCAGCAAGATCACAATTACTCGGAACCATACAAATTCCGCCTACCGCAAGCTCCCGCTCAACGCCTGGTCCAAATCAGCCATAACGTCGTCGGGATGCTCTCCTCCCACGCACAAGCGCACCATGTTGGCGGGGATGTGCGCTAAGGCCCGGCCTTTCTCCCCTTGTTGTTGATGGGTGGAAATCGCTGGAATAGTGGCTACGCTCTTCACCCGTCCCAGGTCGGTCGCCCGCCAAATGCGCTGCAGCTTATCAAACATGCGGCGCGCGGCCTCAGCCCCGCCCTTCACACAAAAAGACAGCAGATGCCCATAACGGTTTACCGGCTTCCCATAAAGCTCATCGCATTCCGCATCCACCAACCACATGTACTTGCTTGCCACCTCATGCAACGGATGACTTTCCAGGCCCAAATATTGCACGCTCTCCACGGCCGGATGCTTTTCTAAAAACCGCGCGACTTTCATAGTGTTTCGACTGAACAAATCCATCTTCGAACGCAGGGTGCGGATATCGTTCAGACTTAAGATCGCCTGCAACGGATGAAGATTAGGTCCGTAATCGCGGTTCGGATGATACTTAATGTACAGGGCAAAATCGGCCTTCATCTCCGGATTTTCAATGTTGGAGACCAGGTTCCGCCGCGCAATCACTGCTCCGGCTACGCCAAAACCGCTAGTAGTAAGGCTTTTAGTGGCGGACTGCACCACAATATCGGCGCCGTAACAGATAGGACGCAGCAGAGCCGGTGTGGCCACAGTGGTGTCACAGATCAACGGCAAATTATGGCTGTGCGCCAAATCCGCCACCGCTTGGATGTCAAAGAAACCTTGCTGCGGGTTGCTCGGCAGCTCGCCGTAAAGAAAACGGGTATGTTTATCAATCTTCGCCGCCCATTCGTCCAGATTCATGGGATTTTGAATCCAACGGCATTCAATATCGCGCTCCTCCATGAGCCGCACATTAAACTGTTGGAACGTTCCGCCATAGCACTGAGCGGTGGCCAAAAAATTCCGCGGTTCGTATTTGTGCTTGGCGCGATGAACCAAAAACGGTTGAACCGCGGTCATAATGGCCGCCATGCCCGACGAGGTCGAACAACATGATGTTTCCCCATCAAAACCATAACCTTCCAAGAGCGCCAGCGTCCATTCGTAATAGTAGGTCGAAGGATTGGCGATTCTCGAATAACACCAAGTCGGGATGAGATACGCCAGCGCGGCGGCCATTTCATCTGAATCGCGGTATGCCTGCGAGGTGCTGAGAAACATAGGCTCAATAATCGCGCCCTGATAGTCTTCTAAGGCATCCTTCACGGTATAGAGGCCGTGCACCGCAATGGTGTCAAACTTCCATTTTTTCACCACCTCCCGGATATAACGCTCCCGCTCCGCCAGGTAGCGGTCGTTCTTATCAATATACGCCTGCATGCCGGGGGTAACTTGTACGTCCGATCCTGCCGCCATAAGAAGCCTCCTAAGAGTCAGCCTATCCTACCAAAAACTACAGATACCATAGAAATTCCTTTAATTTTGCATAATCATTGGGCATATAGCGCGCTTGCTTTTCACTCTGCATCACCGCTTGCAGTTCCACAGGCAGCTTATAATTCATATTCAAGGCCTGATTTACCGTTTCAACGAATTTCCCGGGATGAGCCGTAGAAAGCGTTATAAACACGTTCTTATCCACCTCCGGAAACGCCGCCTTGAACCAAAGCAAGGCCTGCATTCCCACCGCCGTGTGCGGGTCGGCGACATACGACCAGCGCTCATAACTCTCGCGCATCATCCTGAGAATCAGCTGGTCGTCAACCGAAGCCGACCAAAGCTCCTGCTTAATCCGGCTATGGGCATTGCCGTACAAATCACAAATCCTTTCCCAGTTGCTTGGCGACCCAACATCCATGGCATTTGCAAGAGTCTGTCGCGACGGGCGCGGCCGATAGCAGCCCGTCTCCAGGTACTCCGGAATAACGGCATTGGCATTTACGGCCGCAATAAAACGCGACAGGGGGAGGCCCATTTTTTTAGCAAATACGCCGGCCGTCAAGTTGCCGAAATTACCGCTTGGGACACAGACCATGACCTCTTGGCCATAGCGCTCGTAGGCTTTCGCCGCAGCCCACACATAATAGAAGGACTGCGGAATCAAGCGGCCGATATTTATGGAGTTTGCCGATGACAATGCCAATCTGGCGTTCAGTTCCGCATCGCTGAAAGCTTTTTTAACCAGGCCTTGACAGTCATCGAATGTGCCTTGAACTTCAAGCGCGTACACATTTACCCCAAGCGTAGTGAATTGGCGCTCCTGAAGCGCACTCACCTTTCCAGATGGATAAAGCAGCACCACGCGGACGCCTTTGAGACGGTGGTAAGCTTTTGCCACGGCGCTTCCCGTATCACCGGAAGTGGCGACCAAGATGGTAAGTTCCTGCTCTCCACCGGCGGCAAAGTAAGCCATGGTATGAGCCATAAAGCGGGCCCCGAAATCCTTAAAAGAAAGGGTCGGGCCGTGAAAAAGCTCAAGACAATATAGCCCCGGCTCCAACTCCTTGAGCTCCGGCTCAAAGTTGTAAGCCCCGGCCATAATGACCTCCAAAGCCGGGGCCTCGATCTCATCGCCCATGTATTTTGAGGCAAGCTCCGCGGCCAGCGCACTGTAAGAAAGCCGGGCGAATTTTTTAAGCTCTTCCCTGCCAATCGGCGGAAAGAACTCCGGCATATACAGACCGCCGTCAGGCGCCTGCCCGGCAAACAGAGCCTGTCTGAAAGTAGCCGACGGCGCGCCTTTCCTTGTGCTATATAGCCTCATTTTAACCCATGCCCAAGCCTCAAGCCTGCCTCCTTGATGGCCTGGATAAGCTCCTCATAACTGCGTGTCACGGGGAAAGCGGGGAGCTGAGCCGCCACGTTGTTTGGCGGGCGGAAGAAAATACCCACATCCGCTGCACTCAGCATGGTGATGTCATTATATGAATCCCCGACGGCAATCACTTTAAAGTTCAGCCTTTGGAATGCTTTTACGCTTTCACGCTTTTGCTCTCTTAAACGCAGGCGGTAACCGGTTATTGTCCCTTTGTCATCAACCTCCAGCCTATGGCAAAGGAGAAGCGGATAATCCAATTTCTTTAGAAAAGGCACGGCGAACTCATAAAAGGTGTCGGATAAAATGACCACCTGATAATTTTCTCTAAGCCATTTAAAAAACTCTTTTGCGCCATCGAGCAGCGGCATGCGGCCGATCACGGCCTGAATATCAGGTAACCCTAGTTTGTGCTCTTTAAGGATCCGCAATCGCTGTTTCATCAGCGCATCATAATCGGGCATGTCGCGCGTTGTAACCTTGAGCGCTTCAATCCCAGTGTGCTGCGCCATGCTGATCCAAACTTCCGGAACCAACACTCCTTCTAAATCAAGACAAGCGATTTCCATCCCGCATCTCCATAAGACTCGTCGCCAAAAGCCGCTGGCCCTGATATCGCATTTTCCGGTTTGGTCTTGGTCTTTTTACCATCGTCACAGCCCGGTTCATATCAAAAAGGACGTTATATATTCACATGTACCAGTACCGACCGCTGTCGGCCGCCACGGCGGTGTTCCCACAAGTAAATGCCCTGCCAAGTGCCTAAAGCTAAAGTCCCTCTCATTACCGGAATGGAAATGCTTGTTGCGGTGAGCGCGCTCTTGATGTGGGACGGCATATCGTCCCGCCCCTCCAAAGTATGGGTGTAAAAAGGATCACCCTCCGGCACCAGCCTTTCGAGCCAGCGTTCAAGGTCGCGCTTAGCGGAAGGGTCGGCATTTTCCTGAATAATCAAACTGGCCGAAGTATGCTGCACAAAAACGGTACATAGCCCTTCTTGCACTCCGGACTCCCGCACCGCCGCCAGCACCTGATCGGTGATTTCAAAAAGCCCCTCTGAATGGGTATCAACGGTAAGTCTGACTATCATAGCGCCCTGTTAAAAAGAGATGCCCCGCCGCCGCGCTTGCCCTATAATAGCAGCAAAGGAGTTCATTATCACACATGCACATCAAATCTCACCCCTTACGGCATTGCAACCGGCGCCCCTCAAGGATCCCGGTGGATACTGTGATAATCCACGCCATGTATGCCAAGCAAGCGCCAAGGCCGCTTAGTTCAGTTGCTTGCATAAAGGTTTTAGACGCCTGTCGCGTCTCAGCACACTACCTGATAGACCGCTCGGGAAAGATTTGCCGTCTCGTCGAGGAAAAAAAACGGGCTTGGCACGCCGGTGTAAGCCGACTTCCCTATCACACCGACCGGCGGAGAAATGTAAACGACTTTAGTATCGGCATCGAACTCATTGCCAAGGAAACCACGCCTTACACTGCAAAGCAGTACACAGCCTTGGCCCGTTTGACAGAGGGCATTCTAAAACGCCACCCAATTAAATATATCCTTGGCCATCAACATATCGCGCCCCATCGTAAGCGCGACCCGGGGCCTCGTTTTGACTGGAAAAAGTACCAAAGATTGGTTGTCCTCCGCTGGAAGCCGGCAAAGGCGGTCATTTTCGGCCCGCCCTCCAAAAACAAGTAAATAAATACCTTTCCGCCCAAAGGCTTTTAGGTTGCTTTGGGCCACAAATTCGTATTATTTTCTCGTAGATAGCTCATAAACCATCTGTGTGGGGCGCTCTATGGAACAAAGACTCCCTTGGAGGCTGATTCAAGAATACTTTCAAGGACAATGGGTGGAGTTGGTAGACAGTGAATGGAAATGGAACTCTGCTCATCCCTCGCTTGCCCGTGTCAGACATCATGCCGGCTCGCGCCGGGAATTAATGCAACAGATTAAAAAAGACCGTCTGCAGGAGGGTTCAGTTCTATTATTTATAAACCCAGCCCAACTAAGTTTACCGCCGAGCAAAAGTTCTGCAGTCTGCTAGGTTAAACCATCCGTCACGCTTAAGCCCTTGATAATCATATGCTGAACGCCACGCCCATTCTCAAGTTTTACAGCAAGCATCGCTGTTTAGCCTTGGCTAAGCAGGATGTTTGCCAAGTACAAGAGCAGCAACTGTTCGCCTTGCTTAAGAAAGCGGCTAATACCCGTTTTGGCAAGGAGCACGGCTTTGCCGGCATTAAGAGCGTGGCTGAATTCCAGAAGCGCGTACCACTTCGCTCCTATGAAGACTTCTGGCGGGATTACTGGAAAGAGAGTTTCCCCCGGCTTGAAAACTGTACATGGCCGGGAAAAATACCTTATTTCGCGGTAAGCTCTGGAACATCCAGCGGCACCACCAAATGGATCCCCTACACGCCCCAAATGACCCGTTCCAACCACAAGGCCAGCCTGGATTTAATCACCTACCACTTGCAGAATCGCCCGCAGAGCAGACTTTTCGCCGGACGCAGTTTTATGTTGGGCGGCAGCACCGAGCTTGTTGAGCAGGCGCCCGGCATATACAGCGGCGACCTCAGCGGCATAGCCGTGCTTACCATGCCTTGGTGGGCCAAGCGCCGTTATTTTCCGCCTCCTGAACTGGCGCTGCTTAAGAACTGGGAAGAGAAAATCAACCGTTTGAGCCGTGAGTCTCTTAAGGCTGACATCCGCATGATCAGCGGAGTTCCAACTTGGCTGCTCATCTTTTTTGATCACCTGGCCAAGCTGCTCCCTCAGTCCGAAGGAAAAATAGGGAACATTTACCCCAACCTGGAGCTTTTAGTTCATGGGGGGGTTAATTTCGCTCCGTACGAGAAGCGCTTTCAAGAGCTTTTGCAAGGAAGTCAAGCTGAAATGCGCGAGGTTTACCCGGCCAGCGAAGGCTTTATCGCCTGCGCCGATTTAAACTACGGCGAAGGCCTGCGCATGACCTTGGATCACGGCATCTTTTTTGAGTTTGTACCGACTGATGAACTTGAAAGCTCCAATCCGACCCGCCTGTGGGTTAACGACATTGAGTGCAATGTGAACTACGCCGTCATAATGACCACCTGCGCGGGCCTGTGGGCCTATATACTGGGCGACACGGTGAGGTTTATTGAGCGCCGCCCGCCGCGGCTGTTGGTGACCGGGCGTACATCTTATTATCTTTCGGCCTTTGGAGAACATCTAATCGCCGAGGAAATTGAAGATGCCGTCGCGACGGCCGCCAAATCTGTGCAGCGTGAGGTTTCTGAGTACGCAGTCGGACCTGTTTATCCCGAGAAAGCAAATGAATTGGGCGGCCATCTTTACATAGTGGAGTTTGCAGGAAAAGAGCCAAGTCCGGCGGAGCTCTCCCAGTTCGCGCTGGCCCTAGACCGGCGCCTTTGCGAGCGGAACGAAGATTACGACGCTCATCGCGCTAAAGGTTACGGGCTTAAGACGCCCCAAATAAAAGCAGTTAAAAAAGGGGCTTTCGCCGCCTGGATGAAAAGCCGGGGCAAGCTCGGCGGACAGCACAAGGTACCGCGCATCATTACCAACCAGGAGTTGTTCCAAAACCTGAACGCCTTCGTCGAAAAATACACCCCGTCTAATACCGGTTGAGGCGCTCAAAATGGGACAGAATTACTCTTTACGATTGCTTAAATCGGCAAGGAGCGAGACAACCGCGGCATTAAACTCTCTTTGTTGGGCGATGAAATTTTTCAAAAGCACCCGGACAACCGGGAGCAGCAGGCGTTTAAAAGCGACAATCAACGGCCCCAAAAACTTGCGATGCGAGGTGATTTTATCGATTCTTAAATCCACATCCCATACTTGGCAAAGCCTCCTAAGCTTTTCCAAGCGCTTGTCAGAGATATAAAGCTCCCCCTTGATCGGGTTGAGATCCACACGCGCCACATGGTCAAGCTCTTCAAGGGAGTACTCCCCTCGCGAAAGCTTATCTTGCACGCGGCTTTCAAGAGCCTGCTGAAGCGATTGCTCTGCAGCGCCGTTTTCCTTAAGAGCCGCAGGCAATGTAAGCCAGTTGGAAGTCATAGCCCTAATGTCACCCGGAACTTATACTCCTCAAAGAAAGCATGTTCCGCCCGTTTTTGGAACGGCTGTCCGTCGGCGACCGAGGGCTTCAGCTGGTGCTTTCATAACTAAGCAAAAAGACTTCGAGTTAAATCCCTCTACATAAACCTAACCACTTAAAACGTCTGTTAAAATTGTTTTCTGCGCTCTTAAAATGCCTCTTAAGGCGCCTTGTTCATTTGCCGACAACATGATTGATCTTTGGTAGCATCATCTAGATTTATAGATTTTTTAAAACAGGAATTGACCATGGCTAAAAGATATCCAAAGTTGTACAAACTGACTTTCGCTTCCTTATGTTTGACTGTCTTGGCTTTATTCCCGGGCTTAAGGCATGTTGCAGCCGAGATGACAGTCACGCCGGTTCAAATCGTCCCGGCTATTCCGACTTTCAGCCCGGGCGAGCAGCCTCCGGGAGCCACGTTGATTGTATATAACGCCACTGGTCAGCCAGTTCCACAAGATTACACCGCCACTTTTACTGTCTCGGAACAACCGGCGGCGGTGGTGCTTACGGCGGGAGAGCTTAAAACCTACACTTATAATTCCGGCACGGGCGAGTTGGTTTTGACTTTCACGCATGTGGGGTATGTTCCAAACTCCGAGATCATAGGTCCATCGGATGCCTTTGCCCTGGCGTTTGTGGCCGCCGTGCCGTTAGGGCAAGCCGGCCCGCCGGAGCAAATGCGCGGCTCTTGGATGTCCACCAACATTTCGCCTCTGGGCTGGACGCTTATTCCGCCCACTCCGCAAAGTCCGGGATTCGGCTATGAGCTTAAAGGCCCTGACGGCGAGAGAGGCTTTTTTAAGATGTTCATTCCCCAGACTCTAATCGACGCTATGAGCCAGCTTTACGGAAGAACTTTGACGGCTGATGATTTGGCTCTCTTTAACGGTAATTCCCAAGCTTCCGTAGCGGTTACTCAAGTAGAAGGAGGAGCGATGGTGGATATTAACGTCACCTTCCAAAGCTACGTGAACGAGGTTGACGACGAGGAAGCGACCATGCTCCCGTATCGCAGCGGACTGCGCCTTCGAGCAGGCAGTTTCCCAACCGTCACCAAACGCCTGACCGTACAGGCAAGAAAAGCGTTAAGCTTGACGGCCAGTCCCTCGCAAGGCCCCAAGGGCACGAACATTAAGCTTTTCGGCTGGGCCAAAAACTTTGTGCCAGGCGATAAAGTGAAACTCACTTCGCAAGTTCCAGGTTCAAGCGTTTTTCGTACCTGGAAGAGACTTACTTTAGATGATAAGGGCTACTTCTCGACGACCTTCAGCTTGAAGAGGAACATGACCGTCCAAGCCCTTTATAAGAAGAGCGGAGCCAAAGCTGTAAAAAGCCCGAAAGTGAAAATCAAGAAAACAAGGAGATAAGTGAAAGGCAGGAGGCGGATGCGGACTCTCTCCGCATCCGCTCTACAGGGGCTGTCTCAAAGGCGGCGTTTAAAGGCGGCTGGGATTCATAGCCCTACGTCATCAACATCAGGCACAAATGAAAGCCGGCCGAAGTACCTTGCAGCTGCTAAGTCATTTGTTCAGTCAAGCCAACCGTGCTCTTTATACCAAGTGAAGATACGGCGGGCTTCCTCTTCGATGTCGTAACGCGGACAAAAGCCGAGTTCGGTCCTAGCCTTGGTAGTATCATAAGCACGATTTTTTTCAAAAAACTCCACCCGCCGGCGGTATAAAGGCGGCTCAAGTCCCAACGGCTTACAGACGCTTTCAATCAGCGCAGCAGTCAAATACACCGGCCCGAAAGGCAACTTAAAAGGCAGCGGTTTTGTGCCCGCCAAACGGGCGATAATTGCAATAGTTTCATTCAAAGTGATGGGCCTTCGGCCCGCCAGGATATAGACCTGGTTCTTGGCTTCCGCGCGGTCAGCCGCCAAAAGAAAACCATCCACCAGATCTTCAATATAAAGCCAATGGGTAAGCTGATTGCCCGAGCCGATAAGCGGAAAACGCCGCTTGGCGACCCCCCGAAACAATTTTAAAATCCGGGCGTCCCCCTCTCCCCAAATCATAGCTGGTCTGATGATTACTCCTTCAAGCGCCCCGGACCGGAACCGCTCACGGGCCAGCTTTTCAGCCTCGGCTTTTGATTCTTGATACACATCGCACGGGCGGAAGGGCTCTTCCTCGGACGCCGGCGGATCGGGGATCGAGCCATGCACGCCGCAAGTGCTGCAATGAATCACACGTTTCACCCCAAGCTCACAAGCAGCATCCAAGACATTGGCCGTTCCCCCCAAATTCACATCGAAATACACCTTGTCAGGGAAACGGGCCTGGCGATAAAGGGCCGCTAGATGAAAGACATAATCCACTCCCCGCGTCGCTTCCCGCAGGCTTAAGGGGTCACGCACATCGCCATAAACCACTTTGGCACCGCGTTTTACAAACTCCGCCACGAGCGTCTCGGCGCTCGATTTTCTAACCAGGACCGTAACCGCCGAACCAAGCTCAAGCAAGCGGAAAGTCAAGTGCCGGCCTGTAAAACCAGTGGCTCCAGTAACAAGCGCTTTGCTCCCTACAATGTTATGTAATTCAGGGTACATTGATCGGCTTCCTCAGCTTAGGCGGAAAGAGCATGATTACCAAGCCCTCCCTATTTGTCAAACCCGCTTTGGGCAAGTAGTCTTAAAGACTGTTTTCTGTTAAAGGATAAAAGATGACGCAGCCGGTTGATTAATCAGCCAGCTTTCTCAGACTTAAGCACTTGAAAAACGCATACCACATGGGGTGGCACAACCACCAGCGGGCCCACTAAAGCAGACCTTAAGCCATGGGCCCGACTGAATCACGTCCAATCAAGCGCCTATTATTCGCCTCCGTCAGCCTAATTCTGACTGTTGGCGTCTTACTTTATCTGTTTACGCACATCTCACTGCACGAGGTCATGCAGCTGATACTTAACGTTTCCCTGCCCGCAGTGTCGGCCTTTGTCGTCCTTTCCCTTAGTGGCAGCTTCTTTCGCATGTGGCGTTACCGCTTGCTTCTTGCTGCCAACGGCCGCAAACCGTCGGCGCTGACCCTTTTCCTGGTGGTGCTGGTTCGCAATTTTTGCTCCGACTTGTTGCCAGCCCGCAGCGGAAGCTTGATTTACATATTTCTCCTCACTACCCGCCTGGGGGTGCCGATTGCTCCCGCCACCTCGAGTTTCGCTTTATCTTTTCTGTTTGACATTGTGGCAATCCTGCCCATGATTGCGGCGGCGGCGGCTTTGACCAGCTCACAGGGCTTAGTCAATGAAAAGTTGCTCCTTCTCACGGCCATGGTGCTAGGGGCCTTAACAATAGCGTTGATTGTCGCCTTGCCCAAATTAATTGACTTTGCCGGCCAGGGCTTAAATAAACTCATCTTATTACCTGAAAGCTTTCGGGGGTCGGCTGAGAAAGCACTGGCATCCATCTCCCGGGAAGTGAAGGAAGCGTGCCGGGCCGGGATATACGGCCGTTTATTCGTGCTTTCTCTTCTGGTCCGCCTTGCCAAGTACGCTTCACTGTACACTTTCCTTTACGCCCTGCTCGCTCCCCAGGGCTATGGCTTAAATGATTTACCAGCCACCAAGGTTTTTTTGGGGCTTTGCGCAGCGGAGCTGGCGGCCAGTTTGCCGGTTTCCGGGATTGCCGGCCTAGGGGCCTATCAAGCCGGGTGGGTTTTAACGTTCCAGCTTTTGGGCTTTGACCCCCAAATGGCTAAGCTTACAAGCATATCGCATCATTTATGCACCCAGCTCTACGGCTATTCGCTGGGGCTGGCGGCCCTTTTAGTCCTGTTGTTGCCAGCTTTTGAACGAGAGCCGACCTCAATTGAACGCCCGTTTGAAAGGGAGAGCACCTTTGCTTTTGCCGCTAAGCTCGCGCTCTCTTTGCTAGTGGCTGGTGTATTAGTCGTGCTGGCTGCAAGCCTTCCGTAAAACTTGTTTCCCGCTGCCGCTCGCGTTAATCTGACAACTGAAAAAACTGCGTTGCTTTTCAAAGAGGAGGGAACATGTGTCGTTTGCTGGGAGGTGTCTTTCAGTTTTTTTTTGTTGCCGCCTTTTTCGGGGCCGGGCCGCTCTTGGCCCAGGACGAATCGGGAGATTTGCCCGAAGAAGAGCAAGAGATTACGCACCGCTTCAACAAATCCCAGTTCGGTGAAGTGGCCTTTGAGGAGGAAGAGAAAAAAGACAGTTACAAAACTGCCCAGGACCAGGCAATTGCTCTTTTCCAAGAACTAGACCGCAAGATTAAGGCCTTACGCCAAGGTTCCACGGTTTCGGGGATCACCGCTTCCGATGAGGCGCTGAATTATCTGACCGGCGCTTACCTGTATTGCGTGATGAAAAAAGGAGTCTGCCCAATGGTGCTTGAAGCGCTGTTTGAGATCGATCTTATCAACTCCAAGCTGCAAAACGGCGCCCAGTGCCCGGTCTTAAAGAGGTTCTGGAGCCTATGGGCTAAAAACGCCATGGAGGAGCGCGCTAAGTATTTGATTCAAACCGGCATGCTTGAGGCGGTGGCTGATTTTAATGCCAATCTGCGCCCTAAATACATCCGTTGTGAGGCAACCGTTAAGAATGAAATTGAAAGCGGGGTAGCGGGAGCGGCTTTTTTTAAAGAGCGTTACCGCGAGGGGGCACGGCCTGTTGTAGCAACTTCCAAGATGGTTACTTTCTTGACGCTCCTCAAAGAGAAAATCCCAAATGTCTTTGTCGCCACCGGCGCTCAGTCGCTGGAAGCGCTTCGGCAACCGGCTCAGCGTTCAACAAGCAGTACCTCTGCAACAGTTTCACGCAAGCGTAAATGAAGCATGGATCAGGCCAAAGCGCTGCTTTTTGAAATTGCTTGGGAGGTTTGTAATCAAGTCGGTGGCATTTATACTGTCATAAAAACCAAGACGCCCGCCATGCTCGGCAGGAATGGGGCCGATTATTTTCTAATCGGCCCTTACAACCCGGAGCAGGCGTTGCTTGAACTTGAGGAAACTTCCCCGCCGGAACCGATTCTAAGCGCCCTTTCCGAGCTGGGCCGTCTTGGAATTAACGGGCATTTCGGCCGCTGGCTGGTGAAGGGCCGTCCGCAAGTCATTCTTTTCGACTACCGGCCGCGCTTCAACTCGCTTGATAAAGACAAGTATTTTTTGTGGAAAGATCACTTCATCGGCACTCCACCCGGCGATGCAGAAATCAATGCTGCAGTCGCTTTTGGTTATACCGTCGCTGATTTTTTTCGCTTCCTGTGCACTTACACCAACGGTCGGCCGGTTGTGGCTCATTTCCATGAATGGTTGACGGGAGTGACAATCTTGCGCTTGCGCCACATGCGTGTGCCGCTTTCAATCATCTTCACCACACATGCCACCATTTTGGGGCGTTACATTGCCGCCGGTAATCCCCGTTTTTATCTGGAGCTCGATTCAATAGAACCTTACTCGGCCGCCCGCTACTACAACATTGAAAGCCGATTCTCGATTGAACGTGCCGCGGCGCACGGGGCCGACTTTTTCACGACCATCAGCGACATCACCAGCCGAGAAGCAGAAAGATTTCTAGCCCGTAAGCCCGATCATATCCTGCCCAACGGATTAAACATCGAGCGTTTCGTGGCCGTACACGAACTGCAAAACCTGCATCGCAGTTGCAAGGAGAAGATCCACGAGTTCATAATGGGCCATTTTTTCCCTAGCTATACTTTTGAGCTTGAGCACACGCTCTATTTTTTCACCAGCGGCCGCTACGAATACCGCAACAAAGGCATGGATCTCTTTATCGAGGCCATATATCGGCTAAACGAGCGGTTGAAACAAACAGCCAATCCCCCCACGGTGGTGGCTTTTATCATCACCAGGGCTGCCACCCGCTCGCTGAATATGGGCGCCTTACAAAGACACCTGATGTTTGAAGAACTGAAAAGCACCTGCGATCAACTTGAAGCGGGCATAGCCGAAAAAATTCTGCTGGCCGCCGCTCAAGGGCGCTTGCCAAAGTATGAAGAAATGTTGCCCAGCGATTTTCAGGACCGACTGAAACGCGCTATTCTTGCCCGCCGCGCCGATTGTCTGCCGGCTATCGTCACCCATGACTTGGTGGATGACGCTAATGACCCAGTAATGCGGCATTTGCGCCACCGTAACCTTTTCAACGCCGCCACCGATCCGGTCAAAGTGGTGTTTCATCCGGAGTTTATAAACGCCGGCCGTCCCCTGTTTAATATGGATTACGAGCACTTTGTGCGCGGGTGTCATCTGGGGATTTTCCCAAGTTATTACGAACCTTGGGGCTATACCCCGCTGGAGTGCCTTGCTTTGGGAATTCCGGCCGTAACGACGGATCTCACCGGTTTCGGCGATTTCGCCCTGCAGGAAATCCCGCGCCCGGCGGAGCAGGGTTTGTTCATCCTACGGCGCTCAAACCGTAATCCAGACGAGGCGGTAGAAGCTCTGGCCGGCTGTCTTTTCGATTTCTGTCAGCTTTCACGCCGCGAGCGCATTGACTTAAGAAACAAAGCGCAGAAATTAAGTGAGCTTTTCGACTGGAACAAACTGGCCTCTTTTTATCACCAAGTTCATGAAGATGCGGTTGCAAAGTTGACTGGGGAGGACCCTGGTGTTTTATCTTGTCCGTTACCCAAAAATGCCGCCTGAGTTTGATATTGTATTACCGTGTAATTCGGGCCGTCCAAAAAGTGGTTTGTTTCGATAGGCTGGCAGTTTTCTCTAGAAGCAATTCTTTCACCGCCTTTTGTTAGAGTTCCTTTAAAACCAGCCGATACATGCTGTGATGACAGTTTTCGCGTCTGGGTAATCTGGAGGCGCGACACTAAAAGCCAAGGACATCAAATGGTTGATTCAATTCTCCAAACCGCTCTCCGCGGCATGGCCCGGGCCATGAGGGATGTATCCGCCCATGTAGAAGAACTTAGCGGCTCTTTTCGCGTGGACTCGCCCGATTTTGATAAAGATCCCGTCCCAGCCATGGTTAATTTGAAAGTTGATGCGTTCTCTTACAAAGCCAATGCCAAGGTGGTTCAGGTGGGGCGTGATATGGGCAAAGCAGTGCTTGACATATTGGCTTAAGTTGCTGTTTTACCGGCTTTTTCTACAATTTAGGTTACTTTTAGCTTTAAATCGCCATAACTTTAGTAAAGCGGAAGTTCACCGGCAAACTCAGAGGCGGTACTTTTCCGGGCGTTCTTTGATATTGCATGATTTGCGCTTTGGCGTCCGGCGTTTGTTTTTTTGAAGTTTGTTTAATAAAGGTTTGAGGAATTATTTTAATGCCTTGTCCGCCGCTCATTACGCTTCGTAGGGCCATAACAAGATCCGACCTGGGGGCGAGTCTTTTCGAATTTGCCCTTGTCCTTCCCTTTCTTTTGTTCTTGGCGGCGGGTGTTGTTGATTTTGGTTTAGCATTGCACCGGACGGAGACTTTAGCCGACGCCGTCCGGCAAGGCGCGCGGCTTGGGGCGGCCTTGACCCGTGAGGCGGAGGGAGCATCTTATGTCTGCCCAGGCTTGGCGCGTCGTGATCCCTCTTGCAACAACCCCTTTACCTTAGACTGCCGCGATCCGTTGAACGAGTACACCATTGAATGTCTGAGCCGGAAGGAAACGGCTCTTTACCTTGAGCAGGCAAGGTTTAATCCCGCCGACTGGGACATTAATGCTGAGACTTGTCTTGCAGAAAACGAAGGCGGTTTTGAGGCCCGGGTAATCAAAGTCAGTATACAGCGTGCAGCCGGCAACAAGGGCTGCATTTTCTGTCTATTCGGCATTAACTTTGAGCGAGCTTCAAGCTCTTTTTCGCTGGAGGGGGGCTGCTGATGAACCTGCATTTATCAGGGGGCGATCAACCAGCTTCAAGCCAGGGCGCCGCTTTGGTGGAGCTTTCTCTCATCGCTCTTTTGTTACTCGGGCTGAGCGCCGGGCTATGTGATATCGGCGTAATGATTTATCGCTATGGACTCATGAACTACGCCGTCATGTCTGCCGCCCGTGAGACGGCCGCTACCAGTTGCCTGGCTTTAGCAGGCGAGTCGCGTTACGATCGGGCGGTTTCTAATGTAAGAGACAAGATCCAGAGCCTGCTCGGCGGAGGCACGGTAGTCGATCCGAGGGTGGCGATAGGCTCCTGCAGCGCGCCACCTAGATTGTGCAAATTAAGCATCGAGGCCGTGATCAGCAACCAATCTTTCTTTGCCGTCTTAATCCCCCGCATCTCGACTCTTAGAGTCAAGCGTGAAGCTGTCATCGAGGAGCAGGAACCTTGTCCTTAGGAGTATGC
>Ga0209101_1000822_pt1 | contig 24863 bp, 14 predicted proteins | sample ConPoolayeCmetaG_FD_185481 | JGI IMG/M metagenome (GOLD analysis project Ga0209101, IMG submission 185481) | Hot spring microbial mat communities from California, USA to study Microbial Dark Matter (Phase II) - Cone Pool mat layer C metaG... ...
GCCGGTAGCTCAGCCCGACCAGTTCCGCGGCTTTCACCAGCTTTAGAACCCCTTCCTTCACCTGACTCAATACCACTAATCTCTTCCGTTCTTTTCTGCTCAAGGTCAGTACTCCCATCTGGCCCTCCTTCCAAGGACCTCATGGGGACATTTCTATCGAGTCTGCAAGGGGACATTTTCATAGAGTCGCGACACCACTATTTTGATGTTGCTTTTCGACGCGCATAAGAGTACTAGTTCGCTCGCGTCTCTTATTCTCGCCGCTGCTTCATCTTAGTAGTGGTTGTCGTGCCTGTTTTAAGCAAAGATGGTGCAAACATGCTTGAAGCGCTCTTGACGCCAAACTCGGTAGCAGTTGTAGGCGCATCGCGTACGCCTGGAAAAGTCGGCCACGAAGTTCTGGCAAATCTTATTCGCTGCGGATTTGCAGGCGCTATAATCCCTGTGAATCCGTCCACCGAGAGCGTGCTGGGACGCAAGTGCTACCCTGATCTTCGGACTTACGGCGGGCCGGTGGATCTCACGGTTATTGCCGTGCCCACGCCGGCTGTGAAAGCGACCGTTGTAGATGCAATCGAGGCCGGCACCAAGGCCATTGTTATCATTACCGCCGGATTTAAAGAGGTTGGTCCCAGCGGTGCCGCTCTCGAAGATGAAATCGCCGCTCTATGCCGGTCCCGAGGAGTGCGTCTCCTCGGTCCAAACTGCCTTGGCCTGATCAACACCTTTCATAATCTGAACGCCTCTTTTGCCAAAAAAATGCCCCGTCAGGGGGGAATTTCATTTCTTTCTCAGTCAGGGGCCCTCTGCACAGCTATCTTGGACTGGGCGGCAGCTCGCCACCTTGGAATGGCGCATCTAGTGAGCATCGGCAACAAGGCCGATGTGTCGGAGATAGATCTGCTGGATGCGTTTGCCGCTGATCCCAACACTAAAGTTATCGTCGGTTATCTGGAAAGCATTGTATCCGGCAGTCGCTTTATGAAAGCTGCCGAAGCCGCAGCCGCGCGTAAACCGGTGGTGATGTTCAAGGCCGGGATAACGCAGGCTGGGGTGAAAGCCGCATCCTCGCACACTGGCAGCCTCGCTGGCGCCGATATTGCTTATGCCGCCGCATTTCGGAGGTCAGGTATTATCCGCGCTGAAACGTTTGAAGCTCTGTTCGATTACGCCACTGCACTCGCTATGCAGCCGCTTCCGAAAGGCGACCGAATCGCCATTATCACGAACGCCGGCGGTCCCGGAATCATGGCCGCTGATGCCGTTGAGCAGGGGGGCCTGCGGGTTGGCAGCCTGGCCGGAGGCACTGCCACTGCGCTGCGCAAGAAACTCCCCGCCGCTGCCAGTGTCGGCAACCCGATAGATGTACTGGGAGACGCCGATCCGGAACGCTATGTTATGGCTGTCAACGCAGCACAGGACGACGACTCGATCGACGCGATAATTGTTATTCTGACACCTCAGGCGATGACACAGCCGGCCGAGACCGCGCGCTCGATTGCCGCCTGTGCCCGCGGACAAAAGCCCATTCTGGCCTGTTTCATGGGTGGTGAGGATGTCATGCCGGGACGCGATGAACTGGTGGCTGCCAACCTGCCCGATTATACCTCGCCGGAACGGGCTGTCGCCGCTCTTAAGGCAATGGTCAGTTATGCGGCATGGCTGCGGCGTCCCCCCAGGATAGTCACCCGTTTCCCTGTGAATCAGCGTCGTGTCGAGCGCATCATCCGCCGGCATCTACGGGTAGGGCAACTGCATGTTGGAGAAGCCTACGCTAAGGCCATTCTCCGGGCTTATGACTTCAACGTGCCGCCCGGCGACCTCGCCGTCACAGCCGAAGAGGCAATCGAGGTCGCCGAGAACGTCGGTTACCCGGTCGCGATGAAAATCGCCTCCCCGGATATTATCCATAAATCCGATATCGGCGGGGTGCGTCTGAATTTGGATTCCCGCGAGGCAGTCCGCGATGCATTCGACCTCATGATGCTCAGAATCGGCCAACGCGTTCCGGAGGCGCGCATCGAGGGGGTCTATATCGAAAAAATGTGCAAACACGGCCGCGAGGTGATCCTGGGCATGACTCGGGACCCGCACTTCGGGCCCATGCTGATGTTCGGCCTGGGCGGCATCTTTGTGGAAGTGATGAAGGACGTCACGTTCCATATTGCACCCATTACCCAGAACGAGGCGCTTCAAATGCTGGAAGGTACCCGCTCCTTTGCCCTGCTGAAAGGCGTGCGCGGCGAAACGCGCGTCGACATCAACGCTATTGCGGAAGCACTTCAGAGAATAAGTCAGCTGGTAACCGATTTTCCCCAAATCCAGGAGATGGATATCAACCCATTTATAGTGGCACCGCACGGGGCCGATTCCGTAGCCGCAGACGCCCGAATCACTCTGCGGGAAGTGCCTTCAGAGTCGGCGCCGTCCGAGCCGTGATTACGATCCCGTAACGCAACAGGCAAATCACCATGGCTAACACCGAAAAAGAAAAACAAATTACCTGGGACCCCCAGTGGCAAGATAAGTACCGTGACATGCTGGCCACGCCGGAAGCCGCAATCGCTCGCTTGCGCCCCGGCCAGCGCGTGTTTATCGGAACAACCTGCGCGCAACCGCAATCGCTGATCCGCGCCATGGTTGCCCGCAGCTCAGAGCTGGCAGACGTGGAAATTGTCCATTTGCTCAGTCAAGGCGAGGCGCCATACGCTACCCGTGACCTCGCGCAGCATTTTCGGGTCAACAGCTTTTTCATTTCGGAGAACGTGCGCGGATTGATTCAAGAAGGGTTGGGAGATTACACGCCGATTTTCCTGTCGGATATACCGCGTCTCTTTTCATCAGGACGCCTGCCGCTTGACGTCGCCTTGATTCAAGTGACTCCACCGGACACACGGGGAATGTGCAGTTTCGGGATCTCCGTCGACATCGTCAAGAGCGCCGCGGAAAACGCCAGCTTTGTTATCGCCGAAGTCAATCCGCGAATGCCACGCACCTTGGGCGATAGTTTCATTCACGTCCGCGACCTGGACGTGCTCGTCCCCGTCGACACCCCGTTGATCGAAGTGCACCCCCCCGAGCAAACCGAGATTACCCGTCGCATCGGAGAATACATCGCTGCCTTGATCGAGGACGGGTCCACGGTTGAATTCGGAATCGGCGGGATTCCCCAGGCGGTTGTCGAGTTTCTGAAGAGCAAAAAGGATCTAGGTATTCACACCGAAATGTTTACGGACTCCATGATTGACCTCATCGAGTCGGGAGCCGTCACCGGGGCGCGGAAAACGCGCGATCGCGGCAAGGTTGTGGCCAGCTTCTGCATGGGCACACAACGCCTGTATGAATATATCGACAACAATCCGACTTTCGCTTTTCACCCCACGGAATACGTCAATGATCCCTTCGTGATCAGCCAGCAGTACAAACAGGTTGCCATCAACGTGGCGCTAGAAGTAGATCTCACCGGACAAGTCTGCGCCGACTCCTTGGGGACGCATTTTTATTCCGGCATCGGCGGACAACTGGACTTCAACCGTGGCGCCGCGCGTGCCTATCGTGGAAAGGCCATAATAGCCCTGCCGTCTGCCGCCAAAAACGGCACCGTGTCCCGCATAGTAACCCGTTTGAGTCCTGGCGCCGGCGTCGTGACCACGCGCGGTGATGTCCACTATGTCGTCACCGAGTACGGTGTGGCCTACCTGCACGGCAAAAGCGTTCAAGAACGCGCTATGGCCCTGATCTCGATCGCCCACCCTGACTTTCGCCCCCAACTGCTTCGGGAAGCCGTCGCCGCCAAGTATCTGCGCGCGGAACTGATCGAAGTGGAAGGTAAGCTGCGCGTCGGCCCACCGGACCTGCATACCTCTCTTGTTCTCGACGACGGCACGCAGATCAATTTTCGCTCGATCCATCCGACTGACGAACCACGGTGGCGCGATCTTTTCTACGCTTTGTCGCAAGAGACGATTTATTACCGCTTTATGTCGCGCGTACATCACGTTCCTCGCCGCGAAATCCAAAATTTCGTTTTTATAGACCACCGCACGGATGTGGCCATCGTCGGCACCATCCCGCAGCCGTATGGCGATGAAATTATCGCCGTGGGACGTTATTATCTGGACCAAAAAACAAATTACGCCGAGGTAGCCTTTGTCGTACATGACCGCTGGCAATCCCGCGGAATCGGCACTTTTCTTCTCAACTATTTGATATCCGTGGCCAAACGCAACGGCATTAGCGGCTTTACGGCCGAAGTCCTGCGCACAAATCGCGCCATGCAGCGAGTATTTGAGAAATGCCGGGAAAGAGTTACGAGTATTCCGCGCGAGGACGTCATCAGCTACCGTATCGACTTCGTGTGATGAAAATGGGAGCTACGGTGCTGGCCTTCGCTTGGCTGACGTGCGCCAGCAAGGGCGCCAATGAGGGACGGATCGCGTTCAGCTTGTACCCCAGGGCAACGCTTCACTCAGGACAGATCGAAGCCGCAGTCCGCCTGACCAATGCGGGTGATGAAACCGCCTTTCAGATCTGGATCGAAGTCTACCTGGCCACAAACCGCACGCGTAGCGCCATTCTGGGTTCACTCGCGCCAGGAGAAACTCAAGAGCTGCGCGTCCGGTTGGGACCGGCACCGCCGCTGGCAGGTCTTTATACCGTCGCGTTCAAAATCCACTACGCCGATGCAACGGGAAGGCCCTTCAGCACCGTCACCACTATCCCGGTCCTCACCGCCGATCTCTCGCCCACGGACTCAGCGATCAGCGCTTCGCTTTGCGACGCCGAAATCGTCGGCCGGAGCGAACTCAGCCTGACCCTCCACTCCCGGACCGATGAACCCATCGCGGTCGCAGTAACGTTCCTCACACCGGACGAGTTGACTGTGGAACCCGCGCGCATATTCGCGACAGTCAGCGCGAAACATCCGAAAACCTTCCCCTGTAAAGTGACCGACACTGCCGCTTTGCCGGGGAGCATGTACCGCGTGTTCGCCATCGTCGCGTGGAATGAAAACGGACAACACAGAAGCCTGGCAGTACCCGCGCGCATCATGATCGCCAGGCTGCCCAGCCCACTTTTGAGCCATCCCCGGGCGTGCGCCGCAGCGGCCATCCTGCTGCTGGTGGCGTGGGCTGTCGTCCAGTTTCGTGATTCTCCAGTTCTCCGCAAACTGCAACCGGTTATCGGCTTTGCTTATCCGATACTCGTGCTCGGGGGATTGCTTGCTTTTATACTTTACTTTGTTCCCCCACGGCTGCTTCTTCTAAACACCACCACCGTTGGCGGCGACACACCTGCGCACAATTATCTCGCCAGCCGATTAGCGGAGAATTTGTTTCACCATGGGAGGATTCTCAGCTGGGCAGGTGGTTGGTGGTGCGGCTTCCCTATGTTCCAATTCTACTTCTGCCTGCCGTATGTATTCATGGCTTTCCTCAGCCGTCTGGTTCCTTTCAACATGGCGTTCAAGCTGGTCAGCGTCATGGGGATTATCATCCTCCCACCAACAATGTATGCAAGCGGCCGAATGTTCCGCATGTCCCGTCCGGCAGCGGGTGTCCTAGCCATGGCTGCGATCCCGCTCCTCTTCGACGCTTCCCACACCATGTGGGGGGTCAATATTTACAGCACATTCGCCGGCATGATCGCCAACAGTCTGAGTTTCCCGCTTATGCTGCTCGGCATTGCCGCAGTGGCACGAGATACCAGCGCGGGGCAATTCCGTCTGACAACCGCCATCATGCTGGCAGCTCTGCTCGCCTCGCATTTCTTCACTTCGGTCATGGGCTTATTGACCACCATGGCGCTTCCGTTGCTGTGGCCTGAGGCCGGCAAACAAAAGGCTTTTTGCGTTTTGATCAAAGAGTGGGGACTTGCTCTCCTGCTGATGGCCTGGTGGCTTGTCCCCCTGCTTGCCAAACAAGAGTACAGCGTTGATTTCGGTGTCAACTGGAAGGTAAACCTCCTCCGACACCTGCCCCGGCCCATCTTCTTCGGCGCGCCCCTGCTGGTTGCTGCACTTCTCCTGGGTTGGCAACAGCGCCATCGATTCGTAATGGCAACCGCATGGATGCTCTTGACCGCCGTGCTCCTATTCGTTTTCGGGTTCGACCATGTCTCGCCGGTCTTTGTGAACGTGCGACTCTGGCCCTTTATCCTCTACGCGCTCTTAGCTCTCGAAGCCGCGGCTGTCGGCCTGCTGCTGGACCGCTCGCGGATGCCTGAGCTCGCCTGTCTGGCCGCCATGCTTGCCCTGCTTACTTGGGGAATTCCAACCCCCAATCACGGCCGCGCGTGGGCGGAATGGAACTACTCGGGCCTCGAATGCAAACGCAACTGGCCACTTTTTCGCGATTTGGTGCTGCCCCTGAAAGGCACGGCGGGCCGCCTCGCCAATGATCTCCACGAAGCCAACAACTCGTTCGGATCGAGCCGCATTTTTGAATGTGTGCCGCACTTGATCGGAAAACCAGTGCTGGAGGGCGGACTTGTCAATTCGGCCGTCGGCGCACTTTTCGCTTACTACATTCAGGGGGAAACATCGCGCAGTTCTGCCGGCTATCCCTCGCTTGTGACGCCAGCCACGTTTAATCTTACTAATGCCACACGCCATCTGGAGCTTTTCAACGTCAAACACTTTATTGCCCGCTGGGAGGAAACCAAAAAAGGTCTGGCAGAATTACCAGAATGGCGCGTCCTCCGCACCTGCGGCGACTGGACGCTGTTTGAGCTTACCAGTCATGCCGGACATTATGTTTTTATTCCCAGGTTCCAACCTGTCCCCGTAAGAGTACGGGACTGGAAGCGAGCCGCGTTGTCGTGGTTTTACGAGGCTAATGCCCTGGATCAGCCCTTTATTATTCTCGGTGACCGGGAAGTTGTACCCTCATCGGGCGGGCCAGTTTTGAGCGAGCACGAGTTTCAGGAGTATTTGCGCGCCGTACACGAAAAAGGTTTCTTCCCGCTCGGTGCGCCAGTACCGTTATCCACCGATAACGATGTCATCAAAGAAGAAAACGTTACCGACACTACCATCACGTTCCGCACCCAGGCGCCAGGACAACCGCATTTGATAAAATGCAATTACTTCCCGAACTGGAAGGCGCGCGGAGCAGAGCGGATCTACCGCGTAAGTCCGGCTTTCATGCTCGTATATCCCAAGCAAGAACAAGTTACAGTTTATTACGGTTCTACCTGGCCCGATAACCTCGGTCGATTAGCAACGGCGGCGGGATGGTGCTTCGCCCTCAGCTACTGGTTTTGCCACCTCCGCCGGCCCCCTCGTCCCGGGGCAGGAATTGGCAATAATTCCAGAATTTGCGTTTGAAAAACGGACGAAGATAAACGCTTCCCCTCGCCTCGCTCGGGGAGATGGGGAAGATTGACTTGAACCCAGATTTTGCGTTTGAGAATTGGCAGGTATTTGTATCGTGCTGCGCGCAAACAAGTTGAAATGCAATGCAGTTGCCCATCTTTTGCACCGAAATGTGAAAGCCATATCTGAAGAGAAAAAGCAGCCGATTCTCAAACCCTTCAGGATTGTCGAAAACAGGCAATCTGCTGCGTTGCGGGAGGTTCGCAGTCTGCGCATACACCTTCACCTCCCGCGCCTTGCATCTTGCCTGTTTTGGCCAATCGCAAAATCTGGGTTGAAAAGGCTTCCGAACTTGCTTCAGTGTCAGTAGGTTACTTTGCGGTACGTCTTGTGCCGCGCATCTGCCGCCCCCCGGGGCAAAATGCAAAATCTGAGACAATGAGCGCGAAAACGGAGCTCCTTAAGGCAGCCGACGCCCTGATTGGCGGTCCCCTCTGTCGTCTGCTAGGCCGCATAACCTTCCATTTGGAAAGGCAACCGCCCCACCACCAGCGTATGCCCAGCAACCCGAAGCGCATTCTGGTGGTTCGTCCGGGAGGGATCGGTGATATGGTGTTGCTGCTGCCGGCGTTGCGAAAACTCCAGGAACACTTTCCGACTGCCAAGCTGGAAGTCATTTGCGAGCGGCGTAACTTGGAAGTGTTGCGGCTTTCAGGATGGACCGGGGACGTGTTCCTTTATGACTGGCAGCCTTTCCGTCTGTGCTCTGCTCTGCTGCGACGCCGTTACGACATTGCCATAGACACCGAACAGTTTCACCATTTTTCGGCCGTGTTCACGATATTAAGTCGCGCGCCCATCAGGATCGGCTTCAAGATCAATCCGCGCCGAAACCCGCTGTATACGCACCTGGTCAACTACGCGCTGGACGGCCTTGAAGCAGAGCAATTCGCGGCGTTGCTTGCTCCCCTCGGCATCAACCAGTCAGCCCACTGGGCGCTGGCCGGCTTCCTGAAAGATTTGTCCCTGCCGATCAATCCGAGACTGGCAGCCGAACTTGCATCCCCCCTGGAAAAGGAAAGGCTGGCCGTACTTCATGCGGGCGCAAGTTGCCGTTACAAAAAGTGGTCATGCGATAATTTCACGGCTCTGATCAAACAACTCCATGCGGAATTCGGATTGACAATCGCCTTGGTCGGCAGCCACGCCGATCGCCCCGAAAGCAAGTTGATCACGCGCAGCCTTTCCCCCGCAAATCAGGCGTTCGTACGGAACTACACCGGTCAATTGACTCTGGCGCAAAGCGCGGCTTTGATCAAAAGGGCACGACTCTTTGTCGGCAGCGATTCCGGACTGGCTCATCTCGCTGTGGCACTGGATGTGCCCACCGTGGTGCTTTTCGGTCCAAGCGATGCTCAGAAATGGGGTATGGTCAACAAGCGTCATGCCGTTGTGCGGAAGACTCTGCCATGTGCGCCATGCTTCATTTTTGGTTATCACCGCCCGTGCCGCACGTTAGAATGCATGCGCTCAATACAGGTCGACGACGTCCTCACGGCCTGCCGCCGGCTTCTATAGCACGCTTCTCGGCTTCCCATTTTTCGAGCACCCGGCAGCGCGCCGTCTCATACAAACTGGAACGCTGAGCCCATTTTAACTCTTCCAGCGCCAGATCGAAATCTCCTGCCTCGGCATAAAGCTCCGCCAAAAAGGCATGATTGTCTGGAAACCAGAAATGCCAGTCCACATATTCCCGCCAATAGGCGGCGGCTGCAGCCGGCGACTTGCGCGCCAGAAGGCGCGCCTTAAGTTCCCGCAGTTCCAGCAGGTAGGGGTTGACCTGAAGTCCGCGTTGGCACCACGTCTCCGCCGCCGCCACGCGCCGGGCTTGTTCGCTGCCGTCGGCGGCCATGCGGCGCTCATATGCCAACTCACCGGCCCAGGCGCACAACCAGTAATGAAAGGGATACAGGCGATAAGCTTGTTCGGCAAGACGCAACAACTCATCGGCGTCTGTTTGCGTCCCGTACTTGACGGCGTGATAAAGAACCTGAGCCGCCGCCACCCGTACGGCATGAACAGTCCCCCACCCCCCCGTCAGCAAAAGTACCAGCGCAACACCCTTGAGCAAAAAATATCGCTGGGATATGTTCACAAGAAGAGTTTTCGTTCCACCACGATCACGTCTTCCGGTTCGATGGGAGGATCCTGCTCTTTAAGATTCTCGATCTTAGTAGCATCAAAGCGGAGCACCTTGGAACCGCGATAAATGCTAATTCGTCGAGAATTGGCAAAGTCCGTGTAACCACCAGACGCCGCTATGGCCCTCAGCAGGGTCAGACCAGCCGTAACAGGATAACGGCCGGGAGCTTTTACCTCTCCACGCACAAAATATTGAGGATACTCTTCCGGAACAACCACTACATTGATTTTCCGATAATACCCACCTTCAACATACGCTTGTTCGATTGCGGCTTCAGCCTCAGCCGTGGTAAGCCCATCCACCTTGACTGACCCTACGAGCGACAGGTTCACATTGCCGTGTTCGTCAATGACTTCCTTTATCGTTTCCGGCTGCGGTATCCCCAGCTTGGAAATGACAATGCGATCCCCTTTGCGCAGCCGTCTTGAGGAAAGGCCGGCCTCATCGGAGATCACCGCGCCGGCCGACCCGACGTCCGCCGCATCAGATTTCATTGCCAACGCACCAAGGGACGCAGGCGGCATCTTCTCACGAACAGACTGCAACACGTTTTCGGGAGCCACGTTGGGACGATAGGGCTCTGCCCTCGGACTCACCGGATTCGCCGAACAGACAGCCAGCAAACTGCCGACCGCCAAAATCCATAGAGCCGCCCGCCACACCATGCAATCCTCCTTGTAAACCGTAATCCCTCTCCGCCCAGGCGCTTACCGGGCATCCAACTTGAACTCCGTCAGGTCCGCGTTGTTGCCGCCGCTCTTTTTTTCTCGGCGAGGGTAGTAATAGTAGTGGTAATGGTAGTAGTACGAATAATCCTTGGAAATATTGATGTTGTTGAGCACCACCCCCAACAGATTCCCGCCGAGATTTTCAATGATATCTTTAGCTCGGTTGGAGACGGCCCGAGGGTACTTTCGGTGCTGAATTATTTGAACCACGCCATCCACAGCCCGCACAAGGACCGACGTATCGCTGACACCAATAATTGGAGGAGCGTCCATTATTATCAGATCATAGTGGTTCCGCACTTCCGCAAGCAGTTCCCGTACCCGCCGGGTGTCAAGCAAGCCGTGAATGCTGGAAGTCTGCAAGCGCCCGCTGGCCAGAAGGCTGAGATTAGGAACTTCGGTGGTCATAATAGCCTCGGCCAAGGGGACCTCTCCCGCCAGGAAATTCACCAGCCCGATCTTGTTGGAAACCCGCAAAATCTTGTGTTGCCGCGGACGGTGCAAGTCGGCGTCTATGATTAGAACCTTGTCGCCATGCTGGGCACAAATGTACGCCAGATTGAATACCGTCAGAGACTTCCCTTCCGCCACGCTTCCGCTTGTGATACAGAGTGTCTTGCCACCTTTGAATTTCTCAGAGAACTGAACATTAGTCCGCAGCATACGGTAGGCCTCGGCGTGTGCGCCTTCCGCCGCTCTCTCAACAAAAGCCTTGACTTTCTGCGGGATGACCGCCATCACTGGCACTTTCATGTACCGTTCCACGTCTTCCACCGTTTTTATCGACGTGTCTATGTACTCCACAAAGAATGCCAGCCCGATACCGGCAACCAAGCCCACCAGTATGCTCAGGGCTAAATTGAGTGCAATCTGCGGACGGACCGGCTCATCCTCAGCGGGCGGCTTCGCCATCTCGATGATTTCGACCGTGGTGCGGGGCACATTCTGCTCGATTTTCTCCTGCAATAGACGCATTTCCAATGCATCCCTAATCTTTTTGGCATGTTCGAGCTCTTCTACAGCTTTATCGAACTCGGCATAAGCGCTGGCCTCAGCCGTACGCTCATTGGCTTTTGTCTCCTCCAACATCGTTTCCAGCGCCTTGCACTTGGCTAGAGCCGTTTCGTAATCGTGTTGCAAACCAGTCTTCAACCCTTTCAAAGCTTCAGTGATCTTGGCATCAATCGCCGCGATTACTTCCCGCTGACGCACAACGTCGGGGTGGTTAGGCCCCAAAGCACTGCTGGTTAAATTCTGAAGGGCAATTTCCGCGTCGCGCTTCTGCTGAACAAGCGATTGCAGGGCCGGATCGCCGACCACGTACGGCGCCGCCGCCAGCAAATCGCCAGGTCCAAGGCTGGCCACCTTCTCGAATTTGGCTTTTTTGTCTTCCAGCTCCATGCGCATCTGAATGCGGGCCGATTCCAATCGTGTGAGGCTCAGCTTTTCAATGGCGCTGTCAGAACGCGCCGCAAAACTCAGAACGTTTAATTGATACTTTTGACGGATTTCGTCCACCTTGCGCAAGGCCTCATCTACCGCTTTGCGTCGTTCCTCAAGCGACTGCTGCAAAGCTTTGAGCGCCGCTTCACTGGTACGGCGGCTCCGCGCCATACTTTGTTCGCGGTAGACCTGTGCAAACATGTTGGCTGCCAGGGCCGCTTCCATGGGCGCCTGGCCCTTGGGTTCCGACAGATATACACGGATCTCAATGAGGTTCGTATCGCGGTACTGCTGCACCCGCATACTCTTGGAGAGAATCTTGACCGTGCGTTCGAAAGCCTTGTCCGGCGGCAAAAAATCGTAGCCCATGGCCTTTGCCAGTTTCTTGTCGAGCTCGCGTTTGCGCACAACGTCCTCGATTACGGGCGCCGACTGGATGATTTCGAACTGCGTCCGGAGAAACAGAGGATCGTACCGCGTGTATTCCTGAGTGAAGACGGGCACATCCGGAGCTTCCTCTTTGACCTGGATCAGGACTGAGGCCATGTAGACCTTGTCCATCGCGTAGGTGATGGCGACGCCGGTAAGAACCACCATCAGGAATACGGCGATAACAACTTCTTTGCGGCCGCGAATTACCCGCCAATAGTCAAACAAATGAAGGCTTTCTTGCTCCTGAATCACCGCCTGAAGACCTCCCATCGCCCATCTCCGCGGCAGGTCAAACTATAACACCTTGGGATTGGATGCAGCAAAAAACTGGCACCTTGCGCGCTTTCAGGAGTCCGACGGGCGACAGCAGCCAGTAGCAGCCGAGCTTTAGAATGTCGCTCCAACGCCGACAGCCGCGGTGTTTTTCGTGTAAGATTCGCGTACGTCCGAATCCACATTCTCGAACTTATAGCTGGCTTTCACGCGCATATGCGGAGCCACCTTGATCGAAGCGTCAACACCGGCGACCAGCACGTTCTCGTCGCCTGACACCCCGGCCATAGGCCACTTCGTATCCACATCGTAATTGCCAAGGCGATAAGTGGCGCCACCGCCGAGAGTCAACATGTCCGACGCATCCCATTCAAGCCTCGCCAGGAACTGGCTGTACTCCTGCGATGGCGAAACCGAGCGTTGAGGATCACCATCCGAATCCCGGAACCCATGCGCTATGGCGCCCTCGACCCTCAGCACGGGCAGCAAAGCGCCGCGGAATGTAAGCTCGCCATAGGGCCCGTTTTCGGATGCGAAGCGGTCGTCGTCATACTCCACATTTTCCCACCCGACAATAGCCCCGGCGCGCGTTTGCCGGGTCACTGCGTATTCAGCTCCTAAACCGCCCATCAACACCGCAAAATCGCGGCTGTATCCACCGAAATCTTTGTAGCCATAATCGTTATAACGGCCAACCAACTTCAGACCGAACCGCGGGACAAGCCGCTGGAAATATGTCACGCCCGTGTCCAGTTTATCCTCATCAAACAACTGAGCGGCATCTTCGGCGTCATACCTCTTGGTCGAATACCGCGCATAGAAGTCAAGTTCGGATTGACGGGTGAACTTCCAGTTCACGCCAACCTCCGGTCGATTCAGATAATAGCTGCGGTCCCCGCGCACAATAGCGCCGTCTTCCTCGACCTTGGGATCGTCGGTGTAGTAAAAATCATCGCCGGCCCGCAGGGTAAACACCTGCGCGGGACGCAGTTGCAGTTTAAGACCCACATCGTGTAACACCATGAATTCGTTCTCAAAGGGACTGGGATCGCTTCTCCAGCGTAACGCCGGCTCATAACGGAAATCCAGTATCGTCGGCTGCAAGTCAAACCCCACGGCGATTCGTGGAGTAAGATAAGTGTCAAAAGTACCCTCAGCGTTTCTTTCCACAGCGTCCCGGTTGTCCGTGTATTCCTCCCGCAGATCAACCGAAAACCGCACCGGACTGCGTTGTTCGTCCGCTGCCCGCGCCGCCACGCTGAGCATCCCTCCCACCAGGGCTGCCCACATCAATCGCCTTACATTTTTCATCGTATCCACCTTTCCTCAAAAACTTTTTCCGGCTCCGTTTTGCAGCCGAGACTGATTCTCGCGCATTAGTAGCTCTAATAACGGGCAGCGTCAATCACAAAAAACACCCAGCCCCCCGCTGAAAATTCCGCCAGTTCACCTTATGCCATTTCGCCCGTGACTCTCAGCTTGCGGCATCGCTCCTGTTTTCAAAATTGACCTGGGTGCGGCCAACGCGCGGCGCGCGCCGCGTACCAGCCTAAGCATACTGCGCTGAAAGCAAGTTCGGAAAGCTTTCCCGATCGACATCCCCGGTGCAGTAACGTTTTTGTTCGAATCAAGCGAGAGGAACGTTGCTCGGGGCTCTTCCGCAAAGGCCTAATCTTGGTTTGAATTTCGACCGCAGTTGCGGTATGGTGCCAGCAACAATGACAACTCGCAGTTCGTTCACATACACCCTTTCGCCCGAACAACAGCAGTGCCTCATAGAAGTTTTAACGGGCGGAAATTACGAACCCATGACCGTGCAACATGCGCGCTGTGCCGCCCGGACAAGCGATTGCACTATCGTGCTTTACCGTTCGGGCAAATGCCTGGTGCAGGGCAGTCGCGCGGAAGATTTTGTCACTTTTGTACTCGAGCCGCTGGTTCTACAGAAAGTGGAACTCGGATACGAGGATATTCTCAATCCCGCAGCCGTACAACCCCATATCGGAGTGGATGAAAGCGGCAAGGGTGACTTCTTTGGTCCCCTGATAATAGCGGCCGCCTACGTGGATGAATCCCTGGCCAAAACCATGCGCGCAATGAATGTTCGTGACAGCAAGCGCATCAGCAGTGACGATAAAGCCCTCGAACTCGGCCGCGAGCTGCGGCGTCTGCTGGGCCGCCGCTGGGCCGTCGTCAAAATCGGTCCCGCTGCCTATAACCGCCTCTACGCCAGGCTGCGCAATGTGAACAAAATACTCGGCTGGGGACATGCCCGCGCAATCGAGAATCTCCTGGAAGTGGTTCCGGATTGCACACAAGCTGTCGCCGATCAGTTTGGCAGCGAGGAACAAATCAGAAACGCTTTAATGAAAAAGGGCCGTCGCATTACGCTTTTGCAGCGGCACAGGGCAGAATCGGATTTGGCCGTTGCCGCCGCCTCGATTCTTGCAAGGGAAGCCTTCCTGCGGGGTCTCAAGGAGCTGCAAGAAAAATACGAAACTCCGTTGCCCAAGGGAGCCTCAGATGCCGTCCAGCAAGCGGCCGTGCAGCTTGTCCGCAAGGCCGGACCGCAAGTGCTCCTTGAAACCGCGAAGTGTCACTTCAAAACCACCGACACCGTATTGCGTGAGTTGAATTTGAGCCGAGCTGATATTGGCCCGGAAGGTCAAGCTATCTCACGGCCGCATGCGTTCAAGCCAAAAGTTGGCGTTTGAGAACCGGTCTGGTTTGGTAAAATGTCGAATCCGAATTTTGCAATTGGCCCGCTGCGCCCGGTGCGCGGCGCACGACCCGTCGTGCTATCTTCGTCTCCCGACAAAGCAGATGCCGCGCTCCAGGCCAGTCCCGACTGGTATGAGAAATGGCCTACTGCTTTTCCTCATTGCCGTATTCACTTTTTTGTGATTGCCCTTGGAGCAGTTTCGTTTTTTTTGACACCATGATTTTCAACGCGTTATTCAAGCCGCCCGTTCCTCAAACGCAAAATCTGTGGTAATGTATCGCTCGAACTTAAGCTTGTGAACCTGTTCAGTCAACTCGATCAGCGTCTGTTCCTTTTGATAAACCGTTGGGCCAATGCGCGTTGGGACACGGTATTTGTGGAGCTTTCCGCCCTCGGGGCCTGGCCCATTGGAATTGTTGCCCTGGCAGCCCTCGCACATGTAGGCCGCCGTCTATTCTGGCGGCACGCGCTGGTTTTGCTGCTGGGGTTGCTCATAATCTCCGCCGCTGGTAACGCCATTAAGAGTAACGTCGAAAGAGCGCGTCCTTCCCGGTTCTTCATGCAAGAGACGATGCATAATCCCTCGCCAGTGCGAATTGCTGATCCCTGGTCGCTGAAAGGCAATTCCTTTCCCTCCGGACATTCTCTTACCGCTTTCTACTTCATGACTTACCTGAGCCTTTACCGGGCTGCGTACGCGTGGTGGGCTCTGCCCCTGGCGGGTTTGATAGCTTTCGCGAGGGTTTATGTCGGTCACCATTTTCCCTCGGACTGTCTGGCCGGAGCGGCGCTGGGTGCAGCGGGCGCCTGGTTGGCATGGACGCTTTTCAAACGCGTCTTCGCTCGTGAAACCCAGAATCTGACTGGCGGTCAACCGCCATGCATATCCCCGCACCCGTTACCGCCAGATCACTGACGCAGTCGCTTCTCGGCTGGTTCACTCTCCGCGTGTAACCAGGTGATAACGCGTGTCCACTATGAAGTACGTGCCTAGAATCCGGTAAGCCCCCGTAGCCTGTTCCACCAGGTGACGATAATGTTTTTCAGGCAGCACTATGACGCTGCCGGGCTTGTCGAGGTAGTCCCGAACTTCATCACGGCTCAGTTCCGGGATTATCTTCTGAGCATAAAAATTCAGGATTCCGCGTTGTACGCCTGAGGTCGCCACTTCGTGACCCGACTCCGCCAAGCTCGTCATGGCGCGCGCAATCTGCCGTGCCGAGCACAAATGGTTCGCCTTCGGCGCCACAACCTGAAAAGCATAGCATGAAAAGAGCCACAAGCCCGCAAAGAGCAAAAACAGCACTTCTCGAACCTTCCGCAGGCCGCAAAACACAAGACCGCATACCAGCAGACCCGCGAATAGCCAGCCCAGCGGCGCCAACGGCAATAACGTAAATTCCGGCCAGGGAGCGAAGCGACGGACGACAAGAGGCATGGCCGCCAGTGGTCCGAAGGCGGCCAAAACTGCGATGACTGTTGCAATCCTTATGCCGCGTAAAGGGACAGTTTGCCGGATTGCGTTATCCAGATAGTTCCCCATCAGCAACGCCAGCGGCGGCATCAGCGGCAGAACATAGATGAAGAGTTTGCCGCTAATGGCCGAAATAATCACGAACCCACCCAAAAACCACCACGTCAACAGGCCAGCAGCCGACCGCCGCTCCCGCCAAGCTTGCCGCCAGGCGCCGACCGCAAAAGGCGACCAGGGCAGCAGCACGAATGGCAGCACCAGCGCATAGAAATAAAATGGTTCGGGATGACTGAACGCCCGGAATGCCCTCCCAGCGATCTCCCGACGAAAAATTGCAGCCACGAATTCCGGCGATCCGACCACCGCGGCGGTGCCCAACCACCCGCCAACCATTACCGCGGGAAGCAGCCAGCCCCAATGCCCAAGAAACCGGCCTATTTCGCGCCATTCTCTGCGCGCAACAAGCCAGAGCACTGCGGCAGCCAAAGGAAAAGCCAGACCCAGGGGCCCCTTCGTCATTACGGCCAGACCGCAACCCGCGTAGAAAAAACAATACCAACGACGCTGGCGGCTTTCATATCCGTGGTAAAAACTGAGAATGGCAGCCGTCACAAAAGCCGCAAACAGCATATCCATGCGTACAATTTCAGCGCAAAAGAGAAACACAAAGGTAGACATCAGGACCGCCGATCCCAGGAAAGCCGCCGAGGGACTGAAGATCGACGCGCCGAGTACGTAGCTCGCCAGAATACATGCCAGCGCACTGAGCCCGCTTATTACCGTAAAAGCCCAGGGCGTGATCTCGCTGACAGCCATGGAAATCAAGCCGGCCAGCCAGAAATACAAGGGGGGTTTATCGGTGTAGTAAAAGCCGTTGAGGTGTGGAACAAGCCATTGCCCGTCAGCCAACGCCTCACGTACGACTTGGGCATATCGCGCTTCGTCTGCCACCCAAAAGTCGCGCGGAGAAAAAACACCCGGCGCATAGTAAACCAACGCCAGCAACGCAAGAACCAGAAGATGTTTGCGCCTGATATCCACTTTGCTTGATCTCCTCTTCCGACCTCCATTTCCAGTCATTCAGCTCAAATTTTGCGATTGGCCCGCGGGCCACAGATCCGTAGCGCGCACCGCGCCGCGTTATCTTCATACTGCCAGTAAAGTGACTTCAGGAACAATTTCAAAATCGACGCAGTAGTAACGTTCCCCCGCGCGTGGCGCGGAAAGCAGACTGGCTTCGATGGACAAACCGAGTTGGTAAAAAGCGAGACCTGCGGGCGCGTCGCCTGGCTTGCGCCAAGCATCTAAAGTAGTCGGGCCAATGGCAAAATCTGGACGTAACTGGGCGCCATCATTTCCCGCCGCTGCAGCTTTCACGGGCGACGCAGGCGTACACGTCCCCGGTAAAACACGGGTCCTTCTGGTACAAGCGTGTTAGTGTAGAATATGTACGCGTTTCTGCCAGCCAGATTGCTTGCGTTGGGCAAGGTTTCCCAGTTCCCTAGAAGGTTGGTAAGAGCTTCGATGGAATACACCCGTTCGGTCAGCCCGTAATTCGTCAAGGCTTCAACCCCATAGAACGAAACAATCGGCCGACCGGATTCCAAAACCAAATCGAGAGCAAAAACATCCGCGGGGCTGGTGGGATCGGTTCCTGCCACATACTCCGCAAAGTTGCTCAGTCCGTCTCCGTCCCAATCCTCTTCAGCGCCGCCATTTTCAGCGTCGGTCCGGCCGAAATAGCGTATTTCCCATTCGTCGGGCATGCCATCGTCGTCCGAGTCATACTCCACGTGGGACGTTGAAACCACATAGCTCATGAAGGCCCGATTGGATGCGACTGTCATATAGCTTGCCCAAATCCACGCTGGCGAACGCGCCACACCAGATATTCTGACCTCATCGCTCACCCCCTTGAAGCAATAACCCGTCCCGCTCTGGCCTCCCATATTGCCAATCAACGGGGTACGACTCGGGGTGAAAGATGGAAAACTAAACACACTGGTGCCAGGCAAACCATTTTTGTACGCATAGGCGTAGCCTCCATCCAGTACCATGGTGAGCAACTGCCATGCGCCAGGATCTAATACGTGGTCGGAGTTGGTGAAAGCCACATCTTGCACGGCAAAAATCCAGCGGCCGCCAGAGCCTAACACGTATAATGGCAAATCCCGTCCGCCAAGGTAACTGCCAAAAGCGCACCCCGGATTAGCCTCCCCCGGTTTGACCCACAAGCTGACGGTGAGGTTGCTGATGTTGGCTCCGTACCACTCCGCCCCCAGGGCGGGATGGATGTAATCATCGCCGTCCAACGCACGACACTCACCAACAATCCCGGCGGTCACAGCCGTATTGAAATTTGTCGCCGGCGTGCGATTGGTCGTGACATCGGTCAGGCTGCTGCCCATATGCCACACGGCGCGATAACCTTCGGACCACACGGCTCCGCTGGTCGCGTAGGGCGGCAGCTCCACAGCCCCTGGGTTGCCCCAATAAGCCCAGATGTGGTCGGCCGGTCCGCTCAGCGTTGGCACTTGCACCCAAACATAGGAAAGCCCGTTTGTGTTCCAGCTTTCGATTTCGTAATTGAGCGCGCTAGTTCTTTCCGCATTTAAAAAGCGCAGGTCGTTCCCCGTGCTTGAGGCGAACTGTCCATAGCGTAATCCCGGAATATCCTCGCTCAGAATCACCAGAGCCGGAAAGTTTGTGAGCTGCTCGGCACGGTTGTATCCCGTGAAAGTTATCTGCATCCGATTTGTCCAGCCTTCAATGGGCACCGTGAACCTGGCCGACGTGGCCGCCCAGCCTTCCCCACCGCTGGCAAGGCCGTGCCACCTGTAGTAGTACGTCCTGCGAAGTACGAGACCATCCACTCTCACGCCAAACTCGCCCGTGCCCACAGTTCCAACCGGCACCGCCCGCATCCAGGCCCCCTTGTTTGTTCCACCGTCAGTTTCTCCCAGACACAGGGTCGCGTTGATCGCACCCGGTCCCTCCAAAACCCCACCGATGTATGCCGTGGTCTCGCTCTCAATCGTCAGCTGACCATTCCGAAGAGCGACCAACCGCAGTTCACATTCCGGTGACATACCTGTGCCACCATCATCCGTCACTCTAGCCCAAAGCGTGACAATTCCGCTCTGCGTCAGCTCTTCTCTGGCCGAGTCAAGCGCACACTCATACGGCGGCTGCGTTATGGCGGTCAACAAGTTGCTGCCAATGAAAAATTCCACCAGACGCACACTGCCCGTGATCTGAGTTTGATCCACGGTCACGCGCAAAACCGTCGTGAACGGCAATATCATCACCGTGCCGCTTCGGGGACTGGCAATGGTCACTTTAGAGGCCGGCATCCCCGGCGAGCAAAATTGGTCGCCCAGCCAGTTCGCTGGATCGTTGCCCGAGGCCAGATGATCTATGCGACGCAGTGACGCCCCCCTGCCGTCAGCCTCCGAAGGCCACGGCGGCTGATCAGCATAAATAACCTCATCCACCACGAACCACACCAGGTCGTCACCAGGATTGTCCGGCCATTGCGGCCGTTCGAGCGCAATACGCTCGCCGCGGTTCGACAACCAACCTTGATAAGGACCGAATATTTGCGCCCGATCCCTTTTAAGAGCGTACCGTTCGAGAAATGAATCGAGTGCAGAAACATCGCCCGGATCAAACGACACCACCAGCAAGTACGATTTGGCCGGCAAGACCGTGTTCGATGGAAATACGTATTTAATCCCCCCCGCCAGTCGCCACGGGCCGGCTTCAGTCCAAAGAGGAACCGGCTCATCAGTGGGATTGAAAATTTCCACATATTCGTCGTGGGTATTATCTTCCGAATGCTCAGCCGTGGGGCTTGGATGGTACATAATTTCACTGATGACCACCCGTGGCGGCGGCAGGGCATTGGCGGCCCCACGGGTTGGCGTCAAAGCATACCACCAGGCTGCGCCGTCGCGATAGCGCCCCAGGGAAAGCTCCCGTTCTTGCCCCTTGAAACTCACGCAATCCGCGACGCGATCGTTCGTATTCCCCGGCAAATACGACAAAAACACGGCCTCGCCCGCCTTGTTCAATCCGAAGCCCGTTGTAAGCGGATTATGGAACCCGGTCACCTCGTCGAACACCAGCCAGCCGCGAGCCCCAATCGTGTTGGTCGGCGGAATAGCCCACTTCTTCAGGTTGCGCGCATCATCGCTCAAATACCAGTTCGCCAATGACACCGCCTCCCCCGCCGTATTGAAAAGTTCAATCCAATCGTTGGAATCGTAGCCCGGATAATTGGTATCCGCAAAATCCGTGTGCGCCATGATTTCGTTGAGCACCACGTCACGCCGCGGCTCAGGATCTTCCCGTCCCGGCGAACCCCCGCGGTACGCGCTGGCCCGCCAATTCCCGCCGTAATTCAGCCGGCCATCCGCCTGATCGTCCAACACCAGCGGCACCAGCGAGTGCCCCGCCCCATCCGCCGCCAACGGCCAACCCCGCCCGTCACTGTATTCGAACTCGGCTACGATCGGTCCCCAGCTTGAAAGTCTTAAGGCGATTCTTTCCCCTTCATTGGCCAGACTGCCGGTGTACACCCCCGCAACAGCCACGCCATTGCTCCCGTAGCGATAGGTAAAGGCCTGCAGGTCTTTGACGACCACAATGTAACCGCCGGGCGGTACAATGGTATTGCTGGCAAAGGTGAACGAAATGCCCTTGGTAAAGGCGGCTCCGCCAAGATCAACTGGGCTCGATCCCCGATTATGCAGTTCAATGAATTCAAATACATCCGCGTCGGGCCAGTCAGTCTCGGCCGCGGGATTATACATTATTTCGCTGATGACGATCGAGTTGTCGGAAGGATCAAACTCCGCGAAGTTAGCGGTCACCGACACATCGTTGCTGAGGGCCAACGAAATCGCCCCAATACTCCCGGTGGCCGCGCCGCTCCATCCAGCAAAACGGTAGCCCCGCTTGGGAACTGCGGTAAGCCGAATGGGCACACCGCGGAAGTAAACGCCGCGCCACGGATACGGCGGGTTCCCGACGCCTGGCGTACTTTCATCAACTTCAATGGTGTTTATGCGAATCGTGCCGCTTCCCGGCGGGGCGACTGCCAACGAAACATTCGCGGTCTGAGATATGCCAAAATGACCCATCAAATTGGGCCGCTCAAAGCCCATGCGATTGATAATTCTGTTGCGCATGTCTGCCAGCCAATAATCCCATCCCTCCTTTATCAGCGGCCAGCGCTTGTTGAATTCGTCCATATGCGGCTGCAACTCAGCCACCATGTTGCTGAATTGATTGAGCAACACCTCGAGCTTGAACGATGAATTCATGTGGTCGGCGTAAGCGTTTACGAACTCCCGACTGAACTCTGCATTTCTGTAAAGGTAATTGAACGGCACAAGTCTGTCCTTGGCGCGCGCAATCATGTCAGCCGTGTAATCATCATGGAAACTGTGATCAAAATCGAAGGGGATCCACCGCCAGCGTCCATCAGGCGTGCGCGGCCGCCACTTGCCCTCATTTTGATTCGGCCAGTCGCCGTGGTTAACAAAACAGGAATGCAGGGTGTACAGGATCAAATTGTCAACGTCTATGCGCCGCTTCACCTCTTCGTAGTTTGCAGCTAAGGTGATGTCATTGTTTTTGATAAAAGCCAAGGTCGCATTCCAGTGCGTCCAGTCGCCAGCCGCCAATTGCGAATAGCCGTCAATGATATCGTAGCCGGGATCCTCGCGATCCACGCCGTAGTACTGCTGGTAGTACCAACTGTTCTGATTTGACTCGCGAATTTCATGCAAGCCCCAATATTCCCCGTCTATGAAGACCACACATGGCCGATATGTCTGGATATCAAGATCTGTGTGCGTCATGAGCATTTGCGAATAGGGATCGTAAATAAGCGCCTGACCACGGTAACTGCCCCAAGCCCGCAACTGAAACCGCTTGAACGAGTTTTGCGCGCTTGCCCGTGTCCCCAGCGGTTTGAAGAGCGGATAGCGGATTCTGTTCGCCCCATATTCGCTGCGCGCTATGACATGCAACCCCTTCTGCGGACTCGCCCGCGAGCTTGCCCCTTGAATCTTGATCCCCACATTCTGCGCAAACCCGTCCACGCGGTTTGTGTCGAAAAATTCAATACTGGCCGGCTTTTCCCAATCCTGATAGTAGTTGCCGCTAGCGGGCGAGCCCGTGAAATAAATCCCCGGCACGTAGATACCGGTTTGATCATCGAAAAGGTTTTTGGGGTCTGTCACCAGGGAAATCACCGGGAGCCCCCGGTAGCGCGACACGATGTTGCTGTCCACAAAGTAGGTGTGCGTGACTGTCGGACCGGGAGCTTTACCCGGTTCGTATAACCGCGCACGCACCACCGTAGCTTTGAATACTTCTCCTGCCGGAGGTTGCCATGCGGGCTGCCACGAGTAAACAACTCCAGTGGTCCTGATCGTGGAAAACTTATTGGTCTCCCCAGCTCGACTTCGAATAACTAACGGCGCCGAACAAATTGGCGAACCGCCGTCAGGATCGCTAGTGTCCAGAGTGTAGCGAATGATCCCGCCCGGCACATCCGACGAGAGAACCAACGTCTGATTGTTGGTGTAGAAACCGCCGACAATTGAAAATCGCGGTTTGCCCGAAACTCCGCTGTAGCCGTAAGAATTACGCTGGCGAGGTGTCGGCGTTTGAAAGTAGCGCGTCTCACCGCTCACGCCGGGCAAGTATTTGATTCCTTCGAGTACCGGCAGAATCAAGAGATCGGAAGAACGCGGAGCAGTATTCTGATTCAGCACGTGAATCGCGAGAACGTTGCTTCCCGAGCGCAGACACCCGGCGTAAGCGCTCAGATCGTATTCCACAAAAATTCTCGCGGCGTCGTTCGAGCGCGCGGCGGTTGCCAACGAGTTGAACTGCGGATAGGCCGGCGCATTCGAAGCCGCCACTTTTTCACCGTTCAAATAAGCGACGAAACCGTCATCAAATTTCACTTTCAGTGTCAGTATGTCCACCGTTCCTGTTCCCGCCGCCTGGAAACTGAAACGGCAATAGATCCCCGTCGTGCCGGATGCAACCCGCGTGCGAATCAGGTCCTCATAGTCCGTCTGCGGCGCTATCTCATAACCGATGCCGGTGATGCCTGTGCTCCAACCCGAATCGTCAAAAGCCACAGCAAGCCAATTCGTTCCCAGCGATCCGTTGCTGGGAACGAGGTAACGACAAACGTCGTATTCAGCCACAAACGTCGACGCGCTGACCGCCGGTTGGAAGCCGTAGGACATGTCGGCAAACTGAATCGGAAACGGATTGAATTCACAGGCGATGGTATTGTCCGGTCGAACAAGGGCCAAATACTCACCGGTCCCTTTCAGTTCAAAGTTGGTATGAAGTTCGCGCTCCGCCACAGCCTGATTGGCACCACTGGCAAAAACCACGAGGAAGCCGCCGGCCGGCAGATTGGTGGCAGGGAAAGTCCACAGTCTGAGGTTGTCAGGCTTGTCTGTTAGCCGCCAGGCTCCGAGGTTGACATTACTCGGCGAGACGTTGTGAATCTCAATCCAGTCCGAATAAGCGCCAAAGGAATCTTTAAGCCCGGTGCGATTGATGGCCACAAATTCGTTGATGATAAGATCATCCGCCAGGACCGCCGACAGGCAGCCACCCAGGATCCCCGCGAGTACCCACTTAGCCGTTTGAACCGATAGTCTCATCACTACCTCCACGGCCCATGCGGTTGAGATCGCGCACTCGATAACATCATAGCCGCCAATGTATCGCAATACAAATGTCTTCCGATCAACCCAAGTGTACTGACGTTCTTCCCGAGCCACGATCCTCCCTCCGGTGTAGTGACGCCCTCCCCGACCGCAGCGAGGGGGAACGTTGCTCTCTGCCATTTTTCAAACCCAAAATCTGCTCTTATTCCAACCAGACTCGGCCACGATAGAATCTGGGCCAGGCGACATTCGTGTACGTAACAATCTGCTCAGCACCCATAATGTCCGCCCAATCGACCAAAGTACTCCAATTTGTCGAAGACGTGTTGCTTGCCGCTTCCAGTGCGTATCGCCTGCTTTTGCCTGCGTAGCAATCGCCCGTTGCCGGAATTCCCATGAATCGTACCACTCCTGAATTGCCGGTCCACCCTAGCCCTGATTATTCACGAACGCGCTGAAAAAGCTTGACAAGGGGGTGGAAAAGCCCTTTGTAACCTGCTGTTATGCAGGTAGTTAAACAACAAGCAAAAGGGCTTTTCCATGGATAATACTACCCGACAGTCT
>Ga0209101_1000823_pt1 | contig 24861 bp, 23 predicted proteins | sample ConPoolayeCmetaG_FD_185481 | JGI IMG/M metagenome (GOLD analysis project Ga0209101, IMG submission 185481) | Hot spring microbial mat communities from California, USA to study Microbial Dark Matter (Phase II) - Cone Pool mat layer C metaG... ...
GTTCTTATTTACCTCCTCTCCAGCGCTTGAATCGTACAGCTCGCTCGGCCTGTTCTCCGCTTGGGGCACCGGGTGTTCGATACCGGAGATCGTTGGCCCGGTTTCCTTGGCTTCCTCAAGAAGCGGATTTTCCATGAGCTCTTTCTCAATGGCCTCCAGATACTCTTGCCGTCCAAGCTGCAAAAGCTTAATAGCCTGCTGCAGCTGCGGGGTCATCAACAATGATTGGCTAAGTTTCTGTACGAGTTTGGTTTCTAATCCCATGTTGGGTTTGCTAAACCGCAAAAATCCTTATAACATCTCAGCGTTTAACCGCCTTCAAACCTTTTTTGGCAATCATTTAAGCCGCCTTTTAGAAATGGGCCCGTAATTTACAACTGATTGCCGCCTGACAAGGGCAACTTTGTCTCAATTTTATCACTAATTAAGATGTTACTCGAACAAGTTGTATGCAAGAAATGTGCGGCACGGGGAATTATGCGTATTTTTCGCTGGTTGGAGAATACTCTGCGCAGGCGGCCTTATAAGGCGAAATCATGGCCGAGATAGTAAGTCTGGGCCTGCTCGCTGGAGGCAATTTTGTCAGGCGTTCCTTCTTCCAACACCCGGCCGTCAATTAGAATGTAAGCCCGGTCGCAGATCCCGAGGGTTTCCCGTACATTATGGTCGGTTATCAAAACTCCAATGCCTTTGCTCTTAAGTTTGCCGATGATTTCCTGGATGTCGCGGATTGCCAAGGGATCAATCCCAGCAAAGGGTTCATCCAGCAGGATGAAATGGGGGGAGCGGGCTAAGGCGCGCGTTATTTCACAGCGCCTTCTTTCGCCTCCTGAAAGTGAAGCGGCAATATTGTTGCGAAGCGGCGTTAAACCCAACTCTCCTAACAGTTCTTCCAGCCGCTTATGCCGTTCGACATTTGACAGCTCCGGGATGGTCTCCAGGATTGACATAATATTCTCCGCTACGCTGAGTTTGCGGAAGATAGAAGGTTCCTGTGGTAAATACCCGAGCCCAAGACGGGCCCGCATATACATAGGCAGGCCGGTTATCACCCGGCCGTTAAGAGTTATGCTCCCTTTGTCGGCTGCAATCAGGCCGACGCATATGTAAAAGGTAGTGGTCTTGCCTGCACCGTTAGGTCCCAACAATCCCACAATTTCGCCGCTGTTTACGCTGATCGAGACCGAATCTACGACCTTACGCCCTGAATAGGATTTTGTTATGTTGATGGTCGAAAGGTTGTTCATAACAGTTGATGGCTGGTTACTAAAGCGTAACAGTTATGGAAGGGCGTTTCAAGATTGTCCAGGGCGATATTACGACCGTTGGGGTCGATGCCATTGTAAACGCGGCCAATACTACCTTGTTAGGCGGCGGAGGAGTTGATGGCGCAATTCATCGTGCGGCTGGGCCGGAACTGTTGGAAGAATGTAAGACTCTGGGAGGTTGTGCCACGGGGCAGGCCAAGTTAACGCGCGGTTACCGGCTGCCAGCCGGGTTTGTGATACACACCGTCGGCCCGGTATGGAAGGGGGGCGGGTATGAAGAGGATCAATTATTGGCCGGCTGTTATCGCGAGAGTTTGTCTCTGGCGGTTCAGAATGGGATTAAGAGCATTGCTTTTCCTTCCATCAGTACCGGTGCTTATCGTTTTCCGTTGGCACGCGCCGCGCGCATAGCGGTGAACGAAATAATAAAGTTTCTCGGCCGTGCCTCGTCGATTGAGGAGGTGCAAATGGTGTGCTTTGACAGCGCCTCGTACCAGGCTTATTGCCGGGCCTACGGTGAAATGGTGCGTGATAAACAAGGGGACAAATAAAGGGTGGTGTGATTTTCATTGCTTACCTTATGGAGTATCAGCATAGCGCTTAGTGCCGGCCTGCTTTTTTTGGTGCAGCCGTTAATTACTAAAGCCCTGCTCCCGCTTTTAGGCGGAAGCCCGGCCGTGTGGAACACCGCCTTGGTATTCTTCCAGAGCCTTTTGTTGGCAGGCTATCTATGGGCGCATCTTATGACTCGCCTAAGAAGAGTGCTCTGGCAGTGGACGGCTCAGGCGCTGGTTTTGTGCTGCGCCTTGTTGACGCTTCCAATTGGGCTGCCGAAGGGATGAGATCCGGCGGCTGCGCGTTTTCCGGCGGTTTGGCTCTTGGTTGCCTTGGCGCTCAGTGTAGGGTTGCCTTTTTTTACCCTTTCTTCGACCACCCCTATTTTGCAGAGTTGGTTTTCGCGGACCCAACACCCCCGCGCTCACGATCCGTACTTTTTGTATGCCGCTGGCAACCCGGGAAGCATGCTGGCGCTGCTTGGGTATCCTTTAGCCTTTGAGCCGCTTATCAGCTTGAGCGGGCAGCGCTGGATTTGGTCCGGAGCTTTCCTCTTGTTTGTGGCTTTGATGGCGGCCCGCGCTCTAGTCGCAGTGCGTGACGAAGTCTTGCCGACTGGGCCTAGGCAAAGCAGAATTGGCCTTCTCCCCTGGCGTTCGATGCTGCGTTGGCTGGCCTATGCCTTTGTACCCGCCAGTTTGATACTGGGCGTGACCCAGCATCTTTCAACCGATGTGGCAAGCTTCCCTTGGCTCTGGGTGTTGCCACCAGCTGTATATCTGTTTACCTTCATCATTGCCTTTTCCTCAAGAGGTGCCTTGGTTGTTGAAACGGCTGGCTGGAGTTTGCCTATCATAGCGCCACTTACGATTACTGTGATTGTCACGGCGGTTTATTTGCGTAATTACCTTGCTTGGCAGGTTTTGTTACATTTTTTTGGTTGCAGTTATGGGCTTGGTTTGCCATGGGCAGCTGGCCAAGGAGCGTCCCGCTGTGCACGAGCTTGCCGCTTACTACTTAGCTATTTCTTTGGGCGGTGTGCTGGGTGGCGCGTTTAATGCGTTGCTGGCGCCTTGTGTTTTTACTTCCTTGGCTGAGTACCCGCTGGTGATTGCAATAGGGTGTACGCTTTGGAGCGTATTTCGGGTTTCGGCCTTGAACGAGCAGGGGCCTGATAGAAAGATTGCCTGCCCGGCCATAGAACTTCCCGCCCTGGCGCTGATTGTGTTTTTGCTATGGGGAGGAAACGATATTGGTTGGTTTCTCGCCGTGCCCCAAAGTGTAGGCCGGCTTCCAAGCGAAGTGTTGTTACGCTTTGCTTTGCCGGCTTTTTTGGTTTGCGGCTTATGCCGTCGGCCGGTAAGTTTCGCGGCCGGCACCAGCTTTGGCATGGCACCACTAACCATGGAATTCAGTACGATCAGGAACCTTGGGCTTCGATTCCTACTACCTATTATGCGCGAAGCAGTCCGATTGGTGACATACTAAACATGCTGCAGTCTGAGGAGCAGCCGCTCCGCATTGCCGTAGCAGGGCTCGGAACCGGCACTTTAGCGGCTTACGGGCGGCCAGGCTGGGATTTAACCTTCTACGAAATTGATCCGGCGGTAGCGAAAATCGCCTCGAACCCGGCTTTCTTCACCTATCTCAGTAAGTCGCTTTCGCCGCTTGCTATTGTTCCCGGGGATGCGCGTTTAATGTTAGCCCGGGCGCCGGCGGCTGATTTTGACCTGATTGTGCTGGATGCCTTCAGCTCTGACGCCATACCTGTTCATTTGTTGACCAAGGAAGCAATTTCGCTTTATTTTGAAAAGCTTCGTCCACGGGGTTTATTGGCTTTGCATTTGACTAATCTAAATCTCGATCTCGTCCCGATAATTGCGCGTATCGCCGCCGAGCTTGGGGTGAAAGGCTTCGAGCGGCAGGATTATCAAATCACGGAGCGCGAACGGATCGAAAAGCCACTGAAGGCGCTAATGGATGAGCGAGCATGTTTTTCGCTGACCGAGGGGTAGGAGTTCGTCCTTTGGGTTGTTATAGGCCGCCTCGGCTGCTTTAGAGAGACTTTCTGCCGGGCTTCTCCCAGCGGGTTCTAAGCATATCTAATGCAAAAGCCACTCCGTCTTCTTCCACTGACTTGGTAACGAATTTAGCTTCTCGTTGAACTGCCGGGCTGGCATTGGCCATGGCAATGCCATAGCCCGCTAGTTTAAGAAACGGTATATCCGCATCGGCATCGCCGAAGGCTATGACTTGGTGGGGATTGACTTGAAGCTTGGAAGTTATGATCTGAAAGCCCGTTTCACGTGAGGCCTTAGGATTAGTGATGTTGCCAAAAAGGATATGCGGATGGGCCGCCCCTTTGCTATAAGCAAAATGTAAGCTGGGGAACTTGGATGCCAACGAGCGGATCTTTTCTTCTCGCTCTGGTGTATCTGAAACTAAAACAACCTTTAGGATGTGCTCTTTTTCTATGACTTCCTGCAAGTTTCTAAGATGTGGATAACATTTTAAGTACTCGAAATGGTCATCAGCCAAGGAAGAGCGCGCTTCCGCGAAATAGGCATTACGCGTATAGAGTTCACAGTAAAGCGATTCGCGCCGCACCGCTTCGAGGAGCGGTCCTAGTTCAAGCGGGTCGATCGAGCTTTCGAACAAAACCTCCTCCGTGCCTGGCGTGATGATTAGCGCACCTGAATAGAAAAGGGAGGGAGCGGTGATTTGAAGCGCTTCGGCCTCGGTTCGGCAGCCAAAATAGGGACGTCCCGAGGCCAAGGCGGTAAACACGTCACTTTGTTGCAGTTCCTTGATTGCGTGGCGGGTAGAGCCGCTGATATAGCCGGCTGCGTTAACCAAGGTGCCGTCTAAATCAAAAAAAGCCAGCCGGATTGGCGTATTTGGCAATTGAGCGGGGTTAATTTGCTCGAGGAGCTTCATTGTTGAGCTGCAAAGCTTCGGCCACAACTTTGGATAGTACCTCTAGCTTATAAGGCTTTTGCACAAAACCCGCAACTCCTTGGTCAAGGACCTCGCGTACGGAATTGGTTGGGCCGTAACCCGTGGATAGTATCACACGGGCCGTCGGGTTGATTTCTTTGATGGCCTGCACGCATTCACGGGCACCCATTCGTGGCATGATTAGATCGATAATCACCAGATCAACCTGGTCCTTATTCTGTCGGTAGTATTCCACAGCTTCCATTCCGTCTTTGGCCGTCACCGCTTTGTAGCCCAGTAAGGAGAGCATTTCTGAGGTGACCTCGCGCACTACCTGATGGTCATCGACTATTAGTATCAATCCCCGACCTGGACGCGGTGCTTCATAAATCTTTTCAATTTGATGCACCAGCGGTGGAGCCGCCAGCGGCAACCGCACGCGGAAAGTCGAGCCCTTGTTAAGCTGGCTTTCGACATGAATAGTGCCGCCGTGGTTCTTTACAATGCCGTACACCATGGCCAAACCCATGCCGGTACCGCGGCCCTCACCCTTGGTGGTATAAAAGGGTTCAAAGATTTTTTCAAACTGGCTTTCTTCAATACCGCAGCCGGTGTCGCTTACCGCCACCTCGAGCTGTTTTACGGTATACAAGTCATCGTTTGTAGCTGCAATGGATGGCGGATTAAGGACTTTGGTCGAAATAGTCAGTTCGCCGCCGTTACTGCCGCCGTATTCCCGGCACATGGCGTGTCGGGCATTAATAGCTAGGTTGAGGATGATTTGCTGAATCTGGGAGGGATCGCCCATGACATAGGGGCAATCCGCCGCTAGATTCAGCGATATTTTAATATTGGCCTCAATAGTGCGTGCCAGAATTGCGACCGTGTCACGCACAATTGCGTGCATATCAATGCGGGTGTTTTGGTGCTTGCCTTTGCGGGCAAAGCCTAACAGCTTTTGTGTCAAATCGGCGGCCCGGGTTGCGGACTGTTCAATCATCTCGGCGCAATGCCAGATTTCCTGATTGTCATGATGCGCCATTTTGAGGAGCGTGGTGTAGCCTAAGATGCCGGTCATTATGTTGTTGAAATCATGAGCCACGCCGCCGGCCAGTTGCCCGAGAGCATCCATCTTTTGCGTTTGTGCCAGTTGCTCATGCAGGCGCCGGCGTTCGGTAATGTCGGTAGAAACGCCAAGGACATGCCGTTCGTGAGTATCAGGATGTTCAAGCGGGCGTTTCATTGTTTGCAGCCAGCGCACTTTGCCGTTGGCGTCGGTGATTTTTTCCTCTGGTATTAATAATTCGCGGCCGGTTTCAATGACGTAGTTATCGTCGGCACGGAAATGGCATACTTCGCTGATCTCGGGGTTGAAGTCGGCATCCGTCTTGCCGCACAGATTTTCAACTGTGGTGCCATAGGCATCGGCCACTGCTTGATTGACCAGCACAAAGCGGCCTGCAGGATCTTTGACGAAAATAAAATTGGGATCCGTGTCGATAACCTGCCGTAGGAACTGTCGGCTCTCCAAAAGTTTCTGCTCGGCCTCCTTGCGTTTAGCCACTTCAAAAATCATGGCGGCCGTATCGGCGAGCGAAGCGGCGAAATTCTGCTCTTCCGTGCTCCATTGGCGTGGTTGACCAACATGTGCGATGGTAATAAAGCCCAGTAATTTTCCGGCCATATGGATCGAAGCAGCCATACAAGAGGTAATACCGCGTTGCGCGAGGAAGGGCCGGTGTTCAAGCATGAGAGGATCAGCTTGAACATCGTCAACGGCAATAATCCGGTTGTTTTGTAAAGCGTTTAGGCAGAGCGGAGCCTGGCTTAGCAGGATTTCTAAAGCGCCCTCATGTTTGTGTGTGCTTCTTTGATATAGATTAAAGGCGCGAAAACGATCTTGGGCCTCACTGAACAGCCACACGCCGATGCGTTCTACTTTCAGAGTGTCAGCGCCGATTTCGCTAAGTTCTCTTATCGCCAGCGAGGTATCGCCGCTGAATATGGTTTTACTTGTGGTAAGCCTCAACATAGCGGAGCTTAAGCGCCGTAACTCCCGTCCATCCTCCATCAGACGCACTACTTTGCGGCGGGAAGCGCTTTGTAATTGTCGTAGACTCAGCCAAAAAACCGCCAGCGTCAGGAATGCCGCAGTGATACGTGCGCTGCTCAGGTGCTTTACATGGGCGAATGGAAAGCTGGGGTTATCGAGGTCGAAAAGAAGCAAGACAATTGCCGCCGCGCTAATGACAGCCGCAGCCAGGGAGATGCTATTAAGCAACCGCTGCGCCATGCCTTTGCCCCCGAGTGTTTCGGGCCAAGGGCCGGAGCTCTCAGCTGTTTTAAACATTCGCCGCCTTGTTGCGCCGCAAGCGTTTGCTGGATCCTGATCCCTGCCCGTCGTCTTTTCAACCAGTTTGTAACCGCTGATGCACAGGAAACCGGGAGCTTGATCTAAGCCTAGCCGGAATATAGCACTATCCGGCAAAGTATCGATCTGTAATTTACAGGCGGGCCGGACTTTCTAAAGAAATCGAGTAAGACCTGGGCATTAGGCTCCCACTGGTAGGCCTTTTTACTTACGGCCGCCGAACAAATCGGAGGGGCCTTTTATGTTTCGGCCTTCCTTTTTTACCATCTTAACTCTTACTGTGCCCTCGGCGGTACTGCGGTTTTCTTTAAGGAATATTTTGACTGCGTCGGCTGTGAGAATGGTGTCGTCGTGTTGCAGCTCGGGGCTTTCGGTCAGAGTTATAATGTCCTTAGTGGCGTCGTAAACCGCGAGTTCGCTGGTGGCGCGGATGTTTTCACCTTTAGTGATTACCACGTTACCCTGGGCCCTTAGGCTTTGAATTTGGTTATGCTCGTTGTATTTACCTTCCAATGAATTACTAGTGAGCGTCATGTCACCTTGTTTAACCTCTACGTTGCCGGTGTAATTAAATACACGTTCCTCAGTTTTAAGCGTTAAGGTGTCGGCTTTTACGTAAGTTGGCAGCTTGGCAAAATCATGCTGGAACTGGTCTATGGAGCGGCCCTCTGATGACTGCGTCGTACCTGCCGATATGTCAGGGCGCAAGTCGGGTGCCGATTCTAAGGAATTATTCTCAGTTTGCGCCGGTGCTGCCTGCGCCAAAGGCCACGCAGCTACGGCGAACATTGATGGCAGCCAAACAAGCGCTGAGGCCAAAATATTTTTCTTAAAGGAGGCCATACTAGTTTCACTCCGCCGCGCTGGTCTGCAAATTTTTTGGCCGCACGATGCTGGAAACTTCTGATGCTAACTTGACTTCTTTACTCTCAAGGTTGACCTCTAGGAATGTTCCGCTCACATCCAAAGCGGCGCTTTTCATTTGGACAAAGCCGGGCGCCACGAGAATATTTTTGGCTTTGTCATATACGGCCCGCTCAGTGTCGACAAAAACCTCATTGTTGCGAATTAGCTTAACTCCATCGAATACTTCGGCCCTGGAGAGTGATGCACCGCTTAAATTTAGGACAGCCCCCCTGGCTTTGAGCTCAATGACGTTACCTTGTTTGTCATATAACCAAAGAATAGGATTCTCGAGGGTGGCTGTGCCTGACTCAGGAGAGTAAAAGCCGCGTGCGGCTCTTACCGCCCATATTTTCCGTCCGTCCTTGGTTTCGCTGCGCTCAAATTCGTTAAGCATGAATCTTGACTGAGGTAAATTTGCGCTGCCTTCCAGAGCGGGGCTCGCACCAGGCTCATACGTCGGCGGGCTCATGTTAACGGGCTGGCTAAGCGGCCGCCGTATGACAATCCAGGTTAGGGCGAAAAAAAGGCCGATCGTTCCAAGGGCCAGCATCACGCTTTGTGACTTAGTGAAACGCATAGGTTTATGTCCACAATTTACCCGAAGGAGGAATTAAGGGCAAATAGCGCTATGGCGGCCGAGGCCGGCAGGACACAGCGCTTAAATCCAGCGCCGGCTTTATTCGACATGGGAAGGGGCTGGAGCGATACTGGAAAGACATTTTGGGAGTTATCAGGATGGTTATCTATTCTAAACATTTTTATCGGGGAGCGCTGCAAAGCGTTTGTCGGATGCGGCAAATCGACTGCAAAAGCTCCGGCATGGCTGAGAGAGGCAGCATGTTCGGGCCGTCTGAGGGGGCTTGTTCCGGCCGATCGTGGCACTCGACGAATATGCCGTCGATCCCCACTGCCGTTGCCGCCCTGGCAAGCGGGATGATAAACTGTCTTTGTCCGCCGGAAGCTCCCTGTGCTCCGCCCATTAACTGCACGCTGTGAGAGGCGTCGAATATCACGGGATAGCCGCTTTCTTTCATGATCAAAAGCGCGCGCATGTCTACCACCAAATCACGGTAGCCGAAGCAAGAGCCCCTTTCGCATAAGAGAATCTTTTGATTGCCGGTGGAGGCGATCTTTTCGGCCGCATACTGCATGTCCTGAGGTGCCAAAAACTGTCCCTTTTTGAGATTAACAGTTTTGCCGGTGGCACCGGCGGCGAGCAGCAAATCGGTTTGGCGACATAAGAAAGCTGGGATTTGGATTATATCGGCGACTTCCGCCGCGACGGCGGCTTGGGCCGGTTCGTGTACATCCGTTAGAACCGCTACGGCAGCCGTCTGTTTGACTTTGGCCAATACGTCGAGACCGGCTTTTAACCCGGGACCACGCCGGCCCTTAAGACTGGTGCGGTTGGCTTTGTCGAAGGAGGCCTTGAACACCAGATTGGCTGGATACTTGCGGCATAAGTCCTGCAGAAAGAGGGCGATCTCCAGGCAATGCGCATAAGATTCAATCTGGCACGGCCCAGCAATCAGGAGCAGTTTTTCACCGTCGCCCACCTTGAGACGGGGTGTTACTTCCACGGTTTTGCTCTTAGTCACGGCCTAATACAATCTGCGCTTTAAGTTGTTCTACTTTTCCCCAGTCGGCACCGGCCCCGCGGGGCTTACCGCTTGCTGAACGGCGCGGCGCCGGTTTAGAAAGTTTAGGACGGCGTGCATTGCGGTATCCCAAGGCTGCGGCAATAAAGCCTTTAAACAGCGGGTGCGGCTGGCGGGGTGTGGATTTGAATTCAGGGTGAAATTGCACGCCGATAAACCAAGGATGATCCCTGAGTTCGACGATCTCGACTAGTTGGCCGTCGGGTGAGAGGCCCGACATTATTAAACCGGCTTGCTCAAGCTGCTCACGGAACTGGTTGTTGACTTCGTAGCGATGGCGATGGCGCTCACTGATTTCGTTATGGCCGTAAAGCTTGCGTGCCAAAGTACCGCGCTTAAGCTCACACGGCCAAGCGCCCAGGCGCATCGAACCCCCCTTCTTTTCCACATTTTTTTGGCTTTCCATCAGATGGATGACAGCCTGCTTGCTATTTGGCTCGAACTCGGAGCTTGCGGCTTCACTGAGCCCGGCCTTATGGCGCGCAATCTCGATGATTGCCATTTGCAGCCCCAAACAAATGCCAAAGAAAGGAATCTTCTCTTCACGGGCGTACTTAACAGCTGCGATTTTGCCCTCGCTTCCGCGCGCACCGAAACCACCGGGAATCAGCACGGCATCCAGCCCTTGCCCGGCCGCCGCCTCTTGCATGGCCTCCTTGGCTCCCTTCTTCTCTATCTGTTCGCTGTCGACGTAAACGATCTCCACCTTGCAGTCATTAGCGAAGCCGCCGTGATTAAGCGCTTCGCTTAGACTCTTGTAGCTTTCGGTAAGCTCGACATATTTGCCAATCATCGCGATACGCACCACTCCATTTTTAGGATTTTTATAGCACTTTACAATTCTCTCCCACGGTTTGAGGTGCGGGGCCCCTGTCCAGATGTTTAGATGCTCAACGATGCGTTGATCTAAACCTTCGCTGTTCAAAACCAAGGGCAATTCGTAAATGCTCGGCACATCATAAGAGTTAATCACGCAATCTTCGCTGACGTTGCAAAAGAGGCTGATCTTTTTCTTAAGTTTTTGATCGAGCCGTTTCTCGGAACGGCAAATGATAATGCCCGGCATGATACCAAAGCCAAGTAACTCCTTGACGGAGTGCTGAGTCGGCTTGGTTTTGAATTCGTTGGCCGCCGCGATGAAAGGTACTAAGGTGACGTGGACATAAAGGCAATTCTCAGCTCCGGCCTCGGCGCGCATCTGGCGGATAGCTTCTAGAAAGGGCAGGCTTTCGATATCGCCCACTGTACCGCCGACTTCTACTAGGCATATGTCGTAGCCCTGGGCCGCAGCCAGAATACGTCTTTTTATCTCATCGGTAATATGGGGGATGACCTGAACCGTGCCCCCTAAATAGTCGCCGCGGCGCTCATTGGCGATCACCGCCTCGTAAACCTGGCCGGTGGTGAAGTTATTATGCCGTGACATGCATCTGCCGATGAAGCGTTCGTAATGACCGAGGTCTAAATCTGTTTCTGCTCCGTCGTCTGTGACAAAGACCTCACCATGTTGGAAGGGGCTCATGGTGCCGGGATCTACGTTTATGTATGGATCAAGTTTGATGGCAGTGACCTTTAAGCCGCGTGATTCGAGCAAGCAGCCCATGGTGGCGCTTGACAATCCTTTACCGATCGACGACACGACACCGCCGGTTACAAAGATGAATTTGTTAGGCCTGGCTTGCATGTGAATGAACCTCGAAAGGCAGGTGACTGCGGCAGCTTTCTCGGGTCAAGCGCCCGACCCGCTGGGCCGTAGTCAGCGTTCTGCGGCTGAACAACGCCACGACGAACGCAACGCCTTGCAAATACCACCCGATTTTTTATCTAATTTCAAGACCGGGAAAGGGGGAAAATAAGTTAAGGCTTGGACCGACTTACGGTGCTGAGGGAGCGGGCTTTTTGGCGCCGAGAAATTTTTGGTCTTTATGCCACTGTCGATTACCTTGCCCGCCGACTTAGAAGCTGCCAAGTAAGCCGGGCGACCAAAAACAACAGGTTAATCAGGATTTCTCACAAGTAAGTGCGGGAAACCGAGCTTAGTGGCGTGCACGCATTTTGGCGCCAGGCGGAAAAGAGCCGTGTCGTCTAAGGTGTGGTTTCGGTCTGTGGTGCTGTGGGCGGGTTCTGCTCCCTTTCCTGTGCCCTTCTTGGAGAACTTCCAGCATCCATGGCCTTGCTCCACTCAGTTCGAGGAAGACTCTAAGATCAGCGGCATATTCGCGCTGCAAGACTTTAGCGGGTTTGATTTTGTCTGGTGGTGTGGTTGCCAGGTAGTACCAGCTGGAAAGAATTTCCTGCATTCTCTCCCGTTCGCGCCGTGGCACTGCTAAGTTTGAAAAACTCTTTTGAATTTGAGCCGTCAAGTCTGCGAGGTCAGCGAAAAACGAGGCATGTTCCGCTGAGCCGTTGTCACGCAAGGCGATAATAATTAGGCTTAAAACTACCGCTGGCGGGGGAGGACTGCCCGACAGGCTCTTCTCGTCGATGGCTGTTAAAACTCGTGTCAGCAAACTTTTGTTCTCATATAAGCTGGGTTGAGCTTGTGTCAGTTCCGGCAGCAATAGCGCCAGCAGATCGGTCTTGGCAAGTAGACGCAGGAAATTTAAGAGATAACCAGAAGAAAAATCTTTCTTAAGTTCTTCAAAAAGCCGCATGGGCGGGCTTTTGAGCAAGAGGCGGTGATTTGTGGCGATGGCTTTCCAGCAGTGTTCTTCCACTCTAAAGTCCGTACGGGCGGCGTGTCGGATCACTCTCAGCATGCGCACGGGATCCTCCTTGTAGCGGACGTGGGGATCGCCGATTACGCGGATGATCCCGTCAGTCAAATCACGGATCCCTCCAACATAGTCTATCAGAGAGAAGTTCTTAAGATCATAGAACAGCGCGTTAATTGTGATATCGCGGCGGAAGGCGTCTGTAACTTCGGTTCCATACTTATTGTCGCTGAGCCGCTGTGTGCCGGCTTCTTCTTCTTGAGTGCCAATCGGATCGCCGACGTCACGAAAAGTCGATACCTCTATGATTTTACCCTTGCCGAAGAACACGTGAACGAGCTTGAAACGGCGTCCGATGATGCGGCTGTTTCTAAAAAGGACTTTAATCTTGCGCGGGGTGGCATCAGTCACTATGTCGAAGTCTTTAGGCTTCTTATCTAGCAGCAGATCCCGTACGCTGCCACCTACAAGGTAGGCCTTATAACCATGGCGGATCAGGCGGTACATGATTTTTAAGGCATCGGCATCGATGTTATGCCTTGAAATCGGATGCTGGTCGCGGCTGTAAACCTCTGGGCTGGGAATGGAAACAGAAGATGCCATTAAAACAAAACCCGGACTTCTAACTGCTTCAAAGGCTTATAACACAACGGTGGTCCAGGCTAAAGACCGCGTTTTGAATAAATGTCGGCCCACCTACCGCCTCTAGAGACCCGCTATAAATATTGGGCCGAAAAAAGTGAAATAGGGAAAATTCTTAGCGAAAATCAAAGATTTACCTACTCAAGCCAAAACCGCTGGCAGTCGATCCTCTTATTAACCGGAAGTGGTGTGTGATTGTCGTAACGTACCGCTATAGCCCCATAAAAAGCGTAATTTGGATGTTTTTCGACCTCAGCCCAGATTACCTAACTTTCTCTCATGGAGGAGAATGATATGGGACGAGCCGTTTATCAACATGAGCTGACAGACCCAGACTTTGTATGGCTGCTGTCCAGATTTCAGGAGACTCATCCGCAATATATTTTTATAGAATCGACTGCTTTGCCGGCGATATTTATCAAGGGCGATAAGAACTATGGATTGCCGGCAGGCCTGTTCATTCATTCAGGCGGGGAAATTAACTCAGCTCATGGCCGAGAGGCGGTACCGCCCGCTGCTCGGAAAGATCCGGAAAAGTAACCCCTTATCCGGCTGCCAAACATGAGTTGCTTTTAATATGATTTGGGTTGTGGTGCCTTGAATGGTGATACCCCGCCTTGAGTTTGCTCATCATCTATAAAGATAATCTGGCGATGTGCTGTACGGGTCATAAACTTAGGAAGGAGTTCAAAGTCCTTTCCCCCTGAAACGCTGACCCCCGAGACGGCGCCCGCGAGTGTGTCGCAGCCTGGATATGTCGCCTGTTGGGCTGGAGGCTTTGAAGGCTGTGCCTCACGCGCCGCTTGACCGGGTCCGCCGATATCTACCGCTGGATGAGGTTTTTTTGGCTTTACTTAGAGTTTGAATATGGACGAAGCGCCTCCCGACAAAGAAGAGATTAGCGAACGAAAACGAACGATTATCTTGAATCATCGCCAGCCGGTTCTTTTGGCTTTTGCTCGGCCGATTGATGCCGGATCTGATACGCTGATTTCTTTTGAGCCGGAGAGTTTATTCGGGCGGCACTGCGCTATTATAGGCTCCAGCGGTACGGGCAAAAGCTGGAGTGTGGCTCGCCTAGTGGAAGAGGCTGCCGCTTATCGGGCTAAAATCATATTGTTCGACGCCACCGGTGAATTTCATACGCTCTCCAAAAACACACGCCATGTTTACATCGGCCAAGATCCAAAGCCCCGCCGCGAGTCAGTCGAGGTAACAGTGCCGTATTTTCAGCTCACGGAGGGGGACTTGTTTGCAATCTTCCGGCCTTCCGGGCCTAGCCAAGGTCCCAAGCTTAGGGCAGCGATAAAGAGCCTTAAGCTGGCAAGGCTTGTGCCATCTTTGGCTCCAGATGGGACTATCGTTAAGGCCCACAAATCCAAGGTTGAGTTTCAAAAACAGTACGACCGGCATTTAGCTGTCTTGGAAAACCCGCTGGCCGATTTTGATATTCGTTATCTGACACGCCAGATTCAAAACGAATGTATTGATGCGCAGCGGAGTGCCATTGAGCCGTTGGTATGGGGTGGGCCTAATTCCAATGATTACTCGGCTTGTGTCGCGCTGATTAATGAGATTCAGGATATCGTTCAATCGCCCAATCTTGGACCGATCTTCAATCCGGGGAATGTTCCATCCTTATTTGAAGAAATAAACAACTTTCTTGAAGATTCTTCGCTCAGCGTTTTGAGAGTCTCACTCAAGTATCTTTCTTTTTACCATCATGCCCGCGAGATTGTTACGAACGCCATCGGCCGGCACCTGCTCGAAATGGCGCGTGGCGGGCGCTTTCGCAAGAAACCTTTATTGGTGGTTTTAGATGAAGCGCATCAGTTTTTGAAGGCTTCCTTCGAGGATGAAAATGTCCGCCATTCATTGGACTCTTTTGCGTTAATTGCCAAGGAGGGACGCAAGTACTGGATTACAATTTGTTTAGCCACCCAGCGCCCACGTGATATTCCCGAGGGTGTCTTGAGCCAAATGGGCACCTTGATTGTTCACCGTCTGATTAACGACCGGGACCGTGAAATTATCGAGCGGGCTACCGGCGATTTAGATAAAGCGGCGGGCGATTTGATTCCTAATCTGACCCCTGGTGAAGCGGTGATAATCGGCATGTCTTTTCCGCAGCCACTTGTGGTTAAGGTCCAGGCCCCGGAAGCGAAGCCCGAGTCTGAGGGGCCGGATTATCAAAGCTGTTGGGCGGGATCCAATGGCGGCTAACCCGCATTTCTCATACTTATCTTGTTAGAAATCCGGGTTGGCATGTTGTTTTGTGGTCAAAAACGGCCCTCTTTTGGCCATTTTTGACTCGCCCCAGCTCTCGGCCGCCACGAAACATGGTGTCGGCCTCGGCCGGGCTCCAAACAGCTCGCGCAATATAATTGCGCTCGCTGTTTGCAAGGGCATCCCTGCCCTTGTTAATTTGGACTTCACATAGTGATGAGAAGTCCAAACTAAGGGCCGAATCCTGCTATCTTTTTTAAAGATATCCCAGCGATTTGAGCTGCTTTAATTCGAGCGGTGTAAGCTTTTGCGCCGGAACGCCGCGACTTTTAGGCGGGTGTCGACGCTCCCAGTGGAGTAAAAAGCTCCGCATTTTGGCTGCCTGCCCGGGATGAAGAGCGATTTTATCGGTAAGCACTCCGTTTTCATTCGGTCCCCTTGGTTGTAACTCGTATTCGTTGACCCCTTCCCACTGATCGCGCTTCTCGATGTACTTCCACTCAGCCGAATAGACCGCAATTTTGTCGGCCTTGCCGTGATTAGTCTCTGTTACGACGAATTCCGGAAGGTCAGGAGCAGGTTCACTTAAGCCGATCAAGCCCGGAAGAGAAGTTCCCATAAAAGCCGGCGGCGCAGGGATTTTCAAATAATCTAAGAGGGTGGGAGCCAAATCGAGCAAGCTCGTCAGACTGGTTATTACGTGTCCTTTAAGCTTGGGGTCAGCGGGATTAACGAGGATTAAAGGAACCCTGGCCTGAGACTCGTAAAGCAGGTTGCCGTGTCTGTAAGATTTTGGCACGGCGGGATGGTTGTTTAAGCCTTCGCCGTGGTCGCTGGTAATTACAAAGAAAGTGTTTTGCCAGCCAGGCAAAGCGGCCAAATCGGCGACAAATTGCCCAACACTGCGTGAGGCTTCACGCACCGCCTGAAGGTAGTGCGCCTCGTGGGAATTTATCAGGTCCTGGTCGATGGAGGCTGGATCCACATCCTCCCAGTCATGCATGTCCATGATGTTTATCTGCAGGTAAACCGGTAGTTGGTCGGCGCCCCGCGCTTCCTTAAGGGCTTGCGCAAAAATCTGGCGGGCTTTAAGAAGACGGGCTTTCTTAGAGGCCTTCACTTTGCCTGCTTCGTTCTTCATCCAGGAGAAAATTACTTTGCTGTCAATGTAGGTGTCAAAACCCTGAGCGAAGTTGAAAATACGGTTAATCTGAGGATTGGCCGTTATGGCGATGGTAGCGTACGAATGTTTTTTTTAAATTTCGGACAGCGTCAGCTCTTCTTCGGCCAAAGTGTCCCACTTGTCCTTGAAAATGCCGATGCTCCTAGGATAACGCGAGGTGAGGAACGAGCCGATGGAAGCACGCGTCCAGGTGCTCCGGGCGATGACCAGGTCGAATCTTGTGCCGGCCTGGGCCAGGGCATCTACTTCCGGCGAGATATTAAGCGGGAAACCGTAAGCCCCCAATTTGTCGGCACGCAGAGCGTCGATGATGATCATGACGACGTTGGGTTTGGCGCGGATAACATAGTGCCTGGCGTACAGCACTGCGGTGAGTATCACGGCCAATAGCAGCAGGGAAAGAGTGATTAATTTTGCATGCCGTATTTTCATGTCAGATCGCGGCCGGCTGTTTACTTCGTTTGCTTATCGCCGTCAACCGGTTTTTTTGACCAAGCGGGTGGAGGGGTTTGGCTTTAAGCATGGTAAAAACAGGGAACATGTTTTTAAGCTGTCTGATCCGGCCGAAGCGGTCAAACAAGGAACTTTTCTTAATCCGGTCGGCGCTGGGTTGAAGGTGTGGCCCTTAGAGCTGTTTCATCTAGCGGGTTGGCCGCCGAAACAGCGTCGCTTACAGGCTTCGGCGGCGCAGCGATGCGCTCCAAAAGCAACTTTATGGGCTCATACAACTCGGCCGGGCTGTTAATCATCTTCAGTTCAGTGACCATAGAAAGGGTAAGGTTCTTTCCGAATTTAAAACGTTTGCCGTCGGATTCAACTAATTTCATAATTTTTCCCGCATCAATAGGCGCGGCGGGCGTAAAGGCCAACAGAAGCTTAGAATTTGCGAATTCCGCCCTGACTACGCCGGAATCTCTAAGCATGCATCGTAAGCGCATAAGTTCGGCCAGGTTACGGGTTTCCCGGCCGATGGGGCCGAAGCGATCTCGTACTTCTTCCAGCAAAAGCTCTATTTCTTCGCTTGAATCAATGGCGGCGAAGCGCTGGTAGAGCACCAAGCGTTCGGAGATATCAGGAATGTAATCAGCGGGAATGTAACAGTTGACACCTAGTTTAAGCTCGGGGTCCACGGTTTCCCTAAGATCCAGCTTCTGGCCTCTAAGATTTAAGATCGCCTCCTTCAGGATTTTAGTATAGAGCTCAAAGCCGACTGCCGTCACCATGCCGGACTGCTCACGTCCCAACAGATTACCGGCGCCGCGAATCTCCATATCACGTAAGGCCAGGTTAAAGCCCATTCCCAAGTCGTCTAAAGCCTGCAGAGCCTTGAGACGCTTTTGTGCTTCAGCTCCAAGCTTTCTCAGCTTGGGGATTAGAAAGTAAGCATAGGCTTGGCGGGCGCTGCGGCCTACCCGCCCCCGTAACTGGTAAAGCTGCGCTAATCCGAAGGTATCAGCGCGATCAACGATGATCGTGTTGGCATTTGGGATGTCCAGTCCAGATTCTACGATTGTGGTGCTGACAAGAACGTCGATTTCTTTGTTTAGAAACTGACGCATGATTTTTTCCAGTTGAGTTTCAGACATCTGGCCATGAGCAAAGCGCAAGCGGGCTTCGGGGACGATTTGGGCCAGCTGTGCGGCGACAAGATCTATACTTTGCACCTTGTTGTGCACGTAGAAACACTGACCGCCGCGTTGCAGCTCTCTTAGAATCGCGTCACGAATTAATGTTGGATCATAGGCGGCAATATAGGTACGGATCAGACGCCGATCGAGAGGCGGGGTGTTAATGACGCTTATGTCACGTATGCCGAGTAACGACATGTGAAGGGTTCTTGGAATCGGCGTGGCTGTCAAGATCAGCACGTCAACTTGCTTCTTTAAAGCCTTGAGTTTTTCTTTCTGGCGCACGCCGAAGCGATGTTCTTCGTCAATAATGAGCAACCCTAGATCCTTGAACACTACATCGCGCGAAAGGAGCCGATGTGTGCCGATAACTATGTCAAGCTCGCCGCTGGCTAGTTGAGCCAAAGTATTTTTGTTGTCTTGTGCTGAGTAGAAGCGGCTGACAGCGCCAATCTTAACCGGCCAACCGGCAAAGCGGTTTAGGAAAGTCTGCTTGTGCTGTTCGGCTAGAATGGTAGTGGGGACCAGGATTGCCACTTGGCGGGCATGCTGGATGCACTTAAAGGCCGCCCGCAAGGCAACTTCCGTCTTGCCGAAGCCGACATCACCACACACCAAGCGATCCATGGGCTTGGCTGAAGCCATGTCTTTTAGTGTATCCTGGATGGCGGCCAGCTGGTCGGGGGTTTCATTATAAGGAAACTCTTCGGCGAAGCGCTCGTCTTCTGCTCCCGCCGGGTCGAATCTCCAGCCTTTGACCAGCTTGCGGGTGGCATAGAGTCTGATTAAGTCGCCGGCCAACGTGGCCACTGCTTCTTTCACTTTTTGTTTGGTCTTCAGCCATTTGTTGGAGCCCAGTTTATCCAAAGCCGGTGTCCGGCCCTCGGCCGCCACGAACTTTTGAATTTTGCCGATGTTGTGGATCGGAAGGTAGAGGCGGCTGTCGGCGTAGTCGATGTGGAGAAAATCGCTCACAATTCCTTCAACCTCCAGATGGCGTAGACCTTGATAAAGTCCGATGCCGAAATCGCTGTGTACTACGTAGTCTCCTTCCAAAAGTTGAGCCAACGAGCCCATTAGCCTCTTAAGACTGGTTTTTGGGTGTGTGGACTGGCGGTAGGAGCGTTCAGCGAATATCTCGTTCTCCGAGATGAAGATTAGTTTTTGGTCCGGCAGTTGGAAGCCGGCGCTTAAGTGCCCTTGCAGGACAACCAATGGATAGCGATGCGGGGAGTTAAGCCACTCTGCACCCGATAAGCTCAGACAATGGGCATCGAAATTGAGGTTTAGCAAATGCTTATGCAAGCGTTCCGCGCGGCCCTGCGAGCCTACTACAAAGGCGATCGCCATGTCCTTTCGGCGGTTGGTGTCCAAGAATTCCGCTAACGGCTGCAGCGCTTGTCCCGTACCGACTTTGCTCTTCAGCTTGGTAGTTAGTTCGGTGTTGGCTTTGGATCGGATGGTGATGGTCTCAACCCCTTGGGTGGGTTCCTCTTCCAGCAGTTCAAGGTGGTCTAGGTAGTGCCGCCTAAAGGCTTTAAGTTTTTCCTGGATTTCCTGGGGCGATAGAAAAAGTTCTTCCTTGGTCGGGATCAGGTAATGTTCTTTTTTGAGGCGGCTTTCGCGGGCTTGAATATTCTCCCACGAGCTGTCTAAGGCCTGCTGAATACCTATGTAATCGTCTATGATCAGCAGGGTTTCAGGGGGGAGGTAATCAAAGAAAGTGGAAAGAGGGGCCAGGGTGATTGCGTTCATCAGCTCCATGCCGGGAAAGGGGGTGCCGGTTTTGACTGCGCTAATGATGGCCGCTATCTCGCGCGTTGGCGTCTCCAGTTCCCGGCCCCTGCTCTTCAAGCGTTCCACGGCGTCCGCAAGCCGCGCTCTAAAAGCCGCATGCCGGGCCAACGGCACGGACTCCCGCACCGGCAGCACTTCAGTTGTCACAAGTTCTTCGAGAGAGCGTTGAGTATTCTGATCAAAGCTCCGGATTTGACTGATGGCATTACCTTCGAACTCAAGCCTTAGGGGGTGCGGGCTCAAAGGAGGATAAAAATCTATCACGCGGCCATGCACGGCGATTTCGCCCACGGCTTCCACCAGTGAGACTTTTTGATAACCGCTTAACTCGAAACTATCCAGCAGCGTATGGCGTTCGAAGAGATCACCCGTTTTGAGAGTAAAACATAGCTGCTGTATTGATTCCTTGGGCAATACACGCTGGGAAACGGCATCGGCAGAAGCAACTATGATTGGCGGCTTTCCGCCTGCTAGTTGGTGGAGAGCTCCTAATCGTTCGCAGGAAATGTCGATCTGAGGCGAAACATTTTCAAAGGGAATGGTCTCCCAAGCTGGGAAAGGAAGGATGTGGGTTTTATGCAAAAAAAACTTGAGATCGGCGACTATTTCTTCTCTAACTTTCGGGTTCTTGCAGATCACCACTATCCAGGGATGCCGACGCTGGATCTCGGCTATAAGCCAGCTCTTGGCTGAGCCATAGAGGCCTACATAGCGTCTTTCGTGGAAGGTTGTCTTTGGCTCGTTCATCTTCCCTATCTTAACCACACCCATGGTAGAACAGCCGGACCCTTGTGGGAAATCCTAATAGGTTAAGTTTATTATGGTTTTTTTTGAGCGGATCTAAATATCGTTCTAGGCCATGGCGGTTTTTAATGTGATTTTAGGAGCTTAGTTTGTGCTTTTCTTCATCTTAATTGAATGCAAGGCCGACTGTGCAAAGTTTTGCCGACTTATGCTCTCGCGGTCCCTGACTGCATTCGTTCCAGGAGGGGAAAGGAAATGCAGAAACGCAGTGAGTTGTGGATTTTGAATTAGGCAGTAATTTTGCAAGGCCTTTTTTGATTTAAGTTAAGCTTATGGATATTGCTCAACTGCTTCAGTTTGCCTGCCAACAAAACGCCTCAGACCTGCATATCAGTGCCGGCGAGCCGCCGATGATCCGGGTGCATGGCGACATGAAAAAAATCAAGGTTCCGCCCCTGACCGCCGAGCAAACTCACGCCATGATTTATGACATCATGGGTGATAGTCAGCGTAAGACATTTGAAGAATACTATGAGTTGGATTTTTCTATGCAGCTTGGTGAAGTTGCGCGTTTTCGGGTGAATGTTTTCAAACAAAACCGCGGTCTGGGGGCAACCTTTAGGCAGATTCCCACCAAGATCTTGACTTTGGAGGAGCTTGGCATGCCGCGGGTGTTGGCCGATATAGCGCGCCGTGAGAAAGGCTTGGTGTTGGTAACTGGCCCGACTGGATCCGGCAAATCAACCACCCTAGCCGCGCAAATTGACTTGATTAACAGCGAACTGGAAGGGCATATTCTCACCATCGAGGACCCGATTGAGTTTGTCCATCAATCCAAGAAGTGCTTAGTGAATCAACGTGAAGTCGGTCCGCATACCAAGGCCTTCAGCAACGCCTTGCGGGCAGCCCTGCGCGAGGATCCGGATATAATACTGGTAGGCGAAATGCGCGATCTGGAAACGATTCAATTAGCCTTGACCGCTGCGGAGACCGGCCACCTGGTGTTCGGCACTTTGCATACGTCCAGCGCGCCCAAGACCGTAGATCGGGTGATTGACGTATTCCCCCCTAATCAACAGGCTCAGGTGCGGGCGATGTTTGCCGAGTCGATCCAAGCTATCATCACTCAGACTCTTTGCAGGAAGATTGGAGGAGGGCGTGTGGCGGCGCTGGAAATTCTGCTCGGCACTACGGCGGTGCGCAATCTGATTCGCGAAGGCAAGATCCATCAGTTGCCGAGTGTGATGCAGACTTCACAGGGAGTGGGTATGCAGACTTTGGAGATGCATTTGCGCGAGCTGGTGGACCGCAACCTGATTAGCCGCGAGACGGCAATTGAAAAAACCGGCAACGTCGAGATGTTCAAAGAAATTGACCAAAATACTGCGGCTCAGGGTGGATTGCGGAAATCTAGATGATGGCCGGTGCTGGAGCTTTGGAAGGCAAATACCCTCAAGGAGTAGGAAAACATGTTGGATATAAGCAAATTGCTGGCCGTCATGGTAGAACATGACGCCTCGGACGTCTATCTTACGGTGGACAGCCCTCCCATGTACCGTATTAACGGTATAGTAAGACCGGCCGGCAACCGGAATTTGTCGCAAGCTGAAACCGAAGCTATTGCCAACAGCATGATGAATGACAAACAGCAGCGGGAGTTTCAAGAGAAGAATGAACAAAACCTGCCCTTGCACTATCCGGGCTTAGGACGTTTCCGGGTTAATGTGTTTAGACAGCGTGGTTGCGTAGCTATAGTAATCCGGCTGGTAAAGACTCATATTCCGACCATTGAGGAGTTACGCTTACCGGAGATTTTAAAGGACATTGCCATGACCAAGCGCGGATTGGTGCTGGTAGTGGGCGCCACCGGCTCCGGGAAATCAACTTCCTTGGCGGCGATGATTGATTATCGTAATGAGAATAGTACCGGCCATATCATTACTGTTGAAGAGCCCATTGAATTTGTGATTGGCCATAAAAAATCAATTATCAGCCAACGCGAAATCGGCATTGATACGGAATCCTACGAAGTGGCCTTAAAGAACGCGCTGCGTCAGGCGCCGGATGTGGTACTGATCAGCGAAATCCGCAGCCAAGAGGCCATGGAGGCTGCCATTACTTTTGCCGAAACTGGACACCTTTGTCTCGCGACCTTGCACAGTAACAATGCCAACCAGGCCATGGAACGGATCATCAACTTTTTCCCGCCGGAGAGGCATAGTCAGATTTATTTGCAACTTAGTTTGAACCTACGCGCTATTATTAGCCAACGCTTGGTGCGAACGGTGGACGGCGGGCGTATTGCCGCCGTGGAGGTTTTGCTCGACAGCCCGCGGGTTAAGGATCTAATTCATAAGGCCATGATAGCCGAGCTAAAAGAAACCATGGAGAAAAGCACTAATCTTGGTATGCAGACCTTCGATCAGTCGCTCTATGAATTGTACAAAAGCGGGAAAATCACCTTGGAAGAAGCGCTTAAAAACGCCGACAGCGCCAATAACCTGCGTTTGCGAGTGAAGCTTAGTGATGATGGCGCTTTCGAGGACAAGCGCATAGCCGCCGTCAATAAAAAGCCTGATTCTCCGGCAAAATCAGGCGTAAGGAGCGATAATCCAAAATTAAGCGTCGATCTCTCATGATTAAAACCGGCGCTTATTATGTGAATAAAACAGGGGAATCAGCGATTGAGAGGTGATTCCAGCCGGTTTTACTTTGCAAACGTTTGCGCGTCGGCTGTCTTAAGACTCTTCCCTTTTGGCTGCGATCTTACTATTCTCTGACCGGACAAAGTTATGGTTGGAATGGATGAAACAACGCGGGCGATTATCGACCGCATCACGGTTACTTATGATAAACCGACCAAGATTCCGGCCGGCTATTTATGCCAGGTTTTCTATGACTGTGCCCGGCTCACGCCTAACGATTTGGCGCGCTTGGCTGCTCAAGCTACCGGTCATTTGCCTGAACAGACCTTTGATTTGGCCTTAGGGTTGGCCTATAGCGGCATTTATTTTGCTGCAGCTGTTGCAGGAGGACGTGAGGCGGCGATTCTGCAAGCTGATGGAAAAATTTATGGGCCGGGGCTTAAAGGTAAGAAGGTTGTGTTGGTTGATGACGTGGTATTCAGCGGTGCAAGGCTTTTAGAAGCAGCACGGATTGCCAAAGAACACGGAGCGGAAATAGCAGGTTATGCTTGTATAGTCGATCGCTCTGAAAATAAGTTATGCACTTTGCTTGATAAACCTCTATGGAGCGCTTTCCAGGCTGGACTGGATTAAGCCATGTACTGCAAGGAGAAGGAAACTCTGCCGCATAATCCTTGGAAGACCTTAAGCACTCGCACGGTTTATGAGAACTCCTGGATTAGAGTGCGAGAAGATCAGGTTATCAGGCCCGACGGCCGGCCGGGCATTTATGGGGTAGTGGAAACCCCCATAGCCACTGGAGTGGTGGCGTTGACACATGACAAGCAGGTATACCTGGTTGGTCAATATCGTTATCCGACTAATCATTATTCGTGGGAAATCGTGGAGGGTGGGGTCGCCGGCAGTGAAACACCCCTTGAGGCCGCTCGGCGGGAGCTCAAAGAAGAAGCCGGACTGGCGGCGGGACGCTGGCTGCAACTAGGGGATGTGATTCATTTAAGTAATTGTTTCAGCGCCGAGGTTGGGTATTTGTACTTGGCTACCAGTATTGAGGAAGTAGGGGCCGACCCGGAAGGGACTGAGGTTTTGACATTGCGTAAGGTTCCATTTGAGGAGTGCTTGGCGCTGGTGGATAACGGGGAAATAAAAGACGCGGTAAGCATCATAGGGTTACTTAGAGCTGAGCGCTTTTTGCGGGGTGCCAACCGATGAGTGAGTTAATAAATGGCGAAACTCCAAAGCCGGCCATGACCTCACAGCAGGCCTCTTTTGTAGATGGCAAGGAATCGGCTTTTACACTTTATCGTAGATTGGTGGTCGGTGAAGGGGGTTTGATTTCGCTTCTGGGCTACGAGGTTTATACTTTGTTTCTTTCCAATATGCCTGGGCTTCTTGGTATGGGGCTCAGGGCCTTGGTTTTACCGCTTCTTTTTGGCAGGAGCGGCGAGAGACCGGCTGTCGGTCGGGGGGTGGTCATACGCAACCCGGCCGCCATTTCAGTCGGAAACCGTTTGCTGGTGGACGACTATGCCGTACTGGATGTGCACGGAAACGGTGGTTCTATTAGCTTGGGAGACTATGCGAGTT
>Ga0209101_1000825_pt1 | contig 24835 bp, 20 predicted proteins | sample ConPoolayeCmetaG_FD_185481 | JGI IMG/M metagenome (GOLD analysis project Ga0209101, IMG submission 185481) | Hot spring microbial mat communities from California, USA to study Microbial Dark Matter (Phase II) - Cone Pool mat layer C metaG... ...
ACCTTGACGCCCACCCTGCCGCCGATCATCAGCAACACAAAAATGCCGCTTTTACGATCATAACCAACACCCTGGCCAGGCGAAAACAATGACTTTGCCTACCCGGGCCGTGCCTTCGGTCGAAACCCAAAAAGCCAGATTTGACTTGCCAACCAAACAGGACTATAATGCCTCTATCTCTGACAGGAGGTTTATGGCATGAGCGACAAGCTGAATATCGTTCACCTGGCCTATCTGCTCCGTAGCGATGGCATTGTCGCAGATTTCGGTTGTCGTCTTGTGCCTGTTGCCTGTTGACATAAACGATCAAGGCCGTGGGCACACGACAATCGTGCCCACGGCCTTTTTGTTTGTCTCAAGCCGTGGGATGACAGTGTCTCACGGCTTTTTTGTGTTTCTGCAAGGTACAACACCGGTCCAGGGCAAGAGGCAACATAAACAGACAGGAAATAGAATAAACGTTCTCATCATGACCGATTTTTCAACCAAACATGATCGTTTTTGTCATATATCGGCGATACACTTGAATGGCTCGCAGATCAAAAAGAAGGTGACAGATGACCCGCGAATTGAACAAACAACTACCTTTTGATTTAAAGAACGCCGTCGATAAAAACCGGCTGGTCGGATTGTGGAAGCTGATGCACGGCTTTCGCCGGTTTTACATCGGCGCGGTGATAGCCCTGACCATCGGCGCCAGCATGCGCTCGTTGACGTTCAAGCTGATCCAGTTTGTGATCGACGAGGTATTCACCAAAGGGCTGTATCGAGACCAACTCTTTTGGCTGGCGCTGGGTTTTGTCGGCCTGGCGATGGCAGAAGGAACATTGTCTTTTTTGCGTGGCGTCTGGGCAGCGCGCACAGCCGAAGGGGTTACGCTGCGGTTGCGCAACTATCTGTACGATCACATCCAACGGCTCAATTTCACCTTTCACGACCATGCCAGAACAGGCGAACTAATCCAAAAGGTGACTTCAGACGTGGATGCAGTGCGCCGTTTTTACGCCGACCAGGCGATCGGCATCGGGCGCATCGTGGCCCTGTTTGTGATCAACATGGCGATGTTGCTGCAAATGAACTGGCAACTGGCCCTGCTCTCGACGGTGATGATGCCGGCGGTGGTGATGATGTCCTACATTTTCTTTGGGCGGGTTTCCAAAGCCTATGAAAAATACCAAGAACAGGATGCGGTCGTCTCGACCCGGTTGCAAGAAAACCTGAGCGGCGTGCGCGTGGTGCGCGCCTTTGCCCGGCAACGCTACGAGATCGAACAATTCGAAAAGGCCAACCTGGAAAAATATCGGCTCGGCAAACGGTTACTGGTGATGCACTCGGCCTATTGGCCGGCCTCTGACATTTTGTGTGCGGTGCAGATGCTGCTGGTGATGGTCGTCGGGGCGCTGATGGCCATCGACGGCCAGATCACGGTGGGCACTTATATGGCCGTCAACGGGTTGGTGATCTGGATCATCTGGCCGATGCGCAACCTGGGACGGATGATCGTGCAGGTGTCGACCGGGTTGGTATCCTACCGGCGCGTGGCCGACATCATTGCCGAGACGCGCGAAGACATTGTCTCCGGCACGGTGCCGCCGGACACGCGGATCGCCGGACGGGTCGAGTTTGAGCACCTCGATTTCAGCTATGTGCCGGCACCGGCCGAAGCAGTTCAAGAAAAGCCCGGACCGCGCCTGGGGCTGCTGGCCCGTCTGAAGAAAAACGGTCACCAGGAGGTCAAGACGGAAACCAGGGCCGAACCGCAGCCGATCCAGGTACTGCACGACATTTCGTTTTGCTGTGAGCCGGGGCAGACGGTGGCCCTGCTCGGGTCGACCGGATCGGGCAAGACGAGCATCATCAACCTGCTGCTGCGCTTTTACGAGTATGAGCACGGCAGCATCCGTATCGATGGCCGCGAGTTGAAAGAGTATCCCAAAGGGTGGCTACGCAAGCAAATCGGCATTGTCGAACAGGAGCCGTTCCTCTTTTCGCGGACGATTCGTGAGAACATTGCCTATGGCGTAGACCGTCCGGTGACCGATGAGGAAATCGAAGCAGCAGCCCGGTCGGCAGCCATCCATGACATCATCATGACCTTTCCCAAAGGCTATGATACGTTGGTGGGCGAAAAAGGGGTCACGCTGTCCGGCGGACAACGTCAACGGGTGGCCATTGCCCGCACCTTGCTCAAAGACCCGCGCATCTTGATCCTGGATGATGCAACGTCATCGGTCGATACCGAAACCGAGGCGCAAATTCAAGAGGCGTTGAATGTGCTGATGAAAGGACGCACCGGTTTCATCATTACCCATCGCATCCAAAGCGTGATGCACGCCGATCTGATCCTGGTGCTCGACAAAGGGAGAATCGTTCAGCGAGGAACGCACGAAGAATTGATTCGGTGTCCTGGTATGTACAAGCGCATCTATGATCTTCAGGCGCGTATCGAGCAAGAAGTGCAACAAGAGATTGAAATGACGTAAAAGGAGGATACGATGCGTGAAAAATTCCGTGTTCGTGTTGAAAAACCGCGTTTCGAGTGGATAAAAAACCGGGGTGGCCGTTGCCGGCCGCCCCATTTCAAAAACAAGCCTCCCCGACAGGCGCATAATGCCATTCACCGAAAAGAGGTAAGGTATGTCTGAACATGTCCAGTTTGAAGAAGAAGAATTTACCACCAAATTCAACGGGCGCACCGTTGCCCGTATGCTGTCATTGGCCAGGCCGTACTGGTATTGGGTGCTCGGCTTTATCTCGATGATCGCGCTGACCTCGGTCATTGACGCTTTGTTCACCTATCAGGGCAAGCGGATCATCGATGAGGGAATCCTGGCCGCCAACCGGGCACGGCTGATCCAGTTGGTGACGGTGTACGGAATCATGACCGTTGTGCAGGCGTTTTCGGTATTCGGGTTTATCTATCTGGCCGGTGTGCTGGGCGAACGGATCAACTATGACATCCGTCGTGCGCTGTTCAATCACCTGCAAGAGCTTTCCTTTTCATACTTTGACCGCACGCCGGTCGGCTGGATTATGGCGCGGGTGACCTCGGACGCCGGACGCATTGCCGAGCTGGTGACGTGGGGGCTGTTGGATGTCAGTTTTGCCACGTTGAACGTAGGCATGTCGCTCGCCTTTATGTTCTGGATCAACTGGAAAATGGCCTTGATTGCGCTGGTGGTGGTGCCGATGATGATCGGAATGGCCTTGTGGTTTCGCACCAAAATGCTGCGTATGTACCGTGAGGTGCGTAAACAGAACTCGAAATTGACCGGCATGTACAACGAGAGCATCACCGGTGTGCGGGTGGTCAAGGCGTTGAACCGTGAGGATAAGAATTTTGCCGAGTTTGCGGTCGAGTCTGAAGCGATGTACCGGGCCGGCTTTCGCGCGGCGTGGTGGTCGGCGCTCTTTTTGCCGTTGGTGCAACTGGTCAGTGCGTTCGGTATGGGGGGCATCATTTGGTACAGCGGTATGCAGCTCACCTTGGGCGCATTGACCATCGGCGGGGTGCAGGCGTTTCTATCCTATCTCGGCTCTATGCTGTGGCCGATCCAGGACCTGGCGCATGTCTATGCCGAAATGCAACGGTCGGTAGCCTCGGCCGAGCGGGTTTTTTCACTGATGGATGCCCGACCGGACATCGTTGACCGTGAAGGAGCAGTTGAGGCAGAAAACCTGCGCGGAGAAATCGAGTTTGATGATGTCAGTTTTGGCTACGAGCCGGGCAACCCGGTGCTGGAGCATTTCAATTTGCGTGTCGCACCGGGAGAGCGGGTGGCCATCGTTGGAGAGACCGGCGGCGGCAAAACAACCATCGTCAATCTGATCGGGCGCTTTTACGAGCCAACCGGCGGCGTGATCCGCATCAACGGACGCGACTACACCGAACTGACCCAACAAAGCATCCAGTCGCGGCTGGGAATGGTCTTGCAGACGCCGCATCTCTTTTCGGGCACCATCCGCGAAAATATCCGCTACGGACGGTTGGATGCAACCGATCAAGAGGTTGAAGAAGCAGCCCGTCTGGCCCACGCACACGACTTTATCATCGAGATGGAAAAAGGCTATGATGAACCGGTCGGTGAAGGCGGCGTGCTGCTCTCGGTGGGGCAAAAGCAGTTGATCAGCCTGGCCCGTGCGCTGCTGGCCAACCCCGACATCTTGATCATGGATGAGGCGACCTCGTCGGTGGACACGCTGACCGAGGCCCGCATCCAGATGGGGATCGAGGCGTTGATGCGCGGGCGCACGAGCATCGTGGTCGCCCACCGATTGTCGACGATCAAGCAGGCCGATCGCATTCTGGTGATCGAAAAGGGCCGCATCGTCGAGCAGGGCACACACCGTGAGCTGATCAAGGCGCGCGGGCACTATTACCGGCTGTACACACGCCAGTTCCGCAAGATGCTCCAGAACGAATACGAGGGACTTGCGCAAGAAATCGAGGAACACGTGCCGGAAATGACACCAACACCGGCATAAAACTCACGTAACTGCTCGGACTGATCATAGGACACGGATGAACACGGATTGGACGGATTGACACGGATCAATAAAAAATCCGTGACCATCCATCGCATCCGCGAAAATCCGTGTCCTATTTGTATCCACTATGGTTGTTCCCGTTCGGACGCTTCACGGCCCAAGATGACGCCCCCCTGTCCGGCATCGCCGGCAGTGGTAACGACCGGAAGTGGCGGGGGCGGTTCGAGCAAACGCAGCATTCCGGCCAGATCGGCCAGGTTGAGTTCTAATTTTTCGGCCTGGTCGATCAGCGCTTTGAGCAAATCGCGCGTAAAGAGGGTACGAAACTGGGCCGGGGTGACAAAATGTTTCCACCGCAGCGGGATATGATGCAACGTGTTCAACGTCGACGGGCTGGGGGTGCGCAGCTTGTGATAAGCCAGCGGTTTGACCTGTTTGCTCAGGGCCTTGAACAATTCTTCGCCCATCGGCGCGGCAAAATCTTGCCCCAGCAAGATAGCATAAATGTCACATTCTTCAACCCACAAGGCGCGTTCCTCGGCTTCGGCGCCAAGGCGGGGGGTATGCCCGATGCGCCAACCGATGTTCAGGCCTATTTGTGCAATGACCTGACCGACCATTTCGCGTTCTTCGACCAGGTCTGGACTGCTGCTGACAAAGAGATGAATGGGTTTGGACAAACCCGACCTCCGGTCTCAGAGAAGCTATCCGAAAAGCCGTTTACCGACGCATCAGGATGCGCCGGTTACGGCTTTTGGATAGACTTTTAGAGAACAACCTGAATCACGCCGATCAGCATGATCAACGCGCCGACAACGGCGTTGAGTGTTGGCACTTCGCCTAACAGCCACCAACTGAGCAAAATGCCGCCGGTCACCTCCTGGGTGGCGATGATGTTGACCAGGGTGGGATGAACACGGCGCAAAGCGGCATTGTACAGCGTGTGGCCGATGCCAAGCGGAAACACGCCTAACAAGAGGATGGCTAACCAAGATAATCCAGGATGTTCGGGCATCTTCCACGTGAATATAGCCAGAGGCAATAACCACAATCCGGCCATCGCGTACACACCACCGGCATAGCTCCACAACGAATACCGTCCTCGCTGCCTGCGCCCGGTGGCCGAGTAAATGCCAAAAGTGATCGCCGAGCCGAGGGCCAGCAGGTCGCCGAGGAACATACGCACCGTCCATGCCGGCTCAAAGCGGGTCAGCACCACCATACCGATGACCGTGATGGCAATGCCGAGCCATTTGCCTTTGGGCAACATTTCGCGGTTGAGCAGCGCGTTGAACAACGAAACCCAGATAGGTGAAGTATAAACCAAAGCCAACGAGTGCGCAACCGTGGTCAGGCCGAGCGAGGCGTTGTACAGCCCAAAATGTAGGGCAGTAACCAGCCCCCACAAGGCAAAACGGCCCAGGTCGGCATGCGGAATGTGCGGCCGTTGCCCGCACGCCAAGCCGATCAACAGCACCGTCGCCGCGCCGACCCACATCCGCATCCCGGTAACCACAAAAGGCGACAGATCGCCGGCCCAACGGATGAACACCGGCGAAGTCGAAAAGGTCAGCACGGCCAGCGAAACATACATCAGCCCAAGCTGCTTATCGTAAATACTCATAGATTACCACAATGAATCATCGATTGTCGATAGCTGCTCACCAGTTGGTCACCGAACCGTCCACTCGCCGGAGATGGGGAGGTTCGCACATCTGGAAGGGATGGGCTTGGGCGGCCTTGCGGTCGAACTCGACACCCAGGCCGGGGCGTTCCGGCGGCAGCAGATAGCCGTCTTGCCACTCGACCTGCACCGGCACCACGTCGGTGAGAAGGGTGCCCGGCTTGCGCGGCTGCTCTTGAACGCCAAAATTGGGGCAAGAGAGGTTGAGGTGCAGGCATGCAGCACTCGACACCGGCCCAAGCGGGTTGTGCGTCGCCAGCTTGATATAGTGCGTTTCGCACCAGCCGGCGATCTTTTTGGCTTCGGTCAGCCCGCCGACGATGCACAGGTCGATCCGTGCATAATCGATCCACTCTTCCTCGATCAATTGGCGAAATTCCCATTTGGAACTGAACTGCTCGCCGGCGGCCAGGGGCACGTGGGTACGCAGACGGAGGGTTTTGAACGAGTCGGGATTTTCGCAGCGCAGCGGGTCTTCGATGAAAAAGGGATGAAATGCCTCCACTTCGCGGCACAGCCAGATCGCTTCGGGCAGGTCGAGGCGGGTGTGCACGTCAAAGGTGATCTCGATCTCGTCGCCGACCGCTTCGCGCACGGCCTGAAACTGGCGGAGTGCCACCGGAATCACCCGCCGTGGTTCCAGAATTTCGCCGTCTTGAGGCAATCCCCAGCGCACAAACTTCCAGCCTTCTGCCTTGCTTTGCAGGCACGATTCCACCAGTGGCGCGATTTCCAACCCATGTCCGGCATTGTGCGGGTAACAGACCACCCGGTCGCGGCAAAGCCCGCCGAGAAGCTGGTAGACCGGCACCCCCAACGCTTTGCCCTTGATGTCCCACAGGGCAATGTCGATGGCCGACATGGCCGCCGTGAGGATGCGCTGGGCAGGGAAAAAGTCGCCCCGAAAGAGTACCTGCCACCAATGCTCGCTGCGGAAGGGGTCCTGGCCGATCAGCAGCGGCTTGAAATGCTCAACGGCGCCCTGCATCGCCAATTCACGCCCGGTGATGCCCCCCTCGCCGACGCCGTAAATTCCTTCGTCGGTGTCCACGACGACAAAGAAAAAGTTGCGTGCGCCTCCCCAGACGGGATAACATTCGATATCGGTAATTTTCATAGAACATCCTCCATTGACAGTAGGGGCGCAGCGCGCTGTGCCCTACTGAGACGGTTATTCAACAACATCCGCCTCCACATCCGGACGGACGATTTTCATAAAGGCCTCGGCGTATTGCAGCCCGGCAGCCATACCGGTGTCGATGGCCCATTGTTTGATCATGCCCATAAAATCACGATTGCCGGCGTTGAGTTGGCTTTCGTGTTTGCGCAGGGCTTCGACTTTGAGATCAAAAGTTTCCGAGATGTCGATCCAGGTATCGGGGGTAGAGGTAGCCGCCAGGAGAATTTGGCGCACCCGGTGTGGCGGAAGACCCAGTTCGGGAAAGGAAAGCGGCATCGCGGCCGTCGGTGAGATGGCGTCGAGGGCTGCGGTAGCAACGGCGCGGTGATCGGGATGGTTGACGTAAGAGCCGGCGGAGAAAAAACGTGTTGGATCGTAACAAAAGACGGTGTCGGGCTTGAAGGCGCGAATTTCACGCACCAGATCGCGGCGCAATTCGAGGGTGGGCATCACCATGCCATCGGGGTAGCGCAAAAAAATCACCTGTTCAACGCCGACCACCTCGGCGGCGGCACGCTGTTCGGCCTCGCGGATGCGGGCCAGCTCGGCGCGGGTGATATTGCTCTGGTGAGTGCCGGCGTCACCGCTGGTGACGAGCACATAACGCACACGGCTACCCGCCTTCACCCACTTGGCAATTGTGCCGGCGAGGACAAATTCGATGTCATCTGGATGGGCGACAATGACCAGGGCGCGTTTGGCCGGGCGAGGTTCCTGGTTCATTTTACCTCCTCGTGACGCGCCGATTTGCTCTGCAATTCGGCGCGCAGGGTGCGCGCAGCGGCGACCATGTTTGCCAGGGCCGGCCGCACCTGGGCCCACTCGCGCGTTTTGAGGCCGCAATCGGGGTTGACCCACACCTGTTCGGGATTCAAGACGGTCAACGCCTTGCGCAACAGGACCTCGATTTCGGCCTGCGGGGGAACGCGCGGTGAGTGAATGTCATAAACGCCGGGGCCGATGTCGTTGGGATAATGAAAGCGGGCAAAAGCGTCGAGCAGGTCCATTTTGGAGCGCGAGCTTTCAATGCTGATCACGTCGGCGTCCATAGCGGCAATCCACTCGATGATCTCATTGAACTCGCTGTAGCACATATGGGTATGGATTTGTGTCTCATCGCGCACCCCACCGGCGGTGAGGCCAAAGCATTCGACAGCCCACTGCAAATACTCGGCCCAGTCGGCGCGACGGAGGGGCATGCCTTCGCGCAAGGCCGGCTCGTCGATCTGGATCACCCGAATTCCGGCGGCTTCCAGATCGAGCACTTCGTCGCGCAGGGCCATGGCGATCTGACGGCAGGTGTCGGCACGCGGTTGATCGTCGCGCACAAAAGACCACTTGAGGATGGTCACCGGGCCGGTCAGCATCCCTTTCATCGGTTTGTTGGTGAGCGATTGGGCATATTGTGCCCAGCGCACGGTCATCGGTTGGGGACGGCACACGTCGCCATAGATGATCGGCGGGCGCACACAACGCGAGCCATAGCTTTGGACCCAGCCGTTTTGGGTGAACAAAAAGCCGTCCATCTGCTGCCCAAAGTATTCGACCATATCGGTGCGTTCAAATTCGCCATGCACCAGCACGTCGAGGCCGATTTCTTCTTGAAAGCGAACCGTGCGTTCGATCTCTTGGCGCAAAAAGGCCTCATACGCCTCGCTGCTCAGCCGGCCGTTTTGCCATGCGCTGCGCATGCGCCGCACCTCGGCGGTCTGTGGAAAAGAGCCGATGGTGGTAGTCGGCAGGAGGGGCAAAGCCAGGTGAGTTTGTTGGATGGCTTTGCGCTGTGCGTGTGGCGTGGCACGACGGGCCATTTCCGGAGTGATCTGGGCAACTTGGGCGCGTACCTGGGGGTTGTGCGTCTTGGGTGAAGCCCGCCGGGCGGCGATAGCCGCCTGATTCTCCTCAAATTGCGTGCGCACAGCCGACAGACCTTCATCGGCTAAACGGGCAAGCAGGACGACTTCGTTGAGCTTTTGGCGGGCAAAAGCCAGCCAGGGGCAGATTTCGGGGTCGATCTCGGTTTCGGCGGCGAGGTCGACCGGGGTATGCAAGAGCGAGCATGAGGGCGCGATCAGCACACGGTCACTGCCCAAGGCATTGATGGCCTGAACGACCAGGGTGTGTGCCTGGGCCAGATCGGTGCGCCAGACGTTGCGTCCATCTACCACTCCCAGCGAAAGGGACATCCCATCGGGGATACGAGGAAGGACGTCCGCCAACTGCTCCGGCGCACGGACGAGGTCGAGATGCAAAGCGTGCACCGGCAAGGCCAGTGCTGTACTGAGGTTGTCGCCCAGGGAGCCAAAGTAGGTGGTCAGGCAGAGTTTGAGACGCGGCACGGCCCGAGTCAGGGCGGTATAGGCCGGCAAAAAGGCCTCGCGGGTAGCGGGGGACAGATCGAGGACGAGGATCGGCTCATCGATCTGCACCCAGTCGGCGCCGAGGGCAGCAAGTTGTTGCAAAACCTGAGCGTAAACAGGCAACAGATCGTCCAAAAGGGCCAAAGGATGCCAATCGTCATCCACGACAGTGTCGCTGGACACCACCTTGCCGAGGGTCAAAAAAGTGAGCGGGCCAACGAGGACCGGTCGGGTGTGAACACCAAGCGCCTGGGCCTCGGCAAAATGGGCCATCGGCTTGTCGTCGGCCAGGCGAAAGCGCATTCCGGGCCAGAATTCGGGGACGATATAGTGATAATTGGTGTCAAACCACTTGGTCATCTCCATAGCCGGCACGTCGAGGGGGGTGCTTTGACCACGGGCCATGGCGAAATAGGTGTCGAGGTCAACCTTTTCGCCTTTCCAGGCATAGCGTGGCGGCACCGCCCCGACCAGGGCGACCATATCCAACATATGGTCGTACAGCGAAAAGTCGTTGGAAGGAATGTGCACAATGCCGGCCTGTTGCTGGGTTTGCCAGTTTTGGCGACGAATTTCAGCACATGCTTCGAGCAAAGCGTGCCGGTCGATCCGACCTTGCCAGTAGGCCTCGACGGCGCGTTTGAATTCACGGTCGGGGCCGATGCGAGGATAGCCGAGATTGGTTGGGATGATCATTTCTACACTCCGTATGGTATGGATTATCCGAGAGCCTATCCGCAAACCGCAGCCGACGCATCCCTATGCGATGTGTCGGTATAATCGGCATAGGGGTGCCGCCTTGTACGGCTTTTCGGATAGGTTCTAAACCTGAAAGTGGACAATTACAGCACTTGAAGCACTTCAAGGGCAATATCTACGCGGTTGTAGGAGGGCATCAGGTAGACGCCCTGGAATTCGTCTTTGGCCTGGAGGAGAAATTCCTGGGCCATTTTGATCCCTTCGGCACGGCCGTTGGGGCCGGCAGCGCGCATACGGGCCAGCGCTTCTTCGCTGAGGGTGATGCCGGGAATTTCGTTGTGCAGAAACTCGGCATGGCGGTCGCTCAGCAAAGGCAAAAGGCCCAACAATACCGGAATTTCGATCTTGGCACCGAATACGGCCAGAAAACGATGCCATACGTCCAGATCATAGATCGGTTGGGTCATGATAAATTCGGCACCGGCAGCGATCTTGGCGTGCAAGCGGGCGGCCTCGGTCTCCACATCGGGTTTGGTCGGGTCAACGGCAACACCCAGACAAAAGCCGGCCGGCTGACCGATCTCGGTGCCGGCGATGTCGTGTCCCTGGTTCATAGCATTGATGATGCGGGCCAGGCCGACCGAGTCAATGTCAAACACGCCGCGCGAGCCGCCGAAATTGTTTTCGGCTGCCGTGCCTGACGAAGGCGGATCGCCGGTCAGAGCCAGGATGTTGCGCACTCCCAGCGCGTGTGCGCCGATCAGATCGGCCTGAATGCCCATCAGACTGCGGTCGCGGGTGGTAAAGTGAATGACCGTTTCCATGCCTGTTTGGGCCTGGATCATAAAACAGGCGGCCAATGCGCTCATGCGCACACGGGCCATCGGGCTGTCGGTGACGTTGATTGCGTCGGCGACCCCACTTTCGGCAATTTGACGGGCCGCGCGCAACAGTGCCCCGGCTTTGAATCCCTTGGGCGGCGAGAGTTCGATGCTGGTGACGAATTTGCCGGCGCGGAGCTTTTGGGCAAATGCGGTTGGTTGAACTTGCTGGCCCTTTTCCTCTTTGGGTATGGTGATGCGCAACGGCGTTGGTTCGATCTGAACGGGTATTTGCTTGTTTTTACAATAAGCATCGAAAGAGGCCTTCATCGCCGCAGTGTGATCGGGGGTTGTGCCACAGCAGCCGCCGACGATGCGCACACCGGCGGAAAGCATTTCGGTGGTCATCCGGCCGAAATAGGTTGGGGTGCTCAGGTAGAGCAGGCGTCCGCCCGAATGGGTGGGCATACCGGCATTGGGCATGGCCGAGACGTAAGGTGCACCGGCGGCGATCATCTGTTGAGCTACTTCCAGCACCTTTTGCGGGCCCACACTGCAATTGACGCCGATCACGTCCACGTTCAGGTCGAGAAGCGCACCGACAACCTTGATCGGTGTCTGGCCACGTGGGGTGCGGCCGTCTTCGTCAAAGGTGGCCTGGGCGATGATCGGCAAGTCGGTCAGCGATTGGACGGCCTGGATGGCCAGGCAGAGTTCGTTGAGGTCGGCAAACGTTTCCAAAATCAAGAGGTCAACACCCCCTTCGATCAGTGCCTCGGCCTGAGCCAGAAAAGCGTCGCGGGCCTGAGTGGGGGTGATCTCGCCAAGCGGAGCGATGGCCTGCCCCAATGGGCCGATCGAACCGGCAATGAAGGCACTGCTGCCGGCAATATCACGGGCATAGCGGGCAATGCGCGCCGCCTGACGGTTGATCTGACGGACCTGGTCGGCCAGGTTGTGACGGGCCAATTTGATGGCGTTGGCGCCAAAACTGTTCGTTTCGATCAATTCGGCGCCGGCGCGCAGGTAATCGAGATGGATGGCCTGCACCAATTCGGGCCGGTCGAGGTTGGCAGCGTCAAAGCAATCGCTCAGACGCACCCCACGGGCATAAAGCTGGGTGCCCATTGCGCCATCGGCAAGGATAGGCCCCTGGGACAAACGGGTCAAAAAGGGATAATTGCGGGACATAAGCTCCTCGGTTGGTGGTAAGATACGGTAACTACCTACCTGATTGGTCTGCCGCTATGCGCTGATTGGAAATCAGCCTTTCTGGGCACGCTGTGCCGGGCGTCGGCCTGCGCCGAAGGCCTATGGCGGGCGACTTGAGTCGGCACGTAGGTAGTCACAAGATGCGAACAAAAAGTCCAACTCGGGTTGGGCAAACAAGATAAGCCGTGTCGGTGAATATAACACAGATGCCCAACCTCGTCAAACTAGAGTCGACGCTGGCGAATCCAGGGTGGAGTGAGGGGGTGACTGTCCCCCCCGAATACGAAAAAAGGCGGAGTGATTCACGGATCACTCCGCCTGGCATAGCCCCCGGAGAGAGGAAAAGGGGCTTGTGGCCGATAAGCGACATACAGGATGTCGTCTGGACGGCTCACTCGATCTCGAAAACAACCTGCACCTGCGTGCTCATTTCCAGCTCGCCGGGTGCAATATCTGCACCGCCGCCCATTCCGGCGTAGGCAGCGCGGTCGTATGCCACCGGGTAAGCGCCGCCGATCACTTCACTGACCGCGACGACCTTGCCCAATTTGACGCCGGTCAGCCTGGCCAGTTCTTCGGCACGCGACCGGGCATCGGCAATGGCTTTTTCGCGGGCCTGCCCTTCCCACCGTGCATTGTCGGAAACGGTGAAATAAACGCCGTAAACCTGATTGGCGCCGGCCTCAACGACCGCGTCCAGCACACTGCCGACGGTTTCGATGTTCCGCACGGTCACTTCAAGGGTGTTCGACACGTGATAAACACCTTGCCCGGCCGACGTGTCTCCCTCATAGCGGGGAAAAACGGACGAATCGCGCTCATAGTAAATGCTATAGTTAGAAGTCTTGATGTCCTGGCCTTCAATGCCCAATGCCTTGAGCGCGCCCCGGATCGCCTTGATCCGCGTGTCGACCTGGGTCTTGGCTTCGACCACGGTTTGGGCAACGGCTTCGGCCCCAACGGTGATCTTGCCGATATCAGGGGTCAACGAGACTTTGCCGGAGCCAACCACGGTGATCGTGCGCGACGGGCTTCCCGCAACGGTCTGTGTTTCAACATTCGCCGGTGAGACGGCTTGAGCCGCAGTGCAGGCCACCAATGCGAGGGTCGTAAAAAGGCCCAAAACCAACAGATAAAACTTGTTCTTGAACATTTTTCACTCCTGGTCTGATTTGAGATGGCGCCCATCCCTGAAATCGTTTTGAGCATTCAAACTCTTTAGCTTTGATTGATCGAGATAGGGTGCGCTGCTTGCATAAAGACGGCGGCTGATGAAAAAAAGTTCCGGAAACCCGATATGTTTGAAAAATCGTCACGCCCCGGCGTCTGGCTCGGCCGGTTTTTAGAGTGTATTCGAAAAACCGTACAAGCGGCATCCCTATGCCGCTTGTACCGACGCATAGGGATGCGTCGGTTACGTTTTTTCGGATAAGCCCTTAGCCGTGCCCGGCTCCGGTCGAGAACCGCTACCGCCTGAACAGCAAGGGAAAATCCTGGACTCTGGCGATTTCGGACGTTGAGGCTTCAGCCGGTCTACATCTGGTGGTTCAATTCGGCTAAAGCCCCGACTCTAATATCAGACGTAGATTCGTCAGAGTCCGGGAAAATCGTAAAGGGGGATTCTCGTGCCGACGGAAGGGCGTCGGCACGAGGTAGGAGGAAAGGAGAGATTGCCGGCAGTTATACGCCCTTGGGGCGAATGACTTCGAGCCCGCCCATGTAGGGTCTGAGCACATCTGGCACACGCACGCTGCCGTCGGCTTGCTGGTAATTTTCCAGCACGGCGATCATCAGTCGGGGCAGGGCCAACCCCGATCCGTTAAGAGTGTGCACAAATTCGACCCGCCCGCCCTTTTCCTTGCGGTAGCGGATCATCGCCCGACGGGCTTGAAAGTCTTTGAAATTCGAGCACGAGCTGACTTCCAGCCACTCGCGGCAGCCGGCAGCCCACACTTCGACATCGTATTTGACGGCGGCAGTAAAGCTCAGATCGCCGGTGCACATCTGGACGATGCGATGAGGAATCTTGAGTGCGCGACAAACGTCTTCGGCATTGTCGATCAGGGTTTCCAGCTCGCGCATGGACGTTTCCGGTTCGACGATTTTGACCATCTCGACCTTGTCGAACTGGTGGCCGCGTTTGATGCCGCGCACATCGCGCCCGGCGCTCATTTTTTCGCGCCGCCAGCATGGGGTGTAAGCAACGTGATAGATCGGCAGTTGGCCCGGTTCGAGGATCTCTTCACGGTAGAGGTTGGTCACCGGCACTTCGGCGGTGGGCACAAACCAGAAATCCTCTTCTGCGTCGTGGTAAAGGTTTTCGCCAAACTTGGGCAGTTGTCCGGTACCGATCAGGCACTTTTCTTGCACCACAAAGGGAGGATAAACCTCGGTATAGCCATGCTGATTGACGTGCAAATCGATCATCCAGGCAATCAACGCGCGCTGCAAACGCGCGCCGGCCCCTTTGAGCACGTAAAAGCGGGTACCGGAAATCTTGACTCCTCGTTCAAAGTCTAGAATATCCAGCATCGGGCCGAGGTCCCAATGTGGCAGCGGTTCAAAGTCAAAGTAGGGCAGTTCGCCCTCCTGACGCACAATGATGTTGTGAGTCTCATCTGGCCCCACCGGCACCGATGGATCGGGCAAATTGGGCACACGGAGCAAGGCATCGTTTAGCGCTTCGTCAATGGCCCGCACCTGCTCATCAAGGGCCTTGATCCGCTCACCGACCTGCGTCATTTCCTGACGCAAAAGTTCAAATTCGGCTTCCAGACGCGCTTTTTCTTCACCGGCAGCTCGCTTGATCTGTCCCTGGAGCGGCCCGATCGATTTGTTGACCCGGTTGCGCTCGGCTTTGAGCTGTTCGACCTCGGTCAGCAAGGCGCGGCGCTGTTCATCCAGACGGACAATTTCGTCGATGGGGGCGTCGGTATACAGTTTGGCCATTTCGGCCTTGACCCATTCTGGGTTTTCACGAATCAATTTGATGTCTATCATCCCAAATCCTCCTTTGTTCTTCAGACCCTAAAGGTCTTGAAGACCTTTAGGGTCTCTTTAGGGTCTCCATAATAAAAAAGCCCTCCGTCCGCGAAAGGACGGGAGGGCCGTGGTGCCACCTTTCTTTGGTGCGATTCGGTATCGCACCCTCTGACGCGCTAACGGGCGTACCCGGACAGGCATTTGGGCCTGCCGACTCGAAAGTGGAATTCAATCGGCCTGGGTATCGCCTCGCACCACCCGGCGACTCTCTGCACACCAGAGCGCGATTTACTGGCTTGGTCATCGTCGTTTCAGGCTATAACAACCCTTTTGCAGGCTTGAAGCTGCGAAAGGGCATAGCGATTTGAATTATATCATGGCATAGAGTGAGTGTCAATTAAAACACGCAGCACTGGCGGGTTTGAAGCACGCGCAGGCCCAGTGCACGGGCCATCGCGGTGGCCTCACGCGCCGGGCTGACCAGCACATTGATCCCCGCGCGCACGGCCAGGGGGTCCAGTTCACGTCGATACGGGCCTTTGGGGCGCATACAACCGAGATGAAGGGGAAGGTTGGGGAAACGCTGCCGCGCTTCGGCAAGCAGAGCAACCACCTGGTCAACGGGAGGGGGCGCACAAGTGGCATAGCGTGTGCCCGGCGTAGGAATCATGACGATGAACACCAGCGCGTCGAGGCCGACGGTCTGGAGCAAATCCAGGGCGGCACGTTCATGGCCCAGTTCACCGTGTAGCAGTCCGATGGTGATGTGCGGCACCACACGCACATAGCGGCGCAACATAACATAGGTTTGCACATAATCGGCAGGGGTTTTGTCCAACCCGTATACCTCGCGGATCGTGCGCGCATCGCCGACCAGATCAAACGAGATCACATCCACATAGGGCGCAATGGCCTGCATGGTTGGTTCGTCGATCAGCCCGACGTGCCAGTTCAAACGTCTTGTATCACGGATTTTCTTTATTTTTTCCAGATGTTCGCTTACCGGCACGCAACCGGCCGGATCGCAACCGCCGGAGATCAACGCGCTGGGCGCATGGCCGGGATCGGCCTCGTCGATCGGCTGCATGTGGCGCAGGTAATATCCACCACAGTGAGCGCATTGCAGGGCGCAGTGCGGCCCGGTCAGGCTGATCAGGGCCGTGTCGACCGGATAGGCAAAGGTGATTTCGTCGGGAAAATGGGCCTGACGTGTGCGCCAGGCAGCGTCAAGGATGCGGTCAAGTTGAGTAGTCATTGGATTCCCTTCCGGCAGCGATTATAGACCGCTTTTCAAGAGGAGACAAATTGCCCTGGGCAACTGCGTAGGGAGAACTTGCCCCTCCCCAGACGACCACAAGAGTTGCCCCATGGCATGGATTTGCCCATAACATCGGTTCAGGAGTATACTTGAGGTCGGCAGCCAGAACCGAATACTTTTAAGGAGGCATTAGATGACCAAAATCACCTTTATCGGCGCGGGAAGTTTTGGATTTACCCGTTCGTTGGTGCGTGACATCTTGACCTTTCCCCTGCTTCAAGATGCCACGCTATGCTTGATGGACATTGACCGCGAACGGCTGGATTTCTCCACCCGGGCGGTCAAAAAGATCATCGAATTGGGCAATTATCCGGCGCGGGTCGAGGCGACCCTGGATCGCTCCGAAGCGCTGAAAGGGGCCAATGCAGTGCTCTGTACCATCCTGGCCGGGGGCGTCGATGTATGGCAACATGACATCCTGATCCCGAAAAAATACGGCGTGGATACCAACGTCGGCGACACGCGCGGGCCGTCGGGGGTGTTCCGTGCGTTGCGCACCATCCCGGTCATGGTCGGCATCGTCAAAGACATGGAAAAGTACTGCCCGGATGCCATTTTGCTCAACTATACCAACCCGATGGCGATGCTTTGCCGGGCCATGCAGCGCGAGTCGTTCATCAAGTTGACCGGTCTGTGTCACAGTGTGCAGGGCACGGCGATGATGTTGGCCGGGTGGATCGGCGCGCCCTATGAAGAGATCACCTATACGTGCGCCGGCATCAACCATCAGGCCTGGTACATCGACTACCGCTGGAAAGGACAGGACGCCTACCCGCTGATCTACAAGGCGATCACCGAGAACGAAGCGATTTACAACGAAGAACAGGTGCGCAACGAGATGTTTTTGCACCTGGGCTATTACGTCACCGAGTCGAGCGGGCATAACTCGGAATACAACTGGTGGTTCCGCAAACGTCCCGATTTGATCGAAAAATATTGTACCCATGGCACCGGCTGGAACCCCGGTGAGTATGCGTACATTCTCAAAGAGTATCAACGACGCGAAGGCACGTGGAAAGATGAAATTATCCACTGGCTGGAGCAGGACACGCCGATCAACCTGGCGCGTGGACACGAGTATGCCGCTTCGATCATCAATGCGTGGATGGGCGGGGAAATTTTCCGCTTTAACGGCAATGTGGCGAACACGAAACTGATCGATAACCTGCCGGAAGGGGCATGCGTAGAAGTGCCGGTGTTCGTGGACAAGGAGGGGTTTCATCCCGTACACGTCGGCCCACTGCCGCCGCAATGTGTCGCCCTCAACCATGTCAATGTGATGGTGGAAGAAATGGCCGTGGAAGCCGCGTTGACCGGCGATCCAACGCTGGTTTTCCGGGCCATTGCTTATGATCCCCTCACTGCTGCCGTGCTCTCGCTGGCCGAAATTCGTCAAATGGTCAACGAGATGCTCCGCCAGAATCAGGCATACCTGCCGCAATTTACACATCTGGAAGCCTGATTCATCCTCGCTTGCATCCTCCCGCAGGTTTTGAACCTGCGGGAGGAGACACCCCCCTGCTCTACAAACGAGGCAGCACAATCGACTGCTGGCGCTGGTATTTGCCTTTGCGGTCGGCATAAGATTGCATACACACCTCATCGCCCTCAAAAAAGAGCACCTGGGCAATCCCCTCGCCGGCATAGATTTTGGCCGGCAAGGGGGTGGTGTTGCTGATCTCGATGGTCACATAGCCTTCCCATTCTGGCTCAAAAGGGGTCACGTTGATGATGATCCCGCAGCGGGCATAGGTGCTTTTGCCCACACACAAGCAAAGCACCCCCCGCGGAATGCGAAAATACTCAACGGTGCGCGCCAGGGCGAACGAGTTGGGCGGAATGATGCACACGTCGCCCTTAAAGTCGACCATTGCCCGTGTGTCAAAGCGCTTGGGGTCGACTACGGTCAGATCGCCCAGCCCTGAAGTAAAGATTTTAAACTCTTCGGCCACCCGAATGTCATAACCGTACGACGAAAGGCCGAACGAGATCAGGCCATCACGTACCTGATGATCGACAAACGGTTCGATCATTTTGTGCTCAACGGCCATTTCACGAATCCAGCGATCAGATTTGAGTCCCATGTGGTGTGTTTCCTCCGGGTAAGCAGGCAAGGAACAAGTAAACAAGTAGACAAGGGAAAGCAAAGAAGAGAGTTCAATTTGAGAGGTGTATCACCTGGCCTGTCTCGGCCGAACGCATGGCTGCGTCGTAGACGCGCATCAACTCTAAAATCTGCTCCGGTTTGACGATCAGCTCTGCGCCCTTGTTCAGTACGTCGGCGATGTTTTGATAATAGGCCTTCCAACTGCCGCGCACGCTAGGGATAACCCGCTCTTCCATTTGCCCGTTGACCGTCGTGCGCACCCGCGCATAGTTGGCCGGATCTTCTTCTGCCTCGTCGATCCGTCCGAGACGCAACGCGGCCTCTTGCGGATCGAGGCCGTATTTGACCAGCCCGCCCAGTGTGCCCAGCACCAGCCAGCGTGGCTTGTTCACCGCCGCCAGGTTGCCGATCTCGATCTGGTAGAGCACGTCGTTGGCAAAATGCAAAAGCAATTTGGCGTAATTGCCGATGTCGGTATTCCACACCGGGCGATATTTGATCTCACAAAACACACTTTGCACCGATGAAGGCACCAGGCAAAGGGCCTGATCGACAAAATGGGCCGGCCAGTCGAACAAAATGCCGCCGCTCTGGGCTTTGATCCCCCGCCAGCCATGCGGCGGTCGATAACTCAAGATGCCGGCTTCGAAATAGTACGGCTCGCCGAGCAAACCTTCTTCGATAACCTGCCTGACCGTCAGGTAATCCCAGTCCCAACGGCGGTTGTGAAAGACCGACAAAAGCACCCCGTTGCGATCGCGTGCGGCGATCATCGCCTGCGCCTCGGCTGCGTTCAACGCCATGATCTTGTCAACGACCACGTGCTTGCCGGCGTCCATAGCCCGCACGGCCATATCGTGGTGGGTATGATGCGGCGTGGCCAGCACCACCAGATCGACGGCCGGATCGGCCAGCACGTCATCTAATGTGGGATAGATTTTGGCCTGGGGATAGTCGGCCGCAGCCATGGCCTGACGTTCAGGATCGCGCGTTGAAATGGCGTACAAATTCAGCCCTTCGGCCAGGCCGACCAGGTAAGCATGAAAGTGTTTGCCGGCATAGCCATAGCCGACCACAGCGACATTGATCATCGATTTTTTCTCCTTTTTATGCCGGCCAGAGCTGCAAGCCGCCGTCGACACGGAGCACCTGGCCACTGATAAAGGATGAGCCTGCCGTGACCAGAAACTCGACGACGCGCGCCACCTCCACCGGTTGACCGTAGCGTTCCAATGTGCCGTCGGTGACATTCATCCGCTCGTCGATGGGACGGCTGGCCAAAAAACGTGGGGTCACCGTCGGGCCGGGGGCAATGACGTTGACATGCACATTGTAGGGACGCAACATGGCCGCCAAACAACGCGAGTATTCGTGAACGGCAGCCTTGGCCGTGCTGTAAATGGCCTCATCGGCATGTCCAAACAGCCCTGAAATGCTGCCGATATTGACAATGTGACCGGCTTTGCGGGCCATCATCTCCGGCGCGACTTCGCGGCAACAGAGGATGCAGGTCATCAGGTTGCGGTCGAGCACGGCACGGATGTCTTGGAGTGAGATGTGAATCGGATCATTGCCGGTAGGTTTGCCGGCATTTGCCCCCATCGTCCCCTGCGCGCCGATGTCACCGCCTGCACAGTTGACCAGGATGTCGATCTGGCCCCAGCGGGCACGAATTTCGTCGGCGCAACGGCGAACGGCTGCTTCGTCGGTCAGATCGCCGACCACGGCCATCAATTCGGCGCCGGTTTCCGTATGCATGGCCTGTACGACCTGATCCAGCGATTCGGCTTCGCCGAAAGCACGGGTTGAGGTGGACGTTGTGCCATGTACGGCCACCCGCGCCCCAAGCCCGGCCAGATGGGTTGCCACCACCCGCCCGATGCCACGCGACGATCCCGTTACCCAAACCACCCGACATGACAAAGGTTTTTTACTCATTTGCACATCCTGTCATAAGAAAATCTGGATAAACTTGTCTCACGTCTCACGCCTCACGCAGCGGATAACGCGATGACAACTCGGCAACCAGGTGGGCATCCTGTTCGAGCTGGGCCATGTTGCTGATGCCGATGACCAGAGCGTGAACGGTGCCCAGCCCCAACACATACTCGATGGCGCGACGGGGATCGTGGGCCAATTTGCCGCAGCCCAGCACCTTCATCCCGTAGACAGCCTTGCCGGCAGCGTACAGTCGGGCGAGCACCGGCACCACCTGTGCCGGCTTGGCGTCCATGTTGACCCCGTCATAGTTGATGCGCGCCAACACCACCTCGACCCAGGGCGTTTCGGCAGCGGTGCGCAACGCGCCCAGATCGTGGCAAGAAACCCCTACCGCCCGCACCTGCCCCGCCGCCTGGGCCTGCAGCAATGCCTCCACCGCTCCGGCATAACGACGCGGCCAATCGGCATACTCAAGACAGTGTAACAACACCACGTCGAGCACGTCGACTTGCAATTCACGCCGGAAGCGTTCAAGGTCGCGTGTCACCTGCCCGGCCTGGCGTGACATTGTCTTGGTCACAATCACCACCTGTTCGCGGGGTACCGTTTGTAGCGCACGGGCAACGTGTGGATGTGAGCCGTAGCCGTCGGCGGCATCCCAAAAATTAACCCCCAGGTCATACGCCCGCCGCAACAGGTCCGCCAGCCCATCCAGGCCGAGGGCCGTCTGCTGTGAGCGGCCGCCAAAGCCATGTGTGCCGGTGCCGATTGCAAGCCGCGAGACGTGCAGGCCGGTGCGGCCAAAGGGTATTGTTTCCATCAAGCCATCTCCTATGAGCCTTACCCCTTAAACCCTAAAGGTCTTGAAGACCTTTAGGGTTTTCTTTAGGGTTTTCTTTAGGGTTTTCTGTCGGCAAGGTAAAGTGAAAGGCCACGCCGTTATCCGGGTACACGTTTTCCGCCCAGATGCGTCCGCCGTGTGCTTCGACGGCCAATTTGCAAAAAGCCAGCCCCAGCCCGCTGCCGCTCTCGGCCATCTGACCGGTCACAAAGCGCTCGAAAAGCTGCCCCATTATGTCGGTCGGAATATGCGGGCCGTTGTTATAGACGGTCACCTGAACGCCTGCCGCGGTCATTTGCGCGCTCAGGCGGATAATGCCACCGTTAGGGGTAAATTTGACGCTGTTGCCGATCAAGTTGATCAACACCCGCTCGATCAGGCCGGCATCAACCTGCACCGGGGGCAATTCCGGCGGCAGCCGATTTTGCAGATCGAGATTCTTTTCGGCCGCCAAAACCATCTGGCTGTCTATCACCTCGGAGGCGATGGCATGCAAAGAGGTCGGTGCACGGGCAATCGGCATTTGTCGATTTTCAAGTCGGCTTACGTCAAGAATGGTGTTGACCAATGCGAGCATTTTTTGGGTCGAACTTTGGCCCAGTTCGAGCACACGACGTTGGGCCGGAGTCAAGCGGTCGGCGGCTTTTTCGGCCAACAAGCTCAGCGAAACAGCAATGCCGGTCAGAGGATTGCGCAGATCATGCACCATGGTGTGCGTCAAATCCTCACGCATCTGTTCCAATTGGCGTGTTTCGGTCACATCGTGCAAGACGAGCAGCCGTCCACCGCCCCCATTTTGACCGGCCAGGCCAAAATTGTGCCAGTGGATGATCCGTGGCGGCACCTGGTATTCGCCCTCACCGTCTGCATCATCACCGGCGGCGATCCGGCGCAGTTCGGCGATCATGGCGCGAACGGCCTTGGGTGCGCATTTTCTGAGTGCGAGCAACAAGTCTTGAATCGACCGCCCTGCCCAGGCGTCTGCCCGGCCGGACAATTGAAGCATAGCAACCGCCGCCGCGTTGATCACACGGACGCATCCGTCATGGCCGATCATCAGAATGCCGTCATGGTTGGAATCGATGATGGTTTCCAACAATTTACGTTCATTGACAGCCCGCTCGTACAACCGGGCGTTCAAAATCGCCGAAGCCAGTTGTCGGCCAAGGGTTTCCAGCAGCCTTATCTCTCGGCTTGAGAAGCGACGCGGCATTTTGGAAAAAAGGGCCACCGTGCCCAGGCACTGCTGAGCATAACAAATCGGGACACCCAGATAAGCGGCAAAGCCCCATGCGTTCAGACGAGCCACCAGCGCATGGTCAAGCGGCTCATGAGGCGCTTCTATACCGGTGATGACCAATGGCTTTTGGGCGCGATGAACGCGATCGCATGCCGTGCCGGCCAGATCCCAGTCTGCCGGAGCCGGCAACGCCGGATCGGACAACCCAATGTGGGTGCCAACACGTAGCCGGTCACCCTCTACTATACTGATCAGCCCGGCATCGAAACCAAAAGTTTCGACCACCGGTTTCAAGACGGCGTTCAAAGTCAGCGACTGTCCTGCCAGTTGCGTCACTGTGTACAGGGTGGTCAGGTCGGCGGCATTCTGGCGGGCTTGCTCGTACAGGTGAGCGTTGTCCAAAGCCAGGGCGATTGCCTCACCCACCGACTGGGCCAGCAGCACATCGTCGGCATTCACGGGGATGTGTTTTTCGATGCCCAACACACCCAATTTGCGACCGCCATGTTCAAGCGGCACGGCCAGCGTGTGACCATGTGCATCCGACCATTGTTCCACCTCGACGGTATGAAAAGCGTGGGTTATATTGTGTGCGCCAACCGGCAGGGAGGTGTTTTCAGACCAGGAAAAAGGGCCGGCCACGGCAGCAACGACAAGGTGGGCTTGCTCGGCATCGGGCAAAAGCACCGCTGCGGCCGTCCAGTTGCCCAGGCGGAGCGCGAAATCAACCGCGATGCGGGCAATCTGCTGTGGGTCAAGATGCGCGCCCAGTTCGATCAGAAAGCGATACAAAGCACTCTGCCGCTCATTCTGAGTGGCCAGAGCCATTTCGATCTGCTTACGCCGGGTTATATCTTCCAACACGATCAATCGGCCGATCAATCGGGAGCGCCAATCACGCAAAGGAAGAATGCGCAAGTTGATATATCGTTCAACACCGTGAATGATCAGATTTAATTCTGTTTGCAGGCGCTCGACATCGCGGTATTGTTCAACGAGGTCGGCCCAGGGAGACAACACCTGGCTTACCTGACGACCTAACACCTCTCCTTCAATGCCGATCAATTGACGCGCCGTCGGGTTGATGTCAACCACACGCCCCAGCACATCGACAACGATCACCCCGTCATCGATGTTGTCAAGCACAATGCCGCGCGCAATCGGCATGATGTCGAGCAGGCGGAAACGAAAAAGGGCCAGGCCAATGATCAGACCGGTCAGGGAAAAGGCAAGCGGAGTCAAATCAAAACTGGGAAAGGGACTGAGGCCCAACAGAAAGACAACGTTGCCGATCCAAGGAATCAAAGCGCCCACCAACATCGCGCCGACCTGTCGGCGGTAAAGCGGTTCAGCCCGAAGAAACATGCCGAACAATAAAACTATTCCTGCCAGCAAGGCAGCATAGATATAGGCTGCATTCATCCACACGATCGGGCCATAATCGAAATCGGTGATGGTAAACCCCAGGCTGGTATCCGGGTTGATCTTGTGCCACAGCCAACCATGCCATTCGTTAGTCCAGGCCGCCAGGCAGACCAGCAGAGGCCAGATCGAGAGCAAAAGGGCATTTCGGCGGGTCAGCCATTTGTGTTGGCCCGAATACCGGGCGGTGAAAAAGAGCCAGGCAACCGGGATGGTCACAATGCCCAAGTATTCGATTTTGGCCCACCAAATTTTGGCCGACCAGCGGGTTACGCCTACTTCAAAGGCATAGCCAAAAGCCCAGAGGCCCACGGCCAGCATCAATACGCCAAATGCCCAGGCTCCCGGCGTATCCCGCTTGCGCCAGCTCCATGCCGACACCCCCCACGAGACCAGGGCTCCGATGAAAAGTGGAATGATGTAGGGCAAGGAACGCCAGTCCACCATACCTCCAAACAGATCGGACGTTGATATTTTGCAGTATACCATCTGGCCGAACACAAGTCAACATTGGGAAGACCTTTAGCCTATTTTCCGCAC
>Ga0209101_1000826_pt1 | contig 24828 bp, 19 predicted proteins | sample ConPoolayeCmetaG_FD_185481 | JGI IMG/M metagenome (GOLD analysis project Ga0209101, IMG submission 185481) | Hot spring microbial mat communities from California, USA to study Microbial Dark Matter (Phase II) - Cone Pool mat layer C metaG... ...
GGTCCAGGCAGCGCTGGCCGGCGTGGCCGGCACGCGCATCACGCCCGAGGAGAGCGGATGATCGGCGGCCGTTCTGGAGCGTCCCGAAGGAGGCCAGGCCCGCGTGGCGAAGCGATGCGCGCTCGGCGCGTTCCCCGCACCCTGGCCGCCGCCGCGACCCTGAGCAGCCTGCTCGCCGCCTGCGGTGGCGGCGATCCCTACCGGGTCGAGACGAGCCTCGCTTCCGCCATTCGTGCGCTCGGCAGCGCGGACATCGACGAGAGCGAGGCAGCGGCCGAGCGCATCCTCGCCTTCGGACGAGCGGCGCTTCCGGCGCTGGACCGCGCCCTCGCGCGAGAGGGTCCGGCGATCCGCAAGGGCGTGATCGAGGTCCTCGAGCGCTACGAGCGCGACAGCGAGATCGCGGGACTGGTCGTTCGCACGGCTGCCCACGACAGCGACGTCGCCGTCCGAGCGACAGCCCTGCGGACGCTGAGCGGCTACGCCGATCCACGAGCGCGCGCGGTCGTCGAAGCGGCGCTATTCGACGCGGAGCCACAGATCCGAATGGAGGCTGCAGCTGCCTGCGCCGAGCTGTGCGTGTCTCCTGCTGCTCTCGCTCGGCTCGTCGAGCTTGCCCTCCACGAAGCCGCGCTCCCTGCTGCCGTCGCCGCTCGCGGAGCCGCTATCCGCATACTCGCGGGGGGAGACTCGACGCGAAGCCAGGCGCTTCGGCTGGCGATCGGGGCGCAGGTGGGTGCCGCCTTGGCGGCCCCCGATCCGGCGACTGCGCTGCGCGCCGCGCTGCTGGCGAGCGATGTCGGCGATCCGAGCGGTCGCGCCATCCTGGCGCGCGCACTGGGAGAGGACATCCCGGCGCTTCTCCGCCTGCAGGCGACCCATGCGTTGGGGACCATCGGGACAAGCGCGGAGATTCCCGCGCTCGTCGCGCTGCAGCGCCAGCCTGGACTCGCGGAATATGCCTACGATGCCCTGCGCCGTCTTGCCGAGCGCGAGGTCGTCGGTGCGAGCGAGGCCCTCGAGCAGTGGCAGGGCCCACGTCCGCCGGCGCCGCTGGGGCCACCCCCGGGCGCCCGCTGAGCAGCAGCGGGGCCCGGGGCTCGTGTGCGCGCCGCGAAGCGCGCTCAGGGCGAGTAGTAAATGCCCTCGGTGGCGATGAGATTGCTCGCGGGGCGCGGCGCGAAGCCGGCGGGATACACGCCCTGGGTCGGATCGCTCGTGAAGGGGATCGGGGGATTGGGGTAGGCAGGATCGGGCTCGTAGCACGTGATCCGACCATCGTACTGGATCACCCCGGGTCCCCCCTGCTTCGTCGGAACGCACCCTGTCCCCTGCGCGAAGAGATCCGCCTTGATCTTCACCTTGCCGGATTTGACCTCGCCGCGAAGCACCGCCGTCGCGCTGACGGGCAGCGCGAGGCCGACCGTAACGCTGTTGTCAGCGGTGCAGATCACCTCGTCCCCCGTTCCCGGGGTCTGGTCGCTGTCGGGCAGGCTCAGGCCAGAGAGCTGTATCGCAACCTTGCACTTCGCGTCGCCCTTGCTCTTGCCCTTGCTGACGCCGTTGGTGAACGCCGACCCGATCGGGCCACTCAGCGCAGGCACCGGCGTTCCGGTGACGATCACCGGATTGGTCAAGGTAGATACCGCCTGTGCCCTAGCCGGCCCGGACGCGAACAGCACGAATCCGACCCCGCTGGCGATTGTCACGACCCTGATGACTCTCTTCTTCTGCATGCTGCGGTCCCCCTTTCTCCTGAACCATGGCAGTTTGCTGTCACTCCATGGAAGCTGCTGGACTATCGCGCATCGCGAGCGCTGCCGTCAACAATCATGGCCTGACGCTTCGTGCCGTCGGGATCAGGGCGGCGACGACCTGAAGGCTGCGGCCAGGGACGGATCCAGGCGGAGTGCCTCGGCATACTGTCGGAGCGCCTCCTCGTGCTGTCCGAGGCGGGCGAAGGCGATTCCCAGGTTGAGATGCGCCGCGGCACTCCCTGGCTCCCGCTGCAGCGCGGCCTCGAACAACCGCGCTGCCTCCGCGGCGTCCCCCGCCGCCAGGCGGAGGTTGCCAAGGTTGTACCACACCCGTGCCGCGGGGGGATCGTAACGCAGCGTGTGCCGGAACAGCGTCTCCTCGTCCCGCCACTCCTCCACCCGGAGCATGCCCCGCACACCCCAGCCGGCGAACACCACGACGGCGAGCCCGATGCCGAGGGGACGGGCCGCTCGCGGCCAGTGCGACACCAGCGCGCCCGCCACGAGGGGGGCCAGGCCGAGCAGGGGGAGATAGAGAAAATGCTCGGCGGCAAAGAGCGCTCGATCGGCAATGGCGGGATAGACCGGAACGATGCCGGCGACCGGCAAGTAGGTGGAGGCGGCGAGGACGAGGAGAACCCCGCCCGCGGGCGTAGGCCAGGCAAGGCAGACGAGCGCCGCCACGACTGCCAGCGCAGCGAGCACGACCGGGACCGCACCCGCAGTGCTCCAGCCCCCCACCGCGACGAAGCGCTCCAGGTGGAGGTGTGCTGGCCAGACGAGCAGGCACACGTAGTCGAGCCCCATGGCGGCCATGGCGGGGAGCCGCCCCCCGAGGTCGCCGAGACGCAGATCCACCAGCCCGCGCGCCGAGAACAGCGCTGCCCAGCCCATCGCGGCGATGACCGCCAGCGCGGGGCGCGGCCCCTGCGCGCCCTGAGGATGCGCCCGAGGGACGAGCAACACGAGCGGCGAAAGAAGCGCTGCCTCCTTGCAGCCGAAAGCCAGCACGAACAGGCAGGTCGTAGTCCAGGCCCAGCGGTCGGCGGCTCGAGACGCACGCCGCCAGGCCAGAAATCCGAGGAGCAGGAAGAGCGCGCACAGGACGTCGGTACGCCCCGACACGTAGGCTACCGCCTCGCTCTGTACAGGGTGGAGCGTGAAGCCGAGGGCTCCGAGGAGCGCTGCGGGCGGCGCAAGCCCGAGCGACAGCGTCCAGCGATCGAGCAGGATCCCGACAGCCGCATGGAGGAGAACGTTCGTCAGATGCATGGCCGCAGCCACCCCGCCGTGCAGAGCCAGCTCGCCGGCGAAGCTGGCCATGACCACGGGACGCCACCACTGCCCCGGCTGCGGCCCCAGCATCGGCGCTGTCGCCGTCAGCCGATCGTCCCAGACGAGCCCGTTGCGCAGCGTGCCAGCGTAGACCGCGGCTGCAAGGGCGCTAATAAGCGCCCCACGCAGCCACGGCCTACGCGACAAGGTCATTGCACTTTTCGGTCCTGAGGCTTCGCATCGGCACCGTCGAGGACACCATCATCGTCCGTGTCCGGGTCGAGGGGATCGGTGCCTTTCAGGAACTCGTCGAGGAGCGTCAGGCCGTCGGCGTCGCCGTCCGCAGCGGCACCCTGCGCGAGGTTCCCAAAGTACCAGCGCTCGAAGCCATCGAGCACCCCATCCCCATCGGTATCGCCGTCCGGATCCCCGGACAGGTCGCCGCTCACGTGGAGCATGGGGACGAAGCGCCAGTCGCGCCAGATGGGCTGCAGGCTCGTCACGTTGGGATCGATGGACGTCACGCCGGCCAGGGAGCCCTGGATGAGACCGCTCTGGCCGAGTGGGAAGATGAACTCGCCGTTGACCGTGGGACCGACATCGACGATCTGCTCGTAGGTGCCACGGTTCCCTTGTGGCGTGGGCTCGAACTCGAGCGACGGAAACAGCGCCGCCAGCGGGTGGCGATAGCGGCTGTTGGGCCGAGGAGTGTCGGCGGGAATGCCACCCCGCACCGCCAGGGTCGCCAGCACATCGCGCAGGGTCGCCTGCCAGCTGCCGAGCGCTCCCGAGCCGCTCTGCCGCGCCGGCACGCAGATCTCGCGCTCCTTGATCGTCGCCATGCTCTGCGAGCCGAACTGGGTCAGGGCATCGATGTCGCTGACCGCGGCGTGCTTCGGCTGTGCCGCGGCCTGTCGTGCCCGGTAGCAGAGGAGATGGTCGACCGCACGACGGACGGGCTCGCTGCCGATCGTCGAAGGGATGCAGAGCGCGAGCGGCCGCAGCACATCGTAGGTCCGGGTTTGCAGCTCGTCCTCCAGTGTCACCTGGACTCCCTTGGGGAACGCCGCGGTTCCGGGAGTGACCCGCGTCTTGTAGCACACAAAATGCGAGAGCGTTCCCGGTGGGGGGACTGCCGGGACACCGAAGCCAACGCCTGCGGGCGCAAGCACGCGCACGGGCCGCACGGCATCGAGACTGAGCGTCCCGAACTGGTCAGTGAACGCAAGCCCCGAGATGCGCGCGAAGGGCGTCTTGGACGTCAGCCCGATGTCGAGCAGCCAGGACTGGGGATCGACGGGATCGCCAGCGGGAGGGCTCGCTGGAGCGCAGAGAGCCCGCGGCCTGCGCACGTCCACGCTGCGGGCATCGCGGGCGTTCGTCACGCCCACATCCAGGACAGGCGCGAAGCGCGGCCGGTGTGGCGTCCGCCGGCTCCGGTAGCAGACGAAGGGATCCGGTGTCGTCCGGCCCTGGAAATAGTCTCCCGCGTAGGCCTGCTGGTACGCCCCCGGGACATCCCCGGCCTTCGAGTCGATCGCGTGCTGTACCGTGTTGAACGCCCGGCTGCCGCTCGGCGTACTCACCGCGCCGGCGGTCTCGTCGCCGTAGATCTCCGCCCCGAGCTGATTGATCAAATCGTTCAAGAACTTGATCTCGCCGGCATCCGTGACGGCCGTGACGGGATCGATGAAACGCCGCCCGAGCTCGGGGGCGGCGTTGTGCGCCTCGAGCGCCGCAAGCACGGTATCGACCGCCGGGACGCCGCCGTTGCCGACCTGGTCGACCGCCTGCCGCAGGCGCGGGATCAGGAAGCGACCGAGCTTGCCGCGTCCGTCGATCCCGGCGACGTCCTTGTTGAGCTGCCGCTGCTTGTCGCGATCCCAGGCGTTCTCCGCTGCCAGTTTCTCCAGAATGAAGACGTGCCGGAACTCGCGACCGAAGCCGTCGCCAGGATCCTGGGTCGCTGCCTTGTTGTTCCAGTTGGCGATATAGCCCTCGGCCGGATTCACCGCCTCGGGCATGCCAATGATCTCGTAGACCTCGAAGGTATCCCCCGCCGCGGGCACGACGCCCCAGGCGGCCTCGAGCGTGAGCGTCGAGGCGTCGTTCGCCACGATGCGACGGCTCTGCTTGTAGCCCGTTCCGCTCATCACCGAGACCACCCACTCGCTCGGGAGCTGGGACGGATCGTCGTAGCGGGCATTGAAGGGCAGCGGGACGAAGGTCTTCCCCGAAAACGGCGTGCCGACCGCCGTGAGCCCGCTGGCCGACGCCGAGGCCACGGTTCCCGACACCACCGTCAGCGGATTCGGCTGCGAGCCATCGATCGGCAGGCGCGGATCCTGCGCATTCTGCCGTTTGCGAGAGAACCCCGACGACCAGTAGCCGATGTTCCCGCTCCCGGAGGCCGTCCCGATGCCGTTGTAGGCGAGGTGGTCCGCCGCGAAGAAGTTGTGCGTCGTGGGCATGAGCCGCATCCCTGCGCGAATGTCGAGGATGCTCTCGGCGCGCTGGAAGAGACTGAAGCCCAGCACCGTGGTCGATTCTTCGAGCCAGGCGGCGCTGTCGAGCGCGATGGCAATGATCGAGTTGCCCGGCTTCACGGCGACGTACACCGAAGCGTTGGTCGGCGCGGTTGTCCAGGCCGGATTGACCGTCAGGACGCTCGTCGTGGCGCTGTCGATGGGCCGGATCTGGCCGGCCCCCGGGCCGTCGACGATTGCCACGTGCCCGCCCGCATACGAGGTGTCGAACGCGTTCGCGTCGGCGAGCGTCGTGGCCGAGCCGGCGTCGGCCGTGCCCTCGCGATCGCCGAGGAAGTCAGCGATCGCACGCGAGCCCTTGTTCCCGTTGCGCTCGCGGCTTCGCCAGAAGGTGCGAGACACGTCCGGCGCGAGGCCGCCTCGGAACACCTCCGTGCGAGACACCAGCGGGGCAGGGACGCCCTCGTCGAGATACCGCAGCTGATCGCTGCTCTCGTTCACCACGGTCTCGAACACCGTGTCGACGACGGGGAGCTGGGCGGTGGTCGTGGTGAAGGCCACGCTATCGGTCTGGCCGATCAGGATGAGGGGGGCGCCAGCGAACTCCATCCCGATGCCCTGGATGCGATTCGTCGTCCCCTCGGCGCTCCGGTTCTCGACGAAATGCATGATGGAAGGCACCTGAATGCCAGTCTGCGGGAAGCCCCCGAGCCAGGGATAGCCGCTCGCCGACTTGTTCCCCGCGATGAGCCAGGCGTAGCTCCCGAGCTTCGGCCACGCCCCCAGCGCCGAGGCGAGCTGCTCACGATGCTCGCGCGCCAGGGCGCGCTCGGCGGCCGCCGCCGCGAAGTCGAGCGCCGGGAAGCGCGCCACCGCCGCGGCCAGGTGGGTCGGCGAGGCGAGGCCAGCCAGCGGCCCGCCGTAGCCGGGGGTGGCGGGATCGGGCACCGACACCGGCGCCAGCGGGTCGTTCAAGAAGCTCAGGTCCGACCAGATCTGGGTGCCGCTCGTCACGCCATGCTTGGCGATCAGCGCCTGCAGCTCTGCGAAGCGCCGATCCTCGTCCAGTCCGCCCAGGCCGAAATTCCGCACCTCGAGCACGCCGATCGCCATGGCCATTTCGGGCGTGAACTGGAACCCTGCATTCGGCCAGTCGCCGCCCGGCGGGGCATAGAAGGGATCGACCTGATCGGAGATGTTCGTCGCATTTCCGAAGAGATCGAAGGAGAGCCCGATGAAATTGCGGAGGATGTTCACCTCGAGCGGTTCGGGGAGGACACCGGCGTAGATGGCATCGATGGTGTCGTTGACGCCCTTGCAGTATTCCAGAATGAGATTCCGCTCCTGCAGCGGCAGCTTCGCCCACATGGAGTTCAGCTCGGAGGAGGTATAGGCCGTCCGCCGCGCCTCGATGTCGCCATCGAGTGTCGTCGGATCGAGCAGGCCGAAGGCCTGGTAGAGCGTCCCCCGGCCCACGCGCGCGAGCAAGATGAGCTGCGTCAGCCGATCCTTGGCGATCTCTCGACCATTCTCGCGGGCCAGCTCGGCGTCGGTATCTGCGTAGATGTGCGGCAAGCCAAACGCTGGCTCGCGCACCGTGATCGCGGCGGCGCCAGCCAGGCGAGCCAACGCCACGAGCATCGTCAGCGCCACGAGGAACCTGCTGCGCATGGGGAACCTCCTTCGGCCAAGGGATCCCGCGCCGGACTGCCTGCTGTCAAGCATTTCCTGCACGGGCCTCCGGGCCAGGCAGAGGCCGGGCTGCAGATGCTCAGCGGGCGAGCGCGGTCCTGAGGCGAGCGAGCAGGGCCTCCTGCTCGGGGCCGGGCAGGACACGCCGCCGCTCGGCCAGCGGCCGCACCCAGATCGGATGCTGCGGCTCGGGATCGTCAGCGTAGCGCGGGATCACGTGCCAATGCACGTGCGTGACGAAGTTCCCCAGACAGGCGTAGTTGACGCGGAGCGGCTGGAGCTCGCGCCGCAGCACCGCAGCGACCCGCGCCACGTCGTCCCACAGCCGCCCCTGGCGATCGAGGGGCAGCGCATCGAGGTGCTCGTGGTGCTCGCGCAGGTACAGAATGCAATAGCCACGGTAGACCTGCTCGTCGGCGAGAACGACGTGCGTTTCCGGCAGCGTCAGCACGAAGTCGCGGTCCTTCCCGGCGGCAATACGGGCGATGCGATCGCAGGCGAGACAGCTCATCGCGGTGCCTCTTGTAGCAGGTCGCTCGCCGAGAGGGCCACGGCCGCTCGGGGGCCATGGAGCCTCAGCTGCCGCCCAGCCACGCCTCTTCGGTGCGCGTGGCGCTGAGCGCCGTGATCGGGGCCGGCGCACGGCCGGGCTCCCGACGCAGCGGGCAACCAGGCACCACACAGCGGCTGCACAGCGTGCGGCGACAGGGATCGACGTGCAGGATCACGCCCCCCTCCAGGCCGGAGGCGTCGAGCACGCGCTCGACGAAGGCTTCGGTATGCTGGTGGGCCTGCTCGACCGTCCAGTACTCGGGCACGATCACGTGTCCGTCCACGTGGAGGTGTCGCCCCGCCCGGATGGCGCGCAGACGGTGGATGTCGATGATCCCGTCGTCGCGCACGCGGTTCATCGCGGCGACGAGACGATGGATGGTCGGCATGTCCTGCTCGTCGAGCAGCCCGCCCGCCGCCTCCCTGGCCAGGCGCAGGCCCGTCGCGCCGAGATTGATGCCCACCGCGAGCGCCACCAGCGGATCGATCCAGACCAGGCCGGTCGCGCGGACGAGCACGAGCCCCGCCACGACCCCCGCGCTGGTCCAGAAGTCCGAGAGCACGTGTTGCCCGTCGGCGACGAGCGCGAGCGAGCGCGTCTGTCGGCCGGTCCGGACCAGCCACCAGCCCAAACCGGCATTGATCAGCCCCGCCCCTGCCGTCAGCACCAATCCCGATTCGAGCTCCCGCAGCTGCGGTCCGCGCCACAGCTCCGTTCCAGCCGTCCAGGCGATCATGAGCGCGGCAAAGGCAATGAGCCCGCCCTCGAAGGCGGCGCTGAAGAACTCGATCTTGCCGTGCCCGTAGGGATGCCCGGGGTCGGCTGGCTGCGCCGCAAAGGCGAGACTGCCCAGCGCGAACAGCGCAGCCACGACGTTGACGATCGATTCCAGCGCGTCGGCCAGGATCGCGGACGAGCCCGTCCAGACCCACGCGAGGTACTTGAGCCCGAGGAGCCCCGTGCTCACGAGCAGCGACAGCAGGGCCGCCCGTCGTCGCCTGCGGTGGTCGGTGCGGTGGTCCGCGAAGGCGCCCGCGCTCACCGGCCGAAGAAGCGGCGTCGATCGTTCTCCATGCGCGCCATGTAGGCGTGCTCGAGCGCCGCCGACGGGAGGTACTCCCGGTCGAGCTGCCGTCGCAGCGCCCAGGTGTTCCGCGCCGCCGCCACCAGCGCAGCGAGCTGCTCGGGGTACAGGCCCTGGTGGCCGTCGGACTTGGCGATCAAGGGATTGGGATGCGCCTCGACGAGGACGACGGAGGCGCCGGCCATGATCCCGGCGAGCGTCGCGGGCTGGACAAGATCCCGAATCCCCGTCCCGTGCGAAGGATCGACCGCCACCGGCAGGCCGGACAGCTGATAGCGAAAGGCCGCGATCGATCCGAGGTCCAGCGTATTGCGCGTATAGCGGTTGACGCTGACGATCCCGCGCTCGCAGAGAATGACGTTCTCCTTCCCGTTCGTCATCATCCGCTCGACCCACAGCAGGTAGGCTTCGGTCTCGAGCGAGTTGCCGCGCTTGTGGATCACGGGCAGCGGCGTACTCCGCAAGCGGTTGAGCAGCGCCTGGTTCTTCGAGTTCGGCTCGCCGATCTGCAGGCAGTCGACGCCGGCGTCTTCATAGATCGTGACGTCAGCCGCATCGAGAATCTCCACCACCGTCGGCAAGCCGTGCGCTCGCCCCGCGTTCACGATCAGCCCGAGGGCTCGCCGGAGCGCCTCGGGACTGCCCGCACCGAGTCCTTCCCAGCCGCTGTACGGGCTCGAGCGATACTTGACCACGCCCCCGCGCAAGGCCTGCGCCCCCGCCCGAGCCACCATCTCGGCGGCTTCCATGATCTGGCGCTCGCTCTCGACCGAGCAGGGCCCCGCCACCACCACCAGCTCGTCGCCGCCACACACCACCGAACCGATATTCACTGTCTGATAGATTGGCTGCTGTGGTGGGCCTTTCTGCGCGACCCGCTTGTATGCCCGGCTGATCGGGATGAGCTGCTCGACCCCGGGCAGCTCGGCGATCTCGCCCACGGGGAGCTTGGAGATGTCGCCATACACTCCGACGAGCGTGATCTCCTCGCCCTCGAGCCGGCCAGTGCGGAAGCCGAGATCGTGGAGCTTCTCCTCGACCGTCCGGACTTCCTCCGCGGAGGCGTCGCGCCGCATCTTGACCAGCATCGGAGTTTCCTGGGCCCGGCAACGTTCCGGTGAATGTATTCACTCCAAGTGTACTCGCTGGGTCAAGAGCCCAGCAGCGCGACAGTTCCCTGGCGGCCAAGGGATGGAGTAAGGAAACCCGATCGATGGCCATCGTCCCGGCTTCGCCTGTGGTGCTCGCGCTGGATGTGGGCACCTCGGGTGTGCGCGCTCTCCTCGTCGACGAGGCTGGCGTCCCTGTGGCGCGCGCCTATCGCGAGACGCTGCCGCGCTGTCCCGCCCCGGGCCTGGTGGAGCACGACCTCGGGACGCTCGACCAGGCCCTCCGCGAGGTCATCGGGGCCGTGCTGTCGGAGATCGCGCCCGGGCGTCTGCGCGCGGTCGGTCTCAGCGCGCAACGGGCCACGGCTGCGGTCTGGCATGCGCGGACGGGAGCCCCTGCGGCACCCGCGCTTTCCTGGCAAGACATGCGGACCACCGAGCGCTGCGCGGCCCTCATGTCGGAGGGCCTCTACGTGAGCCCCCTCATGGCCGCGAGCAAGCTCGAATGGCTGCTCGACCGGCTCGACCCGCAGCGCCAGGCCGTGCGAGCAGGCGAGCTCGCGTGCGGGACGCTCGACACCTGGCTCGCCTATCGCCTGACCGGCGGACGTGTGCATGTCACCGATGCTTCGCAAGCGTCGTGCAGCGGGCTCTGGGATTTCGTCCGGCGCGACTGGAGCCCGAGCGTGACGGCAGCTCTGCGCATCCCGCAGGAGGCGTTGCCGCGCATCGTGGACTCGCATGGCGTGCTCGCTCCCCTCGACGGGGCGGGCGGGCTCCCCGCGGTCCCGCTCGCCGCGCTGATCGGCGACCAGCAGGGCGCCATGATGGGCCAGCTCCGGCTCGCGCCGGGCGAAGTCAAGGTCTCCTACGGCACCGCCGCCATGCTCGACATGAACTCCGGAGACGACCTGGTGCTGTCGACCCGCGGGGGATACCCGCTCGTGCTCTGGCGTCGGGGAGGCGTGCTCACATACTGCCTCGAGGGTTCGGCCATCACCGCCGGCGCCGCGCTCGTCTGGCTGCGCGACGGGCTCGGTATCCTGTCCGATCCCGCCGACGCGGATACGATCGCTTCGGCGGTGCCCGACAGCGGGGGCACCTGGGTCATCCCGGCGTTCCAGGGCCTGGGGACGCCCTACCTCGACCCCACGGCACGCGCGGTCCTGGGTGGCCTCAGCCGGGCCACCACCCGCGCGCACGTTGTGCGCGCCCTGCTCGAAGGCATCGCCTGGCGTTGCCGCGAGGTGTACGAAGCCCTGCGCAGCGACTCGCCACACCCCGAGCCACGTACCCTGCGGGTGGATGGCGGACTCGCCCGCAGCGACGTCTTGCTCCAGGCCCAGGCCGACGCCCTCGGGATTCCTGTCGAACGGCCGGCCGTGCTCGAGGCATCCGCCCTCGGAGCCGCCTACCTTGCCGGGCTGGCGACGGGGGTGTGGGGAACCACCGACGATCTCGTAGGCGCCTGGCGATGCGAACGGGTGTTCGAGCCGCGCCTCGACGCGGGCGAGCGAGACGCGCGTTTCGCCTGCTGGCAGGCGCATGTCAGCGCAGCCCGCCGTCCGGAGCCCCCGTGAGCGAGCCGCTCGCGCTCCAGCTCGCCAGCGAAGTCGTCGCGCTGGCGAGCGCCACGATGCCGCCTCCGGTCCTGACGCGGGCACGTGATCTGCTGCTCGATTTCCTGGGGGTCGCCCTCGGCGGGGTCCCGGAGGCGTCGAGCTCCGCCGTGCGCGAGGCGTTGAGCCGTCTCGTACGCGGGGGCGAGGTCCCGGTGCTCGGGACGACCCAGCGCCTTCCCGCCCCGCAGGCGGCCCTCGCCAATGGCGCGGCCGCGCATGCGCTCGAAATGGACGACACGCACCTCGGCGGCTCCATCCATCTCGGGGCGAGCGTGTTTCCGGCGGCGCTGGCAGCGGCGGCCATCGCGCCCGCACGCGGCGAAACGCTGCTGCGCGCCGCAGTGGCGGGCTACGAGGTGGCCGCGCGTGTCGCCATGGCCCTGCGACCGGCGCGGCACTACGCCCGCGGGTATCACCCCACGGGAACCTGCGGCGCCTTCGGGGCTGCCGCGGCTGCAGGGATTGTCTTCGGTCTGGACAGGCGAGCGCTCGCCAGTGCCCTCGGCATCGCAGGAAGCCAGGGGGCGGGCTCGCTCGAGTTCCTGGCCGATGGGAGCTGGACGAAGCGCCTGCACCCGGGCTGGGCGGCCTGCGCCGGGCTGCACGCGGCAGCACTCGCCCGGGCCGGCTTCGTCGGGCCGCAGACGATCTTCGAAGGGCGGTTCGGCGTACTCCAGAGCTGGTCCGATACGCCCGACGCCTCGCTGCTCCGCCCGGGCGACGGGTACGAGCTGCTGCACACAGGCATCAAGCCCCACGCTTGCTGTCGCTACATGCAGGGGCCGATCGATGCCGTGCTGGCGCTGCGGGGCCGCCATGGCCTGCGCCCGCAGGACATCGAGCGCATCGAGGTGGGCCTCGTGGCAGCGGGGTTCCCCATCGTCTGCGAGCCCCGCGAGCGCAAGCTGCACCCGCAGTCGGTCGTGGATGCCCAGTTCAGTCTCCCGTACGGCGTGGCGGTGGCCCTGACCCGAGGGCGGGCAGGCCCGGCGGAATTCGCTCCACCCGTGCTCGACGATCCGGAGGTGCGACAACTCATGCCACGGGTCGTCGCGGTGCAGGATCCGACCCTGGACGCGCGCTACCCGCGGACCTGGCCCTGCTGGGTGCGTGTCGCGCGAAGGGGGCAGCCCCTCCTCGAAGAGCACGTCGAGCATCCGCTGGGCGACCCGGAGCATTTCCCCGACGCAGCGACCCTCGAGGTCAAGTTTCGGGAGCTGGCCGCACGCAGCCTGGCGTCCGCGCAGGTCGAGAGCGTGCTGGCGCTCGTCGGCGACATCGCCAGCCTGGACGATGCAGCGCAGATCGCCGAGGCGGCAGCGCTCGAGCGCTGACGAATAATTGCCGCAGAGGGCAGGGGATCGCCTCCTCGCAGCTGCGGTCCCGCGGGGAAACCGCGGTACTTGCACGCCGCCCCGTGTTCGACGCCGTGGCACTCGTGTTGCACCACGCCACGGCGGCCGCGGCAGGAGCCGGGCCGGACCGGAGATCCATGTCGCACCGAGCGATCCACACCGCGGCCCTTGCGCTCGTCTGCATCCTGCCGCTCGCCCCGGTGCCCGCGCAGGCCACGACCTTCGTGGCCATGAGCGACACGGCCCTCGCGCGGGCAGCCGATGCCATCGTGGAGGCGGTCGTTCACGACCTCGAGACCGTCGGCACGGCCGACGGCGCGATCTACACTCTGGTGACACTACAGGTGGAGCGGAGGTGGAAAGGCGCACCCCCACGCCGCCTCGTGCTCAAGCAGCCCGGCGGGCAACTGGCGGAGCGCGGGTTGTGGATCGCCGGCTCGCCGACCTTCTACCGCGGCCAGCGGTCGATCCTCTTTCTCTCGGCGCATCGCGATGGCACGGCGCGCACCACGGCGCTCGGCCTCGGGCAGTTCGAGATCGAAGCCGACCCGGCCACGGGGGAGTTGCTCGCTGCTCGCCGTCTCGCGGAACCGCTCGCCAACGGTCCACCCGAGCGCCGCATGCCCCTGCGGGATTTGCTGACGACGATTCGCCGCGTGACGGCGGATGACGACGGCGCCATGGCAGCGCCTCTGCTGCCCGTTCCGCCCGAAGCCACGCTGCCGGCTGCCGAGCGGATGCATCTCGCCGCCTTCGCGTTCATGGACTCGCCCGCGGCCCGCTGGCGGGAGCCCGACCTCGGTCAACCCGTGCTCTACGGGATCGATGCGCGCGGCGACGCCAGCCTCGGCCCTGCCGCCTCGCTGGCCGCCATCGAGGCCGCCATGGCGGCCTGGTCCACTGTACCAGGAGCTGCAGTACGCCTCGCACGCGGAGCTGACACCCCACCGGCCCCCCTGCTTTGCGATGGGATTTCGCAGATCGTGTTCGGCGATCCCTTCGGCGAGATGCCGAACCCCGTCGGCTGCAGCGGCATTCTCGCCCTCGGCGGCTATTGCACCGCGCCGCGGGGCGAAAGCTTCCTGCTCGGCGGGGTTCGCTATCGGCGCATCACCGAGGGCAACATCACCTTCAACAACGGCTTCGGCCGCTGTGCCTTCTGGACCGCGGAGAATCTCGCGGAGATCGCCACTCACGAGCTGGGGCACACCCTCGGCATCGGCCATTCGTCGGAGAACGACGCCGAGCCGAGTCCCGTCCTGAAGGACGCGACGATGTACTACCGTGCTCACTTCGACGCGCGAGGCGCCGCCCTGCGCGCGGACGACATGGCTGCCGTGCGCACGCTCTATCCCGACGATGGCACGCCCATCGCCGACGACCTCGATCGAGACGGCGTGCCGGACAGCGACGACAACTGCCCTGGAGACGATCCGTCCCTCGGCATGGCGAATCCCGGGCAAACGGACACGGACGGCGACGGACTCGGCGATCTATGCGACCCGTGCCCGCTGCTCGCGGGAGAGACGCGTTGCCAGCAGATCGTCGAGAGCTGGCTCGAAACCCGGCTGAGCGGCGCGCGCCGCCGGCTCGTCTGGCGCGGCTCGGTGCCGTTGCCCCCTGCCGAGCGCAGCCAGTCCATCCGGATGGTCGTGGTGAGTGGCGATGGTCCGCTGTTCGAGCTGCACGCTCCGGCCCGCACGGCAGCCCGCGCTCGAGCCCGCCGCGGGTACCGCGACCGAGACGGCCATGCGCTCGCCATCCTGCCGGGACGCGGGGGCTTCGCTCGCGTGAGCCTGCGCGCACGGAATCTGCCGCGCACCCTCGACGGCGTGCCCATCTTGAGCGTGAATCTGCAGATCGGCGCAGGAACCTTCACCACCTCGCTCACGTGCTCGCCCCGCCGCGGGGCTCGCCAGCGCTGTCGCAGCTGAGCGCAGCTCTCCGGCCCCTACGCATTGCGCCACGCCGGCCCGAGGGCTTGAATACCCGGCATGCCCGCCGCTCGCCCCCTTCGGCTCGCCGCCGCTTGGGGCGTGCACCTGCTGACCGCGAGCGGGGCACCGGCGGGCATCCTCGCTATTCTCGCCACCGTACGCGGCGATATCCCGCAGGCCTTCTGGTGGATGGCCTACACGCTGGTCGTCGACGCAGTCGATGGCACGCTCGCTCGCTGGGTCGGCGTGAAGACGCTGCTCTCCTGGATCGACGGCGCGCGCCTCGACGACTGCGTCGACTACTTCACCTACGTGATCGTCCCCGGATGCTTTCTCCTCCTCACCGGGCTGCTCCCTTCGGGGCTGGGAGTGGCGGTCGTCGCCTTCATGGCCGTCGCCAGCGCGTATGGCTTCGCGCAGACGACCGCCAAGACGCCGGACCACTTCTTCACCGGTTTTCCCTCGTACTGGAATGTCGTCGCCTTCTACCTCTACATGCTCGACTGGTCCCCCGGGACCAACGCGGCCGTCGTCACAGCGTTCGCGCTCGGCGTGTTCGTGCCGATCCGCTGGGTCTATCCCTCGCGCACCGTCACGCTGCGGCCGCTGACCGTCGGGCTCGGCATCGCCTGGGGCTTCGTCCTGTGCTGGGCGCTGCTCGATATCGGCCGTACGCCTCGCTGGGTGATCGAGGCGAGCCTCGCCTACCCCCTGTACTACGCCACGCTCTCGCTCGTCCTGCATCTCCGCCGCGGTCGACGCTCGGCGGCCGAGCGCTGACCCGCAGCTCGGGCGTCACTCAGTTGAGCTGGAGCGTCACGCGGAGCTGGAGCATGTCGTGTGCGCGGAACGTGCCGATCGACGCTTTGCGCGAGGCGGCGATCGCGAGGTAGGTGCCGCTCACGAGCAGGTTGTCGCTCACCCGGTAGGTCGCGGTGGGGGCGAAGCCGAAGATGCCGCTCACATCCGTGATGATGACGATGCGCGGGGTCAGCCGTCCGTGCAGGTAGTCGGTCTGCAGTGCGGTCTGCAGAAAGCCCTCGAAGGGATAGGCGTCCACGAAATTCTTGGGCGGCGTCCGCACGCAGAACGCATTGCGTCGCGCCGCCTTGCCCGTGCAGGCCGCGACGCCCCGGATCGGGCCAGCGACCGCGTTGAGCTTACCGGGCTTGGCCTGCGGGTTGCGGTAATCGAGGCCACCGAAGAGCTCGTCCAGATTGAACGACCCGTTGAAGGACGAGGAGAGAACGAAACTGTTGGAGGGATTGAGGGGCCGGAAGAAAAAGAAGCGGTCGTAGCCCACGACCCACCGAAGATAATCGGCCGTCGCCGGGCGGTTGCGGTAGCGCGGCTCGCCATTCGCCTCGAGGATGGCGCGCGGCACCTGGGCGCGGGCGTTCTGGTTGCGTCCCGGAATGAAGGCCAGCTCGTCGATGAAGTACTCGACCTCGGTGCGGATGATGCCCTGCAGGGCCTCGCTGAACCAGGTGCCGGCGAGGCCCACGACCGACTCCAGCCGGCGCTCGAGCACCGTGACCACCGGCGCAGCCCACGAGCAGGCTCGCCCCGCCGTCGTGCGGCCGAAGGTCGCGGATCCCTTGGGCAGCGGCGCACCGTCCGCCCCCCGGCACTCGCCCGCGCGGAGGCGGAAGCCGCGGTCGTCGATCAGCGTGGTCTTGCCCGCCGTGAACAGATCGAAGGCGGACCGGCTGGACAGGACCGGGACGGGCGCCTGGTTGAAGGTCCGGAAGAACCAGGCCTGCACGGTGTAGTCGCGGAGCAGAACCCCGGTCAGGCGCACGCCCCAGCGGGTGTTTTCCCAGCGGTTTCTCGGCAGCCGGTCGACCACGACCGTGTGCAGAAATGCACTCTGCCCCGGCGGGTCGCCGGGGGGCTGGGTGGGCCCATAGATCAGGTTGAACATCGGGTCGGCCTGATCGGGGTTGAAGGGCGAGACACCCGCGGCGATCGGGTTGATCGGCACCGTGGTGTCGATCGGCCCCGGCACCATGTACGCATCGACGAAGAGGCTCGAGAGCGCGCGCCAGTTGTCGAGGAGCTTGACTGTGGTGCGCAGCGTCCAGAGGGGGATGCGGGCCTCGTCGACGTCCTGGAAAAAGCCCGGCGCGCCGAGCGTGATATCGAAGGGATTCGAGACGTCGAGCAGGGCGATGGTGTCGGCCTCGCCCCAGGAGATCGCCTGACGCCCCAGGCGCACGAATACGGGACCCTTCGTGTAGTCGAGATACAGCTCGTTGATCCGGTTGCGGGTCGCGTAGATGCGCCGAGGCTTCTTGTTCTCGTCGTCGAAGCGGAAGCTCTCGATCTCCGGACGATCGCTTTGCGAGAAGCGTGCCTTCAAGGCCCGGACATTGTCCGCCCAAGGGGCGTTCCCGAGGTAGTCGTAGAGCCCATCGTAGAAGCCCCACCACGCGAACCGGAACTTGAGCTCGTCGGGTCGCCACCACGACAACCCCGGCACATCCCCTGTCCAGCGCACGAAGTCGGTCAAGCGGGCATCGAACTCCGGATTGTAGAAATTGCGCTGCTGGCCGAGGTCGCCCGCGCGGTACTTGGGCGGGCACACCCGAAAATCCTGCGGCAGGCGCTTGCCGCTCAGGGTCACCGTCGGCTCGCAGCCATCGCGCGACGACGACTCGGTCAGGATGCCGAGCTGCGCATAGGCGCGCAGACGCACGTCGAAGTTGCGTGCACCATCAAGATAGTAACCATGGGCACCCGACCCCAGGCCCATGACGCACACGATCGCCCACCCCAGCCGGCCGATCCGGGTTCGCATGCGGGCGCGCTACAGAAAAACGCCAGCGGGTGTCAAGGCGGCGCGGCGAGCTCCCCCGGCCGCGGGTCGGCCTGCAGGCTGTCGACGAGCATCGCCTTCAAGTGCGCGAGGAGCGCCGAAGTCGGGCCGGGCTCCTCGCCGAGGAAGCCCTGGACGAGGATCCCGTAGAGCGCGCTCATGATCAGCCGTGCCTGGAGCGCGGGCTCGATATCGCGGCGCAGGCTCCCGGCACGCTGCCCGCGCTCGATCGTCTCGGCGAGCAGGCGCAGGTAGACCCGCTGCAGCTCGTCCATGTGCGCGACGATGTCCTGCGGCTGCCGCTCCTCCCGGAGGATGAGACTTAGGAAGAAGCGCACCGAGCCGAGGTTGCGCGAGACGAAGGCGTAGTACTCGTCGATCAAGCGCAGGATCTGCTCGCGCTCGCTCAGCCCCTCGAGATCGTCGAGAATGTTGATGAAGTACGGCTCGAGCGTGCGCTGGACGACTGCGCGAAAGAGCTTTTCCTTGCTCTCGAAGTGCCAGAAGATCAGGGCCTTCGAGACCTCCGCCTCCTTGGCCACCTGCGAGAGCGACGTGGCCCCGTATCCGTGCGCGGAGAAGAGCCGCGCTGCGGTCTCGAGGATCTTCTCGCGGGCGTCCATGGCACCGTGACTGTCGGCCGCTCCTCGCCCCCAGGTCAAGAGCGCAGGCCGATGCGTTGACCCGGTGCGGCGCGCGTGCCAAATCTTGCCCGCCGCTCAAGCGCCCCCGCTGTCCCATGATTCATGCCACCTATCGCCTCGTCCGCCTCGGCGCCGGGGTCGTCCTCGTCGCGGGCGGTGGGATTCTCAGCCTGCCCTTCGTCCCCGGCCCCGGCCTCCTGCTCGTGTTCTGCGGCCTCAGTCTGCTCGCACGCGAGGTCCATTGGGCGCGGCGACTGCGCGACGCGCTCCATCGACGCTTCGAGCGGCTCCGCGGGAGGGAGCATGAGCGACAAGGACATGCGAGAGGCGAAAGACCGCCTTGGCGACACCTTGCGTCTGAAGGAACGCGCCGAGGAGGACAAGTGGTTCGCCGAGCAGGAGCGGCTCAAGATCGAAAAGCTGCGGCAGGCCCGGCGGGTTAGCACGGAGGCACCCTCCCCACCGACCTGCCCGCGCTGCCAGAGCGCACTGCAGAGCGTGATGCTCCACGGCATCGCGGTCGACGAGTGCCCGCAGGGCTGCGGCATGTGGCTCGACCAGGGAGAGCTCGAGACACTGGCGGAGCGCGAGCGCCAAGGCTGGCTCGGCAAGTATTTCTACCGCCCCCGGCTCGGGCGCTGAGCGAGGGAAGCCATGTTCACCGGAATCGTCGCAGTCACCGGCCTGATCGAGCGCATCGCCCCATGCGGAGGCGGGCGGCGGCTGACCATCGTCCCCCGCAAGCCCTTGAGCCGCCTCGCGCTCGGCGAGAGCATCGCCGTCAACGGCGCCTGCCTGACGGTGACAAGCGGCAACGGACGGCGGTTCACGGTCGATGTCTCGCCCGAGACGCTGCGGCGCACGACCTTCGGCGATCTCGCTCGCGGAGCGCGCGTCAACCTCGAACGGGCGCTCCGCCTCGGCGACCGCCTCGGCGGTCACATCGTACAGGGTCACGTCGACGGTGTCGGTCGAGTCGAAGCCATCCATCCCGATGGCGAGTGGGTGCTGTACCGCTTCAGCGCTCCGCCGGAGGTCCAACCCTTCCTCGTCGAGAAGGGATCGATCGCCGTGGACGGCGTGAGCCTGACCGTTTTCGGGGTCGAACGTGGCGGTCGCTTTACCGTGGCGCTCATCCCCCACACGCTGCGCGAGACGACGCTCGCCGAACGGATACCCGGCGATCGGGTGAATCTCGAGGCTGATGTGCTCCTCAAGCAGATCGCGGCCATGCTCCACGATCGTTCGCCGCGCCGCGGGGGCCGCAGCCCGTCCCGCGGCTCGGCCCGCTCGGCTCGACGCTGAGGTCTTCGCATGGAGCGATCGCGCGTCCAGCCCGGTGACCGGGTCGTCACGATGCAGGTCGCTGGCATCTGCACCGTCACGGCACGTCATGGGCGCTATCTCGAGATCGAGACACCCTACGGCCAGCGCCTGACCGTGGTCGACTCGGCCGTGCGCAAGGTGTCGCGCAAGCCCGGCGAGCCGGTGAAAGCCGGCTGACCAGCTAGCGCGGTCCCCCGGCGCACAGCGCCGTCTCCAGATGCGGCAGCAGGGCGTGGAGATCCGCGACCACGCCGACATCGCAGCCGCCCTTGAATACCGGCGCCTTCGGGCTGCGGTTGACCGCCACGATGACCCCGGCCCGCCGCAGTCCGACCATGTGCTCCATGGCGCCACTGATGCCGAGCCCGACGTACAGCCGGGGGGCGATCGCCCGGCCGGTGAGGCCGACCTGGTACTGCCTCGCCAGCCACCCGAGATCCGTCACCTCGCGCGTGGCGCAGACTGCCGCGCCGATCCGTTGCGCCAACGCCCGCACCGAGGCGACGCCGTCCTCCCCCACGCCCTTGCCGATCCCGAGGACGACCGCCGCCGCGTCGAGCGTCTCGTCCACCGGCGCCGCCAGCGCCTGTTGTCGGACCACCGTGACTCGCGACGCCAGCGCCGGCGTGCGCAACGAGACGACCTCTGCGCGACGCGAGGGGTCGGGCCGCGCGGCGCGCAGCACCCCAGGGCGGATGGTGGCCATGTCCGGCCGCGTGCGGGACAGGACCGGTGCCACCACGTTTCCCCCGAACGCGGGCTTGAGAAGACGCGTGCGCCCCTCGGCATCGAGATCGACATCGATAGCATCGCCCGTGAGCCCGAGCCCGAGCCGCGCCGCCACACGCGGCGCGAGGTCCCGGCCGCGCACCGTCGACGGCACGAGGACGAGCCTCGGTCCACGCTCGCGGATGACCGTCGTCAGGACCGCCGCATGGGCCTCGGTGGTGTAGGGGTCGAGATGGGCGCCCTCGGCGACGAGCACGCGATCTGCGCCCGCTGCCGCCAGGGCCTCCGCCCAGCGCGATATCCCCTCACCACCCACGAGCAGCGCCTCGACGGGACCACGCAGCGACCTGGCGAGCCACGACGCCTTGGCCAGGAGCTCGGCCGTCACCGCACGCGGCCCCCCCGGTCCCAGCTCTGCGACCACGAGCAGGGGCGGGCCCTGCCCGGGCTCGCGAGAAGGCAGCGGCGGCGGCTCGGGGAGCGGCGCGAACGCTCCGAGCTCCCGCAGCCGTTCTCCGAGCCGACGGGCGAGCTGCGCAGGATCGTCGCCTTCGAGCAGCTCCCCACGCCGCTGGACCTTGACCGCTTCCAGCTCGGCGACCCAGGTCGGTGAGCCCTGGGGCCCTACCTGGTCTTCGCCGAGGTCGAGATCCGCCAGGGCGAGGGTTGCGATCGGCTTCTCGGCTGCCGCCAGACGCTCGGCCTTCGACGGGAACCGCTCCTCGGCCAGATCTTCCGCGGCCGTCACCAGCGCAGGGAGTGGCCCGCGCACGGTCTCGAACCCCTCGTCGATGGCCCGTTCCGCCTCGAAGGTCCGCGCCGCCGGGTCCACGGTCAGCGAACGCACGACCGTCGCCTGAGGCCAACCGAGCAGCTCGGCGATCTCGGGACCCACCTGGCCCGTCTCGGCATCGACACTCGAGCGGCCGACCAGCACGAGATCCGGCCCCTCCCGACGAATCGCCGCCGCCAACGCTCGCGCCGTGGCGAGCGTATCCGAGCCGGCGAGCGCACGGTCGCTCAGGTGCACCGCACGGTCCGCACCGAGCGCCAAGGCGTGGCGCAAGGTTTCGGCTGCCTCCGCCGGTCCCATGGTGAGCGCGACGACCTCGCCGCCATGCGCGTCGCGCAGCGTCAACGCGCCCAACAACGCTCGCAGGTCGAAGGCACTCGGCTCTCCACGCACGCCGTCGCGGACCAGCCGGCGCGTTGCGGGGTCGAAGCGCAACGACGACAGAAGGGGAACGTGCTTGAGACAGACCACGATGCGCATGCGCTGCACCTCGCCCTGCCGGTGGCGCGCCCCCACCGGACCGCGCCTGACCGGGATGAAGATCGACACTGGAGCCATGACGGGCCCGACGACGTGCTGCAAGCCGGACCGCCGCGCCACGCCCCGCGCCGGGATCGCGTCGGGCGGGCGCACTTGTTAGGCTTGCCCGGGAGGCGAGGGGCCGATGGCGCAGGCTGAGGACCACGGGCAGCTGAACCGCGAAGAGCTGGACGACTGGCTCGAGTCGCTCGACGCGTTGATCCGCACTCGCGGAGCGGCAGCCACCGAAACCCTCCTCGCCGCCCTCACGGATCGCGCCCGGCGCGCGGGTGTTCCCGTCAGCGGCAGCCTGCGCACGCCGCAGATCAACACGATTCCCGCCGAGGCCGAGCCGCCGTATCCCGGCGATCTCGCGCTCGAGCGGCGGATCAAGAGCCTGGTGCGCTGGAACGCGATGGCGATGGTCGTCCGCGCGAACCGCCAGGCCGAGGGCATCGGCGGCCACATCTCCACCTTCGCCTCGGCTGCCACGCTGTACGAGGTCGGCTTCAATCATTTCTTTCGCGGCAAGGACGCGGGGCTCGACGCCGACCAGATCTACTTCCAGGGACACGCCTCGCCCGGGATCTATGCCCGGGCCTTTCTCGAGGGCCGTCTCGACGAACGTCAGGTCGAGAATTTCCGCCAGGAGCTCCGGGACTCGCCGGGACTGTCGTCGTACCCCCATCCTTGGCTCATGCCGCAGTTCTGGGAGTTCCCCACGGTCTCCATGGGCCTCGGCCCGATCATGGCAATCTACCAGGCTCGCTTCAATCGCTACCTGGAAGATCGCGGACTCAAGCCGAAGGGCGGGGGGCGGGTGTGGTGCTTCCTCGGCGACGGGGAGACCGACGAGCCGGAATCGCTCGGCGCGCTGACGCTAGCCTCGCGTGCGCGGCTCGACAACCTCATCTTCGTCGTCAACTGCAACCTGCAGCGCCTGGACGGGCCTGTTCGCGGCAACGGGCAGATCATCCAGGAGCTGGAGGCCGCCTTCCGCGGCGCCGGCTGGCACGTCATCAAGGTCGTCCTGGGCCGCGACTGGGACCCCCTGCTCGCGCAGGACGAGGAGAGCCTCATCGCGCGGCGCTGGACGGAGGTCGTGGACGGCGAGGTGCAGAAGTATTCCGTGGCGGGGGGCGCTTACATCCGCGAGCATTTCTGGGGGAAGTACCCGGCCCTGGCGAAGATGGTGGAGCGTCTCTCCGATGCCCAGCTGGCGCGCCTCAATCTGGGGGGGCACGATCCGGTGAAGGTGTATGCCGCGTATGCCGCAGCGGTGGCGCATCGCGGCAGTCCGGTCGTCATCCTCGCGCGCACCATCAAGGGCTATGGGCTGGGCGAGGTCGGCGAGGGGAAGAACGTCAGTCACCAGCAGAAGAAGCTCAACGAGGACGAGCTGCGGGACTTCCGCGCGCGCTTCGGCATCCCGATCTCCGACGAGGCCCTCGCCTCCGCCCCCCTCTACCGCCCTCCCGAGGACAGTCGCGAGCTCGCCTACCTGCGGGAGCGCCGCGCAGCGCTCGGCGGGCCGGTGCCCGAACGACGCGTGCGCTGCGAGCCCTTGCCTCCGCCTGCACCGACCGTGTTCGAAGAGTTTCTCTCGGGGTCGGAGGATCGCGCGGTCTCGACCACGATGGCCTTCGTGCGCATGCTGTCGAAGCTCCTGAAAGACCCGAGCGTCGGTCGCTGGATCGTACCGATCGTCCCCGACGAGGCCCGGACCTTCGGCATGGAGGCCCTCTTCCGTCAGGTCGGGATCTACTCCCACGTGGGCCAGCTTTACGAGCCGGTGGACGCTGGGAGCCTGCTCTACTATCGCGAGGCTCGCGACGGACAGATCCTCGAAGAAGGCATTACCGAGGCGGGGTCGATGGCCTCGTTCATCGCCGCGGGCACCGCCTACGCGACTCACGGCGTGCCGACGATTCCGGTCTTCATCTACTACTCGATGTTCGGCTTCCAGCGTATCGGCGACCTCATCTGGGCGGCGGCCGACATGCGCACCAAGGGGTTTCTCGTGGGCGCCACGGCCGGCCGGACGACGCTCGCCGGCGAGGGGCTGCAGCACCAGGACGGGCACAGCCACCTGCTCGCCTATCCGGTGCCGAATCTCGAAGCGTACGATCCCGCCTATGCCTACGAGATCGCCGTCATCGTCCGCGAGGGGCTGCGGCGCATGTACGAGCGAATGGAGGATGTCTTCTACTACATGACACTGGAGAACGAGCCTTATCGCATGCCTCCCATGCCAGACGGAGCCGAGGAGGGAATCCTGCGAGGCATGTATCTGCTCGAGCCAGCGGCCGAGCCGGCGGCCGCACGGCGCGTCCAGCTGCTCGGCACTGGCGCGATCCTGAACGAGGCGGTCGCGGCCCGACGGCTCCTGGCGGAGCGCTGGGGCGTCCAGGCGGACGTGTGGAGCGTCACGAGCTGGAAGGCCCTCCACCGTGAGGCCTGGGAGACCGAACGCTGGAACCGCCTGCACCCTTCAGCACCTGCGCGGACACCGTACTTCACCGCCTGCCTCGCGAGCCGCCCGGGACCCGTCGTGGCCTCCACGGACTACGTGCGTGCCGTCCCCGAGTCGGTGGCGCGCTTCGCGCCCGCGCCCATGATGACGCTCGGCACCGATGGCTTCGGGCGCAGCGACGGGCGTCGGGCGCTGCGTGCCTTTTTCGAGGTCGACGCGCGGCACATCGCGCTGGCCGCGCTCGTGCTCCTGATGCGCCAGGGGGAGGTCGATGCTACAACCGTCGAGCAGGCGATTGCGGCGCTCGACATCGATCCCGACTGTGCCAGCCCGCTGCTGCGTTGAGACATGAGCAAGGACCTGACCCTGCCGGACCTGGGCGAAGGCATCGACACCGCGACGGTGGTGGAAATCTTCGTCAAGCCTGGCGACACGGTGCGGGTCGATCAGCCGCTCTTGAGTCTCGAGACCGACAAGGCGCAGTTCGAGCTGCCAGCGACAGCCGCAGGCGTGGTCGAGAAGATTCTGGTCGGCATCGGCGACGACGTCGCCATCGGCCAACCGATCGTGACGATCGCCGACAGCGGAGACGCCGGGACCACGAGCGCAGCCGCTCCCGCGGCCCCGCGTCCAACGCCCGGACCGGTCCCCGCCCC
>Ga0209101_1000827_pt1 | contig 24811 bp, 22 predicted proteins | sample ConPoolayeCmetaG_FD_185481 | JGI IMG/M metagenome (GOLD analysis project Ga0209101, IMG submission 185481) | Hot spring microbial mat communities from California, USA to study Microbial Dark Matter (Phase II) - Cone Pool mat layer C metaG... ...
CCTGACCATGCCAGCCGTGCATGGAGACGAGAAGCGGACGGGGTTCGTCCGGGACCTCAAAGCGGGCGTAGAGGGTGAGCTCGGGCTCCACGGAGGAGGGATAGGGTTCGTAGAGGGATTTCATGGCAAACCCGAGCCAAAGACAAGCCGTCGGGCCGGAAACTCATCGAGAAAACGAAGGGGCGCATCGGGAGGAATGAAGTAGTGGCCGACGCACAGGCGGAGGTGCTCGAAACGCCGAAGCAGCGGATAGACCCAAATCTCTTCCTGGTAACCGCAGCCGACCAAGAGAACGCGAAGGTCCGGCCATGTCCGAAGCAGCTCCTCAATCCAGGCGGGCGTCAGGTTTTCCCGCTTGAGCCCAATGGGGATCCGAAGCGTGACGCAGGCCTCAAGCAGCTCGCCGTACACGGCACGGATGGGATACGCCGAATGAGGGAACAGGAAGAGCATCCGGCTGTTGGCTTGCCGCATCGCGGTCAGCAGATCATCCACCCGGGGGCTGCCCCGGTGCGGGAAGGGGGTATAGGAGAAGGCCGGTGTAAGGCGGGGCGTGCGAAGGACGATCTCGGCCAGGATGGCGTTTCCATGCCAGGCGTTTCCACCTCCCGCGGTGAAATTGCTGTGGGCCACGGCCGACCCGATACCGAAATGATCCATCAGCGCCACCAGTTCATCGGTTCGCCACGGCAGAAGACGATCCCGCCGAAACCAGGGACCCACTCCGAAAAAAGCGTCGCATATCTCCATGTCGGCTCTCACTCCCTCAGCTTCCGTTCCACCGACCGCACCCCGGTCGGGGCGTCCGGCGGGCGATCGCGGAGGCTGCGGATGAACATATAGAGGCCCATGAGAATCACGAACACGGCAAACAGGCGCGTGAGTGTGAGATTGGACAGGCGCTTGAGACCTTCCGCCGCAAACCAGACAACCACGCCAGACCCGACCGCCGTCCAGATGGCGATCTTCCAGTCCACGAGCATGTTCCCGGCATTGCGAATCGTGGCCACAATCGAGGTCAGCACAATCACCGCCAACGAGGTTGCTACGGCCTTTTTCTGATCCAGGCCAAGGCAAAAGACGAAGGCGGGAACCAGAAAGACACCTCCGCCGACCCCGCACAGGGCGGCGGCGACGCCGCTGATCCCTCCCAGAAGAAGAGCAATGATGGCTGTCGCCATGAACGGCTCCACGGACCAACCAGGGCTATTGTCGGCCATTAGCGGCCGCGGTTCAAGCGCAATTGCCCTTCCTCCGATGCCCTTGACATTCGTCTCGAACTCGGGGATAGTCGCGGGCGCTGGGAATGACCTATGGGTGTTTTGATCTTTCTTTTGACCTACGTCGGGGTGGCCGTGGGCCGATTCCCCCGGCTGGCGATTGATCGGACGGGCATCGCTCTTCTCGGCGCCATCGCGATGGTCGTGGGAGGGGTCCTGACCGCCGACAAAGCCTTTGCCGCCATCCATGTGCCGACCCTGCTTCTGCTCTATGGGCTGATGATCGTTTCGGCTCAGCTCCGTCTCGGAGGTTTTTACACCCGCCTGGCACGCGATCTGACCACGTGGCTCGACCGTCCCGCCTTCTTCCTGTTTTTGCTGATGACGGTCTCGGGAGGTTTGGCGGCCATTTTGGCCAACGATATTATCTGCCTAGCCTTCACCCCCGTTCTCTGCGTCTCCCTTCGCCGCAGGGGACTTAATCCGATTCCTTTTCTTCTCGGTCTGGCCATGGGAACCAATCTGGGGTCGGCCTCGACCATCATCGGAAACCCGCAGAGCATGCTGATCGGTCAGTTGGCCCAGCTGGACTTCAAACGGTTCTTTTTCTGGTGTGCCCCGCCCTCCTTCGCCGGTCTTCTGGCGACGTGGGGACTTCTGTTGTGGCTCTATCGGGGGCAGCTCAGACTTCCGGTGGAGTCTCCTCCCGGCTCCGAAAGCGCGGACGGACGTTGGCCCCCCTATAACCGCCGGCAGACGATCAAGGGGCTGATCGCCGTCACGGTGGTGATCGGCCTCCTGCTGACGCGTTTTCCCCGGGAATGGTCCGTTCTGGCCGTAGCGGGTGTTCTGTTGCTGAGCCGTCAGATGCATACACGCTCGATTCTTGGACTGGTGGATTGGCACCTGATCACGCTTTTTGCGAGCCTTTTCATTGTCGTCCGCGGTCTGAATGCCTCCGGATGGCCGGAACGGATCGTGGGGCACCTGGAGTCGTCGGGGCTCGCCTGGCATCATCCCATCCCCTTGAGTTTTGTCACGGTGGTGCTGAGCAACGTGGTCAGCAATGTTCCGGCGACGGTTTTGCTCTGTCATCACCTGCCCCTGGGCGATCCCATCCGGTGGTATGTCCTTTCGGTCAGCGCCACCTTCAGCGGCAATCTCCTCCCCATCGGCAGCATCGCCAACTTGATTGTCATTGAACAGGCGTTCCCCTTTGGCGTCTCGATCTCGCTTCGGGAATATGCCCGATCGGGCATTCCGATCACTCTGGTCAATTTGGCGATCTTAATCCTGTGGATTCTCATCCGATCGTGACCCCTCTTTCCCTGCATGGCCTTTTGAGGGCCGCTCGGTGACACCTCGGGCATGCGTTCCGCCGTCGGGCTGTTTTACACCCAGGGCGCGGCGGGCGCGACGCTGGGCTTGCTGGTCAAGGGGCGTTTGGGCAGGGGCGTCCAACGCCCGCTGATACCAGAGGCGCGCCTCGATCGGCCGTCCTGCGGCTTCAAGCGTCTCCCCCATCTGCTCGAGCGCAAACGGGGATTGGGGTTCTCTCTTCAGGGCCTCCCGAAAGGCTTGTTCAGCCTTTTCGAACGTCGGGTAATCCCCCTCCCAGAGACGCCGGGCCACCCACCGGACGGCCACGGGAAGCCGGGCCATCTCGCGGTAACCGATGCCCAGGACCACATAGGCTGGCGCATACTCCGGGTCAAGGATCAACGCGCGCCGGGCGCTCTGTTCCGCCTTTCGGGCATCCTCGAGCCGTCGGAGTCCCCGTTCGCGCATGGCAAGCGTCCCATGGGTGAAGGCCACGAGAAAATGGCTCTCGGCAAGGGCAGGAAAGCGTTGTTCCATGTCAAGGGCCTTTGCCGCCGCCTGTTGAAACCAAAGGAGAGCCTTGGCGGCATCAGGATCGGCTTCACCGGCATGAAACAGACTCCACACGAGACGCGAATAGAGATCCGGACGATCCGGCTCGAGGCGAAGAAGCGCCGCGTAGTGAGCGGCGGCCTCGAGATAGCGGGCCTGCTGGAAGGATTCCTCCGCCCTCTGGCGTAGGGCATCCGCTTCGCCTGCCCATACCACGCCGGCCGTCGCCAAGACAAGCGCCAGATGGCCCACGCGCAGGCCTCCTGTCGCCCTCATCCGAACTCTCCCGTAGGCGCCGTGTAAAGACCGCCAGAAATCCGTTCCAGATCAGCCAAGCTCCGAGCGGCCAGTTGATCAAGGGAGACCTGGGACAGATCGAGACCGAGATCCTCTGGCGTTTGAACCAGCCCTCGACGACGAAGCGAAAGGGTCTCTTCCGGCTTCTCGGACCGTCCCACCGGCGTCTCTCCGGCGATGGCCCGAATAGCGGCCCTCCGCTCCTCGCGCGTGGCGCAACGCAGCAGATACGCAATCTCCCGTTCGGTCACGATATGGGTCAGATCGTCCCCATAAAGCATGATCGGCGCCACCTCCAAACCCCCTTCGTGGGCGAGGGACAGGCTGTCGAGTTCCGGGACGAAGACCGGCATCCCGCCCTTTTCGCTGACGGTCGGCGTGACCTGCACCACCAACTTGCGTCCCCGGAAGGGAATGGAGGGCCATTCGGCCCATCTCAGAGCTTCCGCGCGTTCCTTCCCTGCTTTGACCCAGGCCGGGGAGGGATGACGCCGTCCCGGGGCATCGCTGCCGAGATTTGGCGCGCCGCCAAACCCGGAAATGCGATCCCGATTGGCCGTCGAGCTGTTTCCGTCCGCATCCACCTGAAGCGTGGCCCCGACAAAGCAGTCCACGCCGTATTGGCCGGCAACCTGGGCAAACAGCCGGTTGGTTAAAAGCTCCCCGCCAGGTGTGGTGAAAAAGATTTTCGGCCGGGCGGCCGCGTACCGTTCCATGCCGACTTCACTGCCCAACGAGTAGATCGAACGAACCGAGCCAGCCTCGATGGCCGGAATGAGGGTGGGATGGGGATTGAGCCACCAGTGGGTGGCGACCCGGCCCTTCAGTCCCAGCGACTCGCCGTAGGTCGGTAAAAGAAGTTCGATGGCGGCCGGGGCATAGCCGATCCCATGGTTGAGCGAACGGACCTCGTACGGCGCATAGATGCCCTTGATGACCATCATCGCCATGAGCACTTGGCGCGGCGTGATTCGGGACGGATCCCGGGTAAAAAGCGGGACGACGCGATCGGCTGGCAGATCCACTTGTGGCAGCGGGCCATTGACGACCGACTCCACCTGCACCATCGTCACGCCCCCGGCTCCCCGAACGGCCTCGCACAGGAAGGCGGTCTCCTCGCCGTTACTGCCCAAGAACACATTTTCCTGGGCATCGGCGGTCTCGCCGGCCAGCAGGGCCGCATCCGGCCGGAGATCGGTCAAATAGCGGGAATAGGAGTTCCAGAACGGCCGGCGTTCAATACCGCCGGTAGTCGTAATGGGAGTAACTCTCACCCCGGTACGGCACGTCGTTCAGAATCACTCCAATGACCTTGCACCCGGCATGGCGGAATTCCCGGACGGCATGAACGACCGGGTGATACCGGCTGCGCCCAAGCCGGCTGACGATGATGACGGCGCCGGCCACTTGGCCCAGCACGACAGGATCACTCACAACCCCAAAGGGAGGGGAGTCAATGATGACCCGCTCGTAGCGGCTCTTGGCCCATTCCACGAACTCCTTGACCGTCGGCCGTCCCATGACATCAGCCGGGCTGATGTTTTCGGCCACCTGACTGGGCACCACATGAAGGTTTTCGAAAGCAGTCGGAGTAGGAAGATTCTCGAACTGCGAGGGGTCGCCCTGCTGGAGAACATGGAGCAGACTGGCTTTAGCCTTTTCCTCCACCTGAAAGATCCGGCCAAGCCGGGGCCGACGGAGGTCGAAATCCACAAGGAGGGTCTTGAGCCCGCTCTGGGCATACGCCAGGGCCAAATTGCATACCGTAATCGTCTTGCCTTCTTCCGGCTGCGTGCTGATGATCAGAACGCACCGGTTCACCTCCTGATAACGGGGAGATTCGAGGAGCGCCCGGAGACCTGCGAAAACCTCTGTAATCCGGCTGAACTTTTTCTGCGCCACAGTCAGGGCCAGCTGTTCGCGGGTCGTCTTTGCCACATGCGGCAGAAGCGCCAGGACCTTAAGACGCATTCGGAGTTCGATGTCGGCCGGCCCGATGATCTTATCCTCGAGTTTGTCAAGCATCAGGGCAACACCCACGCCGACCAGCGTGCCGAGAAAGAGGCCGATGATCATGATCTGCGGAAGACCGCGGCTCAAAGGCCGTTGGGGTGGTTCAGCTTTCTCCACGATCATGACGGTGGTCATGGCCTCATCGAGCGCGAGGCGCGCCTCCTCGATCCGGTTGAGGATTCCCCGGTAACTGAGCATGTGGGCCTCTTTTTCGCGCTCGAGCTGTTCCAGTTTCATCTGGATGCTCTTGATGCGGAGATCCAGATCGGCAGCCAGTTTCAACTGCTCCTCCTTCTTCCATCGGAGGGTATCCACCTGCTTGCGGAGAAGATCGAGCGTGGCGGATGCGGTCTCCTGAGTCCGGCGGGCCGCCTCCTTGAACTGTTCCCGGATGGCCTCGATCTGCTTGTTCTTTTCGATCACGGTCGGATGCTGCTCGGTGTAGCGAACCAGCAGGGCATCGCGATCCGCAAGGGCGGTCTGCAGCCGCTGGATGACGGCCGCGATCTCACCCGCGCGCGGCAGGGATTCCGGAAGAGAGGCGATGGCATCCGGATTCGCCTGTGCGGCCTGGAGCGCGGCCATCAGGTCCACCGCCCGCGCCAGTTCGTTTTCGACCCGTACGAGTTCCGAATTATAGCTGGCCAGAGCCACTTCCACGGCTTGCCGTTGGCTGATGAGATTATCCAGTTGACTCTGCGTTCGGAAATCCACAATCGCCTGGTCCGCTTTTTCCAGAACCCGTCTCTGCTGCTCGGCCTGAGACCGGAGCCAGAAGACCGCGCTTTCCGAAAAAGACCGGTTTTCATCCGCCGCATTCTGTACCGCCGTCTCCGCATACGTGTTGACCAGAGCCGCGGACAGTTCGGGCCGACCGGTCCGAGCGGTGATCTCCACCAGGCGCGTCCGTCGACGGAGGGTCAACGAGACGTTTTCAATCGCCTCCTCCAGCTCCTCATCCGTGATCTGGATTTTCGGATTGTCCCTTCGGAATCTCGCCATCACCTGGGCCTGGACCTCCCGGCTCTTCAGCTTGGTCAGTCGGGTATTGAACACCTCATCAACCGAACTGCCCGAAACGTTTTCCTCCGACGGTGAGAGGGTGGTTGGCATGACGCGGCGACCCCGCACGCTCATTTCGATGAGCGCGGTCGCCTCGTAGGTGATCGGCAATGCCTGATAATAGGCCCATGCGGCGATTCCGCTCAGGACAATAATGTTGAGGACGACCGGCAGTTTTTTCAGACAGACCCGAAGAATCCGGCTTGGATCCAGAGAGCCGAGGGCCGACTCCTCTTCCTCTTCCTCAGATCGGGGGGCGCCATAATAAGGAACCCCGTAGTAGGGCGCGCCGTAGGGAGCCCCGTAGTAGGGCGCGCCGTATCCATAAGTGCTCCCCCCATAGTATCCCCCGTAGGCGCTCCCGTAATATGGCGCTTGAGAGTAATAGGGGTGGCGATGACCGTAAATAGTGCCCCGTGTTTGCCCGGTGCCCGTAGAGGGAGACGGGCTATTCTTATCGGGGGACGGAGCAGACGAATCGGGACGATCTGAGGAAACAGCGTCCTCGTGCTGGGATTCTTTGGCCATGGATCATTATCCTACCTGTTTACTTGGGGTTATCGCAACCTTTTCCATACAGGAAGACCGATGTTCGAGAAAATCCGGCGCGCAGGTGAGCATGGCAAACCAGAGCCAGAGCACCGCCGGACTTCGGAACGGAAGATCGGTGAAACTATAAAAAAAGATCACCGCGGGTCCAACCAGAAGCGCCAGACCCAGCGGAGGAATTCGGTAGAGGAACGATCGGCTTTCTCCGTCCCGCCGTCGTCGCGCCAGTGAGGTCAAGATGCGCACCGATGGACGAAGCAGGAGAAAAACCGCCAGAACCAGTAAACCAGCCCCAACTGCTCCGAACTCTACCAGAAACTGCAGGGGATCATTGTGAACATTCGCCGAGCCTTCCGGAAAAACCCTTTGGGGATTATCCGGCACTACAAAAAGAGGAACATAATGGCGATACCCCCACCCTCCAACCCCAAACCAGGAATGGTCACGCCAGATCTGCCAAGCGGCATTGATATAGGGATCCCCTCGGCGCTCCACTCGAGACCGGACCTCGGCGAGCGTAGTCCCCTTCCACTCTTCCCGTACGACATTCCCGGGAACACGGACAAAAACGAACGCGGCGGTGGCCAGCACCGCTACCAGACAGATCGTCACGGCCGCCCACCCGGCCGTGGTGTACCGCCAACGAAGGCGGCGCAGGGCATAGCCACTGCCAAGAATCGAAAGGAGGGCGGCCAGGGTAATCGCTGCCCGGCTTCGGCAAAAGAGGGCCCCCAAGAGGTTGATCAGCAGCGTCGGCAGGGCCCATACGACATTTTCTCCTCCATCGTCACGGCCCAACTCCCGGATGAGAAGCCCGCCACTGAGAACCGAAGCCAAAACGAAATAGGCTCCGGCATGATTGGTATACCCAAAGGTCGCAAAAAAAGGCGCTTCGGCCTTCCCCATCCAAAAGATGCCCGGCGCTTGACTGGCCTGCTGAATCAGACCGACGGCGGCCACCCAGGCGGCGTTCACCGCCAGGAGACGGAGAAGCTCGGCTTTTCGCTCCCGGGAAAGACCATGCCGGATCGCGAGGATGCTCGCCCAGGCAGGCCCAAACCAGAGAAGCATCTCCGCCGCTTCCGACGGTCGTATGCTGAATACCGGGAGATTCGGTCGAGGCGGCGGCGCAAAGAACCAGAAGCCCAGGGTTGAGTTCCATTCTAACTCCCGGGGTCCGTTCCACACCTGAAGGCTCACCAAAAAAAGAAATGCCAGGCCAACATAAAGAAGAGGATCGGAGAGAAAGCCATGAAGCGCCCGCATCCGAGCAGCCCTGGCATTCTCCACCCGTTCACGATCCGGCCAGAAAAGGGCGCTCCCGAGAGCCGCCAATGCCAACCAGGGAACAGGGCCCACCCACTCCGGCCGGGCCCCCCCCCGCATCCAGACCGGCCAGACCAGAAGGAAACCCAGAAAAAAAAGCATACGGTCCCGTCTCTCCGGCCTTCACCCGCCGGCCTACTACTACTGTCCTTTGTACGGAGGCGCGGGAGGCGGAGGAGCCGGCGGCCTGGGAACGACAACGGGAGGCAATACGACGGACGACATCTGGACGAGCGTCTGGTAGAGAACCGGTGGAAGCGTTCCCGGAATGTCGCGGGCCGCTGAAAGAACGGCGGCGGCCCATCGGGATTGTCCTTCCAGAGCATCCAGAAGTGCCTTCGTCAGCGCGGAGCCCGCCTCGCCCGCGGCCGCCAGGGCCGCTGCCACCAGCCGTTGAAATGTCGCCAAGGGGATCTGCCCGACCAGCGCTCGGAACGCCGTTGGAATAATCCGAAGAGCCCGGTCCGAATCGGTTTGAAGAATGTACGCCAACAAAAGTTCCGCCTCGCCAGAGGATTCACGTTCGACATCACCCACAATCTGCCGAATGGCCTCCGCAAGGGCTCCCCCGGCCGCAGCATCATCTTCGATCGCCATGATGCGCGCCGCGGTCTCCCGCGCCGAACGAGCCGCCGCCCCCTCCTCCTCGGCTTCCTGGGCCCTCAGAATACCGACGGCCATCACCGTCAACATTGTCAAAAATAGCCGCTTCATGACTCTCCTCCTTGTTCGACGATCAGTACCAAAGCGATGCGCCGGCCAGAACAATCCACTGGTTGTATTGATCCAGGTCGTTGTCTCCCCGTTCGAACGTCGTTTCAACGAACAATTTCCAGAAGGTGTTGGCCACGGGTGCCAGCACAAGACGTCCCGTGAACTGAAGCAATTCCGCATATTCCTGCTGCAGGTTGTTACCGTAATCAATTGGAAAATCATAATCGTCGTAGCGATAGGTGACGGAGCCAATCGCGCTCAACCGCCGAAGGAAGGCATAGCTGAGTCCCGCCTGACCAGCATAGGAACGGCGTGTCACCTCACGCACGGTCGTCGCCGGCTGCACATCCGTCCAAAGGCGGCCAAAGAGGCTCAGATTATCCCGCGCGCGCCAGTTCAGTTGGCCATCCACGTCCCAGTCCCACTTCCGATCGTAGTCGGACGCTTCCACATCACGGGCATATTCGTAAGTTTTGGCCCCCACGCCGATCCGGTAGTCCACCTTAACCAAAGGCCGAGTGCGGAAGCCCGCCCGCAGGCCCACGACCGGAACGTCCTTCGAAAGGGAGTCGGAATTGAGCTGCTGGTAGTTCATCTGAACGAAAAAGGAGGTTTTTTCGGAAAACCGATAACCCGCATCGCCCCGAAGTGTCCAGTTCCAGTTGTCAAAAACGTTGGTTCCATCATAGTCCGTCCGTGTCGCCGACCCCCCCAGCGTAAAGTCCGTCTTGGGCAGGGCCAACCACTGAACGTCGCCAAACCCGCTCATGTTGATCCGTTTCAGACGGTCGGACCGATCCTCGACATAGGGAAGCGGCAACTCAGCGGGCATGGTCTGCACCGCACTGGCCGGCACCCGCTCAAAATCCTGAAGGTTGCGGAATTTTCCGCCGCCGGTCACGCGGTATTTGTCCGATTCCGGCCAATACCGAATCGTACCTTCCGCCGTAAAGGCATCGTAGTCAGTCTCGCTCAAATCGTTGTAAATACGCCGGTCATACCAACCTCTCAACCGAATATCCCACTCGGGACGCATCGTCGCGGAAGGACCAACGCCAAGACCCACCGAAAATTGGGCAAAAACATCGTCCGTATCCTTGTCCACAAAGGTCCCGTCCGGGTTCACCCTCTGGCTCTCCCCCGAACTCAGCCACGCCTGACTATCATAACCCGCGGAAAGCTCCACAAACGGACTGAATTTGAACCCCTCGACCCGGATGCCGTTGCCGGGAGCCGAAATGGCCGCCTGCGCGCCAATGCTACTGGCCAACAGAAAGGCAGCTAGGCTTGCCCCACCGATTCGATTGATGATGAACGCCTTCATACCAGCACCCCCTCGTCACCGACTTCTCACCAGACACTTTCCGGAACAAATATGATATCTCCCGGCTCCAAAGTCAAATCCTTTTCTATCATACCTCTTTTGGCAATGTCCAGCAGATTAACGACAATGCGGCGAGGCCCCTCATGGGTCCGCCTCCAGATTCGGATGTCCGTCTCACGAGCCACCCGGTTAAGGCCACCGGCGAACTGAATGGCCCGGCTAAGCGTGAGATCCCGGGAAGGAGGAATATTGATACGCCCCGGACTGTTGACCGCCCCATAAACCGAAACCCATCCCCACGGCGAAACTTCTCCGGGACGCCCTTCATATACGTAATCCACCGAGACGCTGGGATCTTTGAGAAAACGTGAATATTCTTCGGTCAGGCGTTCGCTCAACGTTCGGACCGTCAAACCCAGGCATCCGACCTGACCGACAAGCGGCAGAGTGATGGTGCCCTTATCTGAGATTGTCCGGATCATTTCGGGAACTTCGACAATGCCGCCGGCGATTACGGACACCTTGATCGAAAAGCCGGGCCGAAGGTAGGGAGCTCCATCGGGTGCAAACCAATCGGCCGGCTGTTCCGCGCTCAACCGCTCCGCCAACGCTTGCTCTCGTTCCTCTTCCCGGGAAGCATCAGGGGGAACAGACAAGACTTGAGAGGATTCCCCCGCAGGGATCGTTTCGGCCTTCTTTCTCCACGGCCACCACCGAGTGAGCCCCCGGCGGGCCGAAGAAGGCATAGGTAAAGCCATAGCCTCCTCATGAACCGTTTCCTCGCGAACGGAAGAGGCCGGGGCGGACACCTCCGGAACAACAACGGCCGCTTCTTTCCCCGGCGTCTCCTCCCTTGGTGCCGTCAGATGATCAGGGATCAGGAGGGGCTCTACCGCCGTTTCCCCCTCTTCAATAAAAACAATTTCCATAGGTCCGCCCCGCCGTGTCCGGCAACCGGATAAGACGAACCCCGCAAGGCATGCTCCGATGACAGCCAAACGCCAGTGTTTCCAAGTTCGGTTCACCCTAAGACCCCTTGTTCGAAGCCATACCTTAGCGAAAGAACCGGGGGAACACAACTCCCAACTTTCACGATCCCGGTGACTCTTCTTCCCGTTCTCCTGCCAGCGACTGCTCAAGCTTTTCCTTCAGACGAGGAATGTCGGGGTGCTTTTCCAGCAAAAGGGTGTAGAGATCGGAGGCTTCACGGAAGCGCCGCATCCGCAGAAGCGTGTCGGCCAGGTTTTCCCGGTCAGCATCCTCCCCTTCACGGGCCAGTTCACGCGCCACCGCCAAGGCCTCCTCCAGACGCCCTTTCCGCTCCAAAGCCTCCCGCCGAAGATTCATAAGCACCCGGTCATCCGGGGACAGCATTAAGCCGCGGCGAGTTAGCAACTCCGCCTCTTCCCATAAGCCCGCTTCCGCCATCGCACGGGCCTGCGCTTCGAAGCGGCGGGCCGCGCCAGGATCTCGCCGACTCCAGAGCGCCACGTAATCTCCATCCGTCCGATGCTCCACGCGTCGGTAAAAGCTCATGGCCATGAGCACGATCAACAAGCTGACCCCCAGAACCCATCCCTCCTGACGAAGTGCCGTTTCTGACCACACCCGCGTACCCGCCCAGGCCAGAACACCAAATGCAGCAAGGCTGAAGGGCCAAAGGCTCATCTCATTGAACGCGGGTTCCCGCGTCCACAGGACCGCCAAGGGCGGTGACCAGAACAAAAGCCAGGCGGCCAAAAAGGCGAGCCGTCGCTTTTCCTCGTTTCGTCCCCAGATGGGCGTAAGATCCGTCCGATAGAGACAGAAAACGCACAGGGCGATCACTCCCATCGCTATCCAGAGAGCCCCGAACAGGCGCCAGCCCGACCACCAAACCGGCCAGGTCGGCTCATGCAGCACTTCGCGGAAGGGCAGAAAGGTCGCTTGAAGGCCATAGAGAAAAGCGCGAAACGGCATTCGTTCCGGATACCATCCGATCGCTGCGCCCTGGAAAGCCATGCGGCGAACAAAGGCGTATCCACCGAGGACAATTAAAAACACCGCCACCCATAGCCACTCTTTCCTTTCATAACCCGAGGCCAATGGAGACAGCCCCTGGTTCACCCCACGGTACTCGTCCCGCCGTGAAGGGATCAATGGAAGCTTCAGGATCGCCGCCACCCCCAAAAGAAGAGGAAAAACCCACGCCTGCTCATGAGAGCCCAAGGCAGCGACAAAGCACAGGAGCGCGAGCCCGCGATACAGAAAACCGTTCCGGAAATAGAGCCAAAGCGCAGCCAAAACAAAGACCATCATCAGCAGGAGTTCGCGGCCGGCAACGATGCGATAGACACAACCCGTGGCCACCGGATGAAACACCCAGCCCAACATGGCCAGAATAAGAGGGATACGTCGGAATTCAAAGGGCGGGAACTTGAAAACGGCACAGGCCAGAACACCGCAAAGGCCCAATAAAAAAACGTTCAGCAGCCGATAAGGCCAGGCATCGTCAAGCCCGGAGGCCCCGCGTTGCGCCATCAGTGTCGCGTGCGCGACCGGACGCCATGCCCGCGTCAGGACCTGCGTCGGCCGATGCCATAAGGCCCGGTAATCCTTCGCCAGTGGATCCCGCGGATAGGCGGCCAGCTGAGCCTGATCTTCAAAAAGAAAATCGAAATTGCTGGCAAAGCCATAGACCAACGTCAGCGCGAGCGTGAGGATAAGAACACCTTGCGCGATCCATCGCATGAACACCACCCTGACTTGGTGGTGGGGGAAGGACTCGAACCTTCGAAGGCAAAGCCAGCAGATTTACAGTCTGCCCCGGTTGACCACTTCGGTACCCCACCGAAATTCCGGCGCCAAACGTGTCAATCATAGGAAAACGGCCGCTGACCTGTCAATGCCGGCTTTTCGGCTGGAAAAGAAAGCCCCTAATCTTTAGCGAAGGGAGATTCGGGCCTGGGGAAAAGTCGGGAGAGGGGTCTACATCTCCTGCTACGCCTTCACGCTTTTTTCACCCAAAACGGCAAAATCCTTCGCTTCGCTAAAGATTAGGCCGTCAAGACCTGAACGAGGAGATCCGCTTGACAGGGGACGCGCTTTTGTTAAGAATTCTTACGAACAACAAAGGAGGTCTCTCATGCCGACACTCGACAACCTGAAAGCCGCGTTCGCGGGCGAAAGCCAGGCCAATCGAAAATACCTCGCCTTCGCCAAGCAGGCCGAGGACGAGGGTAAACCCCAGATCGCCAGGCTCTTCCGAGCCGCCGCCGAAGCCGAAACCGTCCACGCCCACGCCCATCTCAGGGCCATGAAGGGCATCGGCACGACCGCTCAGAATGTGCAAGCCGCCATCGAAGGCGAGCATTACGAGTTCGTCGAGATGTACCCGACGTTTCTCGAGGAGGCCCGGCGGGAAGGACACCACGACGCGGCCCGATCGTTCGAATATGCGCTCGCCGTCGAGCAAGTCCACCACCGCCTCTACACCAAGGCGGCCGAGGCGCTCCAAAAGGGGCAAGACCTTCCAGCGGCCTCGATCTTCGTGTGCCCCGTCTGCGGAAACACCGAAGTCGGCGCTCGGCCGGACCGCTGCGATATCTGCGGCGTCCCCGGCTCCCGGTTCGTCGAAATCCACTAACCCCCAGGTGCCGGGGGGGGATTCTCGCCCCCGCCTGCGGTCCATAGGCGGAGCCGCTCGTACAGCGTGCTGCGGCTGATGCCCAGCCGCTGGGCGGCCACGCGTTTATTTCCGCCGCACTCCCTGAGAATCCGGAGAATATGGTCGCGCTCCGTCTCGGCCAGTGTGTCCCGAGATGCTGCGCCGGATGCAGCGGCGACCGACAGTTCCGGGGGCAGATCGTCTTCCGAAATCCGCCCGTTTTCGGACAGCACCATAGCCCGTTCCAGAACGTTTCGGAGCTCCCGGATATTGCCCGGCCAGGCATAGGCCTCGAGCCGCGCGAGGGCCGCCGGTGCCATCTCCGGCGGTGGCCGTCCCATCTCCTTCGCCAATTCGTCGAGAAAATGACGGATAAGATCGGGCAGATCCTCCCGGCGATCCCGAAGCGGAGGCAACGGAAGAGAGATGACATTGAGCCGATAATAGAGATCCTCACGGAAGGAACCGGCCTTCACCATCCCTTCCAGATCGCGGTGGGTCGCCGCCAGAACCCGCACATTCACGCGCAGCGGTCGCGTACCGCCGAGCCGTAGAAACTCCCCCTCCTGAAGAACCCGGAGCAGTTTGACCTGCATCCCGGGCGTCAGCTCCCCAATCTCATCCAGAAACACCGTCCCGCCATCGGCCTCCTCGAAGACGCCACGCTTGAGTCCGACCGCGCCGGTAAAGGCGCCTTTTTCATGCCCGAACAGGGTGCTGCCGAGAAGGGTTTCGTCAATCGCGCTGCAGTGAACGGGAACGAACGGCGCCCGATGGCGCCGGCTCTCCGCAGCAATCAACCGAGCAAAAACCTCCTTGCCCGTTCCCGTCTCGCCCCGAATCAAGACGGTGGCGTCGGAGGCCGCCGCTTTTCGGGCCAGCCGAAGGGCCTGCTGAAGCGCCGGACTCCTCCCCACCACCGCCGGCACACGCAGCGGCTCCACGTCCCGTCCGCCAATCCGGTGGCCAGGGGCCACTGTCACACGCCGCTCGGTCCCTGCCGAGAAGGCCAGAATCGCAGTCAGGGCCTCGGCCACTGTCTGAAAAGCCGCCTGTTGCTCCGGCGAAAAGCCGTAGGCGCCCTGAATACTCAGAAGGCCGCCATCGCCCTCGGGCGCCCCGAAGGACAGCACCACCAGCTCGGGCCTCTCCGATGGCGGTCCGCTTCCGCCGCCGGCCCGGTAGGATGGGCCCGTCTCCCGTACGTTCCACCGCTCGGCCTCCTCCTCCGCCCGGCGGCGAAGCGTGACCGGCGCGTTGGGGCTCCACATCCATTGCCAACGTCCGGACTCCCGCGTCTGTAGTCCGATCCCAACCCCGAGGATATCCCGCCAGCCACTGACATCCTCCAAAACCATGGCGGCATACTCCTGCGGCGGACGCACTCCACGGGCCAGAAGGGTCCGGATCATCTGCCATCCCTGAAGTCCCGGCCATGCCGGCGAGAGAGGATCACGGCCACCGGGAAGGGTCAGGGTGGGGCGGGGATCGCCGGTGGGCTCGCGAGAAGGAACCGATGAACCGGCCCCCTCCGCCTCATCCATCTCCATCAGCGAAAAGCGCAGGGTCACTTCGCCAAGCGCGATGAGATCCCCTTCGCGAAGGCGGCGGCGGGCCACCGCGATGCCATTAACGCGCGTACCGTTGCGGCTCTCCCGGTCGGCAATCTGCCAGCCGCCGTCGGGCGTCTGCACGATTTCGGCGTGCTCCCGCGAGACGCTGGGATGCGCCAGAACGATATCGTTTTCAACGCCCCGCCCAAGGCGGACCGTTGACTTGAAGAGAGGCCAGAAGGGCGTCTTACCCTCCCCCGTCTTGATGAGCACACCGGTTTTCATGGCGCACCAGCATAGGAAAAGCCGGGAGGTCCTGTCCAGAGAGCCGCCGATCGGTGAGGTTTCCCGGTAACACCGGGCGCTGCCGCCTTCCGCGGCGGCCGTCTTGGATGCCTGTCCCCTTTTTGGGTACGCGGTCAGGACTTTGATAGCGTTGAAGAAGGATCACGCTTGCCCATGAAAACGATCTATTCGCCGGACTATCAACGCCTGCTGGCGTGGCTCCGCGCGAGGCGGCAGGAGCGCGGATTGACCATGCGGGCGGTGGGGGCGCGGCTGGGCCTTCCCCACTCCTGGGTGGGCAAGATCGAGACCGGCGAACGGCGTCTCGACATCGTGGAATATGTGCGGCTGTGCCAAGCGCTTCAGGCCGACCCCGAGGAGGGGTTGCAACTGCTCTTGAGCGCTACGACTTCTCCGGCCGCTCTCCCACGCGTCGCGGAACGCTCAGAATCATACCGATCCACCCAACGTCCCCGCTGAGGCCGCCTCCTTCGGTCCGTGCGCGGTCTATCCTACCCGCGAAAAATCACAAACTTGCGCACGACGTAGTTGATCATCAACGAGACCAGCACATTGGCGCCAAACGCCACCGTGGTACTCCATCCCAGCCGGGCAATCAGCCAGGTTTGAAGCGCGCTTCCCACGATCAGACTCACGCCCGCCACGGCGTAGAAAAGGCCCATCTCCACCCACCAACGATGACGGCCGCGGGTGAAAACCCAGAGAATATTCAGGACATAGGCCGTGAGGTTCGAGAGGACAAACCCGACGCCATTGGCGGCCAGGGCCCGCGCGGCCCGCTCCGCATCCGTCAAGACCGCTGGTGCCGCGCGGGCACCCAACCAGGCCAAATACGGAAGAGCCGGATCGTCAGCCGTCAACGCCGGCCAGAGAAAGGTCGTCATACCGTAGAAGACGACGAGGTGGACGCCCGTGGCGATCACGCCGGAAATCGCATACTTGATGAACTGAAGGAAAAGCGCTTTCAAAGCGACACGTTCCGCCGCATAAAGGTGGGAATGTCCAGGTTTTCCCCGTTTTCCACGGTGGGTTCGGACCCCTTGAACCGATCAAGACCGCGCGGCCGCGCACAGAGCGTCAATTCACGCTGCCCCTCATTTCCCTCCGGCCCCTCCCGTTTCTGGGCCGAAGGCGACGCTGGAACGGAGGCTGGGAATCCGATCGAATCCAAGCCCAGGCGCAACTGACCGGTGGAATCGGCCTTCCACCGCTCGGCGGCCAAGACCGTAATCCCGATCTTGCCATCCCAGGCCGGATCCACCGAGGTGCCCATCAGAAGAGGCGTCTCGGCTCGGGTCGCCCCCCGAATCAACCGTCCGATCTCATCCACTTCCGCCAAGGTCATATCGGTCCCGCCCGTGACGCTGACCAGCACCGCTTCCGCCTCATGAAGCAGCCGGCCGCTTTCCAGATAAGGGGTTTCGAGCAGCCGCTGGGCCGCCTGGACGGCCCGGCCGCTTCCACTGCCCTCGCCGTAACCGAACGCCCCGATGCCGCCCGCCCCTTTGATCAAGGCCCGCACATCCGCGAAATCGAGGCCCATCAGTCCCGGCCGAGCCATCAGCCGCCAGAGGCAATAAAGGGCATGGCTGACCATGACCTCCGCGCGCTCGAAGGCTTCCGCGACCCGGACGTCGCCTCCCATCAGACGAAAAAGTTTCTGGTTGGGGAGCGCCACCACGACGTCCGCCGCCTCCTGAAGGGCTTGAAGGCCGGTCTCCGCCCGCCGCCGGCGATACTCCCCCTCGAAGTCGAACGGCAACGTCACCAGCGCGATGGTCAGACACCCCGAGGCGCGAGCCAGACGGGCCATCACCGGCAGCGCCCCCGTAGCCAGCCCGCCTCCCAATCCCCCCACGAGAAACGCCAGATCGTACCCGTTGAAGAGATTCTGGAGCCGCGCCCGATCCGCTTCGGCGACCTGTCGGCCGATCTCTGGATCGCCGCCCGTACTGCGGCCGCCGGTCAGAGCGTCGCCGACGAGCAGCCGCGGCAACACCTCCTCCGGCCACTGGCTAAGAAGAGCGCGGTCGGTTCCAATGGCCACCACCGGCGGCGGCTCGCTCCCCTCGGCCGCCAGACGGGCGACAATATGGATGCCAGCATGTCCGACGCCCAAAACGGCCAATGGAATGGCTCCTTTCATCCTATCCCCCGTTCTCCTCGATCACCGGGCCGGACGCCGCCCTGCGACCCCACGACGCGAACCGCCTCCAAAAACGAGTCCAGAACCCCTCCTCCTGGCGGCGGGCCAAAAAATCGCCATACTTGATCAATCCCGCCACCGTCGCAAACTCGGGATCGTCCAGTTGCCCGGTCAAACCATCGAGTCCTGTCGGCACGCCGATGGTGCAGGGAAGGCGGAAGATCTTTTCCGCCAGCTCGCGGACGTGACGCAGCTTGGCGCCTCCTCCGGTCAGCACGACGCCCGCGCGAATCTCGTGACGCGGGTGATCACCGATGCGTTTTTTGATCAGATTGAAAAGCTCGTCCATCCGTTCATGGATCACGGTCTGAAGCGCGCCGAGGGCGACGGTTCGCTCCTGAAAGCCGAGTTCCGCGGGAATGCGGAGCGTCTGCAGCCGGTTCGCCATATCCACCAGGGCCGCGCCATGTTCGCGCTTCAACCGTTCGGCGCTCCGCGTGGAGACCGCAAAGGCGTAACTGATGTCGTTGGTCACATGGTCACCGCCAATGGCCAGCGAACCGGCATGGGCAATCGTGGAGGAGGCATAGAGAAGGTAGTCGGTGGTCCCACCGCCCAGGTCCACGACCAGGACTCCTTCCTTCTTCTGCTCGGGCGTCAGAACCCCCAGCGCGGAACAGAGTCCGCCGAACGCCAGGGACTCGACTTCGAGCGGAAGCTCTCGGACCAGGATGGCCGGTGTGTGGAGCCGTTTGCGGTCGCCGTGAATGATCAGCATTCGGAGCTCGAGCCGGGAACCTTCCATCCCCGCCGCACGCGGCACCACCCGTTCGCCATCAATGGTGTAGTGCAATGGAATCCAGTGGAGCACCTCCCGATCGGGCGGAAAGTGCGTGGCCTTGACCAGTTCGGTCACGGCCGCTTCGTCGGCCTCGGTGATCAAGCCGGTTTCGCTGGTGATGGGGATCGCTGCCTGGTGGTGTTCGCTTCGAATGTGACTGCCGGAGACCGCCAGGCAGACCCGTTCGATATCCACCTGGGCTCCCTCCTCCGCGGCCATCAACGCGCGCCGCACCCCCGCCTGGGCCGTATCCACATCCATGATCTCGCCTTTGCGGACGCCTTTGGATTCCTCCCGGCTGAAGCCGGTAACGAGGATCGAGCCGTCGCTCTGTTTCTCTCCGACCGCAACCGCCACTTTGGTGGTGCCGATCTCCAGGGCCACGATGGGGGGGTAATGACTCATGCTCACTCGACGGGAATATAGTCGTCAGAAAAGGTCAGGTCCACGGTTTTCAGTTTCCGCCCCTTCAACCGCGCGTCTTCCAGAATCCGCGCCAGACTGCGCAGCTTCTGTTCCAGTGCCAACCGGCTCTGGGGCGTCGGCTTTTCCTTCATCCCCTCCCAACTGAGCCGGACCCAGGGCCCCTCCTCCAGTCCAAGCGTCAGCCAGTCGGGTTCACGCGTGTCCACGGTCGCTATCCGGAAGAGGCCAGCCAGCGGCGGCCGGCGCGCGGCCTCGACGACTTCCACGGCGTTCATCACAAGTCCGGTGAGGCGGCGACCCGGCGTCAATACCTCCGAGTACCCGACCACGCGGGGAAGCGTTTCGCGGCCCGGAGCCATGCTGAACACATGTCCTGAGGCATCCGCGCCCAGAAAGCCGCTGCGCCCCAGGGCTACGACGGGAATCCGTTCCGAGATTCGAATCGCGAGACGATCGGGAAAATGTCGGCTGACCGTGGCCTCCCGGATGACGGGCACCTTCTCGATCAACATCGCCCGGAGGGCTCCGATATCCGGTTCCAGGAGACTCATTCCCACTTGCAGCCCCGTCCACTGCCGCACGCGTTCGGGCGTTACCTGCGGACCGTCGGAGCGAATATCGAGCGTCCGGATCCAGTAGGCGGGGTGGGTGGCCAGAACCACCTCATAACCCCTATGAGCGACCACGCCGAGCCCCCAGGCCGCCAATCCTCCCGCCACCATCGCCAGAGTTCCCACCGCGAGGCGGCTCCGCCACGTCGCGCCGACCGGACGACCATTTACCGACGCGTAACTGGTTCGCTTCCGATTCTGGCGTTCGGGCGTCCGCCGCCAGCCGAACAACGAAAGCCATCGCATTTCACCACCCCCCGTGGTCGTTACAGCGCCGCCTTCTCGAGAATGCGGGCGCACAGATCGGAAAAGGAAAGCCCCGCCGCTCCCGCGGCCTTCGGCAATAGGCTGGTTTCCGTAAAGCCGGGAACCGTGTTCATCTCCAGCACGAACAGATCCCCCTCCGGCGTCATCCGGAAGTCCACCCGCCCCATTCCCCGGCATCCCAATGCCCGATAGGTCTCCACGGCCAACGCCTGGGCGCGTTTCGTCACCGTCGCCGAAAGGCGAGCCGGCACATCGTATCGCGTCAGTCCAGGCGTGTATTTCTCTTCATAGCCATACCATCCGCCCCGCGCGTGAATCTCGATCACCGGAAGCGGCTGGCCGTCCAGCATCCCGACGGTCAGTTCCCGCCCCGGAATGAAGGCCTCCACAAGCGCTTCCTCCTCGTACCGGAGCGCCGCCTCCAAGGCGGCCGCCCATTCGGATTCCATGGCCACTTTCCTGGCGCCGATGGACGAGCCCTGCCGAGGGGGCTTGACCACGACCGGAAGGGGCAAGGGACACGGATCCCCCGCCCGGGCGACCGCCCACGCCGGCGTCGGAATCTTCGCGGACTCGAAGATCCGTTTGGAAATCCGCTTGTCGAAGGAGGCGGAACTGCTTTCCGGACCCGACCCCGTATAAGGCATTCCCCGTTGCTGAAGCCAGCACTGGACCTGACCATCCTCGCCGAACCGTCCATGCAGCGCGATGAAGACCGCCTCGGTCTGCGCCGGCAGGGTCGGAAGTCCGTCGTCCACAACCACTTCCGCCACCTCGTAGCCGGCCGTTCGAAGGGCCTGGGCCACCGCACGTCCGGAGCGCAGGGAGACCTCCCGCTCGTCCGAGGGGCCTCCCATCAGCACCGCTACGCGCCGAAATCGTCTCATGCGTTTCTCCTGTGCCCGATGAACTGCCGGGCTCGTTCATTATGCCCGTCTGCGGTCGCCCTGTACAAAGAAAAATGTTCGGTCGTGAGGATGGACACCGCTCCAGGATCATAGTAGTGTAAACCGGTCTTCGATGTCGGGCGCTATGGATCCAACCTTCTCGGCTGTCTCTGCCTGCCTCAACCAGCGGGGGGCGGTTCACCTGATCGGCATTGGCGGCATCGGCATGGCCGGTCTGGCGTCGTTGCTGAAGCAACGAGGCATGACGGTCTCAGGCTGCGATGTGGCCGATTCGTCCCTTCTGGATTGGCTCCGGGCCCAGGGCATTTGTGTCTCGGTCGGTCATGATCCACAACATCTGGAGGGTCAGGACTGGGCCATTCGAACGGCCGCGGTCCTTCCCGACGCCCCCGAATCGGCGGCCGCCCATGCCCTCGGAATTCCTCTCTTCCGCCGGGGAGAAGTTCTGGCCGCCTTGACGGCCGAAACACCGTCGGCCGTCGTCGCGGGAACGCATGGAAAAACCTCGACCGCCTCCTTCCTTCTTCAACTTCTTCATTATACGGGGCGCGCTCCCGCTTTCTGCATCGGCGGACGTGTCCCGCCTTTTGACGGGCCAGCGGGCGGCGGCGCCCCTGGCGCTCCCTTTGTGGTCGAAGGTGACGAGAGCGATGGCACCCTGGCCCTGTACGCTCCCATGTTTGCCATCGTCACCAATATGGACTTCGATCACATGGAGCACTTTGAAAGCCAGGCCGCTTTCGACGCCTGCTTTCGGGCGTTCATGGAACGGGTCCGCGGCCGGTTGTTCTACTGCGCCGATGATGCTCGCGCCGCGGGGCTCGCGCGCTCCATTCCCCACGCCGTCGGTTACGGCTTTTCGCCCGGCGCCATCGTCCAGGCCGACGAGGCCGAATGGTCCTCCGAATCTCTCCGGTTCGTCGTCCGATATCGGCACCGGCCGCTGGGTCTCATCGAAGCCCCGCTGCCGGGACGGCATAACGTCTCGAATCTCCTGGGCGCCATCGGCGTCGCCCTGGAATGGGGGGTTCCCTTCGACCAGATCCAGAGGGCGGCCACCCGCCTGGCGCTCCCGCGCCGCCGCTTCGAACGGATCCCGACCCGCCCCGATCTTCTGGTGATTTCCGACTACGGCCACCATCCCACGGAAATCCGCGCCGTTCTCGAAACGGCCCAGCGTCTTCAGGGCTGGCGGCTTCGCGGCGTTTTTCAACCTCATCGCTACACCCGGACTCGAGCGCTGGGGCCAGAATTTCCCCCCGCGTTCGATGGGCTCGAGGATCTGGTTCTGGCGCCTGTGTACGAAGCATCCGAAACGCCGATCGAGGGGGGAACCTCGGCCGATCTTTACGCCCACTTCCGGACCGCGGGTTGGCGGCCTCGTCTCGTCCGCTCGCTCGACGAGGCCTGGCAGGATATTCAACGCCACACGGAAAGCGGCGATGGGTGGCTGATCATCGGCGCCGGTTCGGTGGAACGGATCGCTCAAATGGCTGGCAAGGCGTGGCCCGCGAACGACCGCCGTCCGCTGGGCCGCCATGGGTTGCAGGAGGCCCTTGCCGCATGGTCGCTCACCGCCTCTCGCATAGCCGCCCCGGCGCCTCTGGGTGTTTTAACGACCTTTGGTGTCGGCGGCGAGGCGGACGTTCTGGCGGAGGTCGGTTCTGAATCCGATCTCGTCCGTCTCCTCAAGGAGGTCCAGAATCTCGCGGTTCCCCTGCTGATTCTGGGCGGGGGCAGCAATCTGCTGATTCCGGACAGCGGTTTTCCGGGCGTGGCCGTACGGCTCTCGCCGAAGGCGTTTGGCTCCCTGCGTCGGGAAGGCGACCGAATTTGGGCGGGTGCCGCCGTCTCGTGCGCCCGTCTGCTTTCCTTTGCGGAGCAGGAAGGACTGGGTGGTCTCGAATTTCTGGAGGGGATCCCTGGCCGCGTCGGCGGCCTCATTCGGATGAACGCCGGCGCCTTTGGACAGTCCATCGGCGACCGGACCGCTTCCGTGGTGTGGATGGACCCGTCGGGCATGCGGCACCACTTGAAAGGCCCCGCGCTGCGCTTCGACTACCGCCAGTGCCTCTCGGTCGCCGGTGGCGGCGTGGTGCTGGAAGCCGAGTTCGTCCTTACCCCCCGCCCTTCGGCCGAGATCCATGCGGAGCGAAAGGCGCGGGCGGAGCGGCGGGCCTGGATGCGGGGTTTGCGGTGCGCGGGGTCGGTGTTCAAAAATCCGCCGGGCGGTCCCCCGGCCGGGCGGCTGTTGGAAGAGGCGGGACTCAAGGGACGGCGTGTGGGGGGGGCCTGGGTGACAATGGCTCACGCCAACGTCATTGCTGTCGAGGGCGATGCCGTCGCCTCGGATGTTGTCGCCTTGATGGAGATCGCCCGTCTGGCGGTCGCGCTTCGTTTTGGGGTCTCGCTCGAACCGGAAGTGATCATCCCTTGAAAGGACGTCGGCCATGAGAACAACGCGGATGACGAACGTCGTGGCTCTCCTGCTCCTCTTCGGTCTCCTCGTTTCGCTGGAAACCCGATCTGAGGAACCGTCCGAATCATGGATCGAACGGTTGATCGCGGTCCATAGGCCCGTGGAAACGCTCCGTTGTGATATCCGACGTGAACGGACAATGGCGGGAAAAACGACCACGCGGCTCAGTCGCGTCTGGTACGCCCGCGGTAACCGTTTGCGGGTTGAAGGGGTTTCACCCCTTCCCACCCGTGTGCTAGCGGACGGAACGACATCTAAAAATGGATCGAGGGAAATCCTCAATAAAAAAGTTCCAAAAGTTGCCCATCTCCCCTTTTGTGCAATGAGGAGCATGATTCAAGGAGTTACTCTAAGAAAAAGGTTGTGAGTTTCCTGCTGGCCGGAACCCTGCTGCTGAGTTCCACGACCTCGGGAGTCCTGGCGGCCGAACGCCAACGAGGGGCTTCCCTGGGTTTATCACGGGTTGCTGTTTCGGACTTCGAATGGCCGCCGACTATAACGAGTTTGGGACGGGCCAGAGGGATTTTCTTTCATGGTTTATCGTTGGCTTTTTCCTCGGACCGCAAACCGCCATTGATTACCGGGAAGGCAAGGATATCCATTGGCGGGATGTCGGCCGGGTCCTGTGCTTCATTTTCCCCATTTGGGATGCCTTTGACGGCGGAGCGGGGAAAGGTCGTCAGGAACTTCGGCAGGAATACGGCGCCTCCTACTATTGAAGCGCGGCTCTTCCTTGCTTCGTCTTATCCACGCTCGCGAAGCGGGGCTTGTTTTGGTTTTTTTCTGGCCGCCGGGGTGGGTTATAAAGGCGCTGTCTGTCTCCGCCTCCGATGATGATCTCGTCCTGGCGCGACAACTTTGGGCGGAACACGATTGGGAGGCGTGTCTCCTGGAATGCCGCCGACTCGAATCCCGCAGTCCGGATGTTGAAATCATCCGGACCTTCCGTCGGCCATTGAAGCGGAATCGGAGGCTTTGTCAGCCTGATCAGTGGACTCCCCCTATGGAAGATTCTACTCGGCATTCTGGGGGTTATTCTTGCCGTGTCGGGCCCCTCCGTGAGCCTCACCTACTTCCGACTCCGGGGGCGCGATCTCGCCCCGATCTTTAACGCCTCGGGATGAGCTGTCAACGGCCGTATTCGCATGACCATGAAACTCAGCCAGGAGTTCACCCGCGAGGCCGTTCTTCCTCCGGGCGCACGCCGACGGTTGACCGACCCCTATGCCGATCGCCGATTGGGCCGAAACC
>Ga0209101_1000829_pt1 | contig 24805 bp, 26 predicted proteins | sample ConPoolayeCmetaG_FD_185481 | JGI IMG/M metagenome (GOLD analysis project Ga0209101, IMG submission 185481) | Hot spring microbial mat communities from California, USA to study Microbial Dark Matter (Phase II) - Cone Pool mat layer C metaG... ...
TTTATCGGGAGGGGAAAATGCCATGAAAGAAGTCATTGAGCTGCTCAAGCAGAGCGAGTTATTTGCCGGCCTTCCGGAGGACAAAATCCAGCAAATCGTCACCATTGGCAGCCCGCGCGTCTATGGAGCCGGCGATATGATCATTGCCGCCGGCGATCCATCCGACGAGCTATACATCGTCCAGGAGGGGCTGGTGGAAGTGCTCGTCTCCAGCGGCCCGGCCCCTGATGTCCCTGGCGCCCAGGAGATGATGGCGGTGGTGCAGTTGGGGCGGGGTCAGGTCTTTGGCGAAATGGCATTGGTCGACCGGGGGGCGCGCTCGGCGACGGTGCGCTGCGTCAAAAGCGACACGCAGTTGTTCGTCATCCCGCGGGATGTCTTTTGGGATTTGTGCGAGCAGGACCATCACATCGGCTATGTGGTCATGCGCAACATCGCCCGCGACCTGTCTTTCAAGCTGCGCCATCGCAACCTGCCGCGGGGCGCGTGAGGGGAGGTGACCGATGATCTACAAGATCAGCTACGTCGTGCTGGGCGGGAGCCACCCCGGAGCGATCGTCAACCGCGACACGCCGCCGCAGGTGGGCGAGGTGATCCAGCTCAACGGCAACGAGTACCAGGTCGTCAGCGTCACCGACCTGATCCCGCCGCAGGGCGACTTTGCCTACCTGCACGTCACCCTGCGGCCGCGCTGACAGGTAAACCAGAAGCCGCGATTCGCATAATTTGCCGCTCTGTGTTATACTCTGGACGCGTAATCCAGAGGAGGTCGAGATGAAGCTACGCGAAGTGCTGGAAGCCATCGATGGCAAGGTCATCACCAAGGACGCGGATTTGGACCTCGAGGTGCAGATGGGTTGCGGGGCAGACCTGATGAGCGACGTGCTCGCCTTTACCCATGACGGGACGCTGCTCCTTTCTGGCCTGACCAATCCCCAGGTTGTGCGGACGGCTGAGATGGCAGGTATTGTCGCCATTGTCTTTGTCCGCAGCAAAGTCCCTCCGGCGGAGACCATTGCTCTGGCCGAGGAAAAAGGCATCCCCCTGCTGGCCTCCCGCTACACCATGTTCGAGACCTGCGGGCGTCTCTACCGCGCGGGCCTGCCCAGTTGTGGTGTCTTTGAGTCCAGCCTGAAACGTTGGCAAGAGTTTTTCGACAGATAACTCATGTCCTCGACGCCTCCCCAGCCCAGCCAGCGGGAGTTCACCAAACTCCAGGAACTTGCTTACGCGCTCAAGATCGGGGATGTGATGACCAGCCCGGTGATCACGGTCACGCCCGAGACGACGATCGCCGAGTTCCGCCACATCCTGCGCACGAACCGCATCTCTGGCACGCCCGTGGTTCACAAAGGGCGGCTGGTAGGCATCATCAGTATCGAAGACCTGATCAGGGCGCTGGCGGATGGCCAGATGGAAGCACGGGTGGCGGTCAAGATGACACCCAACCCTGTGACGCTGCGCGCCGACCTGCCCCTCGTTCACGCCATCGAAAAGTTCAGCCAGTTGTCCTACGGGCGCTTCCCGGTGGTCGACGAAAAAGGAAACCTGGTCGGCATCATTGTCCCCCAAGACATCATCCGTGCTTTGCTGCACCACCTGGAACGGGAGTATCACGAGGAGGAAAAAGAACGCTGCTACCGCGCCAGCCATCTCTTCGACGACCTGGTCGCCGACAGCGTGACGCTCGTCTTGCGCTACAAGGTGAAGGGGCGCGATCTCAGCCGCGCTGGCGAGGCTTCCAGCTCCCTGCGCACGACGCTCTCCCGGCTGAGTATTGCCCCCCGCCTGGTACGGCGCGCCGCGATCGCCTGTTACGAGGCCGAGATGAACATCGTGCTCTATGCCGACGAGGGGGAGATCACCGCCGAAGTGCATCCCTCCCGCGTCCGCCTCATCTTTTCCGACCGCGGCCCTGGCATTCCCGACATCGAACTGGCCATGAAGCCCGGCTACTCCACCGCGCCTGAATGGGTGCGCGAGTTGGGCTTTGGCGCGGGGATGGGACTGCCCAACATCAAGAGCTGCGCCGACGAAATGAAGCTCGAATCCACAGTGGGCGTGGGCACCCGCCTGGAAGTTTGTATCAATTTGCCCTAGCGATTCCATAATCACACTTTTCGAGGAGGTAATTGCATGCGTTTGCGGATCCTGCCCAAAACCGAGATTCCGCCTATGGTGCGGGCGCTGCAGGCCGACTATCGTGTGATAGGACCAAAGGCCAAAGGCCCCCAGTTCGTCTTTGCGCCCATCGACGACCCGGCCGAGCTGCGCCTGGACTATAACATCACCATTCTGCCTCCCAAGGTGGCCCTTCAGCCGCCCGAGGAGCGCGTCGTGACCATCGACCTGCGCGGCGAACCGGCAGTGCAGCCGGTGATCGAGGCCGTGCCGACGGTCATCCTGGGTGCCCACACCTGCGACCTCCACGCCCTGCGCCTGCTCGACCAGGCCTTTGCCAACGATTACCCCGACGCGCACTACCTGGAACGGCGCAAGCAGACGCTCATCGTCAGCATCGAGTGCCTCTCGCCCTGCGACGAGCATTCGTTCTGCAAGGACATGGGCACCCTGACGGCAGAGAGCGGCTATGACCTGCATCTGACCGACATCGGCGATGCGTACACGGTCCACGTGGGCAGCGAGGCCGGCGAGAGGCTGCTGGAAAAGTATCTCAACAGCCGCGCCGCGGTCGATGCCGACGTCCGCCGCCTCAACGATGCGCTCAGCGCCAAGTGGCCCCGCTTCACCTACCGCCTCACCTTCGACGCCGCCGAGCTGCCAACGATCCTGGCCCGCGCCTACGACCACCCCATCTGGAAGGAACTGGGCGAGCGCTGCCTGGCCTGCGCCTCCTGTACTAACGTCTGCCCCACCTGCTACTGCTTCAACATGATCGACTCGATGGCGCTGACTCAAGACCAGGCTGAGCGCATCCGCCGCTGGGACTCGTGCCAGTTGGACGAGTTTGCCCGCGTCGCCGGGGGCGAGAACTTTCGCGAGGCCCGCGCCGCCCGCCAGCGACATCGCTTCTTCCGCAAGGGCAAGTGGCTCAGCGAGCGCTTCGAGGGCGTGAGGGGCTGCGTCGGCTGTGGGCGCTGCATCCGCGCCTGCGTGGCCAAGATCAACATCGTCGATACGTTCAACGCCATCAAGACAGCGTAGGAGGGACAAAAGATGACGGACACCTCGATTTACGCCCCAGCGATGGCCCGCCTGGTCAACGTGCGCCCGTTGACGGAGCTGGAAAAGCTCTTTACGATCGAACTGCCGGGGGGGCAGAGCCTGGGTCACGACCCCGGTCAATTCGTGATGCTGGCCATCCCCGGCGTGGGCGAAGCGCCCATCTCGATCACCTCTTCGCCCAGCCGCTCCAACGGCACGTTCGAACTGTGCGTGCGGCGGGTGGGAGACGTGACCCAGGCCCTGCACCGGCTGGAGGCGGGCGCCCGCGTGGGCATCCGTGGCCCCTTCGGGCACGGCTTTCCGCTGCAACCGATGCGGGGCAAGGACCTGCTCTTTGCGCCGGGCGGGCTGGGGCTGGCCCCCCTGCGCTCGCTGATCAACCAGGTGCTCGACGAGCGCAGCTCGTTTGGACGGGTGATCATCCTCTACGGCGCCAAACGCCCGGCCGAGCTGCTCTTCCGCGACGAGCTGGACGAGTGGGCCGCCCGCGATGACGTCGAGTTCCACGTCACCGTCGACCGCGGCGACGAAAGCTGGAAGGGCAACGTCGGCGTGATCACCACGCTCTTCCCCAAGGTCACCGTCGACCCGCGCAACACGGTCGCTGTGACCTGCGGCCCGCCCATTATGTACCGCTTTGTGCTGATGGAAATGCTGGGCAAGGGCATCCCCGAAACCCAGATTTACCTCTCGCTGGAGCGGCGGATGAAGTGCGGCGTGGGTAAGTGCGGCCACTGCCAGATCAACGACCTCTATTGCTGCCAGAACGGCCCGGTCTTTACCTACGCCCAGATCAAGAACATCCCGGAGGCACTGTGATGGCAAAGCCCAAGGTCGCCTTTTTCGATTTTGCCTGCTGCGAGGGCTGCCAGTTGACGGTGGTCGACTCGCTGCAAGACCACGTCGAGCTGCTGGACGCGGTCGAGATTGTCAATTTCCGCGAGGCCATCTCGCGCCAGGACGACGATTACCTGATCGCCTTTGTCGAAGGCTCGATCACCCGCCCGCAGGACGAGGAACGGCTCAAGCGCATCCGCCAGCAGGCCGCCATCGTCGTCGCCCTGGGCGCCTGCGCGCACACGGCAGGGGTCAACGCGCTCAAGAACCTCCACCCCCTCGAGGACGTCCGCCGCTGGGTCTATGGCGACAAGGCGGAGTGGTATGACACCTACGCCGCCCGCCCCATCAGCGCGGTGGTGCCGGTCGATTTCGTCATCCCCGGCTGCCCCATCGACCGCGATGAGTTCATCGAGGTCGTCAAGGCGCTGCTGGTGGGCAAAAAGCCGCCCATCCCCGATTATCCCGTCTGTGTCGAGTGCAAGCTGCGGGGCAACGTCTGCATGTTCCACATCGGCAAGACGTGCCTGGGGCCGGTCACGCGCGCCGGCTGCAAGGCCATCTGCCCCACCCATGGCGACGGCTGTGAAGGCTGCCGCGGCCTGATCCCGCACCCCAACGAGAACGCGATGAAGGACGTGCTGGCCGAGGCCGGCCTGACGGTCGAGGCCATTTTGAGCCGCTTTACGATGTTCAACGCGTACCGCGAGTCGGAGGTTGTAGAATGAGCCAGGTAGATGTCAATATCCACGTCCATCACCTCACCCGCGTCGAAGGCCACGGTGACATTGTCGTCGACGTGAAGAACGGGGAGATCAAAACGTGCCGCTTCGAGGTGGTCGAGGCGCCGCGCTTTTTCGAGGCCTTTGTGCGCGGGCGGCCCTACTCGGAACTCAGCCACATCACCTCGCGCATCTGCGGCATCTGCTCGGTAGGCCACTCTACCGCCAGCCTGGAGGCGACGGAAAAGGCGCTGGGGGTGCAGCTCACCGAACAGGCCCGCCTGCTGCGCAAGCTCATCTTTCACGGCGAGATCATCGACAGCCACGTGCTGCACACCTACTACCTGGTCGCCCCCGACTTTTTCGGCGCCCACAGCGTCATCCCGCTGGTCGAGACGCACCGCGACGTGGTGCTGCGGGCGCTGCGCATCAAGAAACTCTCTGGCGACCTCTGCGCCATGGTCGGCGGGCGGCACACCCACCCCTGCGCCATGACCGTCGGCGGCTTTACCCACACGCCAGGGGAAAAAGAGCTGCGGGCGATGCAGGCGCGGCTGATCGAAGCCCGCGCCGATATGGACGAGACGGTGGCGCTCTTTGCCACGCTGCCCTGGCCCGCCTTTGAGCGCGAGACCGAGTATGTCAGCCTGAGCAAGCCGGACGAGTATGCCTTCATCGGCGGCCAGATCAAGACGACGGACGGCTTTATCTACCCCATCGAGGAGTACCAGAAGGTGACCAACGAGTGGTGCGTGCCGTTCTCGACCGCCAAGTGGGCCCGCCACAACCGCGAGTCGTACATGGTGGGCGCCCTGGCCCGTTTCAACAACAACTATGAGCAGCTCCACCCACGGGCCAAAGAAGCGGCGGCCAAACTGGGGATGAAGCCCCTGGTCACCAATCCCTTCCTCAACAGCGCGGCCCAGGTGATCGAGATGGTGCACTCGGTCGAAGATTCGATCCGCATCATCGATGAGCTGTTGACGCGCGGCGTCAAGCCCGAAGCCCCTGCACCCCATCAGGTCAAGGCGTGCGAGGGGGTCGGCTCGTGCGACGTGCCGCGCGGCATACTCTTCCACCATTACGTCTATGACGACAACGGCATCTGCGTCCGCGCCAACTGCATCATCCCCACCAACCAGAACTGGGCCAACGTCAACGCCGACATGCAGGCCTTCCTGCCGCAGATTCTGGACAGGCCGCAGGACGAGATCCGCCACCTGCTGGAGATGCTCGTGCGCGCCTATGACCCCTGCATCTCCTGCTCGACGCACTTTTTGAACGTGACATTCGTGTAAAAGCCGCGTATCGACACGCGACACGCAACACGCGACATGCAATACGCCATCATCGGCCTGGGTAACCCCCTGCGCGGCGACGACGGGGTGGGCCCCCACCTGGTCGAGCTGCTGCAACGCCGTGGCCTGCCGGAGGGCGTGACGGCAATCGATGGGGGAACAGGAGGCATCGGTTTGCTGGAACTGCTGGCGGGGTGGGAGCGCGTCGTCCTGGTCGACGCCGCCGAGGTAGGTTGCGCGCCGGGCCAGTTCGTGCGCTTCACCCCTGACCAGGCGCGCTGGGACGAGACGCAGGACATGGCCTCGCTGCACCAGGCCGGCCTGGCCGAAGTGCTGGCCCTGGCCCGCGCCTTGCAGCGTCCCCTGCCGCCCATGGTCATCTTTGGCGTGCAGCCGGAACGGCTCGACTGGGGCGAAGGGCTCAGCCCGGCGGTCGAAGCGGCGCTCCCCGCCCTGGCCGATGCCGTGCTCGCCGCCATCGACGAACAACCATAAGCGATACGCGATACGCGATGCGCGATACGCGATGAGGAGAGGAAAATGAACAAAATTCTGATTATCGAAGACGACCCCGATATGGTCGTCGCCTTGCGCCTGCCCCTGGAAGCCAACGGCTATCAAGTCTTTACCGCTTCGTCGGGTGAAGAGGGGCTGCAAAAAGTCGTCGAGATCGAGCCTGACCTGATCATCCTGGACGTGATGATGGAGACGACAACGGCAGGCTTCCAGGTCTCGCTACAACTGCGCAGCCCCAGCCCCGACTCGCCCTACGCCGCCTATCGCCATATCCCCATCCTCATCCTGACCGCCATCCACACCACGACCTCGCTGCGTTTCGGGCCGGACGAAGCCTACCTGCCGGTGAACGACTTTTTGGACAAACCGGTTGACCCGGACACCCTTCTGACCAAGGTGCGGGCATTGATGGGGGAGGCACAGAGCTAGGGGCAGCGCGGTTCCACAGGCTGCCCAGGCTTCCTCAGGAGCCAAATCGGTGGACTCGAAATCGATCCTGGAGCGCCTGGCAGCAACAGCAGCACGGTCCCTTCCTGCGGAGGGGGCAGCAGTCCTCTTGCCGGCTACGGCGGAGGGCTGTCCTGTTGTTGGGGCCGTGTACGGCGTCGCTGCGGACGATGTGAAGGTGCTGGCGGACTGGGCCAATCTGGGCCTCCAGCCATTCGTCGTCGAAGAAAGCAGCGCCAGCGCCTTGCCGCCTGGCTTTGTGACGGCAATGGCCGCGCTGCTGGGGAGCGCCTCGTGTCCCCTCGGCGCGCTCCAGGTCTATGGCGCCCCTCCTCGTCAGTTTGGACCGCCCGATGCGGAGCGATTGCAGGCCCTGGCCGAGCTGGGGACCGTGGCGCTGGAGCTGGCCCGGCGCACTGCCGAGATGGAGCAGCTCGAAGCCACCAAGTCCCAGTTCATCCATGTGGCCACGCACGAGCTGCGTTCACCGGTTGCTGTTGCCCAGTCGCTGGTGCGGATGGTGCTCAAAGGCTACGCCGGCCCCCTTTCTGACCAACACCGCGAAATCTTTGGCCGCATCGCCGGGCGGCTGGATTTTTTGGAAAACCTGGTCAACGACCTGCTGGCGCTGGCCGCCACCCGCTCGCCGGCGCTGGCGGAGGAAACAGGCCCGGTGGCCGTCAACGCCTCGCTGGGACGGGTGGCGCTTCTCCTCATGCCTCAGGCAGAGGAAAAGGGCATCACGCTGACGCACATCGCCTGCTGCGAAGAGATGGTCGTGCGCGCAACGGAGGACGGGCTGGACCGCATTTTCGTCAACCTGGTGAACAATGCGATCAAGTACACGCCGTCTGGCGGGCGGGTGACGATCTCGCTGCGGCCGCTAGATGACCATGTGCAGGTGCAGATCGCCGACACCGGCATCGGCATTCCCGCCGAGGCGCTGCCCCATCTGTTCCAGGAGTTCTACCGCGCCCCGAACGCGCGCAGCAGCGGCATCGTCGGCACGGGCCTGGGGCTGGTCACGGTCAAAGAACTGGTGGAACAGTACGGCGGGCGCATAGAGGTCGAAAGCACCGAGGGCGTGGGCACGGTCTTTACCGTGACCTTTCCCAGGACCCAGATTTTGAATTGAAACCGGCATGCAGTGACCGCCTGTGTCGCATTTGTTCTCTGCCGAGTTATTCGTATAATGAGGTCATTGCCCATCTGACGAGCCGGGGGAACGCAGATACACGCTGACGCGCGCTGATTGCCGTCGGGTCTGCTCTGACCGGCGTTCCATTGCTCTGCGCTTGAGCCGTTACATCAAAAGAGCGTTGTCGAAAAGGGGGAAACGTGCCAATCGATCGATCGCTGACCAAGGAACTGTGCGAGCTTGCTCGCGGCTTGCTGGAGAGCGGCCAGGTCGAGTGTGTCATTGGCTACGAGGCGGCCCCGCGCGGCGGCGCGCGCCCGCTGTTCGCCTATAGCCCCGCCGATGCCAGCCGGCTGATCTGGTCTACCCGCTGCGTGCACAACCTGACCACCTACCTGCACGACAAGAAAAAGCCGCGCCGTCGCGGGGAAGAGCCGCCGCGCGTCGCCGTGGTGGTCAAACCGTGCGACAGCCGCACGATCAACGTCCTCCTGGCCGAAGGACAGATCGAACGCCAGCGCATCACCGTCATCGGCATGGCCTGTCCGGGCATGGAGGACGAGACGGGCCAGCCGCTGGCGCACTGCACCACCTGCGGCGACCGCGTGCCGCTGGTCTATGACTTGCTGCTGGGCCAGCCGCCCCAGGTGACGCCGGCCACAGACGACTATGCCGACCTGGCGCAGATCGAGGCGTTGCCGCCGGCCGAGCGGCTGGCCTTCTGGCTGCGCCAGTTCGACCGCTGCATCCGCTGCTACGCCTGCCGCCAGGTCTGCCCCGGCTGCTACTGCACCACCTGCATGTTCGAGCGCGACGATGGGCTGTGGGTCGACATGGGCATCGAGCTGCCGCAAAAGTACCTCTTCCACCTGGGGCGCGCCTTCCACCTTGCCGGCCGCTGTGTTGCCTGCGACGAGTGCGAACGGGTCTGCCCGATGGGCCTGCCGCTGCGCCTGCTCAACCGCGAGCTGGCCCGCGAGGTCGAAAGGCTCTACGGCCACCGCGCCGGGCAAGAAGAGGCGCTGTCGCCGCTGCTGTTCGAGTTGGGCGAAGAAGGATCGCCGATCTAGTTGCAAGGAGCACGCATGCGCATTGCCACTCTGTCCAATATCAAAAGCTGGCTCGACCGTCTGGCCCAGCAGGCCGATCTGGTCGCGCCGCGTGACGTCGACGGCCACGTGCTCTACCGGCCGGTGAGCTCGGCCGCCGAGGTGCTTTTCGAATACGAGCGCCCCGAACTGTCGGCCAAAGACTACCTCTTCCCGGCCACCGAGGTGCTGCTGCGCGTCGAGCAGGAGGGCAAAGAGGTGAGCATCGAAGAGGTCCTGCCGCAGCGGCCACAGGTCATCTTTGGCCTGCGCCCCTGCGACGCCCATGGCCTGGCCGCCATCGACGCCCTCTTTCTCAACCAGCAGCCGCAAGACCGCTACTACCAGCAGCGGCGAGAACGCACCACGCTGGTCGGCATGGCCTGCCCCAAGATGTGGGATGGCTGTTTCTGCGTCTCGGTCGGCGGCGGGCCGACCGACCGCAGCCACCTGGACGTGCTGCTGACGCCGGTCGAAGGCGGCTTTGCCGTCGATACGGTCACGCCCAAAGGCGCCGGCGTTCTGGCCGGCCTGGAAATGACCTCGGTCGAAGGCCAGCCGCCGGCGGTCGAGGAATATGCCAGGCCGGTGCCCGTCGCGTCGCCCGACCAGTGGCGCGCGCGCTTCAAGCACGATCTGTGGATGCGCCACGGCGAACGCTGCCTGAGCTGCCGCATCTGCACCTACGTCTGCCCCACCTGCCGCTGCTTCGACGTCACCGACCGCGTCGTCGACGTCCAGGCGGGCCGGACGCGCATCGAGCGCATCCGCGCCTGGGACGCCTGCACCAGCACCAACTATCGCCGCGCCGCCGGCGGCCACAACTCGCGGCCGACCAAAGCCGACCGCATCCGCAACCGCTTTCTGTGCAAGTTCTGCTACTACCCCCAGGACTTTGGCCCGCTGGGCTGCGTCGGCTGTGGGCGCTGCGTCGTCAGTTGCCCGGTCGATATCGACATCACCGAGATCATGAGAGAAGTGGCAGAACGATAGGTGTTGTTGGAGTAAAGGTGCTCGTAGAGGAGCTGGAAGGAGGCCCATGACGGTATCTGCAAATCCCATGCGCCCTTATCTGGGCCGGCTGACCCAGGTGCGCCAGTTGGCCACGGGGATCAAGTTTTTCCAGGTCGAACTGACCGAGGCGGAGGGGAGGGCCGCCTTTGCAGATTACAAGCCGGGACAGTTCGCCTTTCTCTCCGCCTTTGGCGCGGGCGAGGCGCCGTTTGGCATCTGCTCGACGCCCCGCCGTGGCCCCTATCTGGAATTTGCCGTGCAAGAGATCGGCCACGTCACCCACACGCTGCACAACCTGGAGGTCGGCGATCCGGTGGGCGTGCGCGGGCCGCTGGGCAACTGCTTCCCCATGCAGCAGCTCCAGGGCCGCAACATCGTCATCCTCGGCGGCGGCATCGGCGGCGCGCCGCTGCGCCCGGTCATCCACACCATCCTCGACAACCGCGCCGCTTATGGCCACATGACCATCCTCTGGGCCGCCCGCAGCCCGGACCTGCTGGTCTTTACCGAAGAGTTCGACGACTGGCGCGCCGACTGGGCCACCGAGCTGCACGTCACGGTCGACCAGGGCAACGAGGGGTGGAGCGGCAACGTCGGCCTGATCACACACCTGTTGGAACGGGTCTCGCCGTCGACGGAGAACGCCGTCACCATCACCTGCGGCCCGCCGATCATGATCCACTTTGTCTTTCTGACGCTGAAAAAGCTGGGCTTTGCCCCCGAGCAGATGCTGACCACACTCGAGGCGCGCATGCACTGCGGCATCGGCAAGTGCGGCCGCTGCAACCTGGGCGAAAAGTTCATCTGCACCGACGGGCCGGTCTTTTGGCAACACGAGATCAGCGGTTTTCTGGAAGGATTCCTGTAGGGGGGAGGTGCTCGATGAGAATTGGCGTCTATGTCTGCCACTGTGGAAGCAACATCGCGGGCGTGGTCGATTGCCCACAGACCGCGCGCTGGGCCGCCAGCCTGCCCGATGTAGTCATCGCCCGCGACTATCGCTTTATGTGCTCCAGCCCGGGCCAGGAGCTGATCCAGGAGGACATCCGGACGCTGGGGCTGGATCGCGTGGTCGTGGCGGCCTGCACGCCGCGCATGCACGAGCCGACCTTCCAGCGAGCCGTCAGCGCGGCGGGGTTGAATCCCTATTTTTTCGAGCAGGCCAACATCCGCGAACAGTGCGCCTGGGTGCATGACAATGCGGAGGAAGCGACGCGCAAGGCCATGGCCCTGGTCGAAGCGGCGGTGCTGCGCGTGCGCCATCATCAGCCGCTCACGGTCAACAAGGTGCCCATCCAGCCGGCCACCCTCGTCGTCGGCGGCGGCATCACCGGCATCCAGGCCGCCCTGGAACTGGCCAATGCGAACTATCCGGTCTATCTGGTCGAGCGGGAACCCTCCATCGGCGGGCGCATGGCCCAACTGGACGAGACGTTCCCAACGCTCGACTGTAGCGCCTGAATTCTCGGGCCCAAGATGATGGATGTCGGTCGACATCCCAACATTACGCTCCTGACCTATAGCGAGGTCGAATCGGTATCGGGCTATGTGGGCAACTTTACCGTGCGCATCCGTCAGCGAGCGCGCTCGGTGGATCCGGCCAAGTGCACCGGCTGCGGACTGTGCCAGGAAAAGTGCCCGCGCAAGGTGGTCGACACGGCCTATGAGGTTGGGATGGGCAAGCGCAAGGCGATCTATCGCCCCTTTGCCCAGGCTGTGCCCAACGTGCCGGTGATCGACCGCGAGAACTGCACCTTTTTCACCAAGGGCAAATGCCAGCTCTGCCAAAAGGTCTGCCCCACCGGGGCCATCGATTATACGCAAGAGGACGCCCTGATCGACGTGCAGGTGGGCAATGTCATCCTGGCCACCGGCTATGATCCGTTCGACGCCGCGCGCATCTCGTCCTACGGCTATGGCCGCTATCCCAACGTCTTTACCAGCCTGGAGGTGGAGCGCATGCTCAGCGGCGCCGGCCCCACCGGCGGGCACGTCGTCCTGCGCGATGGCGAGACCCAACCAGAGAGCATTGCCATCATCCACTGCGTCGGCAGCCGCGACGAAAACTATCACGCCTATTGCTCCAAGGTCTGCTGCATGTATTCGCTCAAACTCTCCCACCTGGTGCGCGCCAAGACCGGGGCGCGGGTCTATGAGTGTTATATCGACATGCGCAGCGGCGGCAAGGCCTATGAAGAGTTCTACAAGCGGCTGCAAGAAGAAGGCGTCGTCTTCATCAACGGCCGCCCCTCCGAAATCCTGTCGGAGGGTGGCAAGCTGGCGGTCTATGTGGAGGACAAGTCGCTGGGGCGGCAGATGCGCCTGCCGGTCGACATGGTCATTCTCAGCGTCGGCCTGGAGCCGCGCCACGACGCCCCCCAGGTGGCGCACAAGTTCGGCATCAGCGTCGACAGCGACGGCTGGTTCCGCGAAAAGCACCCCAAGCTCGACCCCGTGGCGACCATGACCGAGGGCGTCTTTATCGCCGGCTGCGCCCAGGGCCCGCGCGACATCCCCGAATCGGTAGCCCAGGGCAGCGCAGCAGCGGCGCGGATTCTTTCCATCATCCGCCAGGAAGAGGTGGCCGTCGAGCCGGTCACAGCGGTCGTGAACGAGATGATGTGCGTGGGCTGCCACCAGTGCATTTCGACCTGCCCGTACACGGCGATCGAGTTCCTGGCCGAGCGCGGCGTGGCCCATGTGGTCGAGGTGTTGTGCAAGGGCTGCGGCACCTGCACGGCGACCTGCCCCTCCAAGGCCATCTCGCTGCGCCATTTCGACGACCGCCAGTTGCTCGCCGAGATGATGGGCGTGCTCTACGCCATGCGCCGCCAGGAACAGGAGGTATCAGCAGAGGAGTAAGTTGCCCAATTGGTACTTTTGTGGTACAACCTGTCTGGCGCGGTGAGGGAGGCAAAATGGCCTACGAACCCAAGATCGTCGGTTTTCTCTGTAACTGGTGCAGCTACGCCGGGGCCGACCTGGCGGGAGGCAGCCGGCTGAAATACCCCTCCAATCTCAAGATCGTCCGCGTGCCCTGTTCGGGGCGGGTGGCGCCAGAGATGGTCATGCGCGCCTTCCGCGAGGGCGCCGACGGGGTGATGGTGTTGGGCTGTCACATCGGTGACTGTCACTATAGCACCGGCAATCACCGCACCGCCCGGCGCATGCCGGTACTGCAAGCATTCCTGACCTTCACCGGCATCGAGCCAGAGCGGTTTCTGGTCAAATGGGTCTCTTCGTCAGAGGCCGGCCTGTTTGCCGAGACCGTGTGCGAGTTTACGGAAAAGCTGCGCAACCTGCCACCGTTGCAGGAAGTAATGAATCTATCCAGATAAGGAGGCGACAATGAATATCAGAGGTTTCGAGTTTCCCGACGACCTGTACTATGATGCCAAGCATGGTTGGGCACGGGTGGAGGGCGACAGCGTCGTCCAGGGAATGACCGATTTCGGGCAAAAGATCGCCCAGGAGATCGTCTTTGTCGAAGTTCCCCGCCCCGGCCGCGAAGTGACCCAGGGCGACACGTTCATGTCGCTCGAGTCAGGCAAATGGGTGGGCCGCATCCCGGCCATGGTCAGCGGCGTGATCGAGGCCGTCAACGAGGAGCTGGAATGGGAACCGACCCTGATCAACGAGGCGCCCTTCGAGGGCGGCTGGCTGGTCAAGATCAAGATGGCCAACCCCGCCGAGCTGAACAATCTGTGGCGCTCCGACTCGCCCGAACTCAAGGCCCTCATCGAAGAAGAGGCGGACAAGTACGCCGAGTTTCTCTAAACCTTCCTTACGCATACGGTGGGGGTGCCCTCGCCGCGTGTCCGGCAGGCGAATGAGGCGAGGGCGCCCCTGGTCTGTCCCTTTGCGCTGGAACCTTTCGATTCTGGAGAACCGTCTATGGCTCAACTCACGCGACGCGCTTTTCTCAAACTGGCGGCGGCGACAGCCGCCGCTGGCGGGTTGTACAAACTGGGCATGATCCGCCTGGATTCGCTGGCGGCGCCGGAAGCCGCCCTGCCCGGCCCCGTCGCCGACCGGCGGCTATTGGGCACCTGCCACCTCTGCGCGGGCGGGTGCGGCCTTTCCGGCCGCATCGTCGATGGCCGCCTGATCAAGCTGGATGGCAACCCCTTCCACCCCAACAACCAGGGCAAGCTCTGCCCCAAGGGGCAGGCGGGTCAACAGGTGCTCTATGACCCCGACCGTCTCAAGGGGCCGATGCGCCGCGTGGAGGGCGGCTGGCAGCAGGTCTCGTGGGACGAGGCGCTGAGCGAAATTGCCGACGCGCTGCGCGGTCTGCGCGCCAGCGGCCATCCGGAGCGGCTGGCTTTTCTGCACGACGGCAAGCGCGGGCCGACGAGCGACCTGATTGCCCGCTTCTGCCGCGCCTTTGGCACCCCCAACGACCTCCACGCGCCGCGCCACAGCGCCGATGGGACGGGGTTGGCCCATTGGGTCAGCCAGGGCTGGAACGACCACGCCGCCTATGACTGGGAGAACACTGACTATTTTCTCTGCTTCGGCGGGGCGTTTCTGGAAGCCTGGCAGCCGCTGACCCGCCAACTGCGCGCCTATGCCCGCATGCGCCGTGGACGGCCCGGCCGACGGGCCAGGATCGTGCAGATCGAGCCGCGCGCCTCGGTGACCGCGACCAAAGCCGACGAGTGGATCCCGATCCGGCCCGGCACGGAGGGCGCGCTGGCCCTCGGCATCGCCCACGTCATCATCCGCGAGGGGCTCTACGACGCGGACTTTGTGGCCGAACACGTCTTTGGCTTTGACGACTGGAGCGACCAGGCCGGCCAGCAGCACATGGGCTTTCGCAGCCTGGTGCTGCGCGACTATTCGCCTGGCCAGGTGGCGCAGATCACCGGCGTGCCCGCCGAGACCATCCGCCGGCTGGCCCGCGAGTTTGCCGCCGCCCGCCCGGCCGCCGTCGCCGCCGGCGACGTCGGCGGCTATACCAACAGCCTCTACAGCCAGTGGGCCATCCACGCCCTCAACGCCCTGGTCGGCTCCATCGACGCGCCAGGCGGGGTGCTGCGGCAGGTCGAGCCGCCGCTGGCGCCCTGGCCAGAGGTCGTGCCGGACGAGATTGCCGCGCGCGGGCTGGCCCAGCCGCGCGTCGACGGCGCAGGCGGCCCAGGAGCCCCCCTGGCGGAGCACGCCCCGCACAGGCGGACGGAGGAGCCGGAGGCGCCATGGCCTGTCGACGTTCTTTTCCTCTACCACAGCAACCCCCTCTACGACGACCCGCCCGGGGTCGGCTGGGCGGAACGGCTGGCCAACACGCGCCTGGTGGTCAGCTTCTCTCCCTATCTGGACGAGACCAGCGCGCTTGCCGACCTGCTGCTGCCGGACTGCACCTATCTGGAAAAGTGGTTCCTCGAGCCGCTGGAGCCCAGCCTGGGCTATCCGGCGGTCGGCCTGGGGCGGCCGCTGGTGGAGCCGCTCTATGACACGCGCAACACCGGCGACGTGCTCATCCAGTTGGCGCGGGCGCTGGGCGACCCCATCGCCGCGGCATTCCCCTGGCCCCATTTCGTGGCGGCGCTGGAGGAACGGGTGAAGGGTCTCTACCAGAGCGGTCGCGGCCTGCCCACCGCCGAGAGCTGGGAGGCGTTCTGGGCCGAGTTCCAGTCCCGCGCGGTCTGGTACGACCCCCAGTACGAGTTCGGCCAGTGGGAGCGCGTGCTGGCGACGCCGTCGGGCAGGTTCGAGCTGGCCTCGCCGCAGCTCAAGGCACGGCTGGAGGCGGTAGGGCTGCGGGTCACAGACCAGGACCTGCTGCCGCACTTTGTGCCGCCAGCTTTCGAGGGCGAGGAAGCTGCTTACCCGTTCACCCTGCGCACGTTCAAGCCGATCACCTATGCCGAACGGTGGAACGGCAACATCCCCTGGCTGCAGGAAATCTATGGCCTGCACGTCCAGGAGCGGTGGGACAGTTGGGTGGAGCTCAACCCAGAGACGGCCCATGAGCTGGGCATCCGCGACGGGGAGCGCGTGCGGGTCGAATCGGTCGCCGGCAGCATTGAGCTGCGGGCGCGGCTGTGGCCCGGCACGCCGCCCGACGTGGTCAGCATCCCGCTGGGGCATGGACGCGCCGCTGGCGGGCGCTGGAGCGAGGGCTTTGGCGCCAATCCCAACGCGCTGCTGGCTGCCCTCGCCGATCCGCTGAGCGGCGAGCTGGCCACCCAGTCCACGCGCGTGCGCATCGTCAAACTCTAGCAGTGTAAGGAGGGAACATGCCCCGTTGGGGAATGGTCATCGACCTGGATAAATGCACCGCCTGCCAGGCCTGCTCGGTGGCCTGCATGGCCGAAAACAACGCGCCGCTCGTCGGGCGTGACGAGTCGCTGCACAACCGCGCCATCACCTGGCACTATGTCCTGCCGGAGGTGGAAGAAGGGGACTATCCGTACTTTCATGCTCGCTTCCTCCCGCGGCCATGCTTTCACTGTGCCGAACCGCCCTGCGTCAAGGTCTGCCCGGTAGGAGCGACCTATGTGGACGAGGAAGGGCTGGTGCTGGTCAATTACGACCGCTGTATCGGCTGCAAGTACTGCGTGACGAGCTGTCCCTACGGCGTGCGCTACGTCAACTGGCGGCACTATCACTGGCCGGAGCCGATGGAACAATATCTCAATCCGGAGGTCCCGCTGCGGCCCGAAGGCGTGGTCGAAAAGTGTACCTTTTGCATTCACCGCCTGCGCCGCGCTCAGGAGGAAGCCGCGGCCCAGGGCCGCCAGTTGACCGATGCCGAGCTGGTGCTACTGCCGGCATGCAACCAGGCCTGCCCGGCCTCGGCGCGCTACTTTGGCGATCTGGACGACCCCGAGAGCACCGTCTCCCGGCTGGCGCGCAACCCGCGGGCCTTCCGCGTGCTGGAGGACCTGGGAACCGAGCCTTGCGTCTATTACCTGGCAGAGGAGAAGAACTAGATGGAGCGGGAGCGATTTGGCAAACACGCTGTACTGTTCGAGCCCCTGCTGCACACCCGGCCCGCCTTCTATCTGGCCGTGGCGATCCTGGTGCTGGTCTTTCTCTGGGGCGCTGTCGCCTATATCTACCAGTTCACCACGGGGCTGGGCGCTACCGGCCTGAACCTGCCGATACCGTGGGGCGTCTATATCATCAACTTTATCTTTTTCATCGCCATCGGCTTTGGTGGGACGCTGACCTCGGCCATCCTGCGCATCTTTAACGCCCAGTGGCGCACGCCCATCACCCGCGCCGCTGAGCTGATCACGGTCTGTGGGGTCATCTTTGGCACGATCAACGTCGTCTTTGCCCTGGCCAAGCCGGAGCGGCTGCTGAACCTCTTTTTCTACATGCGCCCCCGCTCGCCGCTGATCTGGGATGTGACGGCAATCGGCAGCTACCTGGTCTTGAGCCTGATCTACCTCTACCTGCCCATGATCCCCGACATCGCCCGCCTGCGCGACACGTTCCCCCGTCGCAAGCGCTTCTATCGCTTCCTGGCCCTGGGCTGGACCGGTTCGGAAAAGCAGAAAAAGCTGCTGGAGCGGGTGATCGGCCTGCTGGCTGTGCTGATGATCCCTACGGCCGTGGCCGTGCACTCGGTGCTGGCCTGGATCTTTAGCATGACCATTCGCCCGATGTGGCATAGCACCATCTTTGGACCCTACTTTATCATGGGCGCGGTGTTCAGTGGCATCGGCGCGCTGATCGTGGTGATGGCGATCCTGCGGCGGCTGCTGCACCTGGAGGACTATCTCAAGCCGCTGCATTTCAACAACATGGGCATCCTGTTGCTGGTCATGTCGATCGCCTGGCTCTATTTTACCGTCGCTGAATACCTGACCGTCTTTTACGGCAACGAGCACAGCGAGATGGTCGTCTTTTGGGCCAAACTGACCGGCGAGTTTGCGCCCCACTTTTGGGCTCAGGTGCTGACCTGTTTTGTGATTCCTTTTGCCCTGTTGATCTCGCGCCGCACCCGCACCATCGCCGGGACGGTGATCGCCGGCATCTCGGTGGTGATCGGCATGTGGCTGGAGCGCTACCTGATCCTGATCCCTACCCTGGGCCGCCCCATGCTTCCCTACCCGCAGCCCAGCTACACGCCCAACTGGATCGAGTGGTCGGTGATGGCAGCCTGCGTGGCGGCGATCGCGCTGATCTTTGTGATCTTTGCCAAGTTCTTCCCCCTGGTCTCGGTGTGGGAAATCGAGGAAGAAGAAGCCCACGCCGCGGCAGGTGGCCATCAGGAGGCAGTAGCTCCGGCAAAGGGTGAGGCGCTTGCAGATGCCTCTTGAGGCCCATGAACGGGCGCGCGCCCGCAGCGATCTGTACGCCGCCCTGGCCCTGGCCTTCCGCAAGCCCGAAGCATCGTCCGCCGGGGAAGAGGACCGCTCGCTGGCCGACCTGCTGCTGCAGGCGGCGGGCAGGCTGGACAGCGCCCTGGCCGCGCTGGCCGAAAAAGCGGTCGACGCGCTGCGCGTCGACGGCGGCCAGGATGAGGAAGCGCTGCGCACGTTGGAAATCGAATACAACCGCCTGTTCTTCGGGCCGGGCCGCCCGCTGGCCCCACCCTACGAGTCGCTCTATCGCGACGGCGGCGGGCTGGTGATGGGGCCGTCGGCGCAGGCGGTGCAGGCGTGCTACGCCGAGGCCGGCTTTGCCCTGGCGCCCGACCAGCGCGACCTGCCCGACCACGTCGCTGCCGAGTTGGCCTTTATGGCCTGCCTGGCCGCCGAAGAGGCCGCAGCAGAGGGCAAAGAAGCGATGCGCTGGCGGGAGAGGCAAGACGCCTTTCTCGGTCAGCACCTGGCCGCCTGGCTGCCCGCTTTCTGCCAGCGCGTCCGCTCAGCAGCCCGCCATCCTTTCTACCTGGCCCTGGCGGAGCTGGCCGAAGCATTTGTCGAATGGGATGTTGCTCGACGTACACCAAATCGAGGAGCGATGGACGAATGAAGTCAAAGTGGACCTGGATGATCCTTGCGTTGATCTTGCTCGTCATCGTGCCAACGGCGCTGGCTCAGCCGCCAGTGCCCCACAACTTTGAGGAGGACGGCGTCTCGTATGAGGACTGCGTCGCCTGCCACCGCAGCGGGACGGGCGCTGCCCCGCTGCTGGCCGCCGACCACGCCCGCCACGAGAACGCCGACTGCCGCGTCTGCCACGCCACGACCGGCATGCGGACGCCCAATGTCCCTCACCCGGTGGCCGGCTGGCGCGATTGCCGCGGCTGCCACGACCGCTGGGAGAACACCGCCGCCATCGAAATCCCCAACGTCGCCGATTCGGACTATGACCACACGATCTATCGCAACGACGGCTGCCTGAGCTGTCACCCCGTGGCGACGGCCTACTATGACGGCGTGCCGAAAGTGGCCTGCGGCGTCTGCCACCCCGTCAGCGCCGCCGCCGAGACGGTGCACAACAACGCCACAATCTGGGTCGACTGCGTCGACTGCCACCAGGCCGCGGCTGGCTACCCGCACGACCCCCAGGGCATCCAGACGCGGGATGAGGACTGCATCGCCTGCCATCACCTGCGGCAAGGCCACTGGACCTCGGCGCGGCCCGAGACCCGCTACAGCCTGGTCGGGCACATCGCCGAGGGCGACCCCCATGCCCGCTCGGACTGCTCGGCCTGCCATCTGCGGGTGGCTACGGTCGAGCGCGATCCCGTCAGCGGGCGCATCCACGTCGTCCTGCCGGAGATGGAAGAGGGCGTGCCGCCGGACAACCCCGAGCTGGCGATGGTGGGGCGCCAGGTCGACTGCCAGCGCTGTCACGCTTCGGACAACGTCGTGGGCGCGCCAGCCGCCGAACTGCCGCCGCGCAGCGTCCTCTGCCTGGCCTGCCACGACGCCACACCGGTCGTCCGCGACGGCATCTCCTGGGCCGGGCTGGGCATCTTTGGCCTGGGGATGGCAGTGACCGCTTCGATCTGGCTGCGCGGCTCGATCGGCGGGCGCAAGGGCCTCTCCCTGCCCAGGCGCATCTGGCGGCTCTTCCTGGCCCTGCTCGACCTGTTGACCACGCCGCGCCTCTTTGTCTTGATCTGGTCGTTCATCGTCGACGGCCTGCTGCACCGCCGGCTCTTCAAAAAGAGCAAGCTACACTGGCTGACCCACGCCCTGATGTTCTTCGGCATGGCCGGCCGTATGGCAATGGGAGTGTCTACCTGGCTGCTGGCCTGGCTGCTGCCCACCGCTGGCCTGACCCAGATGCTGGTCAACAAGAACGCCCCCGCCGTCGCTCTCTTCTACGAGCTGCTCGGCGTGGCGGTCATCGTCGGCGCGGTGCTGGCGATCATCCGCCGCTATGTGGTCAAGGACAGGCAGTTCATCACCAGCCAGCAGGATACCATCGCCATCGCCCTGCTGGGGGCCATCTTTGTCCTGGGCTTTGTCCTCGAGGGCGTGCGCATCCTGACCACCGACCTGCGGCCTGGGCTGGTCGCCTTTTCCTTCGTCGGTTATCTGATCTCGCTGCTGTTGGGATGGCTCCCCATCGCCTGGGGCGCCGTCTATCCCTGGTTGTGGTACATTCACGCCGGGCTGGTGGCCTTGTTCGTGGCCTATCTGCCGTTCAGCAAGTTCATCCACATCTTGATCGGGCCTGTGGTGGCAGCTTTCAACTCGGCCCTGGAAGCGAGGGTTGCGTAAATGGGCAGGACAATCCAGGCAAAGCGGTTCAGTTTTCGACAACTGGTAGAGCTCGACGCCTGCACGCGCTGCGGCGAGTGCGTCAAGTGGTGTCCGACGTTCCAGCAGAAGGCGGAGCTGGACGAGATCACCCCGCTGCGCAAGATCGAGCGGCTGCGCTCGTTCCTCAAGGCGCAGGCGCTGGGGCCGCTGGCCCCGCTCTTTGGCTACCGGCGCGCCGACGATGAGGTGCTGCAGCTCTTCTCCAGCGGCACCTATGACTGCACGCTGTGCGGACGTTGCGCCGTCGCCTGCCCGGTCAAGATCGACACGCGCCCGCTGTGGATCTCGATGCGCGAGACGCTGGTCGACCAGGGGGTCTACCCCGAAGCGATGACCGCGCTGCGCGAGACGCTCACCACCCGATACAACATCTCCGGCGACGACAACGCCAACCGGCTGATCTGGAGCCAGAACCTGCCCAAGGTGCCGGCGGGCGTCGGCGGCAAGGAGCAGGCCGAGGTCGTCTATTTCGTCGGCTGCGTCTCTTCCTTCTACCCGCAGTCCTACTCGATCCCCCAGAGCATGGTGCAGGTGCTGGAGCACGCTGGGGTCGATTTCCTCACCCTGGGCGGCCAGGAGTGGTGCTGCGGCTTTCCGCTGATGATCGCCGGCATGGGCGACGCGGCGGTGGAGATCGCCCGGCACAACGTCGAGGCGGTGCAGCGCACGGGAGCGAAATACCTGGTGGCCACCTGCCCCTCATGCTACCACACCTGGAAGCACGAGTACGAGCACATGCTCCACCAGCCGCTCGGTTTCGAGGTCCTCCACGCCACCGAACTGCTGGAGCAGATCGTCGACCGGTTGCACTTCCAGCCGCTGGAGGAGACGGTGACCTATCACGACCCGTGCGACCTGGGGCGCACCAGCGGCATCTACGAAGCGCCGCGCAATGTCATCCGCGCCATCCCAGGGGTCAGGTTCGTGGAGATGGAGCATCATCACGAGTACTCGCTCTGCTGTGGCGGCGGCGGCGATGTGGAGATGGCGGACAAGGACCTGTCGGTGGCCGTGGCGACGAGCCGCGTGGCGCAGGCGGCAGCGACCGAGGCCAAAGTCCTGCTTTCGGCCTGCCAGCAGTGTGTGCGCACACTGGCCGGGGCCGCCCGACGCGAAAAGCTGCGCGTCCGCACGATGGACGTGGTGGAGCTGGTGGCGCGGCAGTTGGCAGAGTAGGGCAATAGCCAGGTGGCTTACTGCAAAAGACGACGGGGTTGCGGACGAGCAGAGTTTGTTCATCCAACAGTCAGTCTGAGGGAGAGGTGAAAAATGGCAGTCTTGGCGTTTCTCGGCGCGGCAGCGCCTTCGATCCTGCTGTCGCTGGTTCTGGGCGGCGGGGTGGCGGTCGGTGTACTGGTCCTGCTGGCGGCCCGCCGTCGACAGAGCAGTTGGTGGGTGGCGCTGCTGTTCGGCCTGCTGGCCGCCGTCGTCATCTTTGGCGGCCTGGCCCTCGACCGCTCCTACACGACGATCGAGTACGGCACAGTGGGGCTGGTCAAGCGCTTTGGCGGGCTGACCGGCACGGTCTTTGAGCCGGGCCTGCACTGGCGCGTGCCTTTCATCGACGAACTGGTGGTCATCCCCACCGTTGTCCAGTCCTACGAGACCAGCGACGCGCCGGACCAGTCGGGGGCGGACTATCGCGACATCCCGGTGACAGCGCAGACAGTAGATGGGCAGCAAATCCTGATCAAGTACACCGTGCTCTTTCGCATCCCGCCGTCGGCGGCGGTGAATATTACCCAGCGCGTCGGCCCAACACTGGAAGTGGTCGAAAATGTGATCAAAGCCCACTCGCGCAACCTGACCCGTCTGCTGGCGCAGGGGTACACGGCCGAAGACCTCTACAGCGGCGACGGCATTTTTGCCTATCAGCAGGCTGTGGCAACAGCGCTGGAGGAAGAATTTGCGCCCTATGGCGTCGTTCTCGAGGATTTCCTGGTGCGCAAGATCGACTTTAGCCAGGAGTACATCGACGCCATCGAGCAGCAACAGATCGCCCAGGAGCAGATCGAGACGGCACGCTACCAGGCCGAAGCGGCCGAGTACGAACGCGACCGCCAGATCCGCCTGGCCGAGGCCGAGGCCCAGCGCATCCGCCTGATGGCCCAGGCCGACGCCGACCGCCAGCGCCTGCTGGCCGACTCGGAGGCCTACAGCATCCGCACGCGCGGCGAGGCGCTGGCAGACTTTCCCCAGGTCATCCAATGGGAGTTTGTGCGCAACCTGCAGGATGTCCGCTGGGGCTTTTTGCCCAGCGACAGCGTGACGCCACTGCTGCCCGTTCCTGACCTGGGAGCGGAAGAAACAGCGCCCTAATTTTGGACCCTCGGGGTCCGCAGGAGCAGTGAGATGGTACTGAGCCTGGAAACGTCGAACTGGGAACTGGCGCAGGGCATTGTCCCAGAGTGGTGGCAGAAGCTCATGACCTGCATGCAGTGTGGCACGTGCTCCGCCACCTGCCCGACGGCCTACGCTATGGACTATACGCCGCGGCAGTTGTGGCAGATGCTGCGGCTGGGACTGGAAAAAGAGGTCCTGGCCAGCCACACGTTCTGGCTCTGCACCGTCTGCAAATCGTGCCAGGTGCGCTGTCCGCGCGGCATCCGCCTGACCGACACGATGGTCGCGCTGAAAGAGTACGCCCAACAGCGCGGCGTTGAGGTTCCAGAACGGCTGGTGCAGTTGAGCCAGACCGTGACCTCGCGCTACAACATTTCTGGGGAGGACAATGCGACGCGGTTGATCTGGAGCCAGAACCTGCCAGACCCGCCGCCAGGGGTGGCACCATTGCGCGAGACGGCGGACGTGGTTTATTTCATCGGCTGCGTCGGTTCGTTCTATCCGCGCACTTATTCGATCCCCCAGTCGCTGGTCGAACTGCTGCACCGCGCCGGGATCGATTTCACGGTCATGGGCGGCGACGAGTGGTGCTGCGGCTATCCCCTCTACGTGTCGGGGAACCGCGCACAGATCGCTGGTCTGGCGCAGCACAACGTGGAGACCATCCGCCGTCTCAAGGCCAAACGGGTCATCTTTTCCTGTCCGTCCTGCTTCTATGCCTTTACCCATCTCTACCCCGAAGTGGCCGACCTCTCCGGCCTGACGCTGCAGCACTCGACCGAATTCCTGGCGGAACTGGTGACGGAGGGGGCGTTCAAGCTGGGGCCGCTGGAGCAGGCAGTGACCTACCATGATCCGTGCGACCTGGGGCGCAAGAGCGGCGTCTATGAAGCGCCGCGCCAGATCATCCGCGCCATTCCAGGGCTGGAACTGCGGGAGATGGAGGCGTCGCGCGAAAATTCGCTCTGCTGCGGCGGCGGCGGGGACGTCGAAATCGCCGATCCGACGGTGACCCAGGGCGTGGCCGCGCGGCGCATTGCCCAGGTGGAGGCAACCGGCGCGCAGTATGTCGCCTCCGCCTGCCAGCAGTGCATGCGCACGCTCCAGGAGAGCGCGCGCAAGAACCGCGTCCGCGTGCGCACGCTGGACGTGGTTGAACTGCTGTGGCTCTCGGTGCAGGCAGCGGAGGAATTGACAGTCTGACGGCTTTTTACCACCAAGTCACGAAGACACGAAGGAAAACAGGCGGGTTACCCACATTGGGAGGCATTCGTGTCTTCTACCACCTTGGTGACTTGGTGTCTTGGTGGTGAAACCTGTTTCGCCTGAGCAGCCACGTAATTTGTTGATGATGGCTCAACCGGAACGTGTAGGGCGACGCATCCATATCACGGGTGTCGTACAAGGGGTGGGCTTCCGCCCCTTTGTCTACAATCTGGCAACCAGCCTGGCCCTCTCTGGCTGGGTGCTGAATAGCTCGGCCGGGGTCGAGATCGAGGCAGCGGGCGCGCCGGAGGCGCTGGACGAGTTCGTCGCC
>Ga0209101_1000830_pt1 | contig 24797 bp, 20 predicted proteins | sample ConPoolayeCmetaG_FD_185481 | JGI IMG/M metagenome (GOLD analysis project Ga0209101, IMG submission 185481) | Hot spring microbial mat communities from California, USA to study Microbial Dark Matter (Phase II) - Cone Pool mat layer C metaG... ...
GGAGAGAGGCAACTTGGGCTTCAAGAGAAGCGATCCGCCTGAGCAGAACATCTATTTCCAGCAGTTGTTCAACCATGACAATAGTTTAGCACATTTCCCGTGAAATGGGAAATGGGTAGGTAGTTACCTCGCCCTTGCCATTTCCCCCGTTTTGGGTTATGATAGGCTGGCGACCGGGGGCGGGCCTGCGCGGCCAGGTGTCTATACCCCAACCGACCCCCACGAGGCGGGAGGTCGGCCAGCCAGGCAGGATAGAGCACCGCTCCGCCTCTAGGCAGATGGCTACAAAACTAAGGGCCTGGACGGGGAGGCCGATCCAGTGCATTGGCGTAGACGAAACATCGAGGAAGAATTGCGCGCGCGCGTGAGGCCACGGCCGCGCTTCCCCCGCCTGGGCTGTGAACAGGCCCTGTTGTATGCCCTGTTGGGGGCCTTGCTCCTGGCATTGGGCTGGGGATTCACCCAGGTCTGGGGCAGCCTCTCGCAAGGGGTGATAGACGGTGTGGTGCAACTGGCCGGCCTGATCCCCTGGCCCGGCGAGCAACCCACTCCCACCCCCACGAGTTTTATCGTCTGGACACCGGAGGTGTTCCCCACCTACACGCCAACGCCCACGCCAGAGCCTACGGCGACCGTTCCCACGGCGACACCCGGCGCGCCAACGCCCACCCGGAGACCCGGCTCCACCCCCACGCCATCCGTTACCCCCACACCAGGCGGGTTCGACTATGTGGTAGAGTTGCAGAGCCAGCGGCAGGTGCCCGGCCAGGGCGTGTGCGCGGCCCAGATCACCGGCCGCGTCCTGGACGCCACCGGTCAGCCAGTGACCGGCATCCAGGTAGAAGCCCGCTGGGGGCCAGGCCCAGAGGATCGGGCCATCGTGCCGCGCCCCGGCATAGACCAGCCCTTCAGCGGCGTCTTTGAGTTCTGCCTCAGCCCCGGCAGCTTTGACATCATCGTGGTGGATGGTGACCGGCGCAGCCAGTCGGCGCACGTGGAAGTGCCCCGGCTGGACGGGCAGGTGGTGGTATGCGAAGTGAACTTTCGCCGGACATATTAGGCGCGCCGGGCACGGACGAGGAGCCGGGGCAGGACCTGCCGGCGTGGCTGGAGGAGTTGGAAGGAGCAGAAGCCTGGCGGCCGGGGAGTGAACGCCTGGCGGCCGCAGAGTCGGATCGCCCGCCGGGTTTGCCCGAGCCAGTGGAGCGGCCGCTGGTCTGGCGACCACCCACGCCCCGGCCAGCCCCACCACCACCGCCGCCAGCCCATATCCCGCCGTCCGAGGCGTTGCCGGATGACAGCTTGGCCGGGTGGGTGCGCGGGCTATCCCGACCACAACGTGCCTTCTGGGGGTGTCTGGCCTTACTCCTGGCGGCGACGGCGTGCCTGTATTGCTCCGGCTTTGCCCTGCTGGTCTGGGTGCGCACCACGCCGCAATACCCGGCGTCACCCACGCCGACGCCTTATGCGTCGCCCACGCCGACGGTGTACGTAGCCCCATCGCCAGTCCCTACGCGCCCGGCCGTGCCCAGCGTCACGCCGCTGCCCACGGCGACGCCTACGGTCACGCCATCGCCGACCTGGACGCCGGAACCCACCTGGATCGGCACGCCCACCCACACGGCCACCGCCACGCCGACGGCGACGGGGACGCCCACGCCCACAGCGACATGGACGCCCACGCCCACGGCGACATGGGCGCCCACGCCCACGGCGACATGGGCGCCCACGCCCACGGCGACATGGACGGTCACGCCTACGAATACGGCGACGGCGACGCCAACCGCGACCGCGACGGCTACGCTGACGCCCACGGCCACCGAGACCGCTCTCCCCACCGTCGCCACGGTCACGGCGACGGCGACGCTGACAACCACCGTGACGGTGATCGCCTATCCCTGAGTCTACGACGCTTGGTGTGAATTATTGGACTTTGGACAACTGGTTGCACAACACAAGGAGTAGAGGCTTTAGCCGGTCATGCCCACAAGATACGCCCCGCCTGAAGGCTCGACTCCAGAATTGTCTAAAGTGAATTAGCGACCGAAGTCGCGCCTGGCTGGCCTGGCGGCCGGGCGTCCCCCCGCTACACGGGGGACGCTAAAACCGACCGCCGCGAAGCGGGCGGCCGACCGGCGGTTTACGCCCCTCAGGTGCGGTTTCAACCGCCATATCTCACACCAGGCGTTGAAGAGCGGTGGCGACACATCGTGCGTCATCATCCAGAGATGGATGGTCAACGCCAACGAGTCCTGGAAACGTTGACAGAGCCGGATCTGATCCAGCAAGGTGACTTTGGCGAGTTGCTCGCGGTCCGCTTTTATCATCGAACACCAGTGACCAGCAAGTTCCTGGTGGTGGTGTATCGAGAAATCAGCGACGAGGATGGGTTCATTCTGACAGCTTATCTGACGGGTGCAGTTGCTCTTATCTCCCAGAGAGGGAGAACCGTCATTCTGAGGCGCGAAGCGCCGAAGAATCTCGTTGGTGTGATGGACTCCAGGCCGGAAACGAGATGCTTGCTTCGGCTTCACTCAGCACCGCAAAAACCGCTCCTCAGCATGACAGATCGGGGGATCGTGGCAGCAGTTCGGAGATAGGAGCGATTACACCCTTATCTGACCAATCGGCCATCAGCCAGGAGGGTAGTGATATGGAAGCGGTAAGAGATGTAGAAGCAGTAAAGATTCTGGAAAGACCGACAGAGATCAATATGATGAAATCCGTAGAGAGGTCGTCGGGCTGACTTTCGGATTGCGGGCACGACTATTGCAAGGACTGGTCAGCCGTCACTGAGAGGAGGACTCGGTGAAAGATACTGTCAAGCTATTGAAAGACCTGTCAGAGGCCAGCGGCGTCGCCGGCCACGAGGGGCCGGTGCGCGACCTCATCATCCAGGAACTCACCCCCCTGACGGACGAGATCACCACGGACCGGCTGGGCAACGTCATCGCCCTGAAACGCGGCACGGGCGCGGAACCCCGGCCCCGTATCATGCTCGCCACGCACATGGACGAGATCGGCCTCATGGTGCTCCAGATCGAGGCTGGCTTTTTGCGCTTTGTCCCGGTGGGGGGCTTTGACCCCCGCGTGTTGCTGGGCCAGGAGGTGCTGGTGCATGGTCGGCAACCCCTGCCCGGCGTCATCGGCAGTCGGCCGCCCCACGTGGTCTCGGCCGAGGAGCGCGAAAAGCCCGTCCCCCTGGAAGAGTTGTTCATTGACGTGGGGCTGACGGAGGCCCAGGTCCGCGAGTTGGTCCAGGTGGGCGACGTGGTGACCCTGGCTCAACCCTTTGTGGAGCTGAAGGGCAAGGGCCGGCTGGCCTGTGGCAAGGCGTTCGACAACCGGACCTCGGTGACGGCCCTGATCTTGACCCTGGAAACACTGGCCGGGCTACGCCATTCCTGGGACATCTATGCCGTCGCCACGGTCCAGGAGGAGGTAGGGCTGCGGGGGGCCATCACCAGTACCTATGGCATCGCCCCCGATCTGGGGATCGCCATTGACGTGACCCAGGGCGATATGCCCGGCGTCTCCGAGACGGAGACCATGAAGCTGGGCGAGGGGCCGGCCATCGGCCTGGGGCCAAACTTCCACCCGGCTGTCCACGCCCGCCTGGTGCAGACGGCCCAGACTCACGAGATCCCCCACCAGATCGATCCGGCCCCCCGGCCCGCCGGCACCGACGCCGCCGCCATGCAGATCACGCGGGCGGGGATACCCACCGGGCTGCTCTCCATCCCCCTGCGCTATATGCACACCGTGGTGGAGGTCGTCGCCCTGCCGGACATCGAGCGGACAGCCCGCCTGCTGGCCCACCTGATCGCCGAATTGACGGACAAGGAGTGGTTGACCAATATCTAGCAACGAGGAGACAACATGGAACTGCTAAAAGAGCTATCGGAGGCGCCGGGCGTCTCCGGGAACGAAAAGGCCGTGCGGGAGGTCATCCTCAAGCACATCGCCGACTACGTGGACGAGCAGCGGGTAGATGCGTTGGGCAATCTCATCGCCGTGCAGCGGCCCCGGGGCGGCGGTTCAGCCCGCCGGGTGATGCTCGCCGCCCACATGGACGAGGTGGGGCTGATGATCGTGCACCTCGAGAAGAGCGGCGCGTTGCGCTTCCGGCCGGTGGGGGGGATCGATCCTCGCGTCCTGCCGGCCCGGCGCGTGCGCATCGGCGTGGACGGCGTGCCCGGCGTCATCGGCCTCAAGCCCATCCATCTGCAAGAGCCGAACGAGCGCAAACAGATGATCAAGGTAGACGCCATGAGCATAGACATCGGGGCAAGCAGCCAGGAGGAGGCCGGCCGCCTGGTGAAGGTGGGTGATTACGCCGTCTTTGACACGGCCTTTGCGCCGGTTACGGCGCATACGGTGAAAGGCAAGGCCTTTGACGACCGGGCTGGCTGTGCCGTGCTGGTGCGAGTCTTGCAGGCCGGCCCCTACGACTGTGAGTTGCACGCCGCCTTTACCGTGCAGGAGGAGGTCGGACTGCGCGGCGCGCAGGTGGCCGCCTACGGCATCGCGCCGGACCTGGCGTTCGTGCTGGAGGGGACCATCTGCGACGACGGCCCCAAGAAACGCGACGAGACGCCGGTGACCCGCCTGGGCGCCGGCCCGGCCCTCACCATCGCCGACCGCACCGTCATCACCGACCGGGGCCTGACCGATTTGCTGATCCAGACGGCGAAGCAACATGGCATCCCCTACCAGTTCAAGGCCCCTGGCCTGGGCGGCACCGACGCCGGGGCGATCCACCAGACACGTGAGGGCGTCCCCTCGACCGTGCTGGCCGTACCCTCGCGCTATATCCACGGCCCCGTCTCCCTGCTCAACCTGGACGATTACCGCCACACGGCGCAACTTATGATCGAAACGCTGAGGCAAATGGGCAAATAGACAGAGAGGAGAAGGATTGTGAAAGAGCTGATCAAGAACCTGACCGAAATCTGGGGGCCATCAGGCCATGAGGACAAGGTGCGCGAGTTCATCCGGGGGCAGGTCCAGGGCCGGGCCGACGATGTGCGCGTGGACGTGATGGGCAATCTCATCGTCCACCGGGCCGGCGCCGTCCCGGGCACGCCCCGGATCATGCTCTCGGCTCACATGGACCAGATCGGTTTTATCGTGAGTTACATAGACGAGAAGGGCTTTTTGCGCTTTAACACTATCGGCGGCATCCGGCCTCACGCGCTCATCGGTGAGCGGGCAGCCTTTGCGAGCGGACTGGTGGGCGTCTTTGGCGTGGAAAAGCTGGATAAACCCGAAGAGGCCCTGAACATGGACAAGGTCTACCTGGACGTGGGGGCTGTGGACAAGGCCGATGCTGAGAGGCGGGTCCAGATCGGCGCTATGGCGACCTACCAGCGGCCTTTTGTGGACCTGGGGCAGCGGTTGGTGGCGAACTGCTTCGATGACCGCATCGGCTGCGCCGTCCTGGTGCAGGTGCTTCAGGAGCTATCGGCGTGTCCCAACGAGGTCTACTTTGTGTTCAGTGTGCAGGAGGAGGTGGGATTGCGCGGCGCGCGGACCAGCGCCTTCGGCATTGATCCGGACATCGGCATCGCGGTGGACATCTGCGCTACCGGCGATACGCCGGAGGCTCACCCCATGCCTGTGGCTCTGGGTAAAGGGGCGGCCATCAAGATCCGAGACAACAGCCTGCTGGTGAGTCCTCGGGTGCGGGAGTTGCTGGTGGAGACGGCCCGGAGCCACAGCATCCCTCACCAGTTAGAGGTGATGCCCTTTGGCGGCACAGACGCCGGGGCCATGCAACTGACCCGGGCCGGCGTGCTGGCCGGCTGCGTCTCCATCCCCTGCCGCTACGCTCACACCCCCTCCGAGATGGTGGACTATGGAGACGTGCGCGCGTGTGTGGATTTGCTGGTCAAGTTGCTGGAACACCCCATCGCCTTGTAAGACGAGACCTTCACGCGCCGGGCGCACCCCGAATTTGCTCCGTGCTCCTCGGCGGTCTGCGACCGCCGAGCGCGAAAGCGGCGGGTCGCACTCCCTGCGGCTTGCCAGGTCGTAGACGTGGTCGCCGCTTTGAGCAACTTTTTCCATCTACTGATGCTCCTTGCTCCCTACCCCCGGGGTGTGGGGTTGGGCGACGGCGAAGCCGTCGCCCAACCCCTATTTCTTCTCCCTTGCTGTGGAAGCAGCAGGTTTATCCCCACCGAAGTGACCACCAACCTGCGGAGGGGGAGAATAAAAAGACCTCGGCGGTTGGGATAGCTCGCCGAGGTCCGGGTGATGCGCCGGTCTACTTGCCGCCGCCAAAGCCGCCGCCGCTAAAGCCGCCGCCGCCACTGGGCGCGCCGATGCGGATGCTGGGCCCACCGCCGCCTCCGCTGCCGGCCGGCAGGCAGCCGCACAGGCTGCAGCAGATACACAGCACGATAAAGATGATGATCATGACCACGATCAGCGACACGCCAGAAGTCATCCCCTTACCAGTCCCAGGGCGAGGGCCGGTAAGAAGCCCCGGCTGACGTGCCGGCCGGGCCTCAAATCCAAAGGCCTGCCACACCGCCGCCCGACTGATCTCCTGGCCCCGGAAGAACTCGATCTCCTGCTCGGTCCATTCGATACTATAGATGCCCCCGGCATGTTCGGCTTCCAAATAATTCATCTTGTCGCCGATACGGGCTTTCCAGGTCAGCTCACCCTCCAGGTACTCAATGGTGGCTCGCCCTCGCTCCGTGACCTGGGCCTCGATCCCCTCCAGGTTCACCGTATCACGCACCCTGGCCGGGTCCACCGGGCTGGTGGGGGCAAAGGGTTGATAGAGCGTGAATTTGCCCTCCGATTCCACCAGCCATTGGTATTTGCCCTCCTCACTCAGGAGCAGCCACTCGTCCCAGTAGTCCTCATCACGGTAGCGTACCCGGCCCACTACCATCCATTTAACCCCATCGAAAGTGGGAGTCTGGCCCAGGCGGATGGGGCTGGACGGCGGCGCACTGCCCCGGATCGCCTGACCCACCACCGCGTATTCAGGGCTGGTCAGGTCAATCTCAGAACCGCAGTGATGGCAGACCAGGACGCGGGCCTTTTTGGCGTTATGGACCGCCAGGCTGGCCCCACACTGGGGGCAATTCAGTTGCTTGACTTCTAATACCATCATCATCTCCTTGCAGTGCACGTTGGCTGAGGACAGGTGACTGAGGGCTGTTCACACCTGGATGTCGTCGAACTCCAGCGCGTCGCCGATGCTCAGGTGGATAGACTCGTCGGTCATGATGATGCGCACCGCCCGGCCACCGGCGTTGCCGTCCACGAACTGGATAGGTTTGCCTGGCGAAGCCGCGATGGAAACTTCCCCTTCGGCCCCGGCGATGAAGCCTTTGCCCTTCTCCGTGACAAAGACTTTCTCCTTCGAGACCGGGATGGTGCTGGCGATGCGGATCTGCTCAAAGGGCGGGAGGGGCGTGGTGAGCCGGGTCTTGTACGTGAGCACGTACTCGCCCTCGTCGTCCTCCTCCAGCCACCCTGACTGCCCATCATCGAACTGGATGAACCATTCGTCCCAGAAGCCGCCCTCGTAGTTGTAGCGCACGCGGCCCAGCACCTTGAAGGGCCGCCCCTTGATGCTGCCTCGCCTGCCCACGCCCAGCCGCGAGTCGGCTTCCACCAGCTTGGCCACCTTGCCGGTGGGATCCAGGCCCGTGTCGTGGACATAGGAGGTCTGGCCGCAATATTTGCAGATCACCAGACGAGTGAATCGGCTCTCGATCTCGAGAGGGGCGCCACAGCTTGGGCAATTCAATACCCGCGTAGTCATAGGGCCTCCGTGCCGGTTCTAACCCACGATGGCCGCTGCGATGACCAGGGCGATCCCCAGGACGAACGCGCCCACGGCGATGGCCACAGCAGTCTTGTTCTCCTCGAATATCGCCTTGTTCATGTCCATCGGGGTCAGCCAGTCAAAGACCCTGTACGCCAGGAAGAGCAGGACCACGCCCACCCCGGCGTAGATGAGTGACTGGATGAAGATGGCGATCTGTAACAGGACCCATCCTATGACGTCGAGCCAGTTGATGTTTGGCATGTTGCTCACCTCCAGATTATGATAGTTACTACTCTTTCAAAGATCGTTTGTATCCATCAAATTTAAAACAACCCCTGGGAGAGTAGACCTGGCCTGGCCCTCAGCCCACAACCTGGTGGTCTGACGGGATGGGTAGCCGGGTCTGGAAACGAGCTTCGTAATCTTGTATGGCGTTGGTGAGGATGAGGGCCAGCATCTTGGCGTGCTGGGGACTCATGCGCACCACGCACACTGGTCGCTCTGATGGCGGCTGGCCGGGAGCCACCGGCGGCACCTGGACCCGGAACTGGAGCGTCACGTCATAGATGTTGGTGGCCAGGGTCACGCTGCTGGCATAATACTCGGGGACCTCCCTGGCAGTTTCACTGGTCACGGCTGCTCCTCCTGAGTCGGCCTGGCGCAGGATCTCATGGACAATCCATTGCTGGGGGCCGTCTTCGTCTTCGTACATATTTCCCCTCGCTGAGGTTCTGGCGTCGTTCACCGCCGCATATGGATGATCGTATCGTCCAAAGCCTGGTACTGATCGGCGGCTTCTTTGAGCATCGCGGCTGTGGTAGCCCGAAAGGCCATCACCTCCACGCGCACGCCCCGGGCCTGCAAAAACCGCACCAGGTCCACAAAGTCACCGTCGCCGCTGACCAGGACGATCACATCCAGCTTTTCGGCCAGGGCGATGGTGTCCATGGCAATACCCATGTCCCAATCGGCCTTGCGGCTACCGTCTGGGAGCAATCGGGCTGGCTTGGCCCTGATCTCGAATCCCAACCGGCGCAACACGTCGAAAAAACCGCTCTGGTCTACCCCCTCGATGGCAATGACATAGGCGATGGCCCGGATCAGGCTGCGTCCTGCCACCGCCAGCTCCAACAAGGCCCGATAGTCCACCATCGCATCCGGGTCATAGATGCTCTTGGCCGAGTGATACAGGTTCTGGGCATCCACAAAGACGCCCACTCGTTGGGGGGAGCAGGCCATGTCGCTCCTCGTCGTTTGATCTACCGGACTTTCCTGAAGCCTTCAGGCGGCCTATGAAGCTCTATTCCTGGTGGGGTATCCTGTCCAAAGTCCAATGATATACTTGTTACAGTATACCACGTGCGTGCCATCCCGTCAATCCGATGATGCTGACATTCGGGCGTAATTAAACGCATGAGGGCACTGACTCGCTCCCCACTTCGCGTCCCTTCGGGGAGGGGCCGCGCAGGGGGTTTTTGCGGCGGCTTCGCCGCCGCAAAAACCCCCAGAAAGGCTTTCTCCCTCCCTGTTCCCTCCTTGACAGAAGTTATGCACGGATGTCAGGATGATGAAAGGAGTTAGGCCCAATACTTTTCAAATAAGGTGCTGGAGTAGAGGCTTCAGCCGGATTTCCGCCTGCAGGCTCGATTCCGGAGTGTTATTTGAAAGGTGTTGGAGTTAGGCCGGCGGTCTTGACTGGCCGCAGCGTGAGCGTATCGCGTTGGGGACAGCACGGCTCTGGAGTCGAGGCTTTAGCCGGTTCGTGCCCGCAAGACCCGCCTGAAGGCTCGACTCCAGCGCGCATAATCGCTGCTGGTGCCCGTTTCCTGTGTCCGCAAATGTGTGACGCTCCCCCGCAGCCTTTTGCGATAGCACGCCTGATCTGGTATAATTCCCGGTGTGCTCACCCTCTCGCCGGTTCGTGGGCGGTTTCCAGCAACCTGCGGGAGAGTAGTCTGAGCAATCACTTCTCGGCAAAGTCGGTAGTAACCTGTGGAGATCGAAGCCAAGTTTGCCGTTCCAGATATGAGCACCTTCCAGCGGCTCCTGGCCGCCAAGACGCTGGCCGGGATGCGGCTGGTCGCCGGTACAACCCAGGAGATTCACGACCGCTATCTGGATACCCCCGATCAGGCCATCCGGCGCGGCGGCTACGCCTGCCGGTTGCGTCAACGCGCCGGCAAACGGCTGCTCACTTTCAAGGGATTGGGTGGAGCAGCGGGGGCCATCCACCAACGGGCGGAGCACGAGACGACCTTGCCGGCCGGGGCCAGCCTGGTCCCCACCTCCTGGCCCAATGGCCCGGCCCGCGACCTGGCCGAGAAACTGTGCCAGGATCAGCCGCTGGAGACCCTCTTTGACCTCCACCAGACCCGGCATATACGGATGCTGGCCAATGGGGACCGAACCATCGCCGAGCTTAGCCTGGATGAGGTCCAGGTGGGCGCGACCGTTTACCTGGAATTGGAGGTCGAACTGACGCTGAATGGGACCATGGACGACCTGCGCCGGATCGCCCATGACCTGGTTACCACCTGGCATCTGGCGCCGGAACCCCGCAGCAAGTTCGAACTGGCACTGGCTACCCTGGACATCCAGCGAGGACTCTGAGCCTCAGTAAATGGAGATCGGAGGAATTATCCATGCTTGATCTTTCCATCCTGACTGCGCGCCTGCTCAATATGCTATTTCTGGGCCTGGCCATCGTCAGCGGGCTGACCGTGCACGAGTGCGCCCATGCCTGGGCCGCCTATCAACGGGGCGATCCCACGGCCAAATATCTGGGCCGCATCTCCCTGAATCCCCTTCGCCACCTGGACCTCATCGGCGGGCTGATGATCCTGGTGATGATCGTGGCCGGCGTGGGGTTCGGCTGGGCCAGGCCAGTGCCAGTGAATCCCTATAACCTCCGGCGCGGCTCCCGGGACTATGCCCTGATCTCTTTCGCCGGGCCGCTGTCTAACCTGGCCCTGGGTCTGGTCTTTGCCCTGATCTTGCGCGGCCTGCTCCTGGTCTTTCCCCTGTCAGCCGGGGGCGGTAACCTGATCCAGGTGCTGCTATACACCTTGCTGTTCACGCTGGCGGTGGTGAACTGGAGTCTGGCCGTGTTCAATCTCTTGCCCATCCCGCCGCTGGACGGTTTCTCGGTCCTGTTGGGCATCCTGGATAGCCTGCCCTATCATTTGCGGTGGGCACGGCAACTGGCCTTCACCCTGCGCCAGCTCGAGCCGTATGGGGTATATCTATTGATCATGGTGATCGTCCTGGGCACGTTGGGTGGGGGCGGGCTGCTGAGCCGACTGTTCTACCTGGTCTGGGAGATCGCAGCCCGGGTCTCCGGGTACGCCTGACCGTGCGCGCCGGGTATCGGGTGCGGCAATTCTGGTGCGCGATCACGGCCCGCATCAGCGCCCGGGATCGCCAGGTGGTGGCGGCCACGCTGCCATCGGCTCTGGCCGAGTTATTCTATAGCCAGTCCCTCTATGACCAGCGTCATGCGCTGGGCGTGTATGAAACCTTGCGGCGGGCCGGTTACGACCAGCCGGCCCTGCTCCAGGCCGCCCTGCTGCACGATGTGGGCAAGACGACCGGCCCCCTGCCGGTCCTCTATCGCGTGGCGAACGTGCTGCTCCGGGCGATCCACCCGGCCTGGACGCCAGAGCCGACAGGTTGGCGGTATCCCTTTTATGTCTATAACCAACATCCGGCCCGGGGCGCCGCGTTGGCCCAGGCAGCCGGGGCTGAGCCAGCCGTCGTGGCCCTCATCGCTGCCCACCACGAGCCGGGGTGCGATCCCCTGGCCCGGGCCTTGCGCCACGCCGACGAAGCCAATTAGCAAAGGAGACCCGCACCCAGTCAAGCCTGGGCTTGGCGCGCGGGGCGCACCCCGTGGCACGAAAATACGCCGGTGTGCTGGCGCGGGGTGTGCCACCCCGCGCCAGCGGCGGGTCACACTCCCTGCGGTCGCCGCCGCGAGCAGTGGGCGATCCGCCGCGAACGGGGTCTATTTTCGGAGGAGTGCCCACGCGCGGGGCGCACCCCGTAGAACGAAAATATGCTGCGCGACCGTGCTCGCGCGGGGTGTGCCACCCCGCGCCAGCGGCGGGTGGCACTCCCTATGGCCTGCCAGGTCGCAGACGTGGTCGCCGCCGCGAACGGAGTCTATTTTCGGAGGAGTCTCCCATGCCCCGCATCACTATCATTGGCACCGGCCTCATTGGATCCTCCATCGGCCTGGGGTTGAAAAAGGTGGGGGTCAAAGCCGAGATCGTAGGCCATGATAAAGACCAGGCCACGGCCCGGCAGGCCCAGAAGATCGGCGCGGTAGATCGGGCCGACTGGAACCTGCCGTCTGCTCTGGATGGGGCCGGGCTGGTGATCATCGCCACGCCGTTATCCGGCATCCGGCAAACCCTGGAGATCATCGCCCGGGACGCGCCGGCCGGCTGCATCGTCACCGATACCGCCAGCGTCAAGGTGCCGGTCCTGGCCTGGGCCACCGAATTGCTCCCCGATCACATCAGCTTTGTCGGCGGTGACCCGTTGGTACGCCGGCCCCCAGCCGCTCCAGGGATCGCCGGCGCGCACGCGGACCTCTTCGATGGGTTACCCTATTGCCTCTGTCCGGCGCCTCAGGCCAGTGAGGAGGCCGTGCGCCTGGTGGCCGATCTGGTAGGCGGCCTGGGCGCGCGGTGCCTGTTCCTGGACGCGGCCGAACATGACGGCCTGGCCGGGGCCTTCGATCACCTGGCCCTGCTGGCCGCCGTGGCCCATATGGAACTGCTCATGACCCATCCGGCCCGACGGGACCTGGGCCAGTTCATCACCCACGAGTTCGAGCAGGAGACCCGCGCCATGGACCGGGATACAGCGGAGTCCCTGACCTTGCTGTTGGCTAACCGTGAAAACATCGCCCGGTGGATGGACGAACTGATGGCCCAATTACAGGTCTGGCGCGCACGACTCCTGGCCGGTGATGAAAGGGCTTTGCGGGCCAGCCTGGAACTGCTCCGGGAGACCCGCGCCCGGTGGCTGAGTGGAGAGGTGGAGGAAACCCCAGACTTTATGCCGCGCTATGGTCTGGGTGGGGCGATGAAGCGGGCTTTCCTGGGTAGCCTGTTCCAACAACAGGAGACCGCCAGGAAAAGACGGGGGTGACTGCTCGGTCTCAGTAGATGGAAATTCGTGCTCCTCGGCGGTCTGCCAGGCCCACCCAGTCCGGCCTGGGCCGGGGGCCTGAGGCTTCGCACTGACCGCCGAGCGCGAAGCGGCGGGTCGCACTCCCTACGGCTTGCCACGAAGTCAGGCGCCAGCGTGAGGTCGCAGACGTGGTCGCCGCTTTGAGCAACTTTTTTCCATCTTCGGTATCTGTTTACCGTGCCTATCTTATGCTCGCGCGGGGTGTGCCACCCCTTGCCTCGTGCCCACGCTCAGCGTGGGCACGAGGCAGGCGAGACGGCCCTGACCGCGCGACCCGGCGTTTCGCACCCACGCAGAGCGTGGGCGCGAGCAAGCTCGTGCGGGATTTGAAACCCCACCGCGAGCAGTAAAGCCAGTGGCTATTTTCTTTTCGGGGGAGACATGAGCACTGAACCCACCTGGTGGGGAAATCTGGACTCCACGGACGACGCCTGGCACCCGGCCTCTTCGGGCACGTTCGCCGAATGGTGGTACTTTGATGCCTGCTTTGACCCGGCTCCGGCTGGCTACGCCCTGTCTGTGGCCTGGCAGGTGCAGGGTGTGGCCCCCCGGCCCCCAGAGCCGAGCCTGCGGGCCACGCTCTTTACGCCGGACGCGGCACCTCGTCACCTGGCTTTCACCGGCGACCCGGCCGATTTTGCGGCAGCCCAGGACGCCTGCGACGTGCGCCTCGGTCAAAGCTGGCTGCGCGGCGCGCCTCCCCGCTACGAGATGCACGTCGCTGTGGAAAACGTGACGGCCGACCTGACCCTCACCAGCCTGACGCCGGCCTGGAAGCACTGGGACTGGCACATCGTGCCAGACCGGGGCGGCAAAAGCTTTTTCGCCTGGACTGTGGCCGTGCCCATGGGCCAGGTGGCAGGCACGCTGCGCCTGGGCAACCGGGAGCTGCCAGTGACCGGCCGGGGTTACCGGGACAAGTGTTGGATGGGCGGGCCCATCTTTGCCCACTTTGACCGCTGGTATACCGGCCGTCTGCACTCCGCCTGCCCCGCGCCAGGGCGAGGGGATGACGTCGCCATCGTCTACTATGTGATCCCCAGCCGTCGCTTTGGCGTGCGCGGTGATTTCCTCAACGCCTGTGCCGTCTTTATGGGCGGTCGTCTGGCCTACGAGGTGCGTCCGGAGACCGCTGGACTGGGCCAGTTTGCCATGATCCCAGACCAGGAGGCCCGGGACCCGGTCACCGGGCGCGTCTACCCGCTGCGGCAGACGTTGGAACTGCCGGAGGCAGAGCACCCGGTCATCGGCCCGATCACGGTAGAGACAGAGCGGCTGGCCGCGCGGCGTGTCCCCCCGCCGGCGGATATGGGCTGGCTGCGCCGGCAGATCGCCCGGCGCATGGTCCGGCGCGCCACCATCAAGTACCTGGGCCGTTGGGAAGCCGAGCTACTGGGCAACAAACGGCCCCGCCGGGTGACCGGCGAGGCCTTTGGTGAGATCGTCTACCTGCGGTAACTATGGCTTTGGCCCCCCTCGTACTTCCAGGACAGCGGGCGTGGACCGCCTTTGAGCAGCCCGGCCCGGCGTTGACCGGATGAGCCGCTAGACGCCCTTGAGCTGAGCAGCCAGACGCACGATGTGCACAAACTGGTCGGCCCTGAGGCTGGCGCCGCCCACCAACGCCCCGTCAATCTCCGGCTGGCTCAAGAACCCGGCGGCGTTTTCGGCGGTCACGCTGCCGCCGTACTGGATGCGCAGGGCCTGGGCCGGCGGGTGCCCCACCAGGGCCGCCACCGTATCCCGGATCAGGCCGCTGACCTGGTTCGCCCCCTCGCCGGTGGCCGGCCGCCCGGTGCCGATGGCCCAGATCGGCTCATAGGCGATTACGATCCGACTCACCTGTGCGCCGCTCAGATCAGCCAACACGGCCCGGGTCTGGTGGGTCACCACTTCTTCCGTCTGGCCAGCCTCGTTCTGGGCCAGCGTCTCCCCGATGCAGATGATGGGGGTGAGGCCGTGAGCCAGGGCCGCGTGGACCTTGCGGTTCACGAACTCGTCGGTCTCGCCAAAGTGCTGCCGCCGCTCCGAATGGCCCAGGATCACATACTGGCACAGGCCCTTGAGCATATACGGCGAGATCTCGCCGGTGAACGCCCCCTTCTCGGCCGGGTACATGTTCTGCGCCCCCAGACCGATGGTGGTCTCGATCAGCAGATCAGACACGTAGGTCAGGGAGACGAATGGCGGGCACAGGACCCGCTCCACCCCCGGCACGGCCTCCAGGTCGTCCAACATGGACTCCACCAGCCGGATCGCCTCGTCCACGTTCGTGTTCATCTTCCAGTTGCCCGCGATAATGGGGATACGCATTATTCACCTCGATTCATCGTATGGATAGCTGCTCCACCACATGGAACCCGGCCTTCAGGCGGGCCAGCCGGTGGCTCATCAGGGCTGCCAATCGCGCACCTGGTAGATGACCACATGATGATTGCGGTAAACCTCATCCAGGTACACGTCTTTCATCGCCTCCAGCTTGGCCAGGCCCCGGGCGTCATAATAGATGCGCTCCAGATCACCCACATAGATATACTTCACGTGGTATTTGCGCAACACCTCCAATGTTCGTGGCACATCATCCTCGCCGTAGATCGTGGTTAGATCAGCATAACGCTGTCTCAACTGCGGCGCGTAGGTTCCTAACTGTTGTTGTAGATGCCAGTCCCAGCCCACCACATCCGGCAGGCCAGTGTAGATGGCCACCCGGCAGTCCCACCGATAAAAGATGCCGGTGGAGCCTTCCGCGATCACTGGCGAACCCACCACATTGTCTTGTAGCCAGCGGATGGCCTGGTAATCCCAGACCAGTTCGACCTGGTAGTTGCGCTCCGGCGCGTTGCCCTCTGGGCCGGGCGTGCGCCAGGCCGTGTACCAGATGGCCTGGCGCATAAAGGCCATGCCATCCAGCGTGGGGGGCGTCGGCACGAAGCGGTCTTCGATCTTGGCCCGGGCAGATGTGGGCGGATACAGCATCCCACAGCCCAGCAGCACGAGCAACCCGGCCGTCCAGGTGACCTTCAGCAGGCTCCCGGCTCGTCTCTTTCGGTATGCCGCATACCCCACGGAACGCCCAGGTGGGTTCAAGCTAAGGGGCTGGAACAACATCGCCAGGCCCACGGCCGAGGCAATAGCCCATAGCACCCATAGTTGCAAATAGAACTTGAACACGGTGTTCATCCGGCCTACGTCTGGGGCCACCACTACCAGTTCCACCCCCCAACTGATCCCCAACCCCATCAGGACCATGAGCAGGGTCAGCCGGGCTGGGGGCGCTGTCTCCGGCCGCAATAGCAATATGCCGACCAGCACCATCACCGGCAGCAGCACGCCGAACAGCGGCAGCCCGGCCACCACCAGGGCCAGCGCGGCGATGAGCACGGCCGTCGCTCCCCACAGCTCCAGGCCGTCCCACGGCGAGCGCCCCCGGCTCACCAGCCGGGCCAGGTGCATGTAACGCCCCACTGCCCGGCCTTGTAGAGCGGCCCGCAGCACGCCCCCCACCAGACTACCCCGGCGCAACCACCAATACACCAGCCACGAGACGATGATGAACAGAAAGATGCCGTTGACCAGCAGGTAATCGCCCAGGACGGTGCGCTCACCGGTCCACGGCTCTAATTTGCTGTAGAACAGTACATAATGGTCATGGTAAGGCTGGAAGAGCCAACCGCACAGGAAGAACACGGCGGCAAACCGCAGCCCGACCCATAACCCCCCTCGCCCTAGTAGGGAGAGGGGGCGGGGGTGAGGGTCGAGCCGCGTCCACTGCTGCGCCCCCAGGGTCGCCAAAGTTAACAGCAGATACGTGGGCCAATCCCAGGTGTTCGTACAGCGCAACGCGCCGAGCAGGAGGGCCAGGGCCAGGGTGTCCACCAGATCGTAAAACGTGAAACGTGAAACATGAAACGTAGGGGGGATGAGTGTTGCGTGTTGCGTGTTGTCCCTTGCCTCCTGCGGACTGGCAACTGCGGACCGGGGACTGGGGACTGAGGACTGGAGACTCACAAGTAACCCCAGAACAACGATAGTGAACGGCAGGGCGATGAGATGCGGGTGTAGATCGGCGTAAACGAACGAGAACCAGGGTAGTTCGTGGATGGTATCCGGGATGATGCGGGTGGCGTTCCAATACCACCACTCGATGCTGAAGTTGAGCGACTGACCCTGTAAGACCTGGCTCAGGCCGGTCAGGATGTTTCTTAGCCCCGCTAATCCCTCGGCCGGCCCGCCGCCCAGATTGCGCAGGCCTTCCAGGATGAGCACCACCTGGCCCAGGTTGCCGATCACGGCCACGAACAGGCTGCCCAGCAACCCATAGACCAGGGCATAACGGCGCGGTCCGCAGACCAGGTTATACGTCACGCTAAAGGCCCCACCCACGGTCAGGGCGAACAGGGTGGGGATGCACAGGTTAAAGGCCACCGCCGGCACTATGCCGGTCAGTTTGATGAGCGTGGCCATCATCACCTGACCGAAATAATAGTAGTTCATATAGCCGCCGGCGAACCAGGGGTTGTATGGCGGGAAGCGTGTGGTCTTGATCACCGCGTTCAGGTAGGCGAACTCCATCGGCTTCTCGCCGCCTTTGTAGGGATGCCAGAGGTCCGGATTGCCCAGCCGGATGACGTAGAACAGCAGAAATGCAGCCAGGAACAGGGCCTCGCAGAACAGGATCAGCCGCCAACGTGACCTGAACAGGTGGAGCAGGTCCCGGCGGAGGGTGGGGGAGAGGAGAGATAGGGATAGAGACAGGAGACAGAGAAGAGCCAGGGCGATCTGGATAGTGAGACGGGTGTAGCCTTCTGGGGTGTTGTAGGCCAACAGCCACGAGAGCCAGGCCAATAGCAGGATGCCCAGCGTCTTGGCGAAGAGGTAGCCCTTATCCTCCAGGTGGCGAAACAGAAAGACGGTGAACGGCAAGGCTATCAGTCCCAGCAGTTCCACGAGCAAGAGCCAGGTGAGCTCCGGGAACCGATTCGCCAGGCCATCTCTATCAAACAGGTCGCGCCAGGTGCCGCCCAGGGTGTTCGCCACACGGTCGGCGTCGGTCAGCATAAGGCCGTTCTTGTAGCCCGGCACCTCGATGGGCTTGAGCCGGGCGATGCGCTCCCAATCCACGTTGTTCAGCAGCGTGTAGGCCCGCTCCCGCGAGTAGGCCGGCGTCTTGCGAAACAGGATCACCTTGGGGTGGTCGTAGACGGTGAACTGCTCCTCTGCGCTGTCATCGTTGAACTGGATGGGGCCGAGGTTGGGGTACGAGGTGAACGTGGCGACGCGCTCAAAGCCCAGCGTCCCGTCGAACAGATAGCGATAGTAGAGCACCGTCATGGGGTAGCGCATGGGCAGACGGGGGATGGAGTTGTAGAGCCGGCCGCTGGAGAGGCAGATATAATCCACCCTATCCAGAGCCTGCAGGAGCTTGTCCAGCTTGGCCGGCTCGTCCTCGTCGTAGAGGGTCAGGTCCACGCCGGTGTACAGGTTGCCAAAGCCGTCTTTGCCGTCCACGCGCAGGGGCAGAGGGTCGTCCCAATGTTCGTTGCCAATGGCGGCGCCCCAGGCGCGGAGCGGCGGGCCGGCCACCAGGCACGTGCGCAGGTGGTACTTCTGCCCGGCGGCCAACGGTATGGCCGGCAGGCTGAACGTTACCTGCTGCTCGGAGGCCATTTCCACCGTCTGCTCCACCCGGACCAGGACCGTTTCGCTGTCGGCTGTCAATATCATCTGAAACTGCGCCGGCCCGGGATACTGCGCCACGTTCTCCAGGTGATTCAACGTCACGGCCACGGCTGTCACGTCATGGTCCGGCGTAAAGGAGAGCACGACCGGCTCATCGCCGGGCGCATAGAAAGTGCCGTTGTTCAGGGGTAACTGGATGGTCTGGCCCTCAGCCGTGTGCAGCGTCGCGGCGGTCTCCCAGTGCTCGTAAATCCACCGCGAGGCGGTCACGCGAGTCACCGGCCGGGTATAGATCTGGATGAAGGCAAAGGCCCAGGCCAGCGTGCCCAGCACCACGAACAGGGCGAGGCCGATTGCCCAAACCATGCGTAAAACGTAAAACGTAGAACGTGATACGTCAGGTGCTTGACGTTTGACGTTTGACGTTTGACGTTTGGCGAAATCCCACACACTCACGACCAGGAACGCCGCCAGCAGTGCCAGGAAGGGGTAGATGGGCAGGAAATAGCGGATGGATTTGACGAACTGAGTGCCAACGTAGAGGAACGTGACTGTGACCCAGACCAGGGGTAGCAAATGTTCCCACCGCCGGTATCGGATGAGCTGATAGAGGGCCAGGCCCCAGCCGGCCCAGGCCGTCACCCCCAACGGCACGCCCAGGCCCCATAGCACCATGTTCTCCAGAGGATAGAGCAGCGGGGTGCGATTCGTCCACTGATGGCCCGGCGGATAGTCCGCCTCGCCGGTCATGAGACCCCGGATAGTGCCCAGGTCATCGAAGAATGGCCGATGGGGCAAGAGGCCGAGGAACCCCGGCCCCTGGAACGCATACGGCTGGGCGATGCGGAAGGCCAGCAGGATGCCAGCCAGGACAAGCAGGCCGCCGGCGAACACTTGGGTTAATTGGTAAATTGGTAGATTGGTACGTGGTGAACTGCCGACTGAAGACTGAGGACTGAGGACTGAAGACTGAGGACTGAAGACTGAAGACTGGACGAGGCGGTAGAGTAAAGCCGCAGCCACTACGACGCCGAAGATGAGCACGCTGATCTTGCACGCCAGGCCCAGGCCGATTGCCAGACCCAGAAGACCATAGTGCCACCAGCGGCCCCCCTCGGCCACCCGGACAGCAAAGTAGAAAGACGCTAACGCGAAAAAGGTGGAGAACGTATCCACGGCAAAGAAATGGGAGGTCTGGATGTCCAACGCGGTCAGGGCCAGGAGTGCGGAGGCCAGCAGTCCCACGCGCACCCCGTAGAGCCGCCGGCCCACGAAGAACAGCCCTATCACTGACCCCAGGTCGAACAGGGCCGAGAGGACACGCCCCACCAGGTGCGCCTCGCCCCACCGGTCCATATTGACCAGGTGGGCCACGACCTTGGTGAGGAACAGGGGGAACGTGCCGTAGAAAAAGCTGCCATAGCCCCGATTGTAGGGGCTGAGGGGCGATTGGGCTGTGTCGAAATACTGGGCCAGGCTATCCGGCAGGCTGATGGCATTCAGCACCATCGCCAGGTGCCGCTCATCCGGGTGCAGGAATTGCCCCTCGTCCCAGTTCACGTTATAGAGACGGAACGCAGCTCCCAGTAACACGATGCCGCTGAGCAATAGCGAGATGAAGCACTCTTGTCTCGCCCTGGTCATGGATGAACCTCGTACAGGGCCAGCATCATCTGGCCGAGATGGTCAGGCAAGATCTGCCAGGTGCCACCGGGGTAACGCTCTTCCACCCAGACGCGTTCCGCCAGTCGCTCCGGCACGAAGACAAAGAGGGCCTGGTAGGCCGGGTCCACAAAGTCTGGCGGTCCATTTAGCGGCTCTCGCACGTCCATACCCCGGGCTGCCGGCGCCAGGTAGCCGAGGGAGCCAAAGTCAAAGTAGAGGCGCGGTGCTCCGCAAAAATATACGATCCGGTCCGCCGGATGATCCCGGAGGTAGTGTCCCAGGGCTGTGGCGGCCTGGGCATTGGGATTGCCATAGATCTGCAAAGGCGTATACTCCAGGAAATACCGGTGCAGGCTGAGCACCGCCATCAGGCCCACAACGGCAGCCAGGGCAGCTCCCCACACCTTTGGCCGGCCCCACAGCTCCCGCGCCAGATCGGCCAGGCGCACCGCTCCCACAGCCACCAGGATTGCCAGGGCCGGTGTCGCTCCCACCAGGCGTTGACTGGACGGCGGGTTCTCGGTCAGGAATGCGCCAAACAGGATGACCAGCCCGACCCATAATGCTGGAATGGCATAGCGGCGTTGTTCCCAATGCGCCACGGCGTACACCAGGCCCAGCACCGCCAGCGCCCCGGCCACCAGGTCCAGCAGCGGCGCACGCAGGCCATACCAGGATACGCGGTCCCAATAGTGATTAAACGCCAGGACCGACTTGAGAAACTGCCCGAACAGGATAGCTTCCAGGGGCTGGCCGGTGATCTCCACCTCTCGTTCCAGCCAGCCGCTCTGGATGATCCCCACCGCATTGAGGCGAGCATTAAAGTCGTCCGGGTGCTGCACAGCCAGGAGCAAGAGTGGGGCTGCGGCGACCAGGAAACCCGCCGCCAGCAGCACCAGATGGCGCCAGGGCACACGCCAGCCGGGTTGAGTGACCAGGACCAGGATCAGCACTGCGATGAGGGTGATCGACACCAGCCGCGCCCCGGCATAAAAATACAGCCCCAGGCCAGCCACCAGGCCGCTCAAAGCAAAGGCTATGGCGTGGTTACTGTGCAGCCCCCAGACCAACGTCGCCAGCGCAGCCGTCAGGAACAGGGCATCGGCCACCTGGTTGGACCCCAGCCGGCTGTAGTGGATGTGATAGTGATAAGTGGCCAGAAAAGCCGTGGCGACTAACGCCGTGCGCCGGTCGAACAACTGCCGGGTCAACGCGTACAGGATCGGGAGCGTGGCCGTGCCCACCACCGCCCACAGGATACGCAGCCCGAACATCGTATTGCCCCACAGCCCCACTGTCACGGCCTGGAGCAGGAACGACATGGTGGGGACACCCAGCCAGCCGGTGACGAACATGTTCTGAAGCCGGCCGTCCAGGAAGCGCAGTGCTTCCAGTCCTTGCGACCCCTCGTCGCCGCCCAGGGTAGCCGGGATGGTCTCCAGGGCCACAGCGCGCAGAACCAGGCCGGCCAGGGTCAACCCGGCCAGGGCCAGCCACCCGGTTCCCGGGGCGCGCAGCCGGGCCAGCACCTCCCCCGGCGATGGCCACTGCCTCCATCCGTGCTCCGGATCGGCTTCGGCCACCAGGGCAGCCAGCACCAGCAGCGCCAGACTCGTGCCCCACAGGGTAAAGACATCCCAGCACGGCGAATCATTGTGGCGCCCCTGAAGCAGCCACAGGGCCATGAGCGCGATCAGCAGGGCCAGGCCCATGATGAACCAGGCGACCGGGGGGAAACGGCACTCGGCTTCTGGTAACGGCTGTTCCGGCGGCTCCAGCGTCTCCGCGCGACGCACGAGCGCGAACAGGCCCAGCCCGGCCAGGGCCAATAACACCACGCCCAGGGCCAGGTCATCGTCATGGGGCGGGATCAGCACATGCTGGCCCAGCAACGCCAGGGCGATGGTCAGGAACCAGAGAACCCGGCTTTTCCAGCGGAATGCAGAACGCGGAATGCGGAATGCGCGCGTAGCGTGTGGATTGCGGATTGCGGAATGTGAAGTGCCAGTCGGACTGGAAGCCAAATGGTTGACGTTTGACGTTTCACGCCTCACGTTTCGCGCTTTCACTACCGGACACTTTTCAATCACGAATGATGCGAATGGACGAATGACACGAATTGCGCTTGATCGCATGAAAAACATTCGTGAGATTTGCCAGATTCGGGTCATTCGTGATGAAACTTGCGAAAATGTCCGGTAGTAAATTCGCGCTGGCAGACAAAGAAGATGTCCAGGCCCTCCGTGGGAGGGGCTTCCCGGTAGTAGCGTCGCAACCACCATGCTGTGGGGGCCAGGCTCCAACGCCACGGGGCGATGATCCAGCGGCCGGTCAGCCGTTTATACAGCAGCGTGGGCGCGCCCAGGTAGTGCCACAAGTCAAAGGCCCGTGCCGCCGCCGGTGAGAGGTAATACTGCCAGTGCTCCACGCGCAGGCCGGCGGCCTGGAACCGGGCGATCCAGGTGGCCGGGTCATCGCAGTGGTGATGCACTGAGAGGCGGTTGAACCATTCCCCGTAGCGGCGGGCCAGGCCGGGCAGCCGCAGGCGCTGAAACAGGGTGGGCCAGAACAGGTACGCCGGGAAATGCGCGCTGACAACTGTGCAGATGAACACCCCGCCGGGCCGCAGGACCCGGTGCACCTCGGCCAGCACCGGTGTCACCTGGGGGATGTGCTCCAGCACGCAGTTGCTCATCACCGTGGCAAAAGAGCCATCAGGGAACGGGAGCCGATCACCCCGGGCCTGCGCCAGGATGGAGTAACAGCCCCGGGCGCGGGCCTCGCGCAAGGGCGGCCAGGCCGGGTCAATGCCGGCCCGCACCGGCCCCGGCAGGGCCACCGAGGCAAAATGTCCATCGCCGCAGCCGAGGTCCAAGATGGGGGCTGGCAGGTCCACTGAGGCCAATAAACGGGCTTCCGTGGCCCGGATCAAGGCCCGAAAGGCCGGCAGGGCCTGGAGGTGTTGCATGAACAGGTCGTCAGAGTAGCCCAACACGGGATGTTGTAACTTTCAGTTTCCTTTGGCGCTCTCTGCTGGCTCCAGGGCGGCGGTTGGGGGCCGCACGGCCTCGCCAGCACTCAGGCGGTGTGGACCGGGGCTGAGCACATCGGCAAACAGTCGCTCATACTCGGACCGGGTATGGTCCAGGCGAAACCGGCCGGCGATCTCGTCATAGGGCCGCACGTAGCGAGCCTTGTTGCGGATCACGCGCACCACCGCCTGGGCCAGGGCCGTCGGGTCGGCGATGGGCACGATCTCGCCCATGCCGGTCATGCGTATCGGCTCTCGTACCCCGGGCAGGTTGGAGGCCACCACCGGCGTGCCACAGAGCATCGCCTCCACCTGCACCAGCCCAAAGCTCTCGGTAGAGTTCACCGATGGCACGGTGAGCACGTCGCAGAGGGTGAAAAAGTTCGCCATCTCCGCTGGCGGGATAACACCCAGGAAAGTCAGGTGCTCCTGCCAGCGTTGGATGCGCGGCTGGCAGTCTTGCCAGACCCGCTCGCACAGCACGTCCTCATATTGCCCGGCAAAGGCGACGTGGAGGTCCGGTAGTTCCTGCAACATCAGCGGCACGGCGTCCAGGAGATGCTCCACCCCCTTCTCGGCCGCAAAGCGGGCGGCGAATCCCACGATGGGCCGGCCGTCGGCCGGGATACGTTGCCGCATGAGGGCCAGGCCCTCCGCTGTGGCCGGGGGTAGCTCGATGGGTGGCGGGATCACCCGCACCTTGTGCCGGAACCGCCGCAGGAATGGCGAATGGTTAGCGAAATCGTGGGTATAGGCCACGATGGCGTCTGCCAGCGCCCCGCCGAGGTTATTCATCACGGCCACTACCCGGTCCACGATGCGGTTGAACAGGCCGGGTGGCAGTTCCAGGTCACAGTGATAGGTGAGGACCATGGGCCGGCGCGCCAGCCTGCACAACAGCCCCAGCAGGCCAGCCTCGAACTGCGGCAGATGGATGCTCACCACGTCGTGCTGGCGAATGAGCCGCAACGCGGTCCACCAGAAGGTGGGCATGATCACGCCTTTGCTGATGCGGAACAGCACCGGCACCCGGATCACGGTAACGCCGTCTATCTCCTCCTGGTGAGGGAGAGTTCTCTCATAATGGCTGGTGAGCACAGTGACGCGATGGCCCTGGGCGGCCAGGGCCTTGCCCAGACGCTGCACATACAGCGTCAACCCGCTGACGTGAGGACGATAATAGGTTAGAACGAGCAGGACCTTCATTCACCCCTCTGTTGTAACTACTGCTGGCGGCGGCGACCGTAGGGAGTGCGACCCGCCGCCAGTGCGGGGTGGTACACCCCGCGCGAGCACGGCCGGTAGGGGCGACCCTGGCGGTCGCCCTGGGCAGGGCAAGCCCTGCCCCTACGCGCCCTGGGCCGGGCCGGTAGGGGCGACCCTGGCGGTCGCCCGGGGCAGGGCAAGCCCTGCCCCTACGCGCCCTGG
>Ga0209101_1000831_pt1 | contig 24790 bp, 20 predicted proteins | sample ConPoolayeCmetaG_FD_185481 | JGI IMG/M metagenome (GOLD analysis project Ga0209101, IMG submission 185481) | Hot spring microbial mat communities from California, USA to study Microbial Dark Matter (Phase II) - Cone Pool mat layer C metaG... ...
TGCTAATATAGCCGCTCGGGAGAGCGGCTATATTAGCAATGGCACCCAAGAGGCAGCGGCCGGCCTTCAGCAATTGCCGGAAAAAATTTTTGTCCGGTCGATTTTGGGCATTGACAGGCTGAACAGCCGCTATAAACTGCGGTGCTCGCGTGTGGGGCGGCGAAGGCCGCTCCGGGCGGGTCTTTCGTCCGTTGTTCCGTAGCGGACGCCGGTTCTTTGAAAAGTGAACAGAGATCGCCGCGAGAATGTGAGGTCCGCCGCCTCTGCAAGGTGCGGCGGGGCCTATTGATCCGTTCGGCGGTCGGTCCGGTGCGAACCGGCCGATCGATCCGATGGTGTGCTGGCCGGTCGCTTGCGACCGGCGCCTCAAACATTCTCGTTTGCAGACGAGCGTTTGAGCCTTTTCGTCAGATAGGCCGGCCTGCGGGCCGGCTTTCTAGCGAGTATTAAGCGAAGAGTTTGATCCTGGCTCAGAACGAACGCTGGCGGCGTGGCTAAGACATGCAAGTCGTACGGTACGCTGTAGCAATATGGCGTATAGTGGCGAACGGGTGAGTAATGAATAGGTAACGTGCCCCGGGCACAGGGATACCGCCGAACCCCGCGAGGGGTTCTTTGCGAAAGTGGCGTTAATACCTGATGACGTTCATGGGAGGCATCTCCCGCGAATCAAAGGGTGGGGACCGCAAGGCCTACCGGCCTGGGATCGGCCTATTTCCTATCAGCTAGTTGGTGAGGTAACGGCTCACCAAGGCTGCGACGGGTAGCGGGACTGAGAGGTCGGCCCGCCACATCGGGACTGAGACACTGCCCGGACACCTACGGGTGGCTGCAGTAACGAATCTTCCGCAATGGGCGAAAGCCTGACGGAGCGACGCCGCGTGAAGGACGAATTCCCTCGGGATGTAAACTTCTTTTCGGGTGAAGAAAACAAGGGGCGCTAATACCGCCCTGCGATGATCGATCCCGGAATAAGCCTGGGCTAACTCCGTGCCAGCAGCCGCGGTAAGACGGAGCAGGCAAGCGTTGTTCGGAATCACTGGGCTTAAAGCGCGTGTAGGCGGCTTGGCAAGTACCTTGTGAAAGCCCCCGGCTCAACCGGGGAACTGCTGGGTATACTGCCGGGCTTGAGGCAGGTAGGGGTGCTTGGAACTCTAGGTGGAGCGGTGAAATGCGTAGAGATCTAGGGGAACGCCGGTGGCGAAAGCGGAGCACTGGGCCTGTCCTGACGCTGAGACGCGAAAGCGTGGGTAGCAAACGGGATTAGATACCCCGGTAGTCCACGCCGTAAACGATGCGCACTAGGTTTGTTGGCTTCTGACAGCCAGCGAGCCGAAACAAAAGCGTTAAGTGCGCCGCCTGGGGAGTACGGCCGCAAGGCTAAAACTCAAAGGAATTGACGGGGGCTCACACAAGCGGTGGAGGATGTGGCTTAATTCGAAGCAACGCGAAGAACCTGACCTGGGTTTGACATGCACGGATTAGCTCTGTGAAAGCAGAGTGACGCGGCTTGCCGTGGAACGTGCACAGGTGCTGCATGGCTGTCGTCAGCTCGTGTCGTGAGATGTCGGGTTAAGTCCCTTAACGAGCGAAACCCTTGTCGCTAGTTGCCAGCGGGTCATGCCGGGCACTTTAGCGAGACTGCCGGTGTTAAACCGGAGGAAGGTGGGGACGACGTCAAGTCCTCATGGCCTTTATGCCCAGGGCTGCACACGTCCTACAATGGGATGGTACAAAGCGATGCAATACCGCGAGGTGGAGCAAATCGCAGAAAACTTCCCTCAGTTCGGATTGTAGTCTGCAACTCGACTACATGAAGCTGGAATCGCTAGTAATCGCGCATCAGCTATGGCGCGGTGAATATGTTCCTGAGCCTTGTACACACCGCCCGTCAAGTCATGGGAGCTGGTAGCACCCGAAGTCCGCTTAGCTAACCGCAAGGGGGCGGCGGCCGACGGTGAGACCGGTGACTGGGACTAAGTCGTAACAAGGTAGCCGTAGGGGAACCTGCGGCTGGATCACCTCCTTTCTAGGGGATTACCTGGACCCGGATGGGCTGAGCGGCCGACTCCGTCGGCCGAGCGCCGCCCGCCGGGACTTGGTCAGCACGTTCTCGATCGGCGCTGTGACGCCGGTGCCCGCTGGAGCGATTCAGCGGCCGGACGATCTCTGTTGACATTCTGAAGGTCGCCCGACGAACCTCGGTTGGTCGGGCGGCCTTTTTTTGCGCAAAGCCCTCGCCTGCGGCCGCCGCCGGCGCCCGGTCCCGCTGGCGACGGTCGCCGCTTCCGCAGCCATGCCCACAAGGCGCGAAGGAGTTCACCAGCGGAATTCCGTGCCCGCGGCCGCCCGGAACAGGTGATCATGCAGCCGGGCCGCCGCCTCCCGCGGCAGATAGGGCAGGCGAATCGCGGCCGCGCCGACGGCGCCGGCGTTGGCGGCGTCAATGGCCAGCGTGGCCATCTCGTGGCGGCGATCGAAAGGCGATTCGCGAATCATCACGGCCTGAATCTTGCTCGTGCGGATGATTCGGCACTCGCGGGACAGCCAGCCCCGGCGATACCAGAGCGACTGGCTGGTGACGGCGTAGCCCATATGGCGGACGCGTTGCCGCGCAAACAGATACGCCAAGGGCAGGACCAGACCGCCCAGCGAACCCCACGGGGGATAAGCAAAGCCGAGCACCAGCAGAGGACCGGCCAACCACAGCACGGAAACGACAAAGGCCCGCCGCACCGCGCGGGGATGTACGCCCTGCCAGTCCGTCGGAGGGGCGGTCAGCTCGCTCTGAATCTCCGGCAGCAGGCCGTAGGCCGCCTCGCGAGGCGCGATCGGCAGGAGGGCGTCGAGACTGGAGGCGGCGGCATCGGGGCGGACAGCGCCGGCCGTGCGAGCCTTCAGCGTCACCGCGTCGAAAACGCGATGCAGCAGACTCGCGTGGATCTCCAGAAGCTGGATGCGGTGCCTCGGTATGGTCAACAGCCGCTGGGTGAGCAGGCCGAAGGACGTCCGCAGCTCGTCGCCGTCCCGCAACAGACGGAAGCCGAAGAAGGTGGCGATTGCCCAGAGTACGGAGAGTGCCCGCAGGCCCACCACGGCCACCGCCGCGAGCAGGGCGAGCAGCAGCCAGCCGGCCGGGGAATTCCATAGAAAGTCGCTGCTGACGGGGCCGACCGTGGATTCAATCTGCTCTCCGGAAGGCAGCAGATCGAACTGCGTGGCCGCCGCCAGAACCGCCGCCAGAGCGACCAGCCCACGATTCGAGATCAGGCCCAGTTTGACGAGGTCGCCCAGCGGCACGCGGTGGAGGATGCGTCCTCCGGACAGGGGTTCGTCGGTGAGGTTGGCGGAGAAGCCCGGAGCGGGCCGGGCGAACGGCTGGGGAGAGGTCGTCGAAGCACCTCCCGGGACTTCGGCGACGGCGCGGCGGCGCTCGCGGAAAAGCCGGGCGCGAACCTCTTCCGCCGCGGCCCGCGATAGAACCCGAAGAGTGGCTTCCGCCTCTGTGCCGCTGGCCGTCTGGATGATGACGTCGGCGACCCCCAGCAGGCGATGGACGACCGTGCGGGTCATGTCCACGTTTTGGATGTGCTCGTAGGGAATGTGCCGTTCGGTACGTCGGAGGATCCCGCTCTTGATGACCAATCCGTCGAGGGCGAACGCGTAACGGAGGCTCAGGTAGATCGCGACGGCGTAGACTAATGCCGGAACGGCCAGCACCATGGCCCAGATCTCGGTCCGCTCGCCTCTTCCCAGGAACAGCACGATCAGGCCGGGAATGAGAAAACGGCGCAGCACGGAACCGAGGCTGAACAGCAGCGAGGCGGGGTGCAACCGCTGAAAAACCGGAGCAGACTCCATTGGTTCAGACGGCGTCATCTTCTCCGGAACCCAACAGGTGATTGCGGATCAGGATCGCGGTGTCGTGGCGAAGTCCCTCCAGAGTGACCGAGGCACTCATGGTTCCGGCCGTGTGGATCACCAGATGGGCCAGGCCGAACCGCCGCTCGATCGGGCCTTGGCTCACGTCGGTGTGCTGCACCCGTGATCGAGGGATGCTGTTGGTCGTCCGCCACAGAACGCCGCGGCGAATCTGGATGCCGAGCGGCGTAACGCGGTAGGATCGATAGCGGTAGTGGAGGGCTGGCCAGACGTGTGCCGCCCAGGCCAGCGACGCCGAAAAAACCGCGGCCGCAACGACAACCAACACCTCGACGACCGTTGGCGGATCAGCCATGAAGTAGAGCACCGCCGCCGTGGCCAGGCTCGCCGCCGCCACCGGGCCGGCGAAGATCCATCCCGCCACACGTTCCGCGCGGACCACCTCCGGCGCGAGGCGGTGTTCCCGGCCATCCGCAATGGCATCGCGGCATTCGGCCGGCGATCCGCTGCCATCCACCCGGTCCGTTCCGTCGGGCCGAAGACCCTGGGGAGACGTGACCGATTCTTGGGCGCTATTGGGCGGGCGGTCTGTTTCGCCCATATCCGAGGCTCCGATGCCAATGACCGAACGGGCTGCGGGCACGTCGGGGCGGAGGCTCCGGACAGCCGGTAATTCCGGGGCGGCCGACCAGCGGCGGCTTGCCGGATTCCGCTCACCCCAGCACGATAGGGGCATGTGCGGTCGCTGGCAAGATTCATCCCCTCCCTCGGACGGCGGCGGGGTTTCGCCGACAGCGGACGACCTGGAGCCGTGGGTGCGGTTGCGGTCCGCCACGATGCACCCGTTCATCTTCCGACGGATGGTTGGCGAGGCTTCGCCCACCGCTCGGCCCGGTGACGTGGTCGCGGTATACGACAAGACCGGCCAGCTTCTCGGCCGTGGCCTCTACAACCCGCGGTCGCAGATCGTGGTCCGAATGCTGACCCACGGTCCCCGCTGTGTTGACACGGGCTTCTGGCGAGAGCGGCTTCGTCAGGCCATCGACTTGCGGCGTCGACTCGGGCTGCTCGGCGAGGCCACCGATGCCTGTCGGCTCGTCCACGCCGAGGCGGACGGTTTGACCGGCTTGGTCGTCGAGCGCTATGCCGATGTCCTGGTGCTCGAGTTCTTCTCGCTGGGCATGTTTCAGCGGCGGCGGGAGCTGGCCGGGCTGCTGGCGGAGTTGCTCGGGCTACCCACGGCGCTGGATCGCCCGCGGCACGCGGCGGCCGACTGGCGAGTGCTGATGCGGGCGGGGGAAGGGATCGAGCGAGTCGAAGGGTTCACGGTGCCGCCGGCGGAACAGTCTGATAGCAGACCGCTGATCATTCGTGAGCACGGCATCCGTTACCGGGTTGACCCGGCCGGCGGCCATAAGACCGGCTTTTTCTGCGATCAGCGCGACAACCGGCTTCGCTTCGCCTCGCTCTGTCGCGATGCGGAGGTTCTGGATGTGTGCTGCTACAGTGGAGGATTCGGCATCGCGGCCAAAGTGCTGGGGGCCGCGGCGGCGGTCACGGCCGTTGACCTGGACGAGGCGGCTTTGGCCCTCGCCCGTGAGAATGCCAATCTTAATCAAGTGCGTCTGAGCCTGGTTCACTCCGACGCGTTCATCTACCTCCGGCAGATGATCGCCAACCATCGGCAATTCGGGGCGGTCGTCGTGGATCCCCCAAAGCTCGCGCTGAGCCGCTCCGAAATCGAGATCGCCCTGAAGAAATACCACGATCTCAACACCCTTGCCCTGCAAGTGGTTCGCCCCGGAGGGATCCTCGTGACCTGTAGTTGTAGCGGACTGGTCTCGCGAGCCGCGTTTCTGGACGTGGTCCGCGGGGCGGTTCGGCGGGCCGGAAAGTCCGTACAGGTGGTCGGGCATACCGGCGCGGCGCCGGATCACCCGGTCACTTTCGAATGCCCCGAGACGGAGTACCTGAAGGTGGTATGGTTGCGGGTGCTATGATTGCCGAATGGTGCTCGGCCTGCGGCGGCTCCAGCCTGAACAACTGATTGTGGCGAAGCTCTCCGCCGAGTTCCTGAACGGTCACCCGCAGATACCGGCCCGCGACGATCCGGCCGATCGACAGGAGGTACTCGCGGACCGCGGTCTGCCCCGGCGCCAGGTTGCTGATGATATGGGTGTCGCACGGAACATCCGCCGCGATGAGATACGTGCGGAGGTTCAGCGTACGATCACTGCGATTCCGGACACGCTGCCGTACGCGGACCCCGCCGCGTTCGAAATCCATCAGCACATTCACATCCAGGCCCGGAGAATCCACCTGAACGGGTGCCCGCAGCCACAATGGCTCGGCACCGTAGTCCTGAATTTCCAGCCGGCCTGAAAGCACGTATTCGCCGACGGCTTGGTTGGTCGGCAAGCGGAACCGCAGGGGATACTCCGCCGCGGCGCCCGGAGGGATATCCAGACGGAGTTTGCGAGGCTGTACATCCCATTCGTCCGGCAGGCCCAGCAGGAGTTCGCCACGGAGCTGCGTTGCTCGCGGGTTCAGCAGGTGGAGCGTCCGCTCCTGCTCCGCGACCTTGGCCTCCAGGGCTGGCGCCGCGACGGTAAAGCTGGCGAGGAGCATCGCTCGCCAGGCTGGCACCGGAGAGATCACGACCGGCACGGCGTCGAGGCATAGTCGCGTGCCGTTTTCTGCGTATGGCAGTTCCACGACCTCCCCCCACAGGTTCATCTGCCTCAAGCCGCGGCCCAGATCCACGTCCGTGGTGTGGAACGAACCGGGCGACACGTCTGCGTACGCGACCAACGTGGCGGTCTCCTCCGCAGGGTGGAGGAAAAGCCTTCCTTCGGCACCTCCGCCCAACCACATTGCCGGACCGGGTTTGAGGCCGCGGAGCGCGCCACCAAGGGTCCGCAGGACCAACGACTCCTCGCGGAGGTCAATCTCCGGCGTCTTTCCGCGGATTCTCACGATCCAAGGTTGCGTTACGAAGACCTGCTCCGGTCCCGCACCATAGGCGGCGACCAGTCTTCGGGCGAACTCCGCGAGGCGGTCCCGGCGGTGATAGCGGCCGTCGGGAAGATAAGGCACGGTAACCCAGAACCGCACGCCGGAAGGAAGCGTCGCAAGGTGTTCGGCATAACGGCGGGCGGGCAGGTGTGGAGGCATGGAGATGGAAAGAATGTCCGCCGTGCCCTCTTGCAGGGCGGTGGAGTTCTGCACCATGAACGGGACGGCCAGGTCCGGTCGTCCCAGCAAAGGTTCCACCTCGTCCCGCACCCGCATGACTGCGGCTCGCAGCTTCTCGTCGGAAGCGACTTCCGGCTGGTGGTCTGCGCCGAGCTGGCAGGCCGCAAGGTGCCGCCCATGCCGGGAAAGCGGCACAGCCAGCCAGGCCCGCCACTCCTCAGCAGGAGCCGCCAACAGGTCCAGCAGACCCCGGGTTCTGCCATTGGGCATCGTCGCCAGGCTGGGAACGGGGGCTTCCAGCACGCCGATGACGCGAATTCCGCTGGTTTCCAGCAGTCTCAGCAAGCGATCTTCACCGGAATGGCTGTGGAACAGCGCCTCGTCATCCAGACCGGCGTGCCACAGTGGCCACTTCACGCTGCCTCCCCGCACCGTCCGTACCAGTTCCGTGGTCAGTTCGGGTGTCAGTCCCGCGTCCGCATGCAGAATGATTCCCCATGGCGGCCCCGCCGAATCTGCTCGCATGGCGACGGCTTGGTCGCCTTCGCTCAACCGGACGAAGGCGCGTTGGTGGGCGGCCAGCTCCTGCGTCCCGACCAGAATGCTTAATCTGGCCGCGTAGAGTCCCACCGGCTGCTCACCCAAGTCGATGACCGCAGCCGGGTCGAACTCTCGGCCGAGGGAAACGTCCTGTTCAAAATGGCGTTCCCCATCGGCATCGATAACCTCCAGTCTGGCGGTCAGTCCGATGCCATCCGGATCCGTCACGGCTACCTGGCATTCCACTTTCTCGCCCCGGGCATAGAACGGCATGACCTTGCTCAACAACAAAGCGGCCCGCGGTAGCCGCAGCACGGTGATGTCGTCAAACCACGCCGCGCCGGTCATGTCTCGTTGTGGAATCGGCCGCGGGTTGTCTGCGGCGGGTCTAGGCTCATCCGGCTGGCGGAGTTGCACGCTCATCGCCAGGCGGGCCGCGCGGTCGCATCCGCCCGGAAGATCGATCGTCACGGCTTGCCACGAATCGCCGGTGTCCGTGCCGCCGATAGGCTCGCTCCATCGCTCGGATTCCGCGATCTTCCGCATGGCGTGGTCCAAATAGTAGCCAGTCAGATAGGCCCGCGCATGCTTGAGTCCGGTCGTGCGAATCCAGGCGACGATTCGATAATCGCTGTCGGGATGAACCGGAATATCTCGCCCCTGATATCGCATTCCCACATTGCCGCCACGCAGGTGCAGCCGGAATGATGGGGGGGCGTCATGCCCGATTTCATAGTCGAACTGCGGCTCCAGAAATCGCGGGTAGCCCGCCTCCACGAGACGAACCCAGTTCATAGGCGTGTCTTCATAGTTGCCTTGAGCCCGCTCGTCGAAATCGAAGGTCTTGACGACTCGTTGCTCGATCCGGACCGAAACGGGACCATCGACAGGGTTGATGGTTTCCGGCCTCCGCCCCGTGGATTCCGCCGGCACGGCCGGCCCGATCAGCAAACAGGTGAGAAGAAATCCCCTCCGCATGATCACCTCGATGGCGTGCCGAGCTGGTAGCGGTGCTCAGGTCGGGCGATGGACGCTTGTTCACCTTATCGAACCGCCTCATCGAAGGATTGAGTGTCGCATCCGCAGCGGCAGAATGACACACCAAAACGTCCGATATTATCAGCGGCTTGTTCATTCCGAAGGACCGTCGGCAGTCTGCGGGCGTGACCTACCGATATCTGTAAATACGTGAAATGCGTTTGCATGCGAGTTGTTCAGGTGGTGGAGTTGACGAGATGACCAGACTGCCCCGCACCTACCGCGCCGCGAAAATCGCCCTGGCCGCGACGCTGGCGTCCGGGCCGTTGCTCTTCAACGGCTGTCTTGATTCGGAGATCGGGAAGCGATTTCGAGAGGCCTACGCCACCGGTTTCGCGGAAGGTCTCTCCACCGCCTTGGGGACCGCCGGCCAGGCCGAGGCCGGCCTCCGGCAGATGGGTCAGGCTTTGGCGGAGGCCCTGGGAGCGGTGATCACGCCTCGCGAATCCGGCTCTTCTTCATCAGGGAGATCCGGAGGCAGCCGTTAGCCCGCCAGGCCGCTAACGCCTGCCCAACAGCTTCTCCAGCCGGTCCATGCCCTGATCTATGTAGTCGAGGCTGTTGGCGAAAGAAAGCCGGACATGGTTGTCCGAGCCGAAGGCCAGTCCGGGCACTAGGGCCACGTGGGCTTTTTCCAGGATGACGTTGCAGCATTCCACCGACCCCCGTACTCCCAGAATACGATAGGCCTCAGTGAAGTCGGGGAAGCAATAGAACGCCCCGCTTGGCTGGGTGCATGACACGCCAGCGATGGCGTTCAACCGCCGACACATGTGCAGGCCGCGGCGTTCGAATTCGGCTCGCCGCGATTCCACGTGCGATTGGTCTCCGGTGAGAGCCTCGACCAGGGCATGTTGCACGAAAGTTGCCGTCCCGCTGGTCGTATGGCTTTGGATTTTGGCCATGGCCTTGATGATCCTCTCGGGGCCCGCCGCATAGCCCACCCGCCACCCGGTCATGGAGTGCGTCTTGCTGGCGGCGTTGAAGGTGATGGTCTTCTCCCGCCACTCGTCATCGACGGCGGCGAAGCTGAGATGCTCTCGGCGGTCGCCGAAACGAAGCTGGTCGTACATCTCGTCGCTGAATACGACGAGGTCGCGTCCGGACAACGCGTGGGCGATGGCGCGGACTTCCGCGGGGTTGTAGGCAAAACCTCCTGGATTCGAGGGGCTGTTGAAGATCAGGATCTTCGTCCGCGGCGTCACGGCCGCAAGGATCTGTTCCGGCGTCAAACGCAGGTCGCGGGAATCCCGCGGCTCGACCAGCACGACCCGGCCCTCGCAGAGCTTGATCTGCTCGGGGAAGCTGACCCAGTACGGCACGGGAAGAATCGCCTCGTCACCGGGGTTGAGCAGGGCGGCGGCGGCCAGAAAAAGCGCTTCCTTGCCTCCGACCGTCACGATGACCTGTTCGGGCGTATAATGCAGCCCGTTGTCGCGGCGGAACTTCTCGCAGACCGCCGCGCGGGCCTCCGGAATCCCGTGCGAAGGCTTGGCATAGCCGGTGTGCCCGGCTTCCAGGGCCTGGCAGGCCGCGGCCTTGACCTGCGGCGGAGTGGGGAAGTCAGGCTCGCCGGCGCCGAAGCCCAGAACGTCTATTCCTTTTCGGCGAAGTTCCGCAGCCTTGGCCGCCACCTCCAGGGTGGCGGAGGAAGCCAATGCCTGGACGCGTTTTGAGAGATCCATGGGTCGTTTTCTCTGTGCGGGCAATCGGTCTTGCGGCCCGGAAGCTGCTTGCCCCCGCATCTTCCAGGGTTGATGGCCACGCAGGCTTGCGGGTCGCAACAGCCGGTGGTCCCATGTGGCAGCTGAGCACGGGACGACCACCGTTGGCCGATCAGACCCAGCGCCTTCTTACTAGCAAGGACCATGCCAATCGAACACCGCCACTGGCGACGGCGGTGGTGGCGTTTTCCTCGCACGATGCGACAATAGCCCCACTTCGCAAGATGGGCAATCGCGCGGAGATGGCACCGGCGGGCCGGGAGCCTCGCAAGGTTTGGGCGTGCCAGAGCCGGCCTATTACGGACAATGACACTCAATAATGAGTTTCTGTTCGTCCTGCATCTTCTTGCTTGCGGCGGACTGCTGCTCGTCGCGGCTCGCCAAGGACGGGTGGGATTGGGCACGGTCGTCGTCACCTGCACGATCCTCATGAACATCGTGGTGATGAAGCAGTTCACGGTCTTCGGTCTGTCTGTGACGGGAGGAAACGTGCTGTTCGCCACCGTGTTCCTGGCCAACGACGTGCTGAACGAGCATTTCGGCAAGAAGGCAGCTCGTTCGGCGGTTTACCTGGGATTCGCCGCGAGCCTGGGGGTCGTGATCGTTGGGCAATTCGAGTTGCTCTACGTCCCCAACTCCGTCGACGACGCACAGCCCCACCTCGAGTACTTCTTCGCGGCCCAAGCCTATCCGCGGATCGTGCTGGCCTCGATGGGCAGTTACCTGGCGTCGCAGTTGCTCGACACCCAGATCTACCATTTCATCCGCGGTCAGACCGGCACTCAACGCCTGTTGTGGCTCCGCAGCAACGCCTCGACCTGGATCTCGCAGGCCTTCGACACGGTGTTCTTCACCACTGCGGCCCTCACCGGGCCGGACTCGGTAATCAGCTCGTGGCCGGAATGGCGGGACGCAGTCGTCTTCACCTACCTGATCAAGCTGATCGCCGCCGCCGGCAGCACGCCGTTCCTTTACCTGACCACGTGGCGACCCTTTGTGCCGGCTGGCTCGCGGCGGCAGTCCGCCGCCTGATGACGGCTTGGCCCTTTCGTGGCCTGACCATAAAGCGCCCAAGCCCGCGAGCGGCCAAGCGGCACTCGCGGGCTTGCCGGGTCTGATGATCCCCTGCCGCCGCATGGGCAATTGCTTTGCCTCAGGCCGGAATCTGCACGCCCATGCCGGCGAGCATGTTCCGCAGGCCCTGGCCTAGTTCTCGCAGGTATCGCTCAAAGAACCTCTTGACGTCTTCGGGATCGGTCAGATTGTGCTGTCCACCCTCCACGCGCCCTGAGAAGGCCTGAGCCAGGGCCTGAAGGCTTTCCGCCGACGGGGGATTCGAACCGAGGTCGTCAAACGAGACGTAGCCGTTGGTCGACATGAAAGCCACGATGGCCTGGGCTTCCGCTGCGGTCAGCGCCAATTCAGGCTCCCCGGCGAGATTCGCCGCCGTCGAACTCAGCAACTGCCACTCGGCGGCCGTCAATGTCCCCGCCTGATTGTTGGCCAGTTTCCCGGCGGCGCTGGCCAGCGTGAACACCTCGAACGTGCCGCACCCGGTCGAACCGGCGCCCAACGCGGCGATCAGCACCACACAGCCTGCCATTTTCATCTTCTTGGTCATGTCTTCTACCCCCTTGAAAACTGGTGTGAGTCGATTCTCACCTGTGGTCGGGACAAGGAATTCCAACGGCAATCCCGGCCGAATCATGGAACATTGAACGTCAGCAGGAACTGCACCAGCCGATCGCCCTCGGGCGTATCCGGCGCCCCCACGGCATCGCGGATTCGCTGCCGTTTCTGGTCCGTGGTCAGGGTGGAGTCATTCTGGATGGCCTTGAGATCGGCGAGACTGAACCCTGGGATCGCGTTCAGCAGGGGGCCTTGCAGACGCTCCATCCCGCATCCGGCCCCGGTCAGCAGGAGAACGCCGATCGCCCACGAGACGGCCCGAAAGCTGCACCTGCGTCGTTCGAGCATGGCCATTTGCCTGTTCCTGTTCGGGTTGTCGAATCGCCCGAACCCTCAAGTGCATCGGCCGGTTGGACGCAGACCCTTTAGCTGCGGCAAGAGGGCAGGCCCGGGACGATAACTTCCGGCTCTGGCCGATTCGGCAACGCCGCGAACCGGATCAACCCGGATCTGCACAGTGGTCAGGCTTCGATCTGCACGCTGGCCAGAGCGCTGCTGACGTCGTTGCAGCATTCGAAGATCTTGTCCAGTCCGGTAACGAGAAACACGCCCCAGACCTCCGTCTTCAGCCCGCAGAGCCGCAACTTGCCGGGCGCGGACGTGTGCAGGAGTTTTCGGAGTTTGAGGAGTTTGGCGATGTTCGAGGAGTTAAGGAAATGGACGTTCGAAAAATCCAGAACCACATCCGCGCCGCCCCGCTCCTGGATGGTCTCCTGGAGTGCGTTCAGGTCGTCCGTGAATTGCGGGTCGTCCTGGAGTTCCGCGAGAATTATCCGGTCAGACCAGTCTTTGAGTGGCATCGTGTGATCCATCCAGAAGGCGGTTCAGCAGGCCCATCAGCGGACCCTACCGGCGACCAGCCCCGGTGTCAACCTTCGCTGTCGGAAATGCCGAACAGAAGGAATGGCCGAATCCGCTGAACGGTACGTCGGCCGATTCCGGGCACCAGGTTAAGATCGCCTGGGGTCAGATAGACGGCCCGCCTCCCTTTCGGGCCGGTCTCCCGTCGTTCCCGGTACGCCACAATGCTGCGTGCTGTACGCTCTCCCAGGCCCGGCAATTGGGCCAGCTCGAACCATGCGGCGGTATTCGGGTCCAAGCCGACCCGAACCGGCGGACGCGGGAGGGATCCTCCGTCGTCCACGGGCCAGTCGTTGATCGTGGCCGCGAGACAGACTACGGCTCCCCCTGCTGCGAGCCATAGGGCGGTTCGAGTGCGGCGATCCGCAACGTCATTCGCCGCCGCGGGTTCCGGCCTCAACCGAGTGGTCATGTGGGACTTATATCACGGATCAAGACGCGAATGGAAGCGAAACCCACGAGCCAACCTGGGATGGCTGGCCGTGTCTATCCTTCTGAGGAGGACCGCGGAAGTCCGAGGCTGAAGTAAGGTCGGCCTTCCTTTGGCGGTATCGCCGTTGCTCCTTGTGCAGGCGAATCTTACAATCCAAAGGCCCCAAACAGGAAACCCGGGCTGAAGAAGACCATGGAACACCCTGGCGTTCAATCCGAGGCCCTCTCGACCGCCCCGCAACGCCGCCCTGTGGCCCGGTGGACGGTGTATGAGCCGCTCGTCAAGGCGGCGATCGTGACGGCGGCAGCAATCCTCTTTATCTACATTCTCGGCAGCGGGAGGCTCGGAAGCAGGCATGGGGGGCTGCCGAATTCGCTCGCCGGGCGAGTCTTCTGGGCCACGATGTTCGCCTACGGCGGGGTGATGTACGCCGCCTTGTTCTGGCGAATTGCCCTCTGGCGGCGGTACCGGCCGATGCCTTCCGTCGCGGATCACGAATTGCCGCCTGTATCGGTCATCATTCCCGCTTACAACGAAGGGGCGACGGTTCAGGCGGCGATACGGTCCGCCGCCGCCAGCCGCTATCCCCGCAACCGGCTGGAGATCATCGTGGTCGACGACGGCAGCGAGGATGATACCTGGCGGCACATCCAAACCGTGGCCGCGGAGCTGGATGGGCGAGTCAACCTGCACACGATCCGCCTGCCCGCCAACCGCGGCAAGCGGCACGCGCTGGCCGTGGGTTTCGATCGGGCCGGCGGCGAGGTGTTCGTCACCGTTGATTCCGACAGCGTGCTCGCCGCGGACGCCCTGCGCAACGCCGTGACGCCTCTCGTGCTTGATCCGGCCATCGGCGGCGTGGCCGGTTGCGTCGAGGTGTTGAACGCCCGGGAGAGTGTCATAACGCGTTTCCTGAAATGCACCTTCAGCATGTCTTTCAAGTTCGTGCGGGCATACCAGAATGAGTTTCGCGGCGTCTTCTGCACGCCGGGGGCTTTGAGTGTCTATCGCGCGGAGGCCGCCCGCCGCCTCAAAGCCGAGTGGCTGAGCCAACGGTTTCTCGGCCGGCCCTGCCTGACGGGTGAGGACCGGGCCATGACCAATCTGCTGCTTCGCGAGGGGTGGCTGACAGCATATCAGGGCAACGCCGTCGTGTACTCCCGTATGCCCGCCGACTACGCGGGTCTGACGCGGATGTTCCTCCGGTGGGCCCGCAGCAACATTCGGGAGACCGTCTTTCTGTTCCGGTTCCTGTTCAAGCGGTTTCGACCGCGGCACCTGACGGCGTTCCGTGCCAACATGCTCTTGGCGACGCTGGCAATGATCGTGCCGGCGCTGCTGATCTTCAACAGCACGGCGTTGCTGCTGACCAACAACGATTTCCTGTGGCGGCATCTGGGCGTGGTGATTCTCTACGCCGCTACCACATCGATCATCTATTACCGCAACGAAAGGGACAGCGACTGGGTCTGGCTTTTCGTCTATGGATTCTTCTGGGTGCCCTGTGTGTCCTGGATCATGCCCTATGCGGCGCTGACGCTTCGCCACACCGGCTGGCTGACCCGACATTTGCCCCGCCTGCGGCAAAGCCAAGATCGCGATACCGCCACCACCCTAAACCCGGCGGGGATGCCGGCCTGACGACTCTCACCCGAGTCGGCTCAAGAGCGGTTCATGCCTTGCGCACTACCGGCGGGGGAGTCGGCTGCGACGGACTGGCCGACGGCTGCGGGGCGTCGCCCGCGAGATTGCCGGCGATGCTGCGGGTCAGATGCCGTAGATCCACTCCCAGCACGCTTTCCAACGTGGCCAGCGATTCCGCGAGCATTTTGGCTCGGCTGAGGGCCGCACCGGCGATCGCCTGACCGTCCCCGCCATCGATCACCGTCACATTGCCCAGCCGCACCGTTTGCACGCTCTTGGCAACCTCGCCGACGATGGACGGCATCATCTCCACCAGCATGACCTTGAGTGCGTCGGGGTATTTCTGGATCGCCTGGCCAATCGTCTCGATGGCCGCCGCACGGGCCTTGCCCTCCTCGAGGACCGAAGCGGCATCGCCTTCGGCCTTGGCCCGGGCCACGTCGCGATCCGCGATGGCCTTCTGCACCTCGGAAGCCCGCAGGCGGGCGCCCTCGGCCTTGGCGGCGGCCTCCTGCTGCTCGGCCTCTTTGAGCGCCGCTTCGCGGGCCAGTTCCGCGCGGCGGATCCGCAGGGCGTTTTCCGCCTCGGCGATGGCCTTCTCCGCGGCCAGGCGGGCCTGTTCGGCTCGCTGGTTGGCGGCGGCTTCGGTCGTCTTGGCTTCCGCATCGCGGTTGGCCTTGGCTTGTCGCGCGGAGGCGGCGGCTTCGGCTTCCTTGACGGCGGCCTCGGCAGCTCGCTCCGCCTCGGCTTTGCGGGCCTGCGCCAGGACCTCGGCCCGGGCCTTGCGGGCGATCGAAACGAGATACTGTTCCTCATCGTGAACGTTCTGAATATTCACGCTGTCGATTAGCAGGCCGAGCTTGCGGAAGTCGTCCGACACTTCGTTCATGACCGTGGCCACGAACTTGTCGCGGTCTTCGACGATCTCCTCCGGCCGCATCTTGCCGATGACCGCACGGAGGCCGCCTTCCAGCGTCTCCCGCGCCACCCGCTGGATTTCCTGCGGGGGATGGCCCAGGAACCGCTCAATGGCATTGGGCCGCAAAGCGGGATCGGACGAGATCTTCACGTTGGCCACGCCGTTGATGTTGATGGGCAGCATCGTGCCGCCGCCGGATTGGGCCTTGACCTCGAGGCCGACCTGCATGTTGCGGAGGCCCAGACGCTCCACTTTCTCGAAGATCGGGATGACGCAGGTCCGTCCGCCGATCAGCACCCGATAGCCCTGGCCCTCGCGGTTTCGCTTGCCGCTGATGATCAGCATCTCGCTGGGATTGCCGACCACCGTCAACTTGGCGATCACGATCACCGCGAAGAGGAACATGAAGAGCAGGAAGACGCCGATAGAGATTCCGGCGCTCAAAGCGTCGGCCAGGATGGGGAATGTGCTCACGCTGACTCTCCTTCCTCGGTGCTGTTCAGAAACCGGGCTTCTTCCAACGAAACCACCTCGGCGACGCCGTTTCGGTAGCCCATTACCACCACCTCGTCGCCTACGGCGAAGCTGATATCCGCATGTCGCGATGCTGCGGGCACGAAACGCTGCCCGCCTCTCACGTCAATGGAGACCTCCCCTTGCTGCGGAGGATGGATACTGACCGTGACCTTACCGATCCGGTTCAGATAATCCTCCGCCTCTGGAGCGCTGTTGCCTTCGTTGCGACGCAGCCGCCGAAGGGCCTGATGCACGATTTGTCCGACCGTCAGGCCGCCGACCGCCGAAACGGCCAGCGTCCAGCGTTCGCTCAGATCGCTCAAGTTGCTCAGGATCACCCCCAGCGAACCAAAGACGGCGGCAAAGAAGAACGCGAACCGCAGCGAGAGCCAGGTACTCAGCGACGACAGGCCGCCGCCGGGATGCAGGTCTTCCGCGGAGGCGTCGCCGGCATGACTGACATCCGCCTCGACACCGCCGGCGTCGACTTCCACGGAGGCATCTCCGCCGGCATGGGAACCGGCAAAGGCGGAAATCAGCAGGACGCCCAGCCCGAAGATAGCGCAAGCCCAGTAGGCCGTGGTCAGGGCCGAACTGCTGGCAACCAACGCTGCCAGGGCTTCGGTCATGTCGATGGCGAACATGGTTGGCCTCCTGAGTTCGTCTGGCCCGCAAGACTCGCGGGAGGGATCATGACAGACCGCCTACAACAAATCTATCATGCTCAACGAAAAGTGCCTACTCGAAATCAGGGTGATTTCTATAACCCCCCGGCCGAAGCGGTGGGGCGACCTTCGGCAGGCGGGTGGCAGGACAACATCTTGGAAAGGGTGCTTCAATGCGGTCTGGGTTTTCTTGGAAGACGGTCGTTTCGTCGCTGTGGGTCTTAGCCTCCTCTTGCCAGTGCTTGCTGGCTGCGCCCGGGGACATCAAAAAGTCGGTGCCGCTCCCTTGCCGGTATCCTGGGGGGGTGGCCACCGACGGCCGGTACCTTTTCATTGTCGACTGGCGGGAGGCCCTGGTTTTCCAGATGGCTCCTGACGGGCAGGTTCGCCGAACCTGGCCTGCCCCCACCCTCAAGCCGCAGGGGTTGGCCTACGGTGCGGGCAAGCTGTTCGTTTCCGATGACCACAGCGGCTGGATCTATGCAATGAATCCGGCGGACGGGCTGGTCGAACGCAGCTTCGAAGGCCCCGGCCCCAATGTCGTCGGGCTTGCCTTCAGCAACGAGGGGCTCTACCTGATGGAACAGAAGTCCGGCCAGATCTTCCTGGTGGATACCGACGATGGGACCATCCTACGGGTGTTCGAGGCCCCGAATCGCACCTGTGGCGGTCTCGCTTTCGACGGCCGGTACTTGTGGGCTGCCGATCGGGTCAAGGACGAGATCTACCTTGTGGATCCCGTTCGAGGAGCCGTGCTTGGCATTGTTGCAGCCCCGGCAGCTTATCCGGTCGGCCTGGCCTGGCTCGACGGCCATCTCTGGAATGCAGATTTTCAGACTCGCCAACTATATCAGATCGTCGTTCGCGATTCGCAGAAGTATCGATTGGCCGATTCTCGTGATGCACGAGTCGAGTTTCTCTGGGGCCTCTACAACTACGGCCCGGGCGAGGTTCGCGATTTACGCTTGAACCTCGCCATACCTCGATCCTGGCCGCAGCAGGAATTGCTGTCGAAGGTGGAATACGCCAAAGCCCCGGACGATACGCTGCTGGATCGCTGGCAGCAGCCGTCCGCGGAGTTTCGGCTCGAGGTGCTCCCGGCCGGCCGGCGGGAATTCTTCGGCTATACCCTCGGGGCAAGGATTTCCTCCATTCGCTATCTGATCTTTCCTGACGAGGTCGGCCCCCTCACGGACATTCCGCCCGACCTGCGCGAAGCCTACACGGCCGATGGTCCACGATATCGCCTGAGCTCTCCCTATCTTCAGGAAACGGTGGCCCGAATCGTCGGGGAGGAGAAGAACCCCTATTGGATCGCGCGGAAACTGTATGATTTCGTGATCGAGCGGCTGGAGTACGAAATGGTCGGAGGCTGGGACGTGCCCGAGGTCGTCCTTCAGCGAGGCCGCGGCTCCTGCTCCGAGTACACCTTCTCCTTCATCGCCCTTTGTCGCGCGGCGGGCTTACCCGCCCAGTATGAAGGCGGCCTGGTGGTCCGCGGGGACGAGGCCAGCGTGGACGAGGCCTTTCATCGGTGGGCGTTGGTGTACCTGCCGAATTACGGCTGGGTGCCCGTGGACGCCAACCGTGGCGATGCGGCGATTCCCGCCGATCGGGCGCGGGGGTTTGGCGAGCTGTCCAACCGGTTTCTGGTCACGATGCGCGGCGGCGGGGATTCCGCAAGCCTTGGGTGGGACTATACCAGCTTCGCCCGGTACCGGACCACCGGTTACTGCAAGGTGGAGGAGGAACGGCTGGCGTTCTGGGAGCCGCTGAGTCCCACGACGCAGCCGGCATCGGCACCCTCGGCGGCGATCAAGCCGGGTGAATGTCGCGTTCCGTGACGCCGCGTTACCCGCTCCTGCGGCGATCTGACTTGCCGAACTCGAGCCGAGTGCGTGCGGCGTTCATATCCTGGTTACTGACGGCGAAAAACATATCCGCCCTTGGTTGCTCCCCACACCTGGCGGCCTTCCGCATCGTAGCCGCGGTCCCAGGTGATGAGTTCGAAGGGCGTGACGGTGGCCTCCGACGTGGCATACGCCGCTCCCCGCAGCGTGCTGATGCAAGTCCGTCCTACGGTGCTGCCCGTGAAGCACTCGGCCGCGGTTCGGCGCAAGATTAGCGAACAGCCCTCTCGTGGAATCAGTTGCTCGGGCGTGAGTTGATCCAACAGGCTCGGATCGCGCCAGGCTCCGGCAAACCGAAGCGCATCTCCGGGCAGCTCATGGACGACACTCTCGATCGCCCCGTCACTCCGGGGAGCCAGGCGATATACCCGCTGCCGATAGGGTTGGTCGAGCTTCTCCGCGGCGGCCTGTTCCACGTAGATCCACGGCCCATCCGTTCGAGCCGGCCAGATCGGCATCATGTGGAGCCGTATGTCGAAGAAGTTCTCCGGGTCGGCTTGGTGCTGGGCGGCACTGCTGAAGGAGCCACATAGCCAGGCGGCCAGCAATCGGCAGTCATCCTCCGCCGGCTTGGAGGACTCCGCGGAGATCGGCTGAGCGGCCCGGCAGCCGCATAACAGCACCAGGCTGGACAGGGCGAGGCCAACAGCTCGGTGACAACAGGCCATGGGCTTCTCCGCGTGCCGCGGGAATTATGTCCCGAAGCAGGCCGAATCATACCGGTCAATGCTGGTCCGGCCAACGGACGGGCGACGGCGATTCTCGGCCGGAGTCACGGTCGACACGAGCCGGAGGAAACAACGATCTCAAACCCGCAGCACCAGAGACCGGCCCCCTCGGGTCACTCGTCGAGGCTCTCTTGCTTGTCGGGCGGGGCTTCCCTGTCTGCGGGCGGAGTTTCAGACGAGTCAGTCTTCCTTTCCTCTGCTGCTTTCAGATGGCGCTCGAGCGTCGGAATCAACAAGGCGGCCCGCACGTCCTTGGCCAGCACCTTGCCCTGGCGATCGATCAGAAACGTGGCCGGAACGCCGCCAACGTGATATTTCCTGGCGATGTCATTTTGGTCCCCCGGGCCGCCCACGATCTGCGGCCACGACGCCTTGGCCCGCTTCAGGTACTTGCGGACGGTCTCCGGATCCTTGTCCAGGCTGACGCCGATCACCAACAAATCGCCGGAGTGGCGATACTTCTCATACGCTCTGGCGATTCCCGGCATCTCCGAGGTACAGACGCCGCAGGAACTATCCCAGAAGAACACCAGCACAAACCTGCCGCGATGGTCACTTAGCTTGAATTGCTTGCCGTCGAGCGTCTCCCCGCGGAAATCCGGTGCCTCCTCGTTGAGGTTGATGATCAGAAACTCATCGATTCTGAGGTTGGTCAGCTTCCGATCCCGAACCGGGATCGTGATCTCTCGCTTGACCGAGAGATCCAAAGGGCCGGGCCCTCACCCAGGCGCCGTGCGAACGGCGTGACGTTTGGCGGTCAGGGAATGCGGTCCGTCCCGCAATCCCCTGATCGTGTAACGCCCCTTGGCGTCGGTGACCCCTCCGAGGCTCCAACCGTCGTTTCCGGCCGCCTTGGCCACCACCGAGACGCCCTGTAGAGGTTCGCCTTTCGGCCCGCGGACCTCGCCGGACAACTTGTGCCCGCCTTCCCACGACAGCTCGATCCTGTTCTTCTCGCCCGCTCTGAGCGGGACAGGGATGTCAAACAAGTCGGCCGTGTACCCATATTCCGGCACATAGGTCGCCCCCTTCAGGCTCCACCGCAGGCTCGCACAGAGCGGCCCCGCGAGAAACCGGCCGCGATCGGCAGTCTCCATCAGATCAATAGGATGTCTGATCTGAACGTTCTGGGGTAGGTTCCGAGCTTCAAGCCCGCAGAAGGGCACCGGCACGTCGGGAGACGCGATTCCGGCCTCGAGGAAGGTTGGCGGGTCCAAGCGGACGTTCCAGGAGCTTTTTTCGGGGGAGAATACCTGCTCCGGAAGGAACGCGCTCCCCTTCTTTCGATGCAGAACCAGAAGGTGATAGCGGCTGTGTTTCAGATTGCGGATTTCGAACGTGCCGTCGTCGCGGGTTCGGGTCTTGGCGGCCCGTCGCCCATTCGTCTTGCGGAAAAAGAGCAGCGTGGTGTCGCTTTCGGCGAAGGCCCATACGGTCTGGCCGTCGGAGCTGAGCCACCCGGCCTCAGCGTCGGACACCGCTACCACAGCGCCTTGCACGGGCTTGCCGTGATGATCCAGCACCCGCCCGCGGAGAACGTTAGGGGGCTTTCTGACGGTCTGATCAGATTCCTGCGGCGACTGCGCAAGAGCCGGAGAGCCCAGCCAACCCGCCATCAGGAGTCCGATCGCGGCTTTGCGAAACACAGAGGGGTGGACACGCATATACTTTTGCTCCATCGGCACGCTGGCCGACCTGCACGATAACCAGCCAACCATCCGTTCATATCGGCGGCGGCGCCGGTGGCTCAAGTGGCAATCCGTTTACCGCGCTAGGGTCAGGGCTGCTCGCCGATCATTTCCACCGGGACCTGCACTTCTCCGAACTTCAGAAAGCCCGGAACGAATGGACTGTTGTAGGCCAGATACCGCGGGGATCCGGTGACCTTGAAACGGTCGGGGTTCTGCTTCAACCAAGCCTTGATCTGTCGGAGGCCGCGTGACAGGTTCCGTTCCGTGTAGCCGCCCCGCACCCCGACGGACAGAACCGTTATGGGAGGCTGATCCGCCACCACCACTCGCGGGTCGGCCGGATCGGGCCCAGCCTTGCCGAGAGCGGATTCGACATACAAGAAGGCCATGGCCGTGGCCCGCGGCTCGTGTTGATCCGGCGTTGCGGAGGCCGCCTCATCCGTAAGCGTGGCCGCATACTCGATCTCCACTGGGGCCGTCATGGCGATGTCATTGCGTTGAATGTGCTGAAAGAGGGGGCGGAACATGTCGTTTGGATCGCCTTCGCCGGTGTTGTCCGTGCGGACCCGCGCCAAGCGGTACGACGGGTAGCTCTTCAGGACAACTTGCCCGACCGGTCCCGCCGGTGGAAAGCCCTCTGGAAGCGGAGCTTCTCGAAAGAGGAAAGGCGGTTTAGATGGTCTTTCGGATGAGGCCGGAGCCGCCTCACTCTCCGGCACGTTCGCCATACCGCCGGTGTTCTCAGGCTGACAGCCGCACGCCGCAAGGCCGCCCATCGTCAAGATCACGCACCAGATCCAAGGCATATTGGTCCCTTCCGCTCGGGTTTCGGCGAACAAGGGGCCGGCCGGCGGAACCCATGTGGCCGGGCTGCGAGAGCATAGGCCTGCTGCGTGGGTTCGGCTGCGACGGCGGTCGTTATCGCGGCAAACCGGTCAGGCTCCGGCACCACGGCAGGCCGGCCGCTTCAGGAGAACCAATCTATCTTCAGAGCAGCGAATCAGTTGAAGGCCGAACGCCCCGGCGATCCAGTCAAAGGTTCTGGCAGAATAGAACACCACATGGGTCAGGTCGCGGGCATACCACCAGTCGGTCAGGGTGTTCGGCCCATGATGCAGCAGAGTCCGGGCCACCAGGCGACCTCCCGCACTCAGCAAGGAGGATATCCGACGTAGGTCCAAGGCTGGGTCAGTGAAATGTTCGAAGACCTCCACCGCGACCACGGCATCAAACGGCGCGGAGAGATCGGCTGCGGGCGCGAAGAGCGGATCGTAAGCGGTGACTCGATAGCCGCGATCGCGGAGCAACTCGGCCAGGACCGGATTTGATCCACAGCCGTAGTCCAGGATTCGGCGGAGGTTCGCGGCTCCATCCTCGAGAAACGCGATGGTTTCATTGAGCATCGCGACATAGCCGGCATCCGTTCGGGAGTTGCGGTGATGTCGATACCGCTCGGCGGACTGTTCCGGAGTGGGCTGGGCTTCCTTGGCGACATGTATCAGGTCGCAGGCCGGACAATGGCGAAATGGACGACGGTTGGGCGGGCACTCTTCCGTCGAACTTCCGCACAACGGGCAGGCAGCGACACGCATGCCCCCATATTACCCGGCGGAATCCCGGCGATCGGATTGATCAGGGCGTGCTATGGACGTTTCCCTGCAAGAAGATTTTGTAAATTTTTCGCTATGGAAACGGGCCTATTTTTGACCCCATTGGCCGAGTCTGAAATGGCAAGTTCACCGGCCTCCGAGACTTGCGGCCAAACGAAACATGCCTCGTTGATCGGCACGAATATCGCCTGCAAGTCCTTGCCGAATCGATGGATGTCGCCATACAATATGTTGGTTCTGAGTCGGTTGACAGCCCCTAGAGCTTGGGGTATTTAGAACATTGCCCCTTGAGGCCGCCGATAAGCTGTATGCCGCAAGGCAGTTCGTGAACTCGTCGTCTGCGGCGGCAGCGGAAGGCCGGTCGGTCCCCGGACCACGCGACGACCGCGAGTGCGGGGTCGGCGGCGGTATATATCTGACATGCCGGATCGCAGAATGGTGTGAGCGGGCGGGACGGGAATGGGTGGAGGCCAAGTCCGTTTCGACCGAGGGAAGGTTTTGTCGACTAAGGGAGTCTGGTTTGAGCAGCGGCGTGGGAAGCATTCGATAACCCAGTCGTTGCCGGGAGCAGGATGGCCCATGGTGAGCGCTTCGAAGGAACGAGCCGTCTCAAACGACAAGGACGTTGACTGCCAGGTCCGCGGCGAGGAGGAGTTTGCTTTGACGGCCAATGCCGTCCGCGTGCTGAAGGCGCGGTACCTGGAGAAGGACGAGCGGGGCCAGGTTGTGGAGACGCCGGATCAATTATTCGATCGGGTGGCCGCAGCCATCGCCGAGGTCGAGCTGCGTTACGGCGGCAGCGAGGCGGTCCGCAGCGAGTGGAAGGCCCGCTTCAAGAGGCTCATGACCTCAGGCCGCTTCATGCCCAACAGCCCGACGCTCATGAACGCCGGCCGCTCGATGGGCATGTTGAGCGCGTGCTTCGTTCTGCCCGTCCCCGATTCGGTGGACGGCATCTTCGACGCCATCAAGAACACGGCGCTGATTCAGAAGGCGGGCGGTGGCACCGGCTTTGCGTTCGATTCGCTCCGGCCGACCGGAGATTACATTCGTTCGAGCGGGGGAACGACCAGCGGCCCGATCAGTTTCTGGCGGGCCTTCAGCGAGGCGACGAACGCGATCCAGCAGGGGGCCTTTCGGCGCGGGGCCAACATGGGCATGATGAACATCCATCATCCCGACATTCTCAAGTTTCTCCACGCCAAGGAAGACCTCACGCAGTTCACCAATTACAACATTTCGGTCAAGGTGACGGATGAGTGGATGAAGGGTTTCAGGGAGCAGCCGGACGCTCCGCATCGCACCCGCAATCCACGCAATGGGCGGGAGTTCTTCCTGCCGAAGTCGCTGGACATCAAGACGTACGACATCCGTCAATTGCTTCCCGTGGAGGATTACGACGGCTCGATCCCGGTGTACAGCCGACGCGACGTATGGGAGATCATCATCCGCAACGCCTGGCGAACGGGTGAGCCGGGGGTCGTGTTCATCGACCGGATCAACGAAGCCAACCCGACGCCGCACGTGGGTCGGATCGAGGCGACCAATCCATGCGGCGAGCAGCCGTTGCTGCCCTATGAGGCTTGCAACTTGGGCAGCGTGAATCTCGGGCTGTTCGTCAGAAACGCCTGTTCGCCCCGAGCGGAGGTGGACTGGGAGGCGCTACGGGTGACCATCCATGAAGCGGTTCGCTTCCTGGACAACGTGATCGACGCCAATAACTACCCCTTGCCGGAGATCAGCGA
>Ga0209101_1000832_pt1 | contig 24789 bp, 20 predicted proteins | sample ConPoolayeCmetaG_FD_185481 | JGI IMG/M metagenome (GOLD analysis project Ga0209101, IMG submission 185481) | Hot spring microbial mat communities from California, USA to study Microbial Dark Matter (Phase II) - Cone Pool mat layer C metaG... ...
CCGTGGCGTGCATAAGAAACACCTTGGCGGCTATGTCGCCATGTGCGAATTCAGCATCAACCTCAAGCGAATTACACCAGCGTTCATCTCGGCTTTGGTCACTCTGCACTAGATTTGGACATGAGCCATATATGTTAGGTGGACGATCTTCAGGCTAACTCTTTCGAAAATAACCCCCGGCCTGGCTCGCGGCGGGTTTGCCAGGCCCAGGCCTGACTGGGTAACCCGCCGCCGGCGCGGGGTGACACACCCCGCGCGAGCACACCGGCGTATTTCCGTATCCACGGGGTGCGCCCCGCGCGCCAAGCCCGGGCTTGACTGGGTGCGGGTCTCCTCGCGGGGTCAGGCCCCCACAGAGGCAAGACTATCGGCGGGCCATTTGCTCCCAGGTCAGGTTTGATCCGATGTTGGGATTGAAACCCGGGTCATCGGTCAAGATGTATTCGCCCAGGGCGTTGGACCAGGCATAGTTGTAACCGCCGGGCAGCTCGATTCCTCGTTCCTCAAAGGGATTGTAATACTCATCCACGCCCCGGATCGCCTGGCTGAACTGAGTGGCCAGGCGGTCCATAATTCCCTGTCGCTGGTAGTAGGATTCCATCATCATATCGCTGATCTGGGCGCTGGTTTGGCTGATGATCCGGCTGACCTCGCCGACGTGGTGGATTTGTTGGATCTGGTTTTGGATCATGAACTGACTGATCTGCATGTAGCGACCGTACCACTGAGGATTAAGCCGGAAAGAGTGAATGATGGCCATGAAGGTGGCGGCGAGTTTGTCCAACTGGTCAGCCAACGCCCGGCATGAGAAGAGATAATCGGCCATCCAGTAGATATGTTCAACCATCCCGAACATCATGGGCAGGGCCACCCGATTGACCTCGACCAGGCCAAAGATGTCCTCCTCAACCTCCCGGCCGCCGTGATGGTAGCGGATACGCACCCGGGCCCCGTCGGCATTGGTGATGCCGTTGGGGGCAGGCCGCAACTTTTGCATCAGTTCGGGCAAATGCTCTCGCTGCACGACCCGGAGGCCGGCCATCTGGCCCCGATAGCGGGGGATGACCAGTTCCTGCAAGGCCTGGAGCGCCGGGATGGGCGGTCGAACCTCGTTACCGTAGTAGAGGCTCCCCACCGGAAACATGCCCATGACCATGGGGTTGTTCGTCCAATAGCAAGAGATGTTGGGGAAAACCTCGAACATCTCTGCCCCCTGGGGGTTGTAGGCGCGGAAGGCGATCACCGCCGGCATCCCCGGGTTGTTCAGCAACCAGTGGACGCCGCCCTCGAACTCCCATTGGGCCGGGATGAGGAACCGGAAGGCTTCTATGCCGATGCCCTGCTGGTCCACATAGGCGATGGTCTTGAAGTGGACCCCGCAGGCTTCTTTAGAAGAAGGGGCGGCCGGGGAAACACCCTGCCGGATCAGGGATGAGCCGCAGTATTCACAGGTTATGTGCTCGCCGCTGAGTGGTAACGGCGCTCCGCACTGGGGACAACGCTGGGGAATGATTTGAGGAGTTGACATTATCCTGCCTCCTCCGAAAATAGACCCCGTTCGCGGCGGATCGCCAGATCCGCCACCGGGCCGCTCCCTACGGGCTGGCGATCCAGCGGGAGCATTTTCATTCTACGGGGTGCGCCCCGCGCGTGGGGAGCTCCTTCGAAAATAGACCCCGTTCGCGGCGGGTCTGTGACCCGCCGCCGGCGCGGGGTGGCACACCCCGCGCGAGCATACCGGCGTATTTTCGTGCCACGGGGTGCGCCCCGCGCGTGGGCAGCTCCTTCGAAAATAGACCCCGTTCGCGGCGGGTCTGTGACCCGCCGCCGGCGCGGGGTGGCACACCCCGCGCGAGCACACCGGCGTATTTTCGTGCCACGGGGTGCGCCCCGCGCGTGGGGAGCTCCTCGTAAAGTTGAACTGTTTGCCCTCCCGCCGGTTGAGGTACTCAGGCAGTTGCGGGTTCAGGCATAATCTGCCAACAAGTCGGCTGGTAGCCGGGAAGCGACGGGGCTATCACGCACTGCCTGGAGCATGGCCGCCAGGGGGACGATCCCGGTCTCCTGGCCCCAGGTCAGTATGCCAGCGATAGCCGCATGGCGCGGGCCGGCCCAACCCCGGAAATCGCGGACCCGGACCTCAGCGCCAGTCTCTGGCAGGGGCAGGCTGGCGTCCACCCAGAGGATGCCCCCGGCCATCTGCTGGATGCGGTTGCGGTTGTGACTCAGGCCATCCCCAGAGGTGATGATCACCGCGTCTGGGCGGGTCACACCGTGGTACTCGATGGGGTCGCGGGAGAGGATGACCTCGGCCGTGGAGAAACCCACGCCCACGGTGACCGGGTAGCTGCCCTTGCGGGTGACGGTCAGGCCAGCACTCATCGCGGCCCGGCAGAGCAGCCCGGCGGCCAACTGCACGCCCTCGCCGGCCGAGCCACTGAGCACCAGGGCGATCCGGCCGGTCAACGGCGATACGAACTGAACCGGCACCTCTGGCAAGGCCAGCAGATCGGGCCGGTTCTCACGGCGGAGGGGCCGGAAGGCCGGCCGAACCTCGCCAGCGATTGTCCAGAAGCCCGGCTCGTAACCGGCCTGCCGGGCCAGCTCGCGCAGGCGCAGATCCGGGTTCAGCTTCGCGCCGTAGGCGATGCACAGCTCCAGCACCTCCACCAGCGCGAAACCCTCGGTGGTCAGGGCATCGCGGATGGTCTCAGAATAATCGCCCAGGCCCACCACACGGGCAGCATAGGCCGCGCCAGCGTCGCGGACCAGTCGGCACAGGTCATGATGGGCCAGGTCGTGGCCCTCCGGCGTGATGTTCGTGCGGAAACCGCAGGGGGTGAGACCGCTGGGCTGGCCGCCAGTCATCCCGTAGAGCATGTTATTGTGAACGACTACGGTCACGTCAACGTTGAGCCGGGCCGCTTCCAGGATATGCTGCAAACCGATGGTGGCCCCGCCGTCGCCCAGGTAGATGATGACCTTCTTGCCAGCCGGCAGGCCCATGGCGATCCCGGCCCCCAACGCCACCGAACGACCATGCAGGCCGTGGACGGTATGGGTGGCAAAGGCGGCATCCACGATACCATGACAGCCGATGTCCGTCACCAGGACCACGTCTAAGGGGGTCAGTTGGAGCTTTTCCAAAGCCCGGACCGTGTTGCGGGCCACCAGGTGATGGCCGCAGCCCTTACAAAAAGGGAGATCGGCTCTGGTCAGGAACAGGCTCATCGGTCATGCCCTCGTCAACACGTTCAAAAGTTGGCGACCGGGGTCTCGTGACCGCCAGTCTCATAGTCTGAAAACCACTAAGGACACGAAGGACACAAAGAATTTCTATCAAATTCGTGACCCGCCGCTCCGCGCCCGGCGGTCTCCCAGTCAGGCCCCCGGCCCAGGCCGGACTGGGTGGGCCTGGCAGACCGCCGAGGAGCACAAATTTCCATCTACTGCGTCTCAGTAGATGGAAGTTGTATGGCCTGAACGATCTGCTCCGGCTGGATCATGTGTCCCAGGCCCCCCACCACCTGCACGTGCCGGGGCAATCGCTGCCCGAAGAGAAGCCGGGCCAGTTGCCCCTGCCGGTTCTCCTCCGCCACCACGACCCGGGCATAGCGATCCATGATCTCATAATAGACCGCCGGGACCGGCAGGAGCGTGCCAGCCACGAGCAGGGCGACGGTGACACCCCGCGCGCGCAGGGTCATGACCGCCTCACGAGCCGCGCCGGCCGTGATGCCGTAGGTTACGATGAGGGTCTCCGCCTGAGCCGGCTCATCCAGGTGATAGAGGACCGGCGTCCCGGCCACCACCTTGTCCTCCAGGCGGCGCGTGTTCGCCAACGCCTCGGCTGTGGTGTGCTGGATGATGCCCCGCGCGTCATGGGTGGAGGCGTTCAACCGGACCTGGACCTGCGGGTCACCGAGGGGCACCAACGGTGGGACCAGCCCCCTATCCGTGACGCCGGCAGCAGGGGGCGAGTCTGGCGCGACCCAGGCCCGTTGAACTGGCCGAATCTCTGTCAATTGCGCCAGATCAAAGCTGCACTCGGTCATCACTTCCTCTTTGGAGGTCAGAAGCACCACCGGTGTGCGCAGAGCCACCGCCGTCTGCAAGGCCACCGGCGGCACCCGCCAGCAGTCACCCAGCCCTCCCAGGCCCAAGACCGGCAATGGATGTCCACCGGAGATGAGGCCATCCAGCAATAACAAATCGCCCTGGGCCCCGGCCGTGGCCGTGCCGGTGGCCGGCCCCAGCCTCTGGACCAGGATGATGAGCATGGGCAGTTCCATCATATAGGCCATATTGATGGACTCTATCATCAGGGCCAGGCCGGGGAACGAGGTGGCCGTAACCGGCAGGTGACCAGTAGCGGCCAGGCCAGCCATCCATTGCAGAGCCGTGATCTCATCGGGGGCCGGGAGCACCACCGGGAAACGTCGGCTACTATAGGCATAGATCAGGCTCGCCGGGGTGATAGGATAACCGACGTAGACGTCGGCCCCGGCCCGCACGCAGGCTTCCACTATCAACCGTGAGCCATCCAGGAGAACCAGGCGGCGATTCATCATCCCAGACCTTGCCTTGCTCATTGCACCACGGTGACATCCGCCCCGGCCTGGGGGATGACCTCCAGATCACCCTTGTAGACCTCCACCTTGCCGGTGACCCGGACCCGCGTGCCCTTGACCAGCCGGTCTTTGTCCGGCACCGCCTGGTAGACGTTGTTCCAGATGATCAGGATGATCTTGCCCGAGCCATCTTCTACGGTGTATTTCATGCCACTGGATAGCTTGTAAACGCTGGTGATATACCCGTCAATAGTGACGGTCTGACCCACCATGCCGGCCTCGATGCTGCCGATGGGTACGGCGGCGGCCGGCCGGGGCGTAGGGGCCACCTGGCCGCCGATCACCTGCACATCGGCGCCTTTCGCCGGGATAACCTCCCAATCGCCTTTGTATTCCTCCACCTTGCCGGTGGCGCGGACCCGGACCCCAACGCCCAGTCTGGCCTTGTCCGGCACCTTATCGTAGATGTCTTGCCACAGCAGCAGGATAGCCGTGCCGGTGCCGTCGTTGAGAGTATACTTCATGCCCTGGGAAAACCCCTCGGCCTTGATGACCTCAGCCGTCACGGTCACGGTCTGGCCTTTGAAGCCGGGCAGTTGGGCCAGGCTGACGGTCTGCGCGACCGGTTTGCTGGTCGGCGTGGGGGTAGCGGTCACGGCCGGGGCGGGGGTAGTGGTGGGCTGCGGCGTCGGTGTGACGGCGGTGGGCGGTTGCCCGGTGACCGTCAGCACGATGACGTCGGTGCCGCGCCGGGGGATAAGCTCCAACGCGCCCTGGTATTCGCTCAGCCGGCCCTGGGCGGAGACGCGCACGCCCACGGTCAGCCGATTCCGATCCGGGATCAGGTCGTATACGTCCTGCCACAGGGTCACGGTGAGGCGACCGGTGCCATCATCCACCGTCAGCTTGGTGCCCTTGGAGAAGGGTTTGACCTCTACCACCTGGCCTTCCACGCGCACTGTCTGGCCCACCTGCTCAACGGTGAGGCTGCCGATGGAGAGGGTGGCCGCGCCGGCGCTGGCCTTGAGCAGGACCACGTCCATGGGTTGCTCCGGCGCGATCTCCAGCTCGCCGCGATACTCGGAGACCAGGCCCTGAATGGCTACCTCGGCCCCCTCGGTCAGCAACTCCCGCCCGGTCACCCCCTCGTAGACGCTCTGCCATACCAGGGCGACGATGGTCCCGCTATCGTCTTCGACGGTGAACCTGACCCCGGCCGAGAAGGGTTTGACCTGCGTGACCGTGCCCTGCACCCGCGCAAAGCGGTTCACGTCGGCCACGGATAGCTGACTGATGGGCACGGTCCGGGCCAGGGGGATGTCTGCCTCAATGATGCGCAATTCGGCCGGGTCCACCAGGGCCAGTTGGGGTTCCTCCCGGTACAGGCTCACCGGCGCCACGACCTCCACGGCCTGACCGGGCCTGACTTCCGGCGGCTGGCCTTTCAGGTTCACCACGGTGTCCGGGATGGTCAGGTCTATAACGCCGGAGTTGTCCCGCAACTCGATGACGGTGAGGCCCTCGTAGGGTTGGCGGACCTGCCGCACCACGGCGCGCACGCGCACCCGGTGCCATTCGTGCTCGTAGGTGATGTCGCCGATGGGTATGTCCACGGGGTCCGGGCGCGTGATCTGCACCTTGTCCGGCACACCCACGGTCAGGTAAGCAAAGTCCTCCTTGACCTTGAGGGTCCCTTCCAGGCTGACCCGATCCCCCAGCATGGGCACCTTGCCGGCCGCTACCAGGGCCTGGGCCTCGTTACGGTAAGCCGAGACCATGATGTCGCCGGTGTCGTCGTTGAGCCAGAAGCTCAGGTAGCCGGTCTCCTGGTCATAAGACGGGTTGCGGGTGACGATGCCCTCCATACGCACGTAGGCCCAGTTCATGGTGCCTACGATCTCGCCCACATAGACGGTGGGAACCCGGGCGAAGGTGGCGGCGCCCCATAATATGAGCAGCCCGGCCACGGCCAGGACGATAGCGCCATACTTGAACAGGCGCAGGCTCAGCCGGCGCGGGATATTGGCCCCACAATGCGGGCAGACCTCTCGTGCGCCGACAAAGCGGCCGCAACTGGGGCAGGTAGTGGTGGGTTGGGGGAAGCGTCCGACCTCGGTCATCTCGTTCCTCCCTCTCTCGTAAATAGCGCGCCGGCCACTGCTCGCGGCGGCGACCGAAGGGAGTGTGACCCGCCGTGCGAAGCACGCGGGGTGGCACACCCCGCGCGAGCACAAGATAGCCGCCGGCGCGGGGTGGCACACCCCGCGCGAGCACAGCCCCCCGGCCTGGCTCGCCGGTTTTTCCCTGCCTTGACACCCCAGGGCAGGCAATTACCTGCTGAGACTATAACACAGGCCAGCGGGTTTGTCAAAGCCGCTGGCCGACGCTCCCGTTCGAGTGGCCGTCGGCGGTCAACCCCCGGCCACCGGCGGGAACACGCCCACCGTATCCGCCGGCCCCAGGGGTGTATCCAGGCCCTGTAACTGCTCCGCCAGCCGGCCGTTGACCATGACTTTGACGTAGGGCCGACCCGCGCCATGGTGTTCCAGGAGCGGGCGCAACGCCGGGTAACGCCGTCCCAGTTCCGCCAGCAACTCGCCCACGGTGGCCGCCGGGATGTCCTGCTCCCGGCGATCCACAACCCGATTGGGAAAGCCCAGCAAGCGCACCAGGGCCATAGCACCTCCTCCAACCCAGAAGCCAGAACCCCCCGGGTTCACGCCGAAGGACACCACAACCATCTCGGCGACAATGCCTCGGGCCAGATTATACCGCAAGAGCAGAGGGGGCGCAACAATACGTTCTGGCAGAAGGTGTATGAAACGCTATAGACAACTCCGTCAGTAGACAGAAAAAAACTCCCAAGCCCAGACATCCTGTGGGTTCGGGAGTAACTTGCGCCAGGGGATCCCGTCATGGGGACTTGTTTGGCGGCACGGTCAACCAGCGCACCTGGTACGGGCCGAGGCGCAGCGCCCGGCGCGCGTCCACCGTCCGGCCGGTGAGCAGATCGGTCAGCCGGCCGGGGCTTGCCCCGAAAGCGGTGACCAGGTCTACGCCGGCCACCTGGGGCCGGGCGGTGACATTGTGCAGGCAGAGCACCGGCCCCGCGCCGGCCGGCCCCCGGCGCAGCAAGGCCAAGACGGCCGGGCTGGCGTTCAAGACGCGCTGCTCGCCGTGAGGGTGAAAGGCCGGCTGGGCCGCCCGCGCGCACAATAGCCGCCGGTAACGGCGAAATACCCGGCATCGCCGGGAGAGGGGATCATTCAGCTCGTGTTCCAGCGTCGCCCGGTCCCACTTCTCGCGGTTGATGGCCCGCTGGTGACCAGTCAACTGCACTCCCTCCGGCCAACCCCGGGAGCCGAACAGGCTGTGCACGTAGATGCCCGGCACCCCAACCAGCGCCAGCATGATCGCCTGGGCAGCCATAAAACGATCCACCTGCCTATCCAACGGCTCATCTGCCCCCGGGTCCGATAGGGCATCAAAGTAGTTGATGTTCAGCTCGTAGGGGCTGCGCGTGCCATCCAGGTTATCCTTGTACGAAACCCGGCCCCCGTGGGCCAGGGCGCACTCCACCAGCGCGTCAATCTCCGCCTCGGTCAGGATGCCCCGTGCCGGGTTGAGGCCGATCCCGTCGTGCGAGGCCAGGAAGTTGAGGAACGTGACCTGCGCAGAGGGTAGTGACAGTCCGGCCGCCCACCGCGCCAGGGTCATGGCGGAACCGGTCTGGAAAGCGTGCAGCACCAGCGGCGGCAGGGCAAAGTTGTAGACCAACTGCGCCTCGTTGCGCCCGTCCCCAAAGTACGAGAGGTTCTCGACGTGGGGCACGTTGGTCTCGGTAATGAGCCGCACGTGCGGCGCAACGGCGTCCAGTACGGCTCGCAGGAGCTGGATAACCTGGTGAGTCTGTGGCCGGTGCAGACACGTCGTCCCCGGCTCTTTCCACAGGTAGGCAATGGCATCCAGGCGGATGAACTCCGCGCCGTGGGTCACGTAGAACAGCAGCACGTCAATCATCTCCAGCAGCACGTCCGGCTGGCCGTAATTCAGGTCAATCTGATCCGGGCCGAACGTGGTCCAGACGGCCTGCTCGCCGCGCCGTGTGACAAAGCGGGTCAACAATGGCTGGGTGCGCGGCCGCACCACCAGGGATAGGTCCACCCCAGCCGGCACGACGATGAAAAAATCCCGGTAACGGGGATCGTCTCGCAGGAAGCCCTGGAACCATTGATGCTGGGCGGACACGTGATTGAGGACCAGGTCGAGCATCAGGCGGAAATGCCGGCCCAGCCGGGCCACATCGTTCCAGTCGCCAAAGGCCGGGTGGACGGCGCGGTAGTCTATCACCGCAAAGCCGTCGTCGGAGGAGTAGGGGTAAAAGGGCAAAAGGTGGATGGTGCTGATCAGGCCAGCCAGGTGCTGCCCGGCAAAATCGGTCAGGGTGCGCAGGGGCGGCGTACCCGGCTCGCGCACCTGGTCGGCATAAGTGATGAGGACGGCATCGCGTGCGGAGAGGTCCACCGTGCGCGGGGCCGGCACCCGGGGGCGATAGCGCTCAAGCAGCCGGATCAACCGGTCACCAACGGCCCGGCCAGCCACCTCGCCGTATAGCAACGTCAAGAGATTCTGGATGCGTTCCGCCGGCGAGCCGCCTACGACGAGGCGAGGCGGATCGCAACCGGCTTGCGATGGCATTCTCGTTGTCCCTTTCCGACCCGCCACGGGGTGGGCCTGGCAGACCCGCTTTGCGCATGGGCAAGCCCCCCTGCTCTCCCACCCTCTAGCTAAACAGGTCTGCCAGGCATGAGCGCAGCCGGGTGTAAGAGAAATGCTGCCGGGCCAGCTCATAGTTCCGCTCGACCATCTGTTGTCGCCGGGTCGTGTCGGTCAACAGAAGACGCACCTGCGCCAGGGCCTCGGCGGTGATCCGCCCCGTGATCTCCACAAAGTCGAAGCCGAGCGGCGCGATGTCGGCGGCATAGACCGGATAGCGGTTGACCAGCGCCGGCCGTCGAAAGTAGATGGTCTCCAGCAGAGCATTGCCGAACCCCTCGTACCGGCTGGGGTAGGTGACGAAATCGGCATGAGGGTAAGCATCCCACAGGCTGTAGACCTTGCGGCCGTCGGGCAACCGGCCCCGCTGGCTACCAAAACGTTCGGCGACGTAGCGCAGGTCCACCCCGACCCTGGCGGCCTGGGCCTGTAACCGGTCCAGGTAATCCAGCCCCTCGTCGCCGGCCGGATGCGTGAGGCACAGTTTGCAGCTGGCGAGCGGCAACCGCCTCACCAGGTCAATCGCCAACTCGATGCCCTTGCGCGGGACAACGCGCGTGGGTTGCAGGATCAAGCGGTCATCGGGGGTCAAGCCGAGGGCTGCCCGCAGATCGGCGTTATAGTCGTCCATGCCCGGCGGGGGCGTGTCAAAGTCCAGAACGTTGGGGATGACGACGGACTCGAGTCCCCGGCGCTCCCGGAGGGCCTGCTGGGCCAGCGAGTTGATGACCACGTGACGCAGGTTGGGCAAGTCCGGCGGAAAAACGCCGTCCAGCACGTCTGGTATGGCGTGGACCCGGAACCGCTCGCGCTCCCAGTAGAAATCGTGCTCGTGGCTGAGGGCCGGGATGCCGGTCTGGGCGATGAGCCGGGCCAGGGCCAGCCCCAGCGGGAGGTGCATGGGAAGGGCCAGGGCGTTCTCCACCACTAACAGGTCCACCCCGGCTTCATCCAGCCACTGCCGGAGTGCGGCTTGCAGGTTTATCGCGGCCCGTTCCAGACGGGGGGCCAGGTCCGTCGGCGGGCGGGTCCGGCCGAAGGCCATCTGGCCGATGGCTATGGCCTCCGGGTCGCGGAAGTGCAGCGCCGGGATCAGCGTCGGGTCGGGCGCGTCCGCGTCCAGTTCGCCGGCGCAGTAGCAGACCTGGTGGCCCAGGCGGTGGGCCACCTCAGCCCACTTGCGCGCCTCCAACGAGACGCCGTCCGTCCCGGCCAGGCGCATGGAGACAAAGCCGATTCGCCGGGCGGTCATGCGCTCCCCGCCAACGCCATCGTGCTCGCCGGGTCCAGCCAGCGGATCTTGTCCTCGGCCAGGTGCAGCCAGAGGGCCTGACCGGGCTGGAAGGCGGCATCGGCGCGGGTGTTCACCTTCAGCCGTTCTTCGCCCACCTGCACCGTGAGCAGGTTGTGGGAACCCAGCGGCTCGGCCACCAACACCACGCCGGCCAGGGCGTTCTCTGTAGCTGACGTGGTGGCCTGGATATTCTCCGCCCGGATGCCCAGCCACACGTCGGGACGCCCGGCCTGGCGCAACGCAGCCTGGACCGGCGCCGGGGGCGTGAAGGTGACCTCCCCCACACGCACGCGCCGACCATCGTCCGTTACCTGCCCCACCAGGAAGTTCATCGGCGGGTTGCCGATAAAGCCGCCCACGAAACGGCTGGCCGGGAAGTCGTAGACGCGCAGCGGCGTGTCGCACTGCAAGATGACGCCATCCTTCATCACCGCGATCCGGTCTCCCAGGCTGAGGGCCTCCACCTGATCGTGCGTCACATAGATGACGGTGGCGTTCAGCTCCTTGAGCAGGCGTTTGAGGTCGGCGCGCATCTCCAGGCGCAGTAAGGCGTCCAGGTTGCTCAGCGGCTCGTCCATCAGCAGCACCTCGGCCTGGACGGCGATGGCGCGGGCCACAGCCACCCGCTGTCGCTGTCCGCCGGACACCTGGGCCGGGTAGCGTTGGAGCAGGTCAGCGATCTGTAATAGCTCGGCGGCGTCGCGCACACGCTTCTCGACCTCCGCCTTGGGCTTGCGCTGCATCCGCAGGCCAAAGGCGATGTTGTCATAGACGGTGAGGTGTGGGAAGACGGCGTAACTCTGGAAGACCATGGCGATGCGCCGTTTGCGTGGCGGCAGGTGGGTCACGTCGTGCCCGCCGATGTGAATGCGCCCGGCGTCCACCTGCTCCAGCCCGGCCAGGCAACGCAGGAGTGTGGTCTTGCCGCAGCCCGATGGCCCCAGCAGCACCATGAACTCGCGGTCGCGGACGGTCAGGCTCACGTCGTTCGTGGCGACGACCTTGCCGAAGGTCTTGCGGACGTGTTCGAAGCGGATCTCGGCCATGTTATTTCACCACCCTTCCCCACAGGTTGAACAGGTAACGTCGGATGAACAGCATAAAGACCAGCGAGGGCGCGAGCATGAAAAAGCCCCCGGCGAAACGGTAGGGCAGCGGCGATTCGTTGAGCTGCGTGAGCACCAGGGCCGGGAGCGTGCGGTTGGTGACGGTGAGGATCACGGCGGCAAAGACCTCGTTCCAGGAGAGCACGAAGGTGAACAGAGTGGCCGCCGCCAGGCCGGGCAGGGCCAGCGGCAGCGACACCCGCAGTAAGGCCCCCAACCGGCTGCACCCCAGCGTCATGGCCGCTTCCTCCAGGTCCTTGGGCACGCTGGCAAAGACACTGCTGGTGATCAGGATCGTGAAAGGCAAGGCCAGGGCGGTGTGCATAAGGGCCAGGCTGTAGACCGAGTCGTAGATGCCCCAGTTGATGAAGGTCACGGCCAGGGGGATGGAGAGGATCACGATGGGGAAGGCACGGGTGGAGACCACGAGCACCCGAAAGGCATCGCGGCCCCGGAAAGCAAAGCGGGCAATGGCATAGCCGGCCGGCGCACCCACCACCGTCGCCAGGCCGATGGTGATGACGGCCACCACCACACTAGACTGGGCAGCCCGCACCACACCGTGCGCCTTCAGGAAGAAAGCCATCGTCTCGACCGAGAAGGGCTGGGGGAAGAACGGCTTGGGATACTGATACACGCCAAGCTGGGGGCTGAAGGAGGCCACACCCAGCAGGTAGATGGGCAGGAGCACCCACAAAGCCATCAGCACGGCCAGCGCGTAGACGCCGGCGCGGGCCACTCGTCGGGACCAGGCCGGGGCATTCATAGGGCCAGCTCCTCGGAGCGCGTGCGCAGGCCCCACAGGTAGAGTACCGTGCTGGTGATGGAAAGAGCCATGATCAGCGCGGCATAAGCTGCGGCCACATTGGGGTTGCGGTAGCTCCAATACCACCGGTAGGCCTCGGCCGCCAGCAGGGTGATCCCGGTCCCGGCCACGGCCATGGCCACGGCAAATACCTGGAAGGCCAGGATCGTCCGCAGGATGAGGGCCACCTGTAAGCTGGGCCGCAGGAGCGGCAAGATCACGCGCCACACCTTGTCCCACAGCGTCGCCCCGAACACGTCAGCCGCTTCCAGGTACTCGTGGGGGATACCCTGCAGGCCGGAGACCAGGATGACCATGATGATGGAAGTCGCCCGCCAGACCTCGGCCAGCACCACGGCGAGCAGCAACCAGCCCTGGCGCTCATAGCTGAGGAAGATGAACGGTTCCGCGAGCAGGCCCAGGCCGGTGAGGAGGGTGTTCAGGTAGCCGCGCTCGGTAAAGATGGCAAACCAGACGATGCCGGCCGCCAGCTCCGAGATGCCCAGCGGGATGGCATAGATGTACAGGAACAGGCTGGAGCCGCGCAGTCGGGCCTGCACCAACAGGGCCATGGTCAGCGCCACCACGAACTGCACCGGGATGAGGATGACGATGAGCACGAGGGTGGTCTGCAAGGCCGGGGCAAAGGCCACGTCAGAGATCATCTGCTGGAAGAACTTGAGCGTCCACTCGCCGTTTTCGGCGCGAAAGGCCAGCACAAAGGCTTCGGCCATCGGGTAGGCGAAAAAGACCAGGAGAAAGACCGCCGAAGGGAGCAACAACAGATACGGCGTAAGCGATTGCCAGCGACGGGCATTCATGGTCGCCTCCTCATGGGCAGAGGGTGCGACGCCAGGGGGCATCGCACCCTCTTATTTCACCCGGACGCTATTTCACCTGGCACGGCTGGCCGCCACTGTCCGGGTCGGGCGCCCAGCAGGGGGCCTGGGTCTCGTTCATAATGTCCTGCAAGATGACTTTTTGTTCGTTCAGCACCTTGCGGATGTCTTCCTTGTTCAGCACGATCCGTTTAAAGCTGTCCCAGAAGACCTTGTTAAAGTCGCCGCCCTTGCCGCCCAGGCCCTGCGGGAGGAGGGCCGGCAGGGCATCTTTGGCGGCGGCCTGTTGGCCCACGGCCTCACCCATCATCTTGATCCCGGCGGGCATGTCCGGTGGATAGGTCACGCTCACAAAGGGGTAGAAGGCCACCTCGCGTAGCGTGGTAAGCTGGGTCTGGGGTTCCGTCAGGTATTTGATGAGGGCCTCGGCGCCGGCCTGGTTATTACAACTCTTCGGGATGGCCAGACCGGCGATGACGGGCATAAAGGCGCGCCCCTTAGGCCCGGCCGGTCCAGGCGCGGCGATAAAGTCATCTGGTTTCTGCCCAAAGGCATCCTTCAGCCGGGCCACGTGGTCCCAGCCGATCCAGACCTCCTCGGCTAACAGGGGTTCCTGCATAAAGTTGTAGGTGGTGGACTGCGGGTTCACATACGGCCAGACGTCCACCAACCACTTCCAGCCGACGGCCGCATCGTCGGAGGCGAAGGTGGTGACCACGCCCCCGCTAAAGCCTGGCACCAGCGACCCCTGAAAGAAGCGATGGAGCAAGCCCTTCTCGCCGGCCGGGAAGCCCAGCTTGGCGCTGCCGGTTTGCTCCTTGATGTTCCTGGCCCACGCGGCCAACTGGTCGTAGGTCAGGGCATTCACGTCGGCCCCGGCCGGCAGGTAAGGCAGGGCCTTCTTGTTGATCGCCAGGATATAGGTGGCCTGCATCCAGGGGACGTAATAGGTCTTGTCGGTGTTCAACTGCGCCAGCTTCCAGAAGGCTTCGGGGATGCCCCGGTCCTTCAGGGACGCCCGCAGCGCGGTGAGGTCTTGCAGTTGGCCGGCGGGGGCCATGGTGGAGAAGTTGCCGTGTAGCGCGCCCAGGACATCCACCTTGCCCTTGCCGGCTTTCACCTCGGCGGCGATCCGGTCGTGGAACGGGCCTTCGTCTTCGGGGATGAACTCCACCCGGCCGGGGAAGCCGGCCAGGATGACCGTGCGCACCTTTTCAGCTTCAGCCACCGGGCGCAGTTGCGTGGATAACCACACGATGTCGCCGTAATGCACGGCCGTGGCCGTCGGGGGAACCATGGTGGCTGTCGGGGGCGCGGTAGTAGCAGCCGGGGGCGCGGTAGTGGCGACCGGCGGCACAGTAGTGGGGGCTGGCGGCGTGGGACACTGCATGGCACCCAGGGCCAGGCCGGCGATCACCAGGATAGCTAACCCGAACATGAGCCGGTTTTGCGATTTCATCGTTTCTCCCTCCTCGTATAATATGTGCTCGCGCGGGGTCTGCGACCCCGCGCCCGGCGGCGGGTGAAACACCCGCCGCCGGGCATGAACATCGCACACCTCGCTGTAAGCAATTCATGGGGCCTCCAATGAACCTTGCCGATGGTGACTGCTCAGGCCGCCTGGTAATTCGACAAGATTTACAGGATTTACATGATATGGACTCTGCATACTAACCATTCCGCTCACCACAGAACGAAAAATCCTGTCCATCTTGTCAATCCTGTCTGATCTGGCGACCAGGGTGAGCAGTTGCAGCCGATGAACATCTTGAGTTAACCTCCGCTGCACCTCCTTTCTGGCCCTCCTCTTCCTCCTACCCCCGCCCCCAACGTTGGGCGAGGGAGCGGTGGGGCGAGGATTATAGCCCGAAACGTTTTGGAAACGCGCCTAAAAAAACAGGTCACTGGCCGGTGGAGCCACGCACAAGCAGTTCCGGCTGGGCGACGATCTGTCGCTCGGTCAGCGGCTCACCGGCGATGAGCGTCAGCAGCATCTGCACCAGCCGTCGGGCGTGCTCATAGGTGGGCTGCCGCAGCGTGGTCAGCGGCGGTTGAGTATGCTCCGCGTCCTCGATGCCATCATAGCCGGCCACTGCCAGGTCACGCCCCACGACCAGGCCCCGTTCGTGGGCAGCGCGCATCGCCCCGATAGCCGTCAGATCGTTGGCACCGATGATCGCCGTAGGTGGCTCTGGCAAGTCGAGCAGGCGTTGCGCGGCCAGGTATCCCCCGGGGCGGGTGAGGTCGCCTGCCACTACCAGGGCCGGGTCGAAAGCGATCCCGGCCTCCGTCAGGCCATGCCGGTAGCCGGCCAGGCGGTCCACCTGCAAGGTCAGGCTGGGTGGCGCACCGATGTAGGCGATCCGCCGATGTCCCCGTTCAACCAGGTGGTGGACCAGGGCCGCAAAGCCGGTTCGCGCGTCCATCTCGATGCCTGGCAGGTCCTGGGGCATAAGCGTATGCCCCAAAGCCACGGCCGGAAACTCTCTCTTGAGCAGGTATTGGACGCGCCAATCATGTACCCGCATCCGGCAGAGTACCATGCCGTCCACCCGGCGGCCTTGCACCCATCGTTCATAGATCTGCTGCTCGGCGGCATCATCCGGGGCGGCCGTGGAGACGAGCAGATCCAGGTTGTGAGAGGCAACCTCGTCACCCAGGCCGGCGATGAACTCGGAGAAGAACGGGTCAGTGAAGCGCGGCTGGCTCACGGGCATGATGTAGCCGATGGCGTCGGCCCGTCGGCGGCGCAGCTGGCGGGCTGCGCCGCGCGGCACATAGCCCATCTCCTGGGCAGCCCGGATCACGCGCTGGCGCGTCTCCTCGGCCACGTCGTCGTAGTCATCCAGGGCGCGGGAGACGGTAGTGATGGACAGGTTCAACGCGCGGGCGACGTCGCGGATCGTGACCGGCATGGCTTACCAAAACGTTTTGGGATAGCACGATCATACCACATCGGGGCGAAAATGTCAAGGCATCCAGAGCCAGTTGAAAGCGGTAGTCCAGGCTATCGCCACCTGCGCTCAGCAATCAATACCGGACGACGCTCTGGCGCAGCCGGGGGTCCAGGAGACGGTAGAGGATGTCCAGCAGCAGGTTGATCAGGATGAAAGTCAGGCCCATGAGCACGACGATGGCGACCAGGCCGGCCGGGTCCCGGGAGCGACCCTGCACCAGGTCATAGTAAAAGCGGTAGCCGATCCCCGGCCAACTGAAGAGCACTTCGACCACGGGCAACGTGCTCAGGGAGAAACGCAGACTCACGCCGATGGCAGTCAGGACCGGGATGGCAGCATTGCGCAGGGCATGACGGAGGAGCATCTGGTTTCGGGATAGTCCTTTCGCCAGAGCGGTACGGATATAGTCCTGAGCCAGGACCTGGTTGAGGGTCACAAAAGTGACCCGTGCTAGCTGGGCCATGGGCCGGGCGGCCAGGACCAGGCTGGGCAGGATCAGGTGATCATCCCAGCCAAAGCCTCCTACGGATAACAGCCGCACCCCGGTCGTGGTCGTGAGGTTGATCACGGCAGCCTGGAAGAGGACGGCCAGGAAGAAAGCCGGGGCCGAGATGCCCAGGATGGATAGGCTGAGGGTGAAAAGGGAGACCCCGGCCCGGCGCCCAACGGCGGCGATGATCCCCAGCAGTATCCCGGCCAGCCCGCCCACCACCAGGGACAGTAGCAAAAGGCCCATGCTGCGGGGATAAGACTCGGTGATGACACGCACGACCGCCCCCGGGTCTGCCCGGGGTGAGACGACTCCCCAGTTCCCCCGGGCCACGGATCCAAAATACTGGAAGATATGTTGCACTCCATCGGCCACGGCATCACCGTAAGAATAGGAGGGGGTGTATGTGGCCCGGATCAGATAGAGCGCCGGGATAAAGAACACGATAACGCTCAGCAGAATGACCAGGTAGAGCACAGTACGCCGGAGTAAATAAGTGATCATCGGTTGCCTGTTTCACTGATAAATGAAGCCCGTCGTCAGGCACGCTCCCAACTTCGGGGATTATACCATATCTTGGTTTTTCTCACCAGTCCCGCCGGGGGGCGTTACACATTGGGGGACCCAGGAAACGGGCACCAGTAGCGATTATGCGCGCTGGAGTTGAGCCTTCAGGCGGGTCTGGCGGGCACGAACCGGCTAAAGCCTCGACTCCAGAGCTGTACTGGCCCCAACGCGATACGCTCACGTAGTTGGGAGCGCCCACAGTCAAGAATGCCAGTTCCCCACCACAGAGGACGCAGACGCTTCGCGCGCTTTTCTGGGCCCTCAGCGTGCTCTGCGGTGAGATGTGGATCATCACCAGGGCCTCTTGTCTCGATTTGAAAAAGCGGCTAAAACCGGGTATAATTCTTCCTGCTTGATCCCATGCCCGGAGGCTGGTATGAGCTTTATGGCTTATAATAGCAAATTGACGTTCCTCAGCGGTCGGGCCCACCCGGCCCTGGCCAAGGCCATCTGCGATCACCTGGGTGCCTCCCTGCTGGAGGCGGACATCTTTGAGTTCAGCAACTCGAATACCTTTGTGCGTCTGCATCGCAGTGTGCGGTCCCACGATGTCTACATTGTGCAACCGACCTGTGCGCCGGCCAATCATAACATCATGGAACTGCTGATCATGATTGATGCCGTGCGCCGGGCCTCGGCCGGACGTATCACGGCGGTGGTGCCGTATTACGGCTATGGCCGCAGCGACAAGAAAGACCAACCCCGCGTCCCCGTCACCGCCCGGCTGGTGGCGGACCTCATCACCGTGGCCGGGGCCGACCGGCTGCTGACCCTGGACTTTCACGCTGAGCAGATCCAGGGCTTTTTCAACATCCCGGCCGATGAGCTGACCGCCCTGCCCATCCTGCGCCATTACTTTGAGCGCAAGATCGAGGCTGGGGAACTGGATCATGAAAGCCTGGTGGCGGTGGCGGCCGATGTAGGGGCCACCAAGCGCGCCCGCGACTTTGGCACGCACCTGAATATTCCCCTGGTGGTCATCGAGAAACGCCGCTCCCTTGACGAACATGGCGTCACGGTCCGCTCCTTCAACGTCATCGGCGAGGTGCGGGGCCGTACTGCCATCATCGTAGACGATGAGGTGGATACTGGCACCTCCTTGCTCATGGCCGTGGAGGCTCTACGCCGTGAGGGGGCCACGCGTGTCCTGGCCTGTTGCACCCATCCGGTCTTGTCCGGCTCGGCGACCGAACGCATCCGCGATGCTACAGACCTGGAAGAGCTGGTCGTCACCGACACCATCCCCCTGCCGGCCAATGCCCCGGCCAAGATCAAGGTCGTCTCCGTGGCTCCCTTCCTGGCCGACGTGATCCGTGCCATCCACGAGGGCACGTCCGTGGGCAAGGTGTTCGACCAGTACGACGTCTCTTAGAGCTTGTCTGAAAAGTCTACCACTATTTGCGCGCCCACCATGCTCCGCGTGGGCCGGCCAGGGGTCGGGATGGCTGCCACGCAGAGCCTGGTAGCGAGTAGCAAGCAAGCACGGGGGAGAGAAGATATGACCACCGTAGAACCCAGGATTCGCGTGTTGTTGGCTAAACCCGGGCTGGACGGCCATGACCGGGGCGTCAAGGTAGTGGCCCGGGCCCTGCGCGACGCCGGCATGGAGGTCATCTACACCGGCCTGCGCCAGACGCCGGAGATGATCGCCGAGGCTGCCCTGCAAGAGGATGTGGACGTGGTGGGCCTGAGCATCCTCTCCGGCGCGCATATGGCCCTGTTTCCGCGCATCATGGAGCAGTTGCGCCAGCGGGGTCTGGACGACGTGGTAGTCTTTGCCGGGGGCATCATCCCGGACGAGGACGTGCCCCGATTGAAGGAGCTGGGCATTCGTCACGTATATGGTCCGGGGACGGATACGCGGGACATCGTGGCCGACATCCGGCGCGCCCTGGGGCATGAGGGCGCATGAACGCACCAGAACTCGTCGCTGGCGTACTGGCCGGCGACCGGCGGGCCATGGCCCGGGCTATCAGCACCGTGGAAAACGACCGGCCAGCGGCGCGGGAGTTGCTGGCGGCCCTCTATCCGCACACCGGCCGGGCGCAGATCGTCGGCGTGACCGGGGCGGCCGGCTCCGGCAAAAGCACTCTGGTCAACCAACTGGCCCTGGAGCTGCGCCGTCGGGGACACACAGTGGGCATCGTGGCCGTGGATCCCACCAGCCCCTTCAGCGGCGGGGCCATCCTGGGTGACCGCATCCGCATGAGGGACCTGGCTGGCGACCCCGGCATCTTTATCCGCAGCATGGCGACCCGGGGGGCACTGGGCGGCCTGGCCGCCGCAACGGCCGACGCTGTGAGTATCCTGGATGCGGCCGGCCTGGACTGCATCCTCATCGAGACCGTGGGCGTGGGCCAGGACGAGGTGGACGTGGCCCGCGAGGCCCACACCACCCTGGTGCTCCAGGTCCCCGGCCTGGGTGATGACGTGCAGGCCCTCAAGGCCGGCATATTAGAGATCGCCGACGTGTTCGTGGTGAACAAAGCCGACCTGGACGGGGCGAGCCAGTTGGCGTTGCAGCTCCAGATCATGTTGGACTTGAACGGTCCCGGTGCAGACGCTGGCTGGCGTCCGCCCATCATCCAGACGGTGGCGACGGCCGGCACCGGCGTCGCGGCCCTGGCCGACGCCATCGCCGCGCACTGGCGTTACCTGCACGACAGCGGGCGATTGCAAGCCCAGGAGCGCGCCCACGCCGAGCGATTGCTGACGGAGACGCTGGCCCGGGAGGCCACGGCCCGGTTGCTGCGCGCGGCTCGGGACCAGGGCCTGTGGGAAGCGTTGGTGGATCAGGTGGCGGCCCGCGCGTTAGACCCCTATACGGCGGCCGACCGGGTTATGACTGCGCTGGAGTGAGGGTGTCTATGGATCTGCTGATCCGCGAGGCGCGCCCCGACGACGCCAGGGCTACGAGAAGATCTTCACCTACGTCCGGGCCGACAACCTGGCCTGCCTCGCCTTTCACCTCCAACTGGGCTTTCGGATCGTCGGCACGGCGCAACGTCAGGCGCGAATCAATGATCGCTACGAGGACGAGATCGTCATCGAAAAGTTCCTGTAGCGGTACGCGGTAAAGGGTATGGAGCAGGTGCGATGAACATCCCCCACCCTATACCATATCAAGGCAGTAAACGTCATATCGCCAGGTATATCTTGCCTCTTTTCCCACACCAGATCGACACGTTGGTGGAACCATTCGCCGGCTCCGCAGCTATCTCTATAGCTGCGGCGTGTTATGGGAAGGCGGCTCGATTCCACCTGAATGATATCAACCAACCATTGATGGCCCTGTGGCATGAAATCATTCACAACCCCAACGATATTGCGGATAGTTACGAGCGTCTCTGGCGAGAGCAACAGGGACGGGCACGCGAGTTTTACGATCAGGTCCGTGACGAGTTTAACCGAACGAAACGACCAGACTGTTTGCTTTATCTATTGGCCCGCTGTGTGAAAGCCTCCGTGCGCTACAACGCGAAGGGGGAATTTAACCAAAGCCCGGACAACCGCCGGTTGGGACGAAACCCGGCGCAAATGAGAGATGACATATTTACGGTCTCGAATCTGTTTCGTGGCCGTACCACGATCACCAGCGAGGATTACCGGGACATATTGAAGGTAGTTACGAGCAATGACCTGGTGTATATGGACCCGCCCTATCAAGGCGTTTGCAGCAATGGCGACCCGCGCTATTACGGTGGGGTCGGGTTTCAGGAACTTGTTTGCGCTTTAGAAGACCTGGTTAGTCGCCAGGCCCTCTTCATACTGAGCTATGATGGGCGTACAGGAGAGAAAACCTACGGCCAAGAGCTTCCGTCCGAATTGGGTGTACGCAAAATAGAGGTACAGGCCGGGCGTTCTGCCCAATCCACACTCTTGGGGGGAAGCGAGATAACGTATGAGTCAATCTATCTCTCAGTGGCGCTGATAGATCGGCTTGGTATTCCTTCTGACCGGCTGGCAACTGCCCTGATACCCCAGAGAGCGACCCAACTTGCGTTTCTGTGAAAATGAACCGGTGTGGTAGCAGGATCAGATGTCAAAAGACATGTTCCCGCCGGAGATAATCAAGCTGCTGGAGTCCATCTCCAACAAACGTGCGCGGATCGTCATTCAGCACATTCTCGAACACGGCTCTGTCACAACCGAGGAGCTGGAAAAGCAATACGGTTACGACCACCCTCCACGAGCGGCTCGCGACGTGCGCGAGGCTGGCATCCCATTGGAAACGTCTCGCGTCCGTTCATCAGACGGACGATGGATAGCCGCCTATCGGTTTGGCGATCTAACCAGGATTCGGAAGGGAAGGTTTCGAGGTCGGCGCGCCTTCCCCAAGAGATTCAAAGCAGAGTTGTATGAACGCAGTGGTAGCATATGTGCAATATGCGCCGGGGGATTCGAGTCCCGATATTTGCAAATAGACCACCGGATACCCTATGAGGTGACGGGAGAAGAAGCCAACTCCGAGCTAGATGAGAAGCAGTACATGCTGCTTTGTGGGTCTTGCAACCGGGCCAAGTCCTGGTCTTGCGAGCACTGTCGAAATTGGCTGGATGCCAAATTGCCGCATGTGTGTGTCACATGCTATTGGGCCAACCCGGAGAACTACATGCACATTGCGTTGAGGGAAGTGCGGCGTGTGGACATCCTATGGAGTGAGGATGAAGTGCAAACATACGAGCGGCTGAAACGCCTGGCGCTAGAGCATCAATCTCCAATACCAGAGTACGTCAAGAGAGTCATTGCACAGTGTTTGGAGAAAGGCGACGTCTAATACTCACCAACTCGACTGTTGCGTTCCATTTGACTCGAAGGTGGCTCCCAGAGACTCAATGGACCAAACGGCCTCAGAAGCAAACACCCTAGACCTGGGTATCGTCATCGTGAACTATAACACGGCGAAACTGCTGCGCGATTGTCTGCGGTCGCTCTATGCCAGCACCGGCGTCACATTCCAGGTCGTGGTGGTAGACAACTGCTCGTCTGATGGCAGCGCGCAGGTGGTGCGCCAGGAGTTCCCCCAGGCGCAGCTCATCGTCGCGGAGGAGAACCGGGGTTATGCCTGCGCGAACAACCTGGGCCTGCGCACGTTCCTGGATGGGACCGAGTCCCCACCGCGCTATCTGCTGCTCCTCAATGCGGACACATTGCTGCCGCCGGAGGCCCTGGCGCAGATGGTGGCCTTCCTGGACACACACCCCCAGGTTGGGGTGGCCGGCCCCAAGCTGGTCCGGCCGGATGGCAGCCTGGACCTGGCCTGCCGCCGCAGCTTCCCGGACATGGCGACCCTCATCTACCGACGCCTGGGCCTGCACAAGCTGTTCCCCCACCATCCGCGCTTCGCCCGCTATAACCTCACCTTCCTGGACCCCAATGAGACCACGGAGGTGGATTCCGTGGTGGGCGCGTTCATGATGGTCCGCACGGAGGCCGTGAACAAGGTGGGGTTGCTGGACGAGTCGTTCTTTATGTATGGCGAAGACCTGGACTGGGCCTATCGCCTCAAGCAGGCCGGCTGGCAGGTCTACTACTACCCGGCCGTGGAAGTGCTGCACTACAAGGGCGAGTCGTCCAAACAGCGGGTGTTCAAAACCACCTATGAGTTCTATCGCGCCATGTATATCTTTTACCGCAAACACTATGCCCGAAACACGTTCTGGTTGCTGCGCCCCATCATCGTGGCCGGGATCGCGATCCAGGGCGGCTGGGCCTTATTGCGCAACGCCCTGCGGCCGGCCACGCGCCGGCGCGTCGGTTAGGTAACGAGGAGGAATAGTTCGATGCGCAGACGCAGCACGTGGATATCCACGCTATCCCTGCTGACCATTGATGCCTTGCTTGTCACGGCCGCCTTTGTCTGCGCCTATCACCTGCGCCTGGCGACGGAGATCATCCCCGCCGTTGACGTGCCGCCACTGGACACCTATTATGGTCCTCTGGCGATCCAGATCATCAGTATCTGGGGCGTCTTTTTATTCTCGCAACTATATTACCTCAAACGCGGCCTCTCTTTGATAGACCTGGCCTACCGCATCTTTGTGGCCGTCTCGGTGGGTACAGCAGTGGCGACAGCCCTTACTGCCTTCACCGTTAAGGGGCTGGAGATCGTCTACCCCCGGCTGATGTTAGCCTATGTCTGGCTGCTGAGCATCGCCTTCCTGATCCTCGGCCGCCTGACCATTACCGTGATCCAGGGTTGGTTGCGGGCCCACGGTCGCCGGAAGGATCGGATGGTCATCGTCGGGGCGACGGACATCGGGCGACTGGTGTTGAGTAAGGTCCAGCAATCGCCCCACCTGGGCTACCAGGTGGCAGGTTTTGTGGATGACGACCCTCCTGGTTCCACCTTTGCCGGGTTGCCGGTGTTGGGCAGCACCGCTGAACTGGGAGACATCGTCGCCGAGGGCCAGATCGCGGAAGTGATCATCGCCCTGCCCCAGGCCACGCGCCGCGAGATCCTGGCCATCGCGGCTCACTGCAATAATCGGGACGTGAGTGTCAGGGTGTTCCCGGACCTGTTCCAGATCATGGCGACCGAGGTGAGCATCGGAGACCTGAACGGCCTGCCCCTGGTCAGCATCCGTGATGTGGCCCTGCGGGGTTGGCGGCTGATGCTGAAACGGGCTGTGGATGTGGTGTTCAGTGCCCTGGTTCTGGTCTTGTTCTCACCGCTACTGCTGTTCCTGGCTTTGCTGGTCAAACTGGAATCGCCGGGGCCGGCACTCTATATCCAGGAACGAGTGGGGCTGGACGGCAAACCGTTCCCGGCCATCAAGTTCCGGTCCATGCGGCAGGATGCCGAAGCCGAGACCGGGCCGGTCTGGGCTAAGGCCAACGATCCGCGCCGCACCCGGGTGGGCGCGTTCCTGCGGCGGTTCTCCCTGGACGAGATGCCACAGTTCATCAATGTCTTGTTGGGGCAGATGAGCATCGTAGGCCCCCGGCCCGAACGGCCGGTCTTTGTGGAGGAGTTTGCCCGGCGCGTGCCGCGCTATCAGGAACGCCATCGGGAGAAGGCTGGCCTCACCGGCTGGGCGCAGGTCAACGGCTTGCGCGGCGACGTACCCATTGAGGAGCGCACGGCCTATGACCTGTGGTACGTGGAGAACTGGACCCTGGGGCTGGACTTTAAGATCATGCTCAAGACGGTGTTCGAGATGATCCGGGGTGAGAACGCTTATTGAATGCAAATGGGCAGATGAGCAAATATGCAAATGAGCAAATATGCAAATGAGCAAATATGCAAATGAGCAAGGCTCATGTCTAGAACAAGTGCTAAGGATATGGTATAATTCTCTGTATGGACTTCCCAATTGTCGACTTATTTGATGACGAACTGAGCGCGGTGTGGCTGCTGAAGTACTTCCACTCGAACGATCTA